>Ga0233425_10009186_pt1 | contig 12679 bp, 10 predicted proteins | sample Watercolumn_Towu_2_FD_181712 | JGI IMG/M metagenome (GOLD analysis project Ga0233425, IMG submission 181712) | Freshwater microbial communities from Lake Towuti, South Sulawesi, Indonesia - Watercolumn_Towuti2014_140_MG | ecosystem: Environmental > Aquatic > Freshwater > Lake | place...
GCCTGCAGGAATCTGGCATCCGCTATTTTTATCATATCGGCATTTATAGCTATGACTTCGCTCTGCTTAAGCGAGAGCCTGTAGCAGTCCGCAAGCGATAAAGGCCGCGAAACCATCGCGGGCACGTACATCTCCGTGCGGGACGAGACCGACGTCGGCACCTTGACCTCTGCGGAACATACGCCGCACCCCGGCTCGTCTTCGGCGCAGACCTTACCGCATACCGGCAGGGATTCGGACGGTATCGCGCACGGCGTAAGCGAAGCCATTGAAAACGCTATCGATATAAGAATCAGGGCAATCTTCGGCCTAATCTTCATCTTTTCGCTGATCCATCTTAAGGTGTTCGCTGATATGGCTTATTATGTTAAGATAATCCTCGCGCTCTTTCGCCGATATGAACCCGAACATCTTTATAGTTATCTGCTTGCGGCGCTCTATCATATCTCCGACGACCCTCATGCCCTTGGGCGTAAGCCTGACCTTGATTATCCGCCTGTCTCCGGGCTCGCTGATCCTTACGACGTAACCGTCCCTTACGAGCCTTCCTATTATGCCTGTCATGGCGGCTGTTGTCACTCCGAGGGATCTCGCCATATCCGACATCTTTGATTCGCCGCTATGCTTGATGATGTCGAGCACAAAAAACTGAGGCATGGTTATTTTAAGCTTATAGAATTCTCCCGCCTGGTGCCTTACAAACTCCTTCATTATGACAGGCATAATCTCACTTACCCTGTCTGCGAATTCGGATATGGTCAGCTCGGACATGCTAAATCCCCCCTGATTGTAAATGCTATTGAATATTAATAATGTTAACTATATCACTCCAGATCACCCATGTCAACATTTATAATTGTGATGCGGATACCGGGAGGGACGGGCTTTTAATTCGTTTCCGGGGCGCTGTACCATTTCATCGAAGCCTCGGCAAGCGTTACCGGCCTGCCGGCTTCCATAGAATACTCCCGCTGGAATAGCATGATAGTTTCCAGCTGTTCGTAAAACTTGCGGACAAAGTTAAAAGGGCTCTGCAGAAACTCCACCCCGACGCTGTAAGAATCACTGTCATGATCTGACTTGACATGGATAACCCTGGCGCGGACAAAGAATGGCTGGCCTTTAAGGGACATCTTTATTATCAGGCGGGTTGAGATCGGAAGGAAGCGGCTCGCCGTTACAAAGGCCCCTCCCTCCGACAGGTTCAGCGTAACAGAGGAGTCTATAGGGCTTCCGTCCTCACATCTGTACTCTATCGGACAGTACAGCGCGTACCTGGTGAATCTTCGCCTGTCGACAAAGTCCATCATATCCTCCCCTAACAAAAATGCCTGGCGAGCGCCAAGCACTGCGTATCAAAGGCAGAACGGATACAACTAAAATATACCATATAGCGGCGTTCAAGACAAGGGCGGCTCGTCCGGGTTTTTCATTCCTAACAAAGATACGATCTCTTTTTTATCAAATACGATAAATTTACCGTCCCTCAATTCCCCCAGCCTTAGACCGGCTATGCGGACCCTGACAAGGTCCTTAACATCAAGACCGAGAAATGTGAAAAGCCTGCGCAGATGCCGCTTCTTCCCCTCGCATATGACGACCCTTACCACCGACTTGTCTTCTGAGCACTTCTCCACCCGCGCCGTCTTTACCTTAAGGACCTCGTCGTGCTCTTTGACCCCCTTCTTCAATTTCCTGACAATAGGCTCATCTACCTTGCCCTTAACCGTCACAACATACTCTTTTTCCACTTCAAATCTCGGGTGGGTGAGCCTGTGGCAAAGATCCCCATCGCTGGTCAATATTATCAATCCGCGCGATTCCCTGTCCAATCTCCCCACCGGGTAAACCCTGCCGAATTTCTGCGGAATAAGGTCCGTTATCTTCTTCAAGGCAAACCTGTCTTCCAGTGTCGAAGTGACTCCTTTGGGCTTGTTCATCACTATATATACATGCCTCTTCGCGCCAACCGGTTTTCCGCCGGCTTTTACGATGTCATGATCCTTCACCTGGTACCAAGGCTCTGCAACGGTCCTTCCGTTAACGGTGACGCTGCCTTCCTTTATGATCACCGCGGCTTTCCTCCTTGAACAGAAGCCGTTCCTTGATAAAAATGCGTTAAGATTCATAAATTACCTCCGTAAACCGCAAATATTTCTATCCCGGCTTATCGCGAGCCCCGCCAGAACCGCGCCGTTTATTCCGGCCATGACGAAGCAGGTGCCGGGTATGCCGATGATAGGCACAAGAAATGTGCCGGCGACAAGCGCGCCAACGCATGAACCGATAAGATCTATACCGTAAATAAGGCCTCCGCTTTTACCGGCTGATGAACCGTCTCGGCCGTCCAGAAATATCTTTGACGCCAGCGTAAAGATGTATCCTCCCGTAAATCCCGAAATCAACGGCAGGATCGTAAATACAATATTTGACCCTATCCAGGAGCCGCCATCTGAACTTGACGCCGATGCAAGCCTGATGGCCTGAAGCAATATGACAGGATAAAGGCACATGCACAACTGCGCGGCGACCACGCGATGCCCCATATTATCGGTTTTAGGGATCGCCCGGATAGCCCGGTAACCGCCGATAGCCAGACCTATCATAAAAGACGTCATTATAAACCCGAGCTTATAATAGACATATCCGTAGATTATCTGAAACGAAAGCAATATCACCACCTGCGATACTATCTGACTAAAACCGTTCGCCGCCACAACCATGACCGACAGACTCCTGAAGCCGTCTTCCCTCAAGCCGAGCCACACGCCCAAGACCGTCAGGGCCAGGGCGGCCGCACCGGCGACCGACAGGACTATACCGGAATCGGTGCGGCGAAGAGCCTTTGTGAAAAACGAATCCTTAAACCTCGCGGACCAGAATACCATATCGAAGTAATATGATATGGGTTTAAAATCGCTGTTGACCCCCTGCCTGGAGGTGTCGACCAGCGACTTCCTTACGAAAGAGATATTTTCTTCGGATAGCCTGGACGAAAGATAATAATCCCGCACGTACTTAAGGTCGAACCCTTTGGCGTATGCCCTATCCGTAATAGCGGCGTGGTCGTAAGTCAAGGGCCCGGTACCGTCCGAGGCAATAAAATAGGCCGTCTCGCCGGGGATGACCAGAACGTCCGGAAAAGAAAGAACAAGGGTCCTGTATATTGAGCCCAAAAAATCTCTCGACTCTCTGCTCATATAACTCTCGGAAGAGCTCAGGCCGAAGGAGAGTATGCCGCCCCTTTTCAATATCTTTCTGGTCTCTTCGAAAAATTCCAACGTGTAAAACCTGTTGAGCTGCGCGGTGTAAGGATCTCCGAGGGCTACTATTATGACGTCGTAAGAAATATCCGCGTTCTTGACGTACGCCCTGCCGTCGGCGAAGTGCAGGAAGACCCTCCTGTCTTCAAGAGGAGCGTAATAGCTGCCCGGCAGAAACTTTTCAGCCATTCGTATCATAAGCGGATCGATCTCTACATAATCCAGCCTTTTTACCGGGTATCTCAGTATCTCTCCGGCCAGCCCTCCCACCCCTCCGCCTATGAGAAGAACGTTTTCGGGGCCTCTGTGTTCGAGCATGGCGAAGTGGACCGCCTCCTCGGAGGCCCGCCTGTCGGGCACGGAATACAGATGCAGGCCGTTGTTAAAGAAAGAGTATTGGGAAGAGCTCTTTGTAACCGCGATGTTGCCGTATATGGAGCTCCCTGACGCCACGACCTCGTATCCATGCCATTGCCTGGCGGCCAGATACGCGTCCAGACGGGGCCAGACACCGGATGCCAACGCGGCCGCTTCCAGAAATATAAATACCGCCGATGCCGACAGATATTTGAGCCTGTTTTTACTGCCCGCCGTCAACGTGGCGGTAGCCGCAGCCGCAATGGCAAGCGACAGCCCCAGGCAGGCCATTATCTGGAAAGGCCCGAATAATTTCAAAAGAACGAAGCTCGTCAGCAGGCCTCCCGCCGCCGAGCCAATGGCTTCCGTTATGTAGACCTTCCCCGCCCCGTGCCCCTCGCGCCCCGAGAAGTCCTTGAAAATACGGCAACCTGCCGCGAACATAAAACCCAATATGGCACATGAAGGCAGGAGCACCAGAAGAGACGATATTATCATGGGAAAGAACGGCATGATTTCGCCGGGGTTCATCCCCGTGACAGATTTAACCGATTTTATTGCGGCTACGGTTAGCGGAAGAACGATGCTAAGGATGAGCTGGCATGCGACAAATATCCCGGCTCCCGAACCTGTCCTGTCGGAAATTCTGCCAAAAAGCGCGCTTCCGGTCGCGCCCGCGATAAGCCAGGTGGCAAGGATAAAGGCGCAGGAAAGCTCATTCCCGTAAAAGACCGTCAGCAGTTCCCTTGCGCAGACTATCTGGGACACTATTGCCGCAAACCCCGTAAGCGCTACAGGTAAAAAAAATAACCTTTTAATGCCGGAAGGTATTTCGGTCTTCATGCTTTTAATACCATACTATTGAAGATCAGGCAGGCCCCCAGCAGGATCAGCAGAGAGGCGCATAGTACATTGAAAGCCTTTACGGCCATTCTCGATTTTATAAATTTATCGGTGATGCCGCCGGCTATGCCCACAACCGCGCCTATAGTTATAAGTCCGGCAAGCAAAGTACCCAATCCGAAGGAAAGGGCGTAGGACATCCCTTCAAGCGCGCTCTTCGATATAAGCGCTATCTCCGCCAAAAGGACCGTCAGAGGCCCGCACGGGCTTATACCCATGATGAAGCCGAGCGCCAGCAACCCTCCGGAATCGCAGGCCCTTTCGGCCGCGGACCCGCAGGCGCAATCGGCGCGCTCTTTACGAAAAAGTATGGAAGCACCCAACCCCATGCTTATAACGCCGGCCAGAAGATCGGCAAGATTTGCCCCCGCTCCCGGCTCGGCAAAACGCCTTACAAGCGAGCCTGACAGCCCGGCCAATGCCCCCAATAAGACGTAGGCGCCTAGCCTGCCCAGACAAAAGATGATAATACCGAAGAGCTTCTTCAGAAAACCCTGTCTTCGGCCCGTCAGATAGGTTACGACTACAGGCGCGCAAAAAAGAAAGCACGGGCCGGCCATCCCGAAACTGAAGCCTATTCCGAATATCTGCAGATGGGTTATGACGGAATTTAACATCTGAGGCTACTCCCAGACGCCCGCGATCCCATAACCGCACTGGGCGCACTTGGAGCCTTTTATCCCATCGACCCTGACACGGTAGCCGCGTCTTTCGACAAGCAGGTTCTTGCAGTTTGGGCAATATGTGCTCTCGTGCGGGTTGCCTGGAAGATTGCCTACGTAAACGTACTTCAGCCCTACGTCGGAGGCTATCGCGTAAGCCTCGTCCATCTTCTCCTCCGGAGTAGGCGGAAGATTCTGCAGGCGGAACGCCGGAGAAAATCGGCTGAAGTGTAAAGGCACATCATCGCCGAGATTATCCCTTATCCACTCGCACATGGCGCGTATCTCTTTGGGGTCGTCGTTTTGACCGGGTATTATAAGGTTGGTTATCTCGAGCCATACTCCGGCCTTTTTTACGGTCTTCAGGGTTTCCAGTACGGGCTTGAGTTCGGCGAACGCGCCCATCCTCCTGTAAAAATCTTCGCTGAAACCCTTAAGGTCGACATTCACGGCATCCATATATTTCAGCAACTCTTCCAGAGGCTCCCGGTTGATGTATCCGCAGGTATGCATGCCGTTGCGCAGACCCTTTGCCCTGGCAAGTTTTGATATGTCCAGCATGTATTCATAGAATACGGTGGGTTCGGTATAGGTGTATACTATCGATTTCGATCCCGATCTTACGGCTTCGTCGACGACCTTTTCCGGAGGCATATCATACGCGGTCACCTCATCCGGGGCCGCCTGAGATATCTGCCAGTTCTGGCAAAAAAGGCAGCGCATATTGCATCCGGCTACGGCTATCGAGTAGGCTTTTGATCCCGGGAGGAAATTAAAGAAAGGCTTCTTCTCTATCGGATCTACATGTACAGCTACGGGGTTGCCGTAGCCCAGGGTATAAAGGAGGCCGTCCTTGTTTATACGGACGGTGCAGTACCCTCTCTGCCCGGGAGACAGGATGCATCTACGGGGGCAAAGCCCGCATTTAACAATTTTTTCTTTCAGGGTCTGCCAGTGGCTCGCTACCCGCGGTATGGGCTTCGGCGCGCCATCCGCCGCCCATAAGCAAGCCGCCGGCGCAGAAGCAAAGATCGCGGCAAGTGCTATCAACTGCAGATGTTTTTTCATATTTTGGCAGAAAAAGATGGTGGTGCGCTATTTTATGTCGTGAAGCTCCAACTGGATCGACCTCACGCCTTGCCAGTCATTTATAGACGGCGTGTATGCCAGGTCGACAGTCAAGCCCGACGTCGGCATCTCCAGCCTGTCCCTTCCGAATGTCACGGCTTCGCACGTCAAGGAGCCGTCGGTTACCCATACCTTGAAACCGTTCTTACCTATCTGGCGCGGGCCGTCCTTGACCTTTAGGCTGCGGGAGACAAAGACCGGCCTGGGATTCTCAGTACCGAACGGCGAAAGGCTCTCTATCTCGCTTATTACCGCCTCACTCAGAATACCAAGCGGTATCTCCATGTCTATATCTATGGTAGGGCTGAAAACGGCTTCTTGCGGATCTTTGGCGGCCTCCTCATTTATCTTTTTTCTGAAGGCGTCGATATTGTCCTTCTCGATAGTGATGCCGCACGCCGCCTCATGGCCGCCGAAACCCACGAGATGATCCCTGCAACGCAGAAGATAATCAAAAAGGTGAAAACTCTCGATGCTGCGGCCGGACCCCTTCCCGAGCTTGCCATCGAGCGATATCATTATAGCGGGACGGTAGAATCTGTCTGATATCCTTGACGCGACTATCCCTATGACCCCCGGATGCCAATTCTCTCCCGCCAGCACTATGACGCGATGGTCTTTGAAGTTTACCTCGCGCTCGACCTTCGCCATAGCTTCCTCGCATATCCTGGCTTCTATCTTCTGCCTGTTCCTGTTTTCGGAATCCAGAACTTTCGCGAGTTTGATGACATCATCGCTGTCGCCGGCCAGAAGAAGGTCCAGGGCCTTCTGCGGAGAGCCTACCCGGCCCATGGCGTTTATCCTCGGGCCGAGAACGAAGCCGATATGTCCGCTCGATATGTCCTTGCCGTTAAGGCCGGACACCTCCATAAGCGCCTTGAGCCCTGCCCTCGAGCGCCTGTTCAGCTCGCCCAGGCCATGCTTGGTCAGTATCCTGTTCTCACCCAGAAGCGGCGCTACGTCCGCCACGGTGCCGAGACTCACAAAGTCTAGAAAATCCTCCGCGAAGAAACCGGTGCCTTCGTATACCGCCTTTACAAGCTTGTACGCTATTCCTACCCCGGCGAGATGCTTAAAAGGGTATCCGCAATCTTTCTGAAGCGGGTTTATCACGGCATACGCCTGCGGGACACGCCCTTCGAGTATCTCGTGGTGATCGGTGATTATTACGTCTATATCCGCGCCCCTGGCATGCTCGATCTCCTTGAAGGACGTTATACCGCAATCGACCGTTATGATGAGAGATATCCCCTCTCTGTGGGATCTCTTTATCGCCCCTATGTTGAGTCCATATCCTTCCTCGAGCCTGTTCGGGATGTAGTACGAGACATCCGCGCCGAGGCCCTTGAGCGCGGAATAGACCAGCGCCACGCTGGTCATTCCGTCGACATCGTAATCTCCGTATATAAGGATCTTCTCGCCGGCGGCTATCGCCTTTCTGATCCGCAAGACGGCCTTATCCATATCTTTCATGAGGAGAGGGTCATGACATGAAGCTATAGAGCAGTTCATAAAGTCTGAAGCGCTCTTGAGGTCGGTTATGCCGCGGTTGGCGAGTAGCTGGGCTGTGACGCCTGAGACTTTAAGTTCGGACGCGATATTGCTCTGAAGGGGGCTCGGGGGTTTTACACGCCATTTTTTATACACTTCTATCAATCCTTGCGTATTTTCGGAAGGTATCTAATCTCGGTGGTTGCCGCGGGGTTCTATATGCACAAGAACGTCGCGGACTTCGGGCATATTGCCTTTGATGATATCCTCTATCGCGTAACATATGTTATGCGCGTCCTTCATAGGCATAGCCGAATCCACCTGGACGTGCATGTCTATGCATATATCATCGGGCCGGCCGCGCGTGCGGATCTTATGGCAAGCCTTCACCCCCGGGACCTTCATGACGATGCCGGATATCTTTGATACGTCTATGATCACCGCCGTATCGCACAATATGCGGGACGCGTATTTTACTATCTCGAATGCCGCATAGCCTATGAACAGGGATATTATGAAGGTAACGATCGGGTCCGCTATAGGATATCCTGCCCTTATCCCCACAAGCGCGACTATAACCGAAATCGAAGTGAAGATGTCGGCCATGGTATGCATGGAGTCGGCGACAAGCATGTCGCTCTTCAGGCGCTTGCCCATGGCGTATTCGTACTTCATAACACCTATATTGACGGCCATGGTCGCTATCATCACGATAAAGCTGGCAGGGGTCACTTCCGGGGTGACAGGATTTGAAAATCTCGCCGCGCTTTCACGGATAAGATTGAAGGAGACCATTATGAGAAGGGCCGCTATGCCCAGCGAAAAGAAGGTCTCGTACTTCTTGTGGCCGTAAGGATGGTCTTCGTCTACTGGCCTTGCCGAAAGAGCTATGCCTACAATGCCGATTATATTGGACGCCCCATCCGACAATGAGTGCAATCCGTCCGCCGCCATGCTCTGGCAGCGCGTCGCTGCGCCTATTATGATCTTCGCCGCGGCCACCGCCCAGTTAAGCGCCAAAACGGCTATCAGGACGAAACGTATGCGGTTATAATGCCGCCTGTCGTCATTGTCCATCGTCTGGGATAGTTACCTCTTCTTTGCCGCGACCCTGGACTGGTGCCAGGTAATAACCATCGGACTGGCGATATATATCGTCGAATAGACTCCGACGAAGAATCCGACGAATATGCAGAAGGAGAAGTTGTTCAGCACTTCTCCCCCGAACATCAGAAGCGGTATGACGGCCAGCATGGTAACACCCGTGGTCAATATCGTCCTGCCCAGCATCTGGTTGACGCTGAGATTGACGACATCGCTGAAACTGCCCTTCTTGACTATCCGCAGGTTTTCTCTTATCCGATCGTATATCACCACGGTGTCGTTTATCGAATAACCGGCTATGGTAAGAAGCGCCGCGACGACGGTGAGGTCGAACTGCCTGTGGGTAAGCGCCATCGCGCCTATGGCGAATATGACGTCGTGTATCAGCGCCACTACGCCCGCTATACCGTACTTCAGGTCGAACCTGAACATTACGTATATGGCTATTCCGGCCAGTCCGAGCGCCAGGCTTATAAGGGCGTTCTCCCTCAGGCTCCGCCCTACCGCCGGACCGACGGTTTCTATCTTGAGCACCTGGAAAGGATTGTCGCTCATATCTCTTCTGAACACTCCGGCCAGCTGAGTCGATATGTTCGCCTGGGTCCTTATTATAACCTCTTTAGGATTGCCGTACTGCTGTATCGAGGCGTCGCCCTGACCGATGTCTTTAAGCGCCTTTCTTAACGAATCGAGGTTTACGGCCTTATCGAACATGTACTGCTGCAGCGTGCCGCCGGAAAAATCTACTCCGTAATTCTTATCGCCGCGCATCACGAAGAGCAATATGCCGGCTATGATCATTACGGCTGAAAATATATAGCAGAATTTGCGCTTGCCTATAAAATCAAAGTTCGTGACCTTGGCAAATACGCGCATAAAACTGAGCTTGGCAAGATTGAACTGGTCGCACATAATTTCGAACATGACTTTCGTGCACCATACCGACGTCAAAAGGTTTGCCAGAAGACCTATCGTAAGAGTGACGGCAAAACCGCGTATAGGACCGGTGCCGAATTTGAATATCAATGCCGCAGCCACTATCGTTGTAACGTTCGAGTCCAATATCGCCGAAAATGCCCGGTGATATCCTGCGGCTATTGACGCCCGCAGCGACTTCCCGAGGGCCATCTCCTCCCGCATCCTCTCGTATATCAGGACGTTCGCGTCGACGGACATACCTATAGTCAATATCAAACCTGCGATGCCCGGCAATGTAAGGGTACCCTTAAAGAGCGCAAGTCCCGCCAGTATTATCAGGACGTTCATCGCAAGAGCGATGTCCGCCACGACACCGGCCAGCCTGTAGTAAAATATCATGAATCCGCATACCAGCAAGGTACCTATGATGGCCGCGAGCATACCGCTCTTTATCGAATCGGCTCCGAGAAGCGGCCCTACGGTCCTCTCCTCTTCTACTATGACGGGAGCCGGAAGCGCGCCCGCCCGAAGTATCACCGAAAGATCGTTAGCTTCATTTACGGTGAAGTTTCCGGATATCTGCGCCTGTCCGGACGGTATCGCCTCACGTATAACGGGCGCCGACACGACCTTTCCGTCCAGAACTATGGCCAGGCGCTTTCCTACGTTCGCAGCCGTAACGTTCGCGAATATCTGAGCTCCTTTTGGATCCAGTGTAAGCGACACGTACGGCTCGCCGAAACCCCTGGCGCTGAATTCCGTCTTGGCATTTACCAGAAGGCCCCCTGTAAGGCTGGCTTCCTTGGCGACAAGGATCGGTTCGCGCCCCCCGCGCTCGCCTTCAAGGTACTTAAGCTCATATCCTTCGATCTCACCGGTAACGGTCTCTTTTGGCTCTTCGGCCGCAACAGTCTTTTCAGACGATTCCGTTTTTACGGCAGGCTCTTTGGCCGCTCCCAGAAGCCTGGCGGATTCCGCGTCGAGCGCCTTCTTCAGGTCCTCTACGTTATCCGATACGAGCCTGAACTCCAGGTGGGCGGTCTTGCCTATGATCTCCAGGGCGCGCTCCCTGTCCGTTATGCCCGGCAGCTGGATAATTATGTTATCCTTACCCTGTCTGGAGATCATCATTTCCCCGACTCCGAACTGGTCTATCCTTTTACGGATAGTCTCCATGGCCCTCTCAACAGCGTCCCTACGCTCGTCTGCCGTAAGCTTCGAGGTGTCTACCCGAAGGACCACGTGCATTCCGCCCTGGAGATCCAGGCCAAGGTTTATTTTGCCTTTCTTGACTACGGTGCCATCCTTGTCCTTTATCGTAAAAGGCGGATAGATAATCCATATGCAGGCGACGCAGAGAAGGATTATTGCGAGCAGCTTCCACTGTTGATTCTTGTTCATCTAGTATATCTCCTATAGATTAAGTCTACTCGGAGGCTTTGCGCCTTACCGAAGCTATGCTGGACTTCTGCACCTCTATCTTGACGTTATCGTCGACCTTTAGGGTAACCGACGCGTCTTTGACATTCGCTATAGTGCCGTGTATTCCGCCCACGGTTATCACTTCGTCATTCTTTTTCAGGGCCGCGAGCATCTTCCTGTGGTCTTCCTGCGCCTTCTTCTGGGGGCGTATGAGAAGGAAATAGAAGACTCCTATAATAAGCACTATCGTTATCAATTGCGACTGTATAGGGTTCATTTGCTGTTCTCCTTGTTGTAATTTTTCACGAAATCGTCCTTGAACGCAAGGAAGCGGTCCTCCTCGATGGCCTTTCGCGATAATTGTATAAGTCTAACATAAAAGTGGATATTATGCAACGAAACAAGCCTGAGCCCCAGCAGCTCCTCGGTGTTAAACAGGTGCCTTATATAGGAACGCGTATGGTTCCTGCACGCAAAGCAGCCGCATTTTTCATCTATAGGCCTGAAATCTTCTTTGTATTCCGCGTTTCTGAGCTGCAATTCTCCTTCAAAAGTGAAAGCCTGGCCGTTGCGCCCGTTTCTGGTCGGGACGACGCAATCGAACATATCTACCCCAAGGGCTATGGCCTCCAGAATATCCGGCGGCATACCGACCCCCATAAGATATCGCGGCCTGTCTTCGGGTAGTAGCGGCGCGGTGTATCCGGCTGTCTCATAAATCAACTCTTTAGGCTCCCCCACGCTGACACCGCCTATCGCGTAACCGTCAAAACCTATATCCAGCAGCTCCTCTACCGCCCTCTTGCGCAAATCCTGGTAAGTACTGCCCTGCACTATCCCGAAAAGCAGCTGCTTCCATTCTCCGGAACGTTTGCGCTTATCCATATAATCCCTGGAGCGGCGCGCCCAGCTGGTCGTAAGGACAAGCGACTGTTCAACGTAATCCCTCGCTGCGGGATAGTGAACGCATTCGTCGAGTATCATCATAATATCGCTGCCCAGAATCCCCTGTATGTCCATAGCCTTCTCGGGGGTCAGAAAATGTTTCGAGCCGTCAATGTGAGAGGAGAACTCGGCGCCTTCGGGAGTCAGCTTGCGAAGCGTCGCCAGACTGAATACCTGATACCCTCCGCTGTCGGTCAGTATCGGGCCGTTCCATCCCATGAACCTGTGCAGGCCGCCGGCCTTGCCTATGATATCGAGCCCGGGCCGCAGGTAAAGGTGATACGCGTTACCGAGTATTATCTCGGCGGCGCATGCCCTGAGTTCATCAGCCGACAGCGCCTTCACCGTCGCCTGGGTGCCGACGGGCATAAATACGGGCGTGGAGACGATGCCGTGCGCCGTCTCCAGTTTTCCAAGCCTGGCCTTGGAGCTCTTGTCTTTGTGCAATAGTTTAAACATCTGACCGTATATTCCGTTTTTCAGCGG
>Ga0233425_10009187_pt1 | contig 12676 bp, 9 predicted proteins | sample Watercolumn_Towu_2_FD_181712 | JGI IMG/M metagenome (GOLD analysis project Ga0233425, IMG submission 181712) | Freshwater microbial communities from Lake Towuti, South Sulawesi, Indonesia - Watercolumn_Towuti2014_140_MG | ecosystem: Environmental > Aquatic > Freshwater > Lake | place: Indonesia...
GGCCGCACGGAAGCGACTCCAGGCAGTTACGGAAAACCAGGAAGAGTGGGTTATGTACGACGCCTACTTCGGCTTCAGCGCGCGGCCGTTTGCCTCGGTCCCCCAAGTTGAGCACTACTTTGCCGCAGGGGCCATCGAGGCGGCCCGCTGCAACTTGGCCCGTTGCATCGAACGGGCCGAAGGCGCCGGCATGGTCATCGGCCCCTCGGGCACCGGCAAGACGCTGTTGTGTCAGGTGCTGGCCGAGCAATTTCGCGCGACGTATCAGGTAGCCACTCTGGCCAGCGGCCGATTGAGCACGCGCCGCTCGTTGTTGCAGGCCGTGCTGTACGAGTTGGGACAGACCTATCGCGGCCTGGACGAAGGCGAGGCCCGTTTGGCACTGGTCGATTACCTGACGTACAGCGACGACTGCCCGCAAGGCATTGTGTTGTTAGTCGATGAGGCCCACACGCTGCCGTTGCGGCTGTTGGACGAACTTCGCATGTTGACGAACGTCGCGCGGGACGGCCAGCCTCGGGTGCGGCTGGTGTTGGCCGGCGGATGCACGCTGGAGGAGCGGTTTGCCAGCCCGAAGCTCGATTCGTTCAGCCAGCGCGTGGTGGCCCGCTGCTACTTGGAGGCGTTCAACCGCACGGAGACGCAGGAGTATATTCGTGCGCGAATCGCGGCGGTCGGCGGCGACGCCGAAACGCTGTTTCCCGCAGACGCCTGCCAGGCCGTGCAGCGGGCGAGCGACGGCGTACCGCGGCTGATCAACCAGGTTTGCGACCACGCCTTGCTGCTGGCCTTCGCCGCCGGCCGGGAGCAAATCGCGCCGGCGCTGGTGGAAGAGGCCTGGGGCGATTTGCAGCAGCTTCCCACACCCTGGAACGGCCAGTGCGAACAGCAGGCGCCGTCGGCCGGCGTGGTCGAGTTCGGCGGGCTCGACGATCTGCCGGAGGAATCCACGGGTGGCAGTGGCGTCTCGCCAGTGTCTTCGGGCGATGAAGCAGGGGGCAGTCCCTTCCTCGCGGATACGAAAGGCCAAGCCTTGCCCGACGAGTTCGACGTAGCCGAGGACGGCCCGGAGCCCGTCGAGCAGTTGGCTCGGATTGAAAAGATGCTGGCCAGGGTAGACGAGGACTTCCAGCCGGCCGGTTCGATCGTGCCGGAAGCGGAGTTGGTTTTCGACGAGCCGCAGCATCCGTTCCAGGAGGAGTTCGAGGAAGAGGAAGTGATTTGCGACCGGTACGCGCGGTTGCACGCGGCCCGCGCCCAGCGGCCGCACACGGTGCCGCTGTACCGCGTGCATGCCCACGGCCTGCGTGACGCCGAGGACGCCGACTTGATTGTCGTCGAAGACGACTACGACGACAGCCCGGCGCCGGTCACTTGTTCGATCGTAGCAGTGCGGCGGCAGGACTACGGGCAGCTATTTGCGAAGTTGCGGCGCGGTTAGTGAGGTCGGTATGGGTCAGATGCTGAAGGCGCTACGTCAGATCGAGGCCCGGAGTCCGCAACCGGCGGTTGAGGACGTCGCTGCCTCAGAGCCGTTGATCGCCCGCGCGATCGAGACGGTCGAAACCGCCGCAGAGGCCGTTGCGGAGGCCAACGCCGCGTGCGTTCGAGAAGAAGAGCAGGAGGTCAAGGGTGGCAGTGCAACTGCCACCCCAACAACTACCGCAACTGCCACCCCAACAACTACCGCAACTGCTGCCCCAACCGATCCCTTGGCGGCCATTGCCGAGAGGATCTGTGCCCAATGTTCACCGCGTGCGGGCAAGGTGCTGATGTTCACCTCGCCCGACGACGAGGCCGCCGACGGCCGTCTGATGGCGCCGTTGGCCGCGGCATTGGCCGCGCGGATCGGCGGCGACGTGCTGCTGCTCGACGGCAACCCGCAGCAACCTGATTTGGTGGGCCAGTTGGGCGTGCAGGCGGTTGCCGGCCTGGGCGACGTGCTGCGGGGCGCCGTGCCCTGGCACGAAGCGATCCAGGCGACTTCGGTGCCCGGGTTGTTCTTGCTGCCGGGCAGGGGCCTGTCCCAGTTTTCGCCCCAGCGAACAGAAGGGGACAGTCCCATTTTCGCTGGGGCGGAAATTGGGACAGTCCCCTTGCCCATGTCCACGCTCCTCGGCGAACTCAGCGCCAAGTTCCGCATGGTGCTGATCGCTGCGCCGTCGTTGGCCCGTCCGGGCGTGGCCAATGTGACGCGTCACTGCCGCGGCACGTATCTGGTGGTGCGGCTGCACCGCACGTCGCGGCGCGCGGTCCGCGCCGCGGCCCGCGCGATCGACCGCGGCGGGGGAAGGTTGCTGGGCTGCGCGGTCATCGAACCTACTGCACCAGCCGCACCTTCGGATTGGTGATGATCTTCCGGAAGATCTCGGTCAGGCGCTGTTCGTACTCGGCCGGATTGCCGCTGCCTCGCGGGCCGCGGCCATTGTCGTCGGCCGTCTTGCCCGAGCGGGCCAACCGGTCCATGAAGTTGTAGTCGCACCCCAGGCCGATGCCGACCGGGTACACGTACCAGCGCTGGGCCTGCATTTGCAGGCACTGCATGATGGCCGCATCGCACCAGTAGGCGCCGTTGTTGTAGAACTCGCTGCTGCCGCTGCTGCGGATGAAACCGTCGATATCAGCCGGATTGCTCACGTACAGGTTCGGCACGCCGTCGGTCAATAGTACGACGATCTTGTTCGTCGATTCCCGACCCCGGCCGCCGGCGCTCTGCGGTTTGATGTGGTTGCGCGCGGCGATCAGCCCGGCCTCGGTGGCGGTCGTGGCGGTCGTGTCGCCCACGGCCTGCAGCGACGTACAGGCCTGCATGGCGGTGTTGTAGTCGCCGGTCAGCGATTGCACGACGACCGTTCCGCCGCCGGTGAGCGTATCGTAGGAAATGACCGACACCCAGTCGCGCTGATTGAGGTCCGGAATGGTGATATTGCGTTCCTTGACAACTTGCATGGCGGCAATCAGGGCGCGGCGGGCGGCGTGCATCGGCTGTTCGCGCGGCGGAAACTGGAACGTGCCCCCGGCCGTGCTTTCGGAGTGCCAGGGGCAGTTGGGGCTGTACTGCGAGATCGGCGTGTACGTGGAACCCGTCGGCCGCAGGTCGCGGCCGTGATCCAGCATGAACTGCACGTAGGTGCGGTAACCGATGCGGTTGCGGTAACCTCGCGGAACGCTGCTGCTGGCGCTCGGGTAGGTGCTGGTATTCGGGTTGTTGTATCTGTCGATGCGGCCGCTGTAGCGGTTCGGCGGAATCGTACCGCGGTTGGTCGGCGGCGTGCCCACGGCCGCCGCCGCGCCCAGCAATTGCGGTATCAGCAGGGCATCCCAATTCCCTGTCGCGATCGCCAATTGGCGCTCCGGCATCAGATCGGCCTGCCGCGATAGCGGCTGGCACTGTAGACCGGCAGCCGAGGTCAGGTAGTGTGGCCGAAGTCGGGGTGTGCCGGGTTCAATCCGTCCCAGTGGCGGCGTTGGCGGTGGTGGTGGCGGTGGTGGCGGTGGTGGCCCGGGCGGCGGAGGAGGAGAAGGCGGAGGGGGCCCGGGTGGCGGTGGAGGCGCGGGTGGAGGCGGCGGCGCGGGCGGCGGCGGAGGCGTGATCGTTACGGCAATACTCAGGTAGTCGAGGTACGTGGCCCAGTAGGCGTAGTTTGTCGTACTGTCGGGCGCCGGTTTCGCGCGCGGCATGACCCGCGCTATCTGGTTGTCGATGATCCAGGAGTACGCCTTCTGCTTGCGCACGTCTTCGGTGTCGTTGTTCCGGATGCGATACTGGTTCGCAATCCCTCCACCACTCAGATAGCCGCCGTTCTTGGTCAACTCGGCATAGGCGTAGGAGTTCTGCGGCACGCCCGCCGGTTGGCCCAGGTATTCCAGCACGCCGGGGTACGCACCGAAGCCAAAGTCCTCGAAGATCTGCTGCATCAACTGGTTGCCGACGTTCGGGTAGCCCTGCGCAGCGAAGGCGCTGTTGATCGTGTCGGTGGCCCAACACGGCTCCGTATCGTCGTTCATCGAACCCGACAGGTCGACCACGAAGGCGATGTCGCGGGGATTGGCCATGGCCACGGCCGAAGCCCGCTGCGTAAAGGAATTCTGGCCGAAGATCCGGCCGAAGAACAGGCTGGCGTTGCCGCCGGTTTGCGGATCGACGCGGGCCGTCACGCGGACGGCATTACCCGGATCGGCCGAAGGCGTAAAACGCCGCATGGCAGTGTCCCAGGTGCCGTATTCGACATCCGCGTCGAGCAATTGCACTTTGCGTTGGTGCGAGGTAGCGTCGTGGAAGCCGGCATAGCGCTTGGCAACGCCTACCATATCGTTGCGCGGCAGCCCCATCGAAGCGGCGGCGGCCATTGCCGCCGAGTCGGCCGACGCCTGGAGTTGCGTGCGGACCAGGACCATGTAGCCCACGTCGACCGCAAAGGCGACCATACCGACCAGGACCACCAAGAACAGCGCGCCGAGCACCACAGTGGCGCCGTCGCGCGGCTGCCGCATGTTCCGGCGTCGAGTACCCATAAAGCGTCTCCCGCGAGGAAAGGCCACCCTGCAAGTGTTGGTTTCAGAATGCGGGGTGTCAAATGCGGGGGACAGCTATCACCCCCCAAGTGGAGTATCTTTCGGGGGTGTTCTCTTGCCGGCGGGGGGTTTCTGACAATCCGGCCTTTGGGACACTAGTACCTCAACCGGCCTGAAATGACCGTCTTCGTTGGGGCGGCAGTCGTACTGCCGCCCCGGCGTGGCAGTGCAACTGCCACCCCAACAACGTGGCGCGTCGGGCTAGTGAGCGGGCCGCGACGCGAATCGCCTCGCTTGGGCGGCGATGTCGAGCCCCACCAATTCGCCCCATGCGGCCAGCAGGCGGCCGAACGCCGGTCCGGGCGTGCCGCAGCCGATGGGCCGGCCGTTGATGCGCGTTACCGGAAGCAGACACAGCGGCGTGCTGCTCAGCAGCACTTCGTCGGCCGCGATGAGGTCATCGACGCTCAGATCGCGCTCGACGGTGGGAATGCCGGCGGCGGCAGCCAAGTCGAAGGCCACGGCCAGGCTGATGCCGTGCAGGATGCCCTCCATGCGGGGCGAAATCAGCCCTTCGCCGCCGCGATAGGCCAACACATTGGCCGTCGAGGCCTCGGTCACCAATCCCGCTTCGTCCAACAGCAGCGCCCGGGCACCTGGTTCGCTGGCGGCGGCCTGCCGGTCGGCCAGGTAATAGTGCATCCGGCTGCGGCACTTGAGGCTGGGCGGCCAACAGCAGGCCGGAACTTGCCGCACGTCGGTCGTCACCAGCGACTGCCCGCGGTCGTATTTCTCGGCCCACAAGTGAAACGGCAGGGGATAGGTGTGCAGACACACGGTCGGACGCGACGCCGCGGAAGTCGCATACGCCGGATACGTGCCCGGCGTGACGACGATCGACAGCCCCATATCGTCGTTCGCCGCCAATAGCCGATGGTTGCGCGCGACCAGTTCCAGGGCGACTGCCGCGAACTCGCCCGCCGTCATGCCCGGATCGATGCCGACGATGTCCAGCGAATGGTGCAGTCGGGCAAGGTGCTCCTCCAATCGGAAGATGTGGCCGCCGAAGGTTCGCAACTGCTCGGCGACCGTGGCCCCTTGCACGAAGCCGGCGTCGTCCAAGGGGATGGCCGCGGCGACGGCCGGAATCCAATGCCCATTGAGATAAGCTTGCGGATCGTTCATCACTGAATTATGCGGAAAAACCGGCAGGTGTAAAGCGATCGCCCCTCGCGATGTTCCGAAAAAGCACCTGTTGCGTTTGCACATCATGGGACGCGGTGTAGAGTTGACTCGGAATTCAGTCCCTTCTTTTCACGATGGTAGGTGTAGGTTTCGACGGGAGATGCGAGTCATGAAGAAGTTGTTGATTCTGACGGCTGTGCTGCTGTTGGCGGGCGCGGCCGGCTGCAAGTCCTGCGACAAGTGGTTCCGCGGGTCGCCCGACCCCTGCCCGCCGCCGGCCCCGGTCATGGCCGCCCCATGCTACGATCCGTGCAATCCGTGCGGCGCGCCCGCAGGCGGCGCGGTGCTGCCTCCAGGGGCCGTAGTGAGCCCGGGGCCAATGGGCCCAGGTTCGTGATCCACAGCGAATGCCTCCCGGCAAGAGCCGTTCCTCGTGCGTCGGTCGCGCCATCCTGAACGCGGCCGACGCGAGGAGCGGTCGGAATCGGTAGCCGCACGGAGTACCGTGTGCCACGGCCGTCTCGGCCGTGCTGCGCTGCCCCGGGCGTCGTTGGCGTCTTGCCAGTGGTTGTTGGGGTGGCAGTTGCACTGCCACCCCGGGGACGACAGTACAACTGTCGCCCCAACGATGCTACTGCGATTCGCAGGCCACTCAGTGGCCGAGTTGCCGCTGTTCTAGCCACCGTCTCGCGCGAAGAAGCTGCGCACGGAGCGGCGTGGGCGGGAAGTGACTGAGCCGGAGCAGATCGAGCAGGCCGGTGCCAACGTGTCGCTTGCACTCCAGCGACCCGACGCCCAGGTCGTAGAGCCGATCGCCGCGGGCGAAGCTGTCGCGGATCGATTCGCCCACCAGCAACGTGCCGGCGCCGTCGTGCGTGGCTTCGGCGTCGAAGCCCACGCGCAGGCCGTACACGTAGCCGCGCCAATGGTAGTTGTAGGCGAAGGCCAGCGGCTTGCCGCATTGCAGCAGCAGATTGAGGTCCACGGCCCCGGCCGCTGCGGCCGCCGCGTGGGCTTCGCGGAGGAACGGCCGGACCGAGTCGTGCGACAACGTCGTGCCGTTCGAGGCGGCGGCCTGCCAACTCCGCCGGGCGAGTTCTTCGCAAGCGTCGTACAGATCCCACCGCGGGTCGCCGTCGCCTTCCTTGCTGCCACGCGGCCGATACCGCAGCAGCGACACTTCGCCCCGTGCGGCCAGTTTCTTCTGACAAGCACGGTAATTCCGCCGCCACGCCCGCGGCCGGGCGTTGAAATAGGCGTCCCAGCCTGTAGGGTGCGTGCAACGCACCGCCATCGGCCCTGACTGGTGCGTTTCACGCACCCTACACGTCGCGGCCGACTCGCAAGCACACAGATCGACGACGGCCGTGCGGTCGTAGATGGTGCGATAGGCCCGCAGGCCGACAGCGCCGAACGCGCATTCGGTCGCGGCCAGATCGGTGTCGGGGGCGCCGAGCCAACGGAGTTCGAGCACGTCCCAATCCCGCGCGGTCCGACGGACGTGCCCAAGCGCGGTTGCCAGCGTGCGGCACGGATCGGGGCCAATAGGTCCGTAGAACGAGCCCCAATCGTGCAAGGGATAGGTGAGAAACCGCAGCGGGCCGACATTCGTCCGTTCCCGCCGCACGACCAGCGGCACGATGCCTACCGGTTGCCCGCCATCCGTTACGATCAGCACGCGCAGCCGCTGATTGGCGCCAAAATGCCGCCAGTAGGCCTCCAACCACTCGAGCGACTGAAAGAACGAGGCCCCCGCCGTTTCGGCCAGCAATGAGTTCCAGGCCGGACGGTAGGCTTCGAGTTCGTCGAGGCGGTTAATTTCGCGGACGTCGGGCAAGGTAAGTCCCCTTTAGACAATACCTTACGCTTCGTTGGGGTGGCAGTTGCACTGCTACCCCTGGATTCACCGCGTTCACGAGGGGTGGCAGTGCAACTGCCACCCCAACAAGGGCGAAATCCTGGGACTTTACGGTTTTCCCGCGCGCGCCATCGGCCCTTTTGACAAACGGCCCTTCGCCCAATAGAATGACGTTCTTCTGCTGCGGAAACCGATGTTTCCGTACGGGCCGGGGCGGTAGCTCAGCTGGGAGAGCGGTACGTTCGCAATGTACAGGTCGGGAGTTCGATCCTCCTCCGCTCCACTCGGCCGGCCACTTGCACCACTGAATGCAAGTGGCCTTCTTTATTGAGGTTGGGGCGAATCTGGTGGTCGTCTACCCGCCGCATTTCGCGGCGCCGCACTGGTTCCAAGGCATCCGCGCCAGCATCATTGCCATGGGGCAGGTGTCGGTTATCCCGGCCAAAACCAACCCGCCGCCCACGAAGGCCGATAGGCCGATCCAGCTTGGGTGGACGAGCCAGCCGAGCGCGGCACCGGCGACAACCATCAACCCGGCTGCTACACGGACCTGCCGTTCGAGGGAGACGGCCTTCTTCCCACGGACCACGGGCAACCCCGCCTCTATGCACGCCGAAGTCCCGCCCTCGACATTGACCACGGTGGAGAAGCCCGCGGCGAGGAACTTCTCGCAGGCCTGCCGCCCGCGACTGCCCGAGCGGCAGATCACGTACAGCGGTTCGGCCGTCGAGCCGTTGCGGGCCTTGATTAGTTCCTCGCAGTCCAGGCGGTCCAGCGGCACGTTCCGCGCGAACTCGACGTGAACCTCACGGAACTCCGTCGGCATTCGGACGTCGATCAGGTCGATCTTCTTGCCGGCCTGACGGAGTTCCCGACAGCGTGACGCAAGTCGTTCGGGGGCAATGGTTTGAATGTTCATGGCGTGCTCCTTGTGGTCCGGGCAAGAAGGGGACTGTCCCCTCTTCCCTCAGATGCGCGGGACGGCCGTAGGTTACAGGGCGTCATTCGCCCAAGGCGTCGACCGGGTTCTCGACTACGCTCTCGACGAGAACCGCCTTGTGCCCTTTGAATGCCCCCGGGCGGGCACGGAACTTCGGAATCCCCTCGACCGAGAGGATCAGGGGGCTGTTCTTGTCCTTCTCTGTGGTGATAATGTCACCCACGCGCAGGCCGATCAACTCGCCCGCGTTGATCCGCGTCTGTGCCAGACGGACTTGCACCTCGACCAGCGAAGTGGACACGGTGCTCGTAATCTGTCGAATGCTCTCGGGCGTGGCCTGCCGTCGGCCGTAGGCCGACCAGTTGTTGGCCGAAAGCTTGCCGCCGATCCGCTCGATCGAGTTGTACGGAATACACAGATTCACCATGCCCCGCAAATCACCGAGCGTCAGTTCGAAACTGATCAGCACCACCACTTCGTTCGGCGGCACGATTTGCACGAGTTGCGGATTACTCTCGACTTGGACCACCGAGAGTCTCAGATCGAGCACGTTCTCCCAGGCGTGGTGCAGCTCGTCAAGAAACAGCCCGGTGATGCGGGAGACCAGGCGAAGTTCGATTTCCGTCAGCGGGCGGCGGGCCAGCGCCCCGCTCTCGCGTCCCCCGCCAAGCAGACGATCAATGATCGGGTAGAGGATCGAGGGGTTGATGTCGAGAATCAGGTTTCCTTCCAGCGGTTCGGCCTTCAGCAGATTGAAGCACGTGGGGTTCTCCAGGCTGAACACGAACTCGCTGTAGGTGAGTTGATCGACGCTCGTCAACTTCACTTCGACGATGCTCCGCAGCAAGGCCGACAACGCGGCGCCGAAGTTCCGGCCGAACCCTTCGTGCAGGGTTTGCAGGGCTCGCATTTGCTCCTTGCCCACCCGCTCCGGCCGCTTGAAATCGTAGGGCGTGATCTTCTCGCGCGGCTTCGCCGGGGCAAGAGCCGGGGTAGACGCCGCGGTGACCGCGACCGCCGCCGCCGCTTCGGCGCCGCTAGAGGCCATCACGCTCAGCAAGTTCTCCACTTCCGATTGGCTTAGTACGTCGCTTGGCATCTTCGCGCTCCTAACTCCTCACCTGCCCCGTCCCAAAAACCACGTACTTGTAGCTCGTCAACTCGTTGATCCCGCACGGACCGCGGGCGTGGAACTTGTCGGTGCTGATGCCGATCTCCGCACCCAGGCCGAACTCCCCGCCGTCGTTGAACCGCGTGCTGGCGTTGATCATCACGGCCGACGAGTCGATCCGCGCGGCAAACTGCCGGGCGGCGTCGAGGTCGCGGGTGACGATCGCCTCGGTGTGCTTGGAACTGTACCGGTTGATGTGGGCGATGGCCGCCTCCAGCGAATCGACCACCGCGACCGACATTACCGGCCCAAGATACTCCGTCCCGTAATCTTCTTCGGTTGCCGGCTTGGCCGCCGGTAACAACTTCCGGGTGGTATCGTCGCCGCGGAGCTCGATCCCGCGGTCCAGCAGGGCCTTGCCTACACGGGGCAGGAGCGCAGCCGCCACGTCGGCGTGAACCAACAGCGATTCGGCCGCGTTGCACACGCCCATCCGCTGGCACTTCGCGTTGACGACGATGGTTTCCGCCATGTCCGGGTCGGCCGAACGGTCGAGATACACGTGGCAGTTGCCGGCGAAGTGCTTGATGACCGGCATGCGGGCCTGCTCGCTCACGCGGCGGATAAGGCTCTCGCCGCCGCGGGGAACGGTCACGGTGATGTACTCGGGCATGTGCAGGAAATGACCCACGGCCTCGCGGTCGGTCGTCGCGACGAGTTGCACCGCGTCGCCGGGCAGGCCCGCGTCGGCGGCCGCCTCGGCGAGGATCGCCGCAATCGCCGTGTTCGAATGCATGGCCTCCTTGCCGCCGCGGAGGATCACCGCATTGCCCGCCTTTACGCACAGCGCGGCCGCGTCGGCCGTCACGTTGGGCCGCGATTCGTAGATGAAGAAGATCACCCCCAGCGGCACGCGGACCTTCTGGACCTCCAATCCGTTGGGCCGGATCGACGACCACATCACTTCGCCGATCGGCTCCGGCAGCGCGGCCACGTCCTCCAGGGCCTTCGCCATTTCGTCGATCCGCTTGGGCGTCAGACGCAGCCGGTCGATTTGCGCGTCGCTCAGGCCAAAGCTCGGAGCAGCCACCACGTCGAGGTGATTCGCCTCGGCCAGGGCGACCGACCGCTCGCTCAGCAACCGCGCACTGCGATGGAGCCAATCGCGTTTTCGTGCGCCGGGAACCGCCGCTAATTCCTCGGCCGCCCGGCAGGCCCGCTGGGCTACCTCCAGACAATACTCGCGCAGGGTGTTGCTCTCGGCGGCGGACATGGCTCGATTAACACAGGCCAATCAGGAAATAATGCGGCGTTTCCGCTGCGGAAGTATCCCGATGTTGGGCCGCCAAGTCAACGGCGATAAGCGGAAATTGGGATGCTTGAGCAGCCCAGGAAGGGTCTCTTACCGGAAGCCGCGCAAGGGCGCCCGAGTCCGACCTGACTCGACCGACAGTGTACGCTGGGGCTGGCGCCCCGGCGCACCCGCCGCGTCATCAGCAGTACGGGTCCGGCCGAGGCGACCATCTCACTTAGCACGAATCCCGACTTCCTCGCCCCGATCGAGCGTTCGCGGCAACGGCACGCCGCAGAGGGTGGAATGACGATCGAGGAGATGCGGAAGAAGTTGGGCGTGACGAAGGGCGACGGCATCGCCGTCCCGTAGGACGCGGTCTTACTGCGTCCAATTCAGACGCGGCGAGACTGCGTCCTACAATCTCTCGTGCTACACCGTCGCCAGCACCTTTGCCGCCGCGTCGCATAGTGTGCGGGCCTCTTCCGCCGTCGGCGCTTCGGCAATGGCGCGGACGATGGGTTCGGTGTTGCTGCCGCGAACGAGCAGCCAGCGGCCGGGCCAATCGAGACGCAGGCCGTCGAGGCGGTCGCCGGCGGCGTCGGAGAAGCGACGCTCGAGGGCGTCGAGCGCGGCGGCGATCTTCTCGCGCGGCAGCGCGATCTTGGTCTTGACGATCTCGTACCGCGGCAGTTCGGCCGCCAGTTCACCGATGGTCATCTGCCGCGCGGCCATCGCGTCCAGGAGCAAGGCCATGCCGACAAAGCTGTCGCGGACCAACACCACGCGGGGATCGATGGGCCCGCCGTTCCCTTCGCCGCCGAAGACGGCGCCGTGGGCCAACATGCAATCCACGACGTTCGCCTCGCCTACGGCCGAGCGAAAGAGCGGCACGCCGTAGCGCGCGGCCACGTCCTCCGACATGCGGCTGCTGCTGCAATTCGTGACGATCGGCCCCTTGCGCAGCCGCAGGATGTGATCGACGCACAGGGCCACCGTGTATTCCTCGCCGATGTAGCGGCCCGATTCGTCGACTACGGCCAGGCGATCGGCGTCGGGGTCTTGACAGAAGCCGACATCGAAGGGGATCGGCGTAGTTTGCATCGCGGCCGCAATGCACACGAGGTTCTCCGCGGTCGGCTCGGGCGTGTGGGCAAACTGGCCGCTTGGCTCCTCGCCGAGGATGGTTGCGCGGCAGCCGAGTTCTTCGAGCAACCGCCGCCCCAACGGCCCGCCGGCGCCGTGGTTGGAATCCAACAGGACACGGAACTGCCGCCGACGGATGCGTTCGACATCCACGACGGCCAGTACCGCCTGCAAATGGGGCGAGAGCAAATCGTCGCACTCTTGCCGCGAGCCGGAGACGGTCCCAGTTCTCGCCCCAGTGAGAACGGGACTGTCCCCTTTGTATTGCTCCAGCACCTTCTCTCCCAGTCCCGCCGGAATCACGCGGCCTTCGTGGGAGAACAGCTTCATGCCGTTGTAGGGCGATGGATTGTGGCTGGCGGTAATTTGGATGCCGCCGCCCGCGCGGCAGGTCCGCACCAGCACGCCGGTGCTCGGCGTGGGCAGGACGCCGGCCTCGATGGTGTCGTGGCCCAGGGCGTTGAGCCGGGCGTGGATCGCGTCGGCCAACATCCGGCCCGACGGGCGGCTGTCGCGCCCGACGACGATCGGCCCGGGAGCGGCAATCGCCGCAAACGCCGCCGCATACCGCCCGGCCACCTCGGCCGTGAGTGTTTCGCCCACAATCCCCCGCAAACCGGAGACGCTGAT
>Ga0233425_10009188_pt1 | contig 12676 bp, 10 predicted proteins | sample Watercolumn_Towu_2_FD_181712 | JGI IMG/M metagenome (GOLD analysis project Ga0233425, IMG submission 181712) | Freshwater microbial communities from Lake Towuti, South Sulawesi, Indonesia - Watercolumn_Towuti2014_140_MG | ecosystem: Environmental > Aquatic > Freshwater > Lake | place...
GCTGCTTGCCGGCAATGAACTGGAGGGGGCAATTGAGTCATTCTCTGCAGCGCTCCATGCAAACCCTTCCTACGCAGAGGCTGCCAATAATCTCGGCTCTGCATACATGAAGAAAGGGCTGCTTGATGATGCTATAAGCTCATATGCAAGGGCGATACAGATACGGCCTGACAATGCTGACGCACACTACAATCTCGGGCTTGCCTTTATCAGGAAAGACATGAAGCGGGAGGCTTTTTATGCGTTTGAGGAGTTCAGGAAGTCTGCCGGAAATGGCGACCCGAGAATCGCAAAAGCAGAAGAGGCTTCAGGAAAGTTAAGAAGGTTTATCTGAGGGCAGGTGCTGCTACTGCATCGGCTTCCAGTTCACTGCGCCGTCCTGGTCAGGCCAGATGCTCCACGCCCTGTACTGCTTGCCCAGACTCTCCCATATGACATAGGCGGTTCCGTCATTGGAGAACTCTGACTTTACTATCTTGCCCTTTGTTTGAAGTATGTGGTACTTGAGCCTGTCAATGGGGTGTTCGAGCGCAATGGACATGAACTGGTCCATGCTCTCTCTCTCAGCTTCGAACTTTTCAATTGCCTTTGGCTTCGTAATCATCTTCCCTCCGATATGATCAGAAACATGAGGTTTATAATACCACATCCCATCCCTAAATTGAGCAACGGACTGGAACCAATGCAGATGCCGGTTCCCGTCCGTGCTCTTTCTGATCTTCTGCTACCTTTCTTTTACCCTTATCCTTACCGCCGCAATTGTGTCGATGCGGACAACTGAATCGAAATATTCCTTGCCCGTCAGCCTTGTCATATGGACAACGCTGTTTCCTACCATGACGACAACTCCTTCGATCTCCTCGCCTGCCTCGAGTCTGAGAGCAACCTTTTTGCCGACATGATCGTTCAGCACATCCCTTATTGTGGAGGCAGCCTTAATGTCGAGCTTCACCTCCTCAGCTGCTGCCAATGATACTGAAAATACCACCATGACTGCTGCCATAACAAACGGTATCAATCTTCTGGTCATCTCTGTTCCTCCTTTCTGTTGTCATTTGAGCTGCGATTAATTTGCCGATCTCCATTCTCCTGCTTCTTTTATAAAGTTCGACCAGCTCTTTGAGCCATCAAATAGCATTACTGCCCGGTCTCCGCGGATGACTATCCGGTTGATCTTTTTTGCCGATCTCTTCATCTCTTCGCCGCTCTGTTTTATCATCTTGATCATCTCGGGGTCAGGGTTCGAAATAAAGGGTTCCATCTCTTTTCGTGACGCTGTGCTGGAATATCCGGCAACGGCCTTCATGTCTCCCTTCGCTGTTGCTTCGGCGATCTTTGCATACAACGCAGAAAGAGGGCTGTTTTTTGCAGCCTTGCCCTTCAGGTCCTCTGTTATTGCAGGTTCATTGAAGACAGGGATGCTGAACTTTATCGAATAGTCCATCTTTGGAGTGGATTCGAAGAAGGAATCTCCCGAGTCATGATGTGCGATCTCGCCGCTCACCCTGGTATTTGAGAATTTAAAATTCTTTATTATGTCTTTCTTGCTGGAGCTCAGGGTCTGGTTCACAAGCATCATGTTCGGGTCTGGCGGCTGCCAGAGCAGGGTCACGATGGCATTGCCGAGGTTGTTGGGATCGATCTTTATAAGTATCCCTTTTAATTTGCCCTGTTTTGCCATCTGTTCAGCTTCCAAAAATACCAGTCCGTTGAGAGTGCTTTCCGCAACCTCCCTGTCGGAAAGTAAAATGCGAAGTTCCTTTGGCGTGTCAAGCACCCCTTCTGCATTGTCATGAAGATGTGCGTTTCCCGAGTTGATCTTAATGGCCTCCTTGTTCACCTTCAGGCTGCCTTTGACATCCGCCGGGTCTATCGCCATTGCACAGAGCGGCATGGCAAAGAGCAACGGCATAAGATAGATAAGAATCTCTTTCATAAAATCCCCCTTAAATTCGTATGGCACTTACTGTGCCAGTCTTTTCAGCAGTGCCTCCATTTTCTCGATCCTTTCTTCAAGCGCGTTAATTCTATCCTGCTGCTTCTCGATCATATCCTGCTGCTCCTGCATAGCCTTGACCATAGGCGATATGAAGTCAGTATAGCGCAGAGAAAGAGTGCGGTCCGCGTCTCCGCCAATGCCGAGCATGTTATAGTCATCTCCAATCAGCGACTCTACCTCCTGCGCGATAAAGCCGAAGTCGAGCCTGTCGTTTCCGTTCTTCATCCTGAACTCGACAGGCCTGAGGGATTTTATGAAATCGAGACCGAGAGGCATATCTGCAATATCCTTCTTTGTTCTCATATCAGAGAGGTTGGACCATGCCACCTGTCCGCCTATCTGGGTGACCCTGGTGTCTCCTATCCTGATATGGTTTGAAGCGTATACTTCAGCGCCGAGGCCTATGGCAGTTGTATTGATCAGATTGGTCAGGCCATATGCTGGTCCAGCATAAGCCCCAATGGCAACATTAGCAGCTCCAGTGGTATTATTGGTCATTGAATTCCGTCCAATGGCAACATTAGTACTTCCGGTGGTATTATTCGAGAGCGCTCCCTGTCCTACTGTAGTATTGTTAATACCATATGTGTTATTTAAGAGTGAACCTTGTCCGATGGCAGTGTTCGAGAATCCAGTCATGTTAATGCTGAGAGCGTTCACTCCGATGGCAGTGTTTCCTGAACCTGTTGTGTTATCGTGAAGAGCGTTCGCTCCAATGGCAGTGTTAAGGTTTCCTGTATTGAGGGCAAGAGCGCCGGAGCCAACTGCAGTATTCTCGTATCCGGTAGAATTTGAATAGAGGGCTGAGGTTCCGATTGCAGTATTTTCATATCCTGTGGTATTTGCGTGCAGAGCGTTGGCGCCGTTTGCAGTATTGGAATAGCCGGTTGTATTCATATGAAGTGCGTCGTAACCTTCACCGGTGTTATGGCTGCCGGTCATGAAGAGGTTACCAGCAAACTTGCCGGCAAAGAAATTATTATTGCCATAGGTATGCATCAGGGTACTGTTCTCTGATTTTATGATCCCGGTTGTTGCTGTTGTTGCGGGCAGCCTCAGGTTGCCTGTTATCTCGAGCTGCTCATTCGGTGTAGTAGTTCCTATGCCAATATTCCCGCTGTGTTTGATGTATAGGCGCGACTGGCTGCCTGCAGTGTCTATCGAAAAACCGACCTGTGCGCCTGCCTCAACCACATCCCGAAGGCGCACATAGTCTGCAGCATCGCCAAAGACAATTGACCTGCCCGTGCCTACTGTGCCGTATGCTCCGGTGATATGCAGGACATTCGGGAAATTTAACGCCGCTATTGTCGAGAGAATAAGTGCCCCGGTCATTGTATCTCCTGAGACCTTCACATAGTCTGTATTGTGATTGTGCGATGCCGCAGCAAAATATGCAGAATCCCTGCTATCCAGTGTGTCGGCATCAAGCCCTGATCGGTTTATCTTTGATGCGCTTATAGGCCCTGTGATCTTTGCATCAGTAACTGCCCCTGCTGCAAGCATTGAGTTGTTAATGCCTCCTGTCCCTATGGCTACAGCATCAGCCACGACAGTCAGTCCTGCTCCTGCGCCAACATTCAATGTCACACCACCATCAACATCGGTTGTGGAAGTAAGACCGTTTCCTGCAGTAACAGAAGGAACCGAACCTCCTGCAGCGGCAGACTCGGATGTTATGGAATGCATTGCATATGGCACGATATTCAGTCTTGTTCTGGCGCCGACAACAGTGAAAACCTGGTTCGGCACAGTTCCGGTGACCTTCTCCACCTGTACCCAGTACTGCTGTGAAAAATCTATATCGCCGAGAATCTCTGATCTGTTTGACTGGTCGGTAACATTACCGAGATAGGTGCTTATGGCACCGTTTGTCAGGTTCATTGCCTTTATCTCCCACCAGACCATATTGGGGTTCTCTGTGCCACCTGAAGCCATATCCCACAAGCTGAACCTTAGAAGGTGAGACCCTGTGCCAAGTGTAGTTGTCTTTGTGAAGTAAAGCTGTTCAGTTACAGGTGCTGCCCATAATGCTGTTGCTGTCAAGGTGATCAGAACTGCCATAGAAATGCATAGCACAAATTTTTTCATGACCGTTACCTCCTTAAATCATTGTTTGCTCGTTACAGTTTTATCTTGCCGTCCTGGATCATGTTGAGCGCCTTGCCTAATGCCTTTGCCGAATCAGAGAATGGCATTTCTGTTACGAAATACTTGCCATCTTTCTTTCTGTAGGTCTGGCCGGCAGTGTATTCTTTTGTCTTGACCACAAGCATGATCTCTTCTCCGAGTGTCAATTCGGCGAGGACAATGTTGCCTGAGGTGAAATATTCGGACATTGTCTTTTTGAACTCATCCTTGCCGATCCTTTCGCTGTGCTGGGTCATTTTTGCAGCTGTCTTTGACGGGTCAAGGCTAAGCTCTGATGCCTTCTTAATGTCACCCTTTGACAGAATGCTGTAATACAGATATGAGCACTCCAGCGCACTGTTCTGGCTGCCCTTGTCCTTTTCCTTAATTGTGATCTCGTGATTGATCGGGGTGCTCTTTATCGTCACATCCTTGCCCCCGATATTTACCTTGAGATCTGCTGCCATGGCAACTGATGCCATCAGGAAAAAAGCCATGCTGAAGATAGTGAATTTTAACATTTTCGATCTCCTTTGTGTTGTCAGACTCAGATCTGCGGTTTCCCGAGAGTCTGGTTAATTATGAGGTCCTGAAAATCGAGCAGTCTTTTTGTGCCGTTTGAGTTTGTCAGCCGCCTGAATGATGCAGCAGAACCGGCATTGATATAAATGACATCGCTGCCAAAGGAAGATTCTGTTTCATATTTCTGGCCCTCGATGAGCATATCATATCTGAAGCCTGTGCCGAAGATACCCCCGAGATTTACAGGAACAGACCCCAGGGCAGTGCCGGCAGCAGAAGAGATATTGTCGCTGAAGAGGAAAGACCTTACAATGTTGTCCGAACCTTTTGTTATGATCCTCAGCCTTGAGGTATCGTACCTGTAATACCAGTCGCCAGACGCTCCCTGACTTGCCCCTATAAGCTGGGTATCAGGTCTTGCAACCCGGCCTGTTCCGTCAACCTTGACCTTTGCAAGGCTTCCGGCCGAGTTCTCGTATATGAAATAATCGCCGGCAACAAATCCCCTGACATAGGCATTGCTCAGCAGTACAGGAGTCCCGCCGCTTTTTGCAACAGAGTAAGCTGCACGCAGTTTGCTGACAGGGTCTTGATAACTGTAAATGATTCTTGATGTGGATGCTTCAATGCGGAGCCCTGAAAGCAGACTGGACGCTGTAACAGTGGCCAGTGTAGTTGCCGTGCCGCCGGTCATGGCAACTTTTCTGATGGGGTATTGGAATCCGCTGATGGCATCGCCTGTCTGTACAGAAAAATATGCATGTCCATCCCTGTCTATAATGCCGTTCACTATGTTATCAGTTCCGGTTGAGCTCAGCCCTGTAAGCGTATTTGTTGTGTAGTTGTAGCCGTATAAGACATAGTCTGCCCAGAAGAGGATATTTGTATTGTCATATGCAAGATAATAGGAATAAACATAAGGGTCGACAAGGAGGCTGCATGTGCTGAAGTTTGAGCTGCAGAGTTTGAACTGAAGGCCACTTTTGACAAGCACTCTGCCGTCGAATATGATTGCCAGAGGATGACCCACGGGTTTGATGTCAATAGGGGAAGTTGTGGCTGTCATGCCCAGTTTCACTGCCCTTTTTGTCTCGAACCCGGTGTTGCATGCCCCGAGTTCGTAATAAAGTATGCTGTTTGCTATATTGTTCCAGTTGACGAGAGCTTTTGCATCGCATATGTAAGGCCAGACAGTTAATCCCGATTCGTACGAGACCTGTGACTTTTCAAGCGTTGTCGTGTTCACCTTCCAGATCTTGCCGTCCTTGAAGTAAACGATGAAAGAAACCTTCAGATTGGTCATCTTCATGGTCGCGGGGTCTACGCTTCCGGATGTGAATGTATGACCATCCATAATGTCTTCGCTCAGCACAATGATATTGCTGTCAAAGAGCGTCTTGGCAGGTGTTGCTGCCGCCGGGTCAACATAATATACAGATGCCTTGGTGCAGTCGTTTGCCGGCCCGCAGTCGAACCAGAAGAGTTTTGGGACGGATGAGACAGCCTGAGATATCCCCGCTGCACTGGAGAGGACTCCCTCGTCAGAAGCTGATCCTGCAGCAGCATTGAGAGAGATGAATGACAATGCAATGAATAATACTAATACTGCCTGATATGAGACTGATGATATGCGTCTGCTTTTCATAATAAATTCCCCTTTTGATCTATATTTATAAACTATGCCTGAATATCTGTGCATGTCAGTCATGGAGCCACATTCAGCCCATAGACGCAGCCGGTGCAGGAGCCGGAAGGCGTTATATTCGGATAAGTGCCGAGAGCTCGATTATTGGCATATGCCACATTGCGGTCTGCAAGGCAGTATCCGCCGGTGAGTTGTATGCCGCTCCACTGGCTGTAAAAGACGCTGTTGCCTGTTATGGTGGACCCCGATCCGGGGTAAATGCCGTAGCGCCCGCTATAGGATATGCTGTTGGAAGTTATTGTTGCAGAGCTGCTCGTTGTGATACCGCTAAATGAATTATTGGATATTGTGTTGAGGAAGATTGCAGCGCCTATGCCGGCCGTGATCCCGTTAGAACCGTTATAGGACACAGAGTTGCCGGTAATGCTGGCGCTGTCGCCGGCATAGATCCCGTAACCTGTATTGTGAGATACAATATTTTCGCTAATGCTCGAATTTGCGCCGACGGTGATCCCATTGACCGTGTTATTGGCCGAAGTGCACTGTTTTATGAAATTATCTATGCCGCTAAGGCTGATCCCGTTAGCATTGCCGATGGTCTTGACATTGATGACCCTGTGCCGTGCCCCTGATGTGGAGATTTCGGTAATTCCTGCATAAAAAAGTTTTATTGTCCCGTTTCTTATCTCCACGTTGGTTCTGCCATTCATCCATATCCCTGAATTGGTCGATCCAGGCCCTGTGATAGTAAAACCGCCCAGGTCTATTGTCACATTATCGGCGTTGACTGTAATGCCCATCCCCATGGTCGACAGGTTTCCTGTCAGATAGTAAGAGCCTGACGCAGAGATGGTATAGGGCAGGGATGAGATGGCGGTCCTTTTTTCGTCCAATGCAGCAGCAATGATATCGCTCGCATGTTTTCCATCGAGAAGGTCGGCATGGAGATTGGCAACCATAGTTGAAGAAGCCACCTGAAGGGGTGCTGTGCCAGTGACAACGCTCGATACTATCTGGTCAGAGAAGGTTTTTATGCCGGCTACTGTCTGTGGGCGGGTCTTGTCAACGAATGTTGCATCGGCAGCCATGCGTGCTGATGCCTCGGCGCTGACCTTTGCGTCCGTATCTGCAGTGATGTCACTGTAATGCTTTCCGTCCAGCTTGTCTGCATCAAGCCCGGTTGAATTGATCTTTGCTGCGCTTATCGGTCCGGTTATCTTCGCGTCCGTCACAGCCCCTGCAGCAAGCATTGTGCTTGTGACGCCTCCGGCCTTAATTGCCACAGCGTCAGCCCCGACAGTCAGTCCGGCCCCTGCACCAACATTCAGTGTTATATCGCCGGCAGGAGTGGTTGTGGAGGTAAGACCACTGCCTGCAGTTACAGAAGGAACAGAACCGCCTGATGCGGCAGACTCGGATGTAATGGAATGCATGGCATAAGGCACCATGTTCAGCTTTGTCCTTGCTCCCACAGGAGTGTATACATAGTTGGGGGCAGTGCCTGATACTGCATCAATCTGCACCCAGTACTGCTGTGAGAAGTCAACATCCCCGAGAAGGCCTGACCTTGAGGCAGCGGCAGTAACACTGCCGAGATAGGTAGTTACAGTGCCTGAAGTGAGGTTTAATGTTTTGTCTTCCCACCATATCATGTTTGTTGCCTCAGTGCCGCCTGAGCCGACTGTCCAGAGGCTGAACCTAAGAAGATGTGATCCGGCAGAAAGACCTGTTGTCTTCGTGTAGTAGAGCTGTTCAGAGGCTGGTACAGCAAAGATACTGCCGGCCGCGACAAGCATTGTCATGCTGAAAAGCAACCCTGCAATAAGTACCATATTAATTTTTTTCATGCGTTATCCCCTTTTTTGATAATGTCAGTTTTCGTGAATTATTGCTGCAGTGGCAGCTGTTCAAATGCTGTTTTTGCTGCCTGTTTCAGCTGCTTCAACCTGGCATTCTTATCTTGTATGTCCTTCATTTCATCTGTCATTACTGCTTAAAACGAATAGTTCCCTCCGCCGTTCGCCTGGGTGGTAGCGCCGAGATTATAATTTGTCGTATTCCCGCTGGCCCGGTTATTAGCATAAAAATTGCCGTCGGCAGAAAATAATATGCCGTTTGTTGACTGAGTTGTCAGGTTCTCCTCAATGGAGCTCTTCGAACCGTATATATAGATGTTATTCTGCATATTCGCAGATACGGTGTTGTCCTTCACAATGCTCCTGCTATTAACATATATGCCTGCATAGCTGGCACTGTTTGATACATTATTGGTATAGACAGTGTTACCTGAGATTTTTGAGCCAACGTAGGCGTAAATGCCATTCTGTGAATTATTGTACGAGGCGTTATTTGTAATTGTAGCGCCTGCACCTCCATATATACCGCTCCATTGATTGCCAAATGCCGTATTCCTGGTGACTGTTGTTCCGGTACTTGCTTCTATTCCATGTCGCTGGTTGGAATATGTGGAATTTCCTGAAACAGTTGATCCAATACCCGCATAGATCCCCGACCAAAGATTGGAAGAGGCTGAGTTGTCTGCTACAGTAGATCCGGCACTTGCTTCAATACCTATCTCCTGGTTTGAGTATGCAGTGTTGCCTGTCACTGTTGAGCCTGAACCGGCTGAAATTCCCATGAGCTTGTTGTTATATGCAGTGCTGCCAATAACTACAGAAGAATAGCCGACGCTGATTCCATTCCCTGTAGTGCTGTCGGCTGCTATACAGTCTTTTACCAAATTATTAAAGCTTCCGAGATCAATACCTACTGCGTTGGCCATAGCTCTTACAGATATCACACGGATGCCCATCCCGCTTCCGGAGGTATAGAGAGAATATATCCCTCTGGAGAATCCCCTTATGGTCCCGTTCCTGATCTCTACATTAGCAACGCTGTTTATATATACCCCGTAAGTGCTTGCAGCGCCGCCTCCGGTGAGAGAAAGCCCCATGAGGTCGATGGTCACATCATTTGAGGTGACGGTTATACATGTACCTGTTGTTGAAAGGTTCTGTGTGACGTAGTAGGACCCTGGTGTGCTTATGGTCGTGCCGCATGCAGATATCTGGGTTCTTACCTCGTCCTTTGCAGCAGCGATCAGTTGAGCTTTATGCATGCCCCCCAACATGTCAGCATTGAGGTTGTTCACCATTGTTGTGGAAGCCACCTGAAGAGGCGCAGTGCCTGTTGCAACAGATGACTTGATCTGCCCGCTGAAGGTCTTTGTTCCGCCGACGGTCTGGCTGGTAGAGAGATCAACAAAGTTTTTGGTGGCTGAACCTGTTCCGCCCTTTGCGACAGATATAGGCCCAGTTATCTTTGCATCAGTAACTGCCCCTGCAGCCAGCATGGCGTTGGTGACACCTCCGGCCTTAATTGCCACAGCGTCAGCCCCGACAGTCAGTCCTGCCCCTGCTCCAACATTCAGAGTCACACCACCATCAACATCAGTTGTGGAGGTAAGACCACTGCCTGCTGTTACAGAAGGTACAGAACCGCCTGAAGCAGCAGAGTCAGATGTTATGGAATGCATGGCATAAGGCACCATGTTCAGCTTTGTCCTTGCACCCACAGGGGTGTAAGTGTAGTTAGGGGCAGTGCCTGATACTGCATCTATCTGCACCCAGTACTGCTGTGAGAAATCTACATCACCGAGAAGGCCTGACCTTGAGGCAGCGGCAGTAACACTGCCGAGATAGGTAGTTATAGTGCCGGAAGTGAGGTTTATGGTCTTGTCTTCCCACCATATCATGTTTGTTGCCTCAGTGCCGCCGGAGCCGACTGTCCAGAGGCTGAACCTCAGGAAGTGTGAACCTGCCGCAAGGTTGGTTGTCTTTGTGTAGTACAGCTGCTCGCTTGCGGGGGCTGCCGATGCTACGGCTCCTGTAATCGAAATAATTAATACAATGATAATTCCAAGCGCCAATTTCTTCATTTCTTCCCTCCATGGATTTATTATGACCGCTAAAAATTTGGTTCTATATCATATTGGACGTATAAGAACCTCATTTCTTGCATCGCTGTCTTATTTTTTTTCTTTATTTCTTGTCCCGATGATATTCCAAAGCCCTCAGCATTGCTGAAGACTTTGGTTCTGTTTTCCCCGGCAGTCCCTGAAAGCACTGAAACTTTCAGACTGCCCAACTCATCTTACCTGATACCCTTACAATGTAACAATCAATATGCTTAAATCTGACGAATATTCTGATCCTACCTGCCCATGCTCAGTGCCTGTCCAAGTGCCGGTATGAAGTCCTTTTTTCTCGACATCACTCTCGGGAGCGTGCACTTCCCGTCTTCCACCTTCACTCCGAACGCCTTCTCAACTATCCATGTCTCGCCGCTGAGCAGCACCCTTTCGTATGATGCAAGAAGGGGGTTTGTTATAAGCAGCGCAGTCATGTCATATCCGCTTGCAGTCCGTATCCTGTCGAGCTCGGCGAGCAGGTCCTTCTCGATCCAGTCTATTTCCTCGCAGTCAAGGACCATCATCTGGCTTATGCCGAACCTCCTGCCGCCTATTGCGGATTCCTTGAAATCGGCAGCTATCAGTTCAGCCGGGGTCTTGCCCTTTACCTTTATGCTCTCGTTGAGAAGCTCCTTGCCATACTTCATGATCGAGACGCCTGCTATTTCTGCAAGCCTGTGTGCTGCAGTCTTGTCCTTTTCCGTTGTTGTTGACAATGTAAGTATGAGCGTATCCGAGAGTATGCCCGAAAGCAGCAGCCCTGCTATCTCTGAAGGTATGTTTATCTGATGCAGGAACATGAGGTTCGCGACCACCGTACAGGTGCTGCCTATGGGATCGTTATATACATATATCGGAGCAACAGTAGAGATGTCGCCGACCCTGTGATGGTCTATTATCTCGAGTATTTCCGCCTCCTCGATCCCGTCAGGGGCCTGTGATATCTCATTGTGGTCAACGAGTATGGCCTTCTTCCTTATCGGGGTCAGAAGATCGGTCCTGGTTATGAAGCCGATCAGCCTGTTCTCGCTGTCGACCACGACCGCGGACCTGTAGTCAGATTCGAGCACCTTCTGCCTGAGTTCCGAAATCGTCGTATGGAGCCCGACAGTTGATGCATTCCTGCTCATTATCGCAAGGACAGGCTCAGAAAGGGTCATGAGCTGCACCGTTGCAAAGGCAGGATGAGGAGATGATATCAGGACAGTACCTGCTGCCTGAGCTGCTGCTATCACATCATGCTCTATCCTGATGCCATCTGTAATTATCAGCGCAGAACATCCGTGCCTTATGAGATCGAGCTGAATATCATGCTGGTCGCCTATTATCACGATGTCCCCGGATGCTATCCTGTTCAGCAGCGGCCCTTTCTGCATGGCTGCCGTATGTATCTTCCCTGAGAGGTATTCGGCCCTGCCGGAATTTGCGGCAACATGTCCGTCGAGCGTCTTCAGCAGGATATCTATATTTATTGGCTTGTCAGTTATGTCGCTGAAGCCCACGCTGTCAGTGTAGTAATCTGCTATGTCCTTGAGACCGACCATGCCGAGAAGCTTTCGGTTGTCGTCCACTACAGGCACTGCCCTTACGCCCATCCTGCGCATCTCGGAAGTCAGCGACTGTATTGAGTCTCTTCCGTTAACAGATACGGGCCGCTTGAGCACGAGGTCGCTGACCGTGGCAGAAAGGCTCTCCATCTCTATAGGCATCGGCACCCTGAATCTTTCGAGGATAAAGGCAGCCTCATGGTTTACGGGGCCGGTGCGGGCAGGGGTGAAGAGGAAGCGCCTGTCTGTGACATTTTTGAAATGAGAGTATCCGATAGCGGAACAGATAGAGTCAGTATCAGGGTTCCTGTGGCCTATCACATAGACTGTTTTTGTGGTCTGGTTTGACATCAGGACCTGCCCCTCATCCTGAGAAAATTCTCTATCGAGCGGTCATAGGTGCGTTCATATTCCCTGCTGAAATAACATGCAGGCAGCTCATCGCTCTTCCTGTGGTAGCTCAGACATTCGCAGCATTTATGTTTGCGGGGGCATGGCTCATATGTGCAGTTGCACCTTTTTTTGTTGTTCTCGATCAGACATTCCATGACATTTATTCTCCTTTATTTTCCTATGCAGAAACTGCTGAATATCCTGTTAAGCACCTCATCAGTTGTAACGGTTCCTGTTATCTCTCCCATACTGTCGAGGGCGGTTCTCATTTCGATAGAGAAGAGCTCAACAGGTTCATCCCGCATCAGCAGGTCAGCAGTCTTTCTGAGCGCCAGGTCTGCCCTGTCAAGGGCGGACTTATGGCGCATGTTCGTTATTATAACGCCTTCATCCTCATTATGGCTCTTATTTATATTGAGGTCAAAGATCGCATTCTTCAGCCGGTCAATTCCCTCTCCTGTGGCTGAAGA
>Ga0233425_10009189_pt1 | contig 12675 bp, 9 predicted proteins | sample Watercolumn_Towu_2_FD_181712 | JGI IMG/M metagenome (GOLD analysis project Ga0233425, IMG submission 181712) | Freshwater microbial communities from Lake Towuti, South Sulawesi, Indonesia - Watercolumn_Towuti2014_140_MG | ecosystem: Environmental > Aquatic > Freshwater > Lake | place: Indonesia...
CAGGAAGCTCTCGACTGCGCCGAGCGGGGCCTTGAGCTCGTGGGCGAGCACGCGCAGGAACTCGAACCGCACGCGCCGCTTCTCCTCGGCGAGCCGGCGCGCCTGGCGCTGCACGAGGAGCTGCCGAACGGCCTTGTCGACCGTCGCGCGCAGCTCGTCGGGCGTGAACGGCTTGGCGAGGAAGTCGAACGCGCCGTTCTTCGTGGCGCTGACGGCGACATCGAGCGAGGCGAACGCGGTGATCATGATGACGGGCGCGTCGGGGCAGCGTTCGCGGACCGACGCCAGCAGTTCGAGGCCGGTCGTGTCGGGGAGCTTGTAGTCGAGCAGGACGAGGTCGTAGGTCCCCGCCGCCAGCCGTTCGCCCGCCGCCGCTCCGCTTTCGGCCTCGTCCGCCTCGAACCCGACCTCGGCGTCGATCTCCGGCACCGCGATGCGCATCCGCCGCAGCACGCGGCTCGTGCCCAGCCGCATGCCGGGCTCGTCGTCCACCACCAGCGCGCGCAGGTTCATCCGCCGCCCTCCCCGGCCCGCCGCGGCAGGGTCACGGCGAACGTCGCGCCCGTCGGGCCCCGGGCGGGATCATGGTTGGAGACGACGTCGATCCGCCCGCGGTGCATCTTCGCGATGCCGTAGCTCACCGCGAGGCCCAGGCCCGTGCCCTTGCCGATCTGCTTGGTCGTGAAGAACGGCTCGAAGATCTTGTCGAGGTTCTCCGGCGCGATGCCCCCACCGGTGTCGCTGACGCCCACGATCGCCTGCCGCGCGTCGCCGGACGTGGCGATGCACAGCCGGCCGCCGCGCGGCATGGCCTCGATCGAGTTGGTCAGCAGGTTGATGATCACCTGCAGGATCTGGTCCTCGTCGACTTCGGCGACGGGGTCGGCGGCGCCGCGCTCGACCGCCACGTCGATCCCGGCCGGCACCTGCACCGAGCGCAGGGCGCGGTCGATCAGGGCGTGCAGGTCCGTGGGCTTGCGCACGACCTTCTCTTCGCGCGCGAAGTTCAGCAGGCCGCTGACGATCTTCTTGCAGCGCATCGCCTGCTCCGCGATCATCTCCAGGTCCGCGCGCTGCGGCGCGTCGGGCGGGGCGTCCTGCAGCAGCATCTTCGCGTAGAGCAGGATGACGCCGATCGGGTTGTTCACCTCGTGCGCGATGCCGGCGGAGAGCTGGCCCATGCTCGCGAGCTTCTCGGCGCTGACCAGCGCCTGCTGCGTGCTGGCGAGGCGCTCGTTCGACGCGTTCAGCTCCTCCAGCGACCGGCGGAGGCGGTCGATGGTGTACGGGAGACACATCTCGCTCTCGGCGAGGCCCTGCGCGATCGCCGCGGCGTGCTCGCGGCAGGTGGCGTAGCCGCACGCCCCGCAGTTCAGCTCGTCCTCCGGCCCGTGCTTGCCCATGCGCTCGAGGATCGCGCGCAACTGATCGGCCGCGACGTCGGGCGACGACAGCCGCCGCGCCTCGAAGGCCACGCGCAGGTCCGGCGGCGCGGCCGGCGCCCCCGCCGCGGCGTCCGGCTCCGCCGGTTCGGCCTGCCGCTGGCGCGCGTACTGGCTCACCGCCGCCCGGCGCCGGAAGAGCGGCGTGTCCACCGTCATGCCCGAACCCATGATGCAGCCGTTGCAGCACAGGATCTCCAGCAGTCGCGCATCGAGCGCGCCGGATTCGAATTCGCGGATCGCCTGCGCGAACGTGCCGCGCCCGTCCGCCGCCACCACGTCGCCCGCGAGCAGATCCTCCTTAACGCGCGCCGCCTGGAGCATGCCGCGGCTCAGCGGGAACAGGCGCCCGAGGCCCGCCCGCGGCGGGTCGAAGGCGGAATCCTCCGCCGCCGCGGGCGACAGGTTCTCCCTCGCCAACAGTTCCCGCAGCTCGGCGAAGGTGAGTACGGCATCGACGTCGCGCGCGCGGTCCGCCTCCTGCTTCTTCGCCAGGCAGGGGCCGATGAAGACCACGCGCACGTCGGGCCCGTATCGCACCCGCAGGGCGCGCGCGGCCGCGACCATCGGCGACGCGATCGGCGCCAGGTGCGGGACGAGGCGGTCGTGGTACTTCTCGATGTAGGCCACGATGGCCGGACACGTCGTCGCGATGTAGCGCCGGCCGTCTCCCCCGGCCAGCCGCCGGCCGTATTCCTCGGCCACCAGATCCGCCCCGAAGGCCGTCTCGGCGACGAGGTTGAAGCCCATCCGGCGCAGCAGGCCGACCAGGCGCGGGGCCGGGATGTCCTGGAATTCCGCCGGGAAACTCGGCGCGAGCAGCGCGGCCACGCGGTCGGGCGAGCCGAGCAGCTCCACGACCTCGCTGGTCGAGTCGTACACCCGCTTCGCCTTCTGGCTGCACACGTGGACGCAGTTGCCGCAGCCGATGCACCGCTCCGGCAGCACCTCCGCCTGGCCTCGCGCGATGCGGATGGCCTTGGCGGGGCACTCGCGGACGCAGGTGTAGCAGACGCGGCACTTCTCGCCGATCGTCGTGACCAGTTGCGCGCCGTCTTTCATGGCCGTCCCGTCGCGGCGCGGATGCGATGCGCCGACGCCATGGGACTATAGCACGGGCCGGGCGCGGAAGCGACGAATCCGGGGATCGATGTTGCACAGCACGCCGCGCCGCGGCGTGGCTGCGACTCTCGTCCCCACGTTGTGGCAGCCGCCCTGCGGGCGGCACGTCAGCGGCCCGACGTTGGCCGTTCGGCGTTTCGGAAGTCCGCCTATGGCGTCGCGCGGCGCGCCTGGAGGATCCTCACCGGTTCGGCCGGCACGTTCTCGAACGGGCCGACGGTGCACGTGGCCACTTTCGCGATGGCATCGACCGCGTCCATGCCGTCGACGACGCGGCCGAACACGCAGTAGCCGAAGCCGTCGGGCGTCTTCTTGCGGTGATTGAGGAACGCGTTGTCGACGAGATTGACGAAGAACTGCGCCGTCGCGCTGTCGACGTCGCTCGTGCGCGCCATGGCGAGCGTGCCGCGGGCGTTGGGGATGTCGGCGCGCGCCTCGTTGCGCACGGGCGCGCGCGTCGGCTTCTGCCGCAGATCCGGCGTGAAACCGCCGCCCTGGATCATGAAGCCGTCGATGACGCGGTGGAAGACGAGGCCGTCGTAGAAGCCCGCGTCCACGTAGGCCAGGAAATTGGCCACCGTCTGCGGCGCCTTGTCGGGCCACAGCTCGATCGTGACCGCGCCTCTGCTCGTCCCCAGGATCACCCGCGGATTCGCCGTCGCCATCATGTTCGCATCCTCTCCCTTCGACGCCGCCGCCAGGGCCATCGCCGCCGCCACGCCCGCCGCCCTCGCGCGCCGGAGCATGTCGCGTCCGTCCATCCCTCGATTCATCGTCTCGTTCTCCTCCCGGACCGGCGCCGGGCCGCACACTCTCGCCGCCCGGGCGCGCCGTGTCAAACCCTCCTATCGGCTGAGGCGGACGACGCGGCCGAGGGTGTGGTCGTAGACGGAGACGATCCAGCCGAAGGACGAGAAGAGCAGGCGCAGGCGGATCACGGCGGCGAACATCTCGAAGGCCGCCCGGCCGACGCGGAGCCGCGAGCCGGGCTGGTCGTTCCAGACGGTCGGGACTTCCTTGATGGAGAAACCCGCGCGGCGGAGCTGGAAGAGCAGGTCGACGTCGAACGCCCAGCGCGTCGTGCCCAGCTTCGGAAGGACCGCCCGGACCGCGTCCCGCGTCAGCAGCTTCGCGCCGCATTGCGTGTCGGTGATCCGCAGCCGGAAGAGCCGCCGGACGAGTCCGTTGAACGCGCGCGACGCGACGCGGCGCGACCAGGGCGGGGGCGTGATGCGCGATCCGGGCAGCCAGCGCGACGCGATGATGGCGCCCGCGCTCCCGATCCCGTCCACGAGGTCCTGAAAGGCCTCCGGCGGCGTCGCGCCGTCGGCGTCGACGAACCCGACGAGCGCGCCGCGCGCCGCGGCGAAGCCCTTCATGAGCGCGGCGCCCTTGCCGATGTCGGCGGGGTCGACGATCACCCGCAGCGCGCGCCCCTCCCAGCGGAAGGACTCCGCGATCGCCGCCGTGCGGTCCGTGGAGTGATTGACGACGACGACGAACTCCACGTCGTCGCCGCAGCGGCCGAAGAAGTGCCGCGCGTACGCGTCGAGGAACGGCCGGATCCGCCCCTCCTCGTTGTACGCCGGCACGATGATGGACAACTTCATGCGCGTCGCGGTTCCGTCCCGCAGTCTACCGTCCGCGCCGCGCCTGGCAATGGCGGAGTGAGAACATGGCGGAGCGAGAACCGGAGCCCGGCGCCCGTCACGCAGGGGAGGCGGGAGCGTCGGGCGGCAAGAAGACGGCTCGCCCGGAGCGCTCGCCCCATTCCCGATGGCCGGATCTCGGGTGGGGCGAGTGCTCCGGGCGCGCCGTCAACCGGACCCTGTCGCCCCGTGCGTGACGGGCGCCGTGCGACCCGGAACGCGCTGGACGGGCGGGGCGGCAGCGGCTAGAAGGTAGCGCGCGGGCCGGCGCCCGCGGCGTCGCATGAAGATCGCCATCGCATATCCGCCGTTCGCGCGCGACGGCGCGTTGCCGCTGATCACGCAGAACCGGCAGACGAAGTTCAGCCGCTCCCTCGAGGTGCGGATCTACCCGCTCGTCATGGCCGGCGCCGCCACGATGCTGCGCGACGCCGGCCACGAGGTCGCGTGGCTCGACGGCATCAACGCCCGCTGGACGTTCGAGGAGTTCGAGCGGCGGCTGGAGGCGTTCCGGCCGGACTGGGTCGTCCTCGAGACGAAGACCCCGCTCGTGCGCGCGCACTGGGAGTACGTGAAGGATCTCAAGCGCCGTCTCGGCGCGCGGGTCGTGCTGCTGGGCGACCATCTCGCCTACCGCACGGAGGAGACCTTCGAGCGGTCCGACCCCGACTACGCCGTCGTGGGCGGCGACTACGACTTCATCCTGCGGGACCTCTTCGAGTTCGTGGCCGGCCGCCGGCCCGACCGCCCCGGCGGCGTCCACTGGCGCGAGGGTGGCGGCGTGCGTTCGTCCGGCCGCGCGGCGTTCTACGATCTCGCGCAGTCGCCGCCGATCGACCGCGAGCTGACGCAGTGGCGTCTCTACGGCGAGGCCTATCTCCACAAGCCCTGCGCCTACATCCTCTCCGGGCGCGGCTGCGGCGGGAAGAACCCCGAGACGGCGGCCGCCGGCGCGCGCGAGGGCTGGCGGGAGGAGAAGGGCAGCTCGCTGCCCGGTCGCTGCACGTTCTGCATCTGGCAGTATTCCTTCTGGGGCGTGACGGCGCGCCTGCGGCCCGTGGAGCACGTCGTCGACGAGATCCAGGCGCTCGTCGAGCGCCACGGCGTGCGCGAGGTCTTCGACGACAACGAGAACGGCCCGTTGTGGAACAAGGACTGGTTCCGCCGCTTCGCGGAGGAGATGGAACGGCGCGGGTTGAACCGCCGCGTCGAGTACTCCACCAACTGCCGCGGCGACAACCTCGACGAGGAGACCTGCCGCCTCGCGCGGCGGGCGAACGTCCGGCTGCTGAAGATCGGCGTGGAGTCCGGCAACAACGCCACGCTCGAACGGCTGAAGAAGGACGAGACGATCGAGGAGATCGTCGAGGGCGTGAAGCGCGCGAAGCGGCACGGGATGGTCGTGCTCCTCACGACCATGGTCGGCTACCCGTGGGAGACGGAGGACGAGGCGCGGCAGACCTACGAGGCGACGCGGGAGATGATGCTCTACCGCACGCACTTCGGCGACTCGCTCCAGGCGAGCGTCATCATGCCCTATCCCGGAACGCCGCTCTACGCGCGCGCGCGGCGCGAGGGCTGGTTCCGCGTCGACCCGCACGACTACGACCGCTTCGACCAGTCCGAGCCGGTCCTGCGCACCGACATCGACACCACCGCCTGGTGCCGGCGGATGTGGAAGATCATGGAGCACCCGCGGTTCCTCCTGCGCTCGCTCCTCACGCTCCGCTCGCGGGCCGACCTGCGGCTCGCGTGGACGGGCCTGCAGTCACTCCGCGGCCACTTGAAGGACTACGCGCACGATGACGGACCCGCTTCCTGATCCCTTCGCCGCGACGTCCGCCGCGTGGCCGGCGGGCGTGACGCCGCCGCGCACGCTGGTGATCAACCCGCCGCGCGTCGACGGCTGCACGGTCGTGCGCGAGGAGCGCTTCGAGCACCGCGACATCGGGTCGTGCTACCCGCCGCTCTCGCACCTGCAGGTCGCGGCGGCGCTGGAGGCGGCGGGCGTCCCGGTCACGCTCGTCGACGCGATGGGGCCGGACCTGTCGTGGGAGGAGACGGCCGCGCGGATCGACGCGGCCCGCCCGGAGGTCGTCTTCGCGCGCGTGGCGTTCGATTGCCAGGGCCCCGACAGCCGCGTCTTCGCGCACGCCCGGTCCCGGCACGGCGCGCTGACGGTCGCGCGCTGCAAGATCGTCGCCGAGGCGGACGCCGTGCTCGACCAGTACCTGCGCGAGCATCCGTACGTCGACCTCTTCGTGCTGGCCGAGCCCGACGCCGTGGTCGTCGACGTCGTCCGCGCGCGCGCCGAGGGGCGGCCGTGGTCCGACGTGCCCGGCATCGCCTACCGCGAAGGCGGGGCGATCCGCCGCACGGCGATCCCCGAGCCGCCGGCGGACCTCGACACGTTCCCGCGGCCCGCGTGGCACCTGTTGCCGACGCTGGAGCCCTATCACACCGGCGTGCTCCCCCCGCCCTTCGCGATCGTGCAGACGACGCGCGGCTGCCCGTTCCAGTGCCGCTTCTGCGCCTACCGTCGCAACCGCATCCGCTATCACTCGGCCGAACGCGTGCTGGACGAGTTGCGGTGGCTGAAGGCCAGCCGCGGGCTCCGGAGTTTCCTCTTGTTCGACGACGTCGTGGGCCTGCAGAAGGGGCGCTTCGAGGCGCTGCTCCGGGGGCTGATCGAGGCGCGGCTGGGACTGAAGTGGGCCTGCTGCACGCGCGCGGACCTGCTGACGGAGGAACAGGCGCGGCTGATGAAGCGCGCGGGCTGCGTGGAGGTGGCGATCGGCGTCGAATCCGGGGCGCCGGCCGTGCTCGAGCTCGCGCAGAAGGGCGTGAGCCTGCCGGACATCGAGCGCGCGGCGCGGATCGTGAAATCCCACCGCATGCTCTTCTACGCCATGTGCATCCTCGGCCTGCCGGGCGAGACGCGCGAGACGGTGCGCGAGACGTACCGGTTCATCCGGAGGATCGACCCCTTCTACACGCAGTTCTGCTTCTCGACGCCGCTGCCCAACACGCCGAACTACGCGTGGTACAAGGAGCGCGGCTTCCTGCTGACCGAAGACTGGAGCAAGTACTCTTCGCTGTATCCCGATCCCGTCGTGCGCACGGAGGGGATGACGGCGGCCGACCTCGCCGAGATGCGCGCGTGGATCTACCGGAAGCTGCTGTTCCGGCCGTGGTATCTGCTGAAGAAGATCCGGCCGTTCGACTGGCGCTGGAACGTCGAGGGCGCGCGCAAGATCTGGCAGCGCATGCGCGCCGTGCACTCGGGCCGCGCCGTGCGGTGAAAACCAGGCGCGGAACCCACTCTCACACTTTATAGAGTGTGAGAATCGGGGAGATGGACGCCGGCCGGGCGGGAGACGGGAGCCCAGCGATGGATCTGCTGATCCTCAGTTCGTTGTCGCGCGACAGCGGGGCCTACCTCCGCGGCCTCTACCTCGCCGAGGCGCTCCGCCGCGGCGGCCACCGCGTCGCCTACCCCCGCCCGCCCGCGTCCCAACCGCTGATGCTGGACTTCGCGCTGCAGGCCGTCCCCTGCGCCTGGGCCGCCTTCCGCCGCCCGTGGCACGCCGCCGTCGTCATCAAGCCCTACCCCCAGACCCTCGCGCCCCTCCTCGCGCGCCGCACTCTCCGCGGCGGCCGCGTCGTCGTCGACGTCGACGACATCGACTCGGGCTACCGCTCCGGCCTCCTCCCGCGCCTGCTCGACGCCGCCCAGCGCCCCTGGCCGCGCCGCTGCGACGCCGTCACCTGCCACAACGACGCCCTCCGCGACCACGTGATCTCGCACTTCCGCGTCCCGCCCGAGCGCATCTGGCCGCTGGACCAGGGCGTCGACCTGACCCGCTTCCGGCCGCTCGGAACCGACACGGCCGTCGCGCGCCGCTCCGCGCTGCGCCGCTCCTTCGGCCTCGAGGGCCGCGAAGTCGCCGTCTACGCCGGACACCTCAACATCGCATCCGACCTCGACGCCATCCTCCCCGCGTTCGAGCGCGCCGCCGCGCAACGCCCCGGCCTTCGCCTCGTCGTCGTCGGGGGCGGCCCGATGCGCGCCCATTTCGAACGCCTCGCGGCCCCCCTCGTCGCGCGCGGCCTCGTCGCCTTCACCGGCCACGTCCCGCCGGAAACCGTCAACGACTGGTTCAACGCCGCGGACCTCGCCCTCGTCTACTACAAGCCCGTCGAGGTCAACCGCCACCGGGTCTCCATGAAGATCCGCGAAAGCCTCGCCGCCGGCGCCGCGGTCGTGTGCAACGATTTCGGCGACCTGGCGGCCTTCCGCGACGTGACGTTCCAGTCCGCGTCGGACCCCGGCGCCTTCGCCGCGGCGATTGTCCAATCCTTGGACAATCCCGCCGCCCGCGCGGAGCGCGCCGCGAAGGGCCGCGCGTTCGTCGCGGAACGTTTCGACTGGCAGGCCATCGCGCGCGGTTTTTCCCAGCGGCTCGAGGCGCTCGCCGCCGCCCCGGCTCGCGGGTAGGGCGACGCGCCTGGCGGCGCCGTCATCCCCGCTCGATCAACTCCGTCAGGTCCGCCACGTACACCCGCCGCGTGCCGCCGACGAACGCGTTGAACGCGATGCGCCGCGCCGCGCGGTCCCACGCCGGGTGCGGGTCGACGCGGAGCGCCGCGTCGGGACACGGCTGGGCCGTGTTGATCCGCACGAGCGCGCGTTCGCGGCCGTCGGCGAGGTCGACCCAGCGCAGCGGGATCGTGCCGTCGCCGCAGGCCATTTTCTCGTTCGTGTACGTGTCGGTCAGGATGTGGCGTCCGTCGGGGTGTACGGTCGGATGCCCCGAGCCCCACACGTCGCCGCGCATCGGGCGCAGGTCGCGGCCGTCTTCGTTCACCTGCACGAACCGCATCCCGTCGCCGTCGAGGTTGAGGTTCATGGAGAGGCGGCGCCCGTCGGGGAACCACGTCGTGTGGTGCCCGCCCTTGTCCCACTGCTCGGGCCCCACCGCGCAATGGATCGCCGTGCCGTCTGGCCGCGCCGTGAGGAAGGCATAGCGCACCTCGCGCGGCTGACGGTCGTGGACGCGCCAGCGCGGTTCGGCGCGGGCCGGGAACCAGCGCAGGCTGAACGCGATCCGGTCGCCCGGCGGGTTGAACTTGCTGTGGAAGCCGTAGATCTCGAACCGCTCCGCGTCGCCGAGCTCCACGGGCGGATCGGCGCGCTCGAGGGCCTCGCGGATGGAGACGAGCAGGCGGGATTCGCCAGTGTCCGCGTCGGTCAGGTAGAACCCGTCGTCGCCGGCCGGGCCGACGTTCCGGCGGACGCGATCGTCCGGCACGACGACGCCGTAGCCGGCCTGCGTCTTGCGCATGGTGGTCGGGTTCGCGGAGATGAGCCGCCGCCCGTCGGGCGAGGCGTGGTACACGGGCCCCTCGAGGCGCCGGCGGTCGCCGCTGAACGGGTCGAGACGCCAGGCAAACGGCTGCCACGTTGCGGTGTCGACGTCGTTGAAGAAGAGAGCATGATCGTCGCCGCCCCAGTTGACGTTCGCCCCCACCTGCGTTTCCCAGCCGCAGGTCTCGGCGACGACGCGATCGTCGCCGGTCTCCAGGTCGATCACGCAGACCCGACCCTTCTCGCCGGGCGGCGGGACGCGGTCCTCGAACGGCAGCCGGAAGACGGCGAGGTAGCGCCCCGAGGGGCTGAAGGGCGACGTGTCGAAGAACCGGTGGATCGCGCGGCCCTCGCCCGGCGTGACGCACCAGACGGGGACGAGCGGGTCGTGGTCGGTATACCGCGGGAACCGGTCGGAGAGCTTGACCATGGCTGTCGCCTCATGAGTTGACCGAACGGCGTCACGGTAGGGGCCAGCGCCGGGGGGCGTCAAGGCGCCGCCGCCTGCGGTCTTGCCGTCCGGCGGCTTTGCGGGAAGAATGCGGCCCGCGAGAGCAAGTGGATGACGGAGGAAAAGGCCATCGAACGTCCGCGCATTTCCGTGATCGTTCCGTCGCGGCCCGACGAGGACGTCTCGGCGTGTCTGGCTGCGCTGGCACGAACCGAATACCCCGCCGACCGGATCGAGGTGTTCCACGTCACGGGCGATCATCCGTCCGTCCAGCGCAATCGCTGCGCCGAACAGGCGCGCGGGGAGGTGCTCTACTTCCTCGACAGCGATTCGCGGATTCACCCGCCGTCCGGTCCGGGCGCGCGCGACGACACGCTCAGCCGCCTGGCGGACGCCCTCGCGGGGGCGCGCGGCACCGCGCCGCACGACGAGCGCGGCGCGGACCTGTCGAATCATCTCTCCGGCCACCGGATCGCCGGGGGACCGAGCCTGACGCCGCCGGACGACTCGCCGCTCCAGCAGGCGATCGGGCTCGTTTTCGGTTCCGCCTTCGGCACCGGCGCCATTCGCGCGCGATACCGTCCGCTCGGCGCGATGCGCGAATCGAACCAGCTCGAGATCATCCTGTGCAACCTGATGATGGACCGCGAGGCATTCCTGGCGCTCGGCGGGTTCAACGAACGGCTGTATCCGAACGAGGAGAACGAACTCATGGACCGCTTCCAGCGCGGCGGGGGGCGGATCCTCTACGTGCCGGAGGCGGGCGTATGGCGCAGCCAGCGGCGGACGTGGCGCGCCTTCGTGCGGCAGGTGTTCACCTACGGGCGCGGGCGGGCGGACCAGACCCGCGTGAACCCGAAGTCGCTCTCGCCCGTGCTGCTCATCGCCGCGGCGTTCGCCGTCTACGTGGCGCTGCTCCTGCCGCTGTCGGTGCTGCTGGCGGCCTGGGACCCGTGGCTGCCGGCGGGGGCGCGCGCGATCGCGGCCATCGCGTTGTGGGGACCGCTGGCGCTTCACGGCGCGGCGGTGGTGGCGGCGTCGGTCGCCGCGTGCGCGGCTTCGGGCCGCTGGTCCGCGCTGGCGCGGCTGCCCGCGCTGTTCGTCGTGAATCACCTGGGCTACGGCATCGGCTTCATCGCCGGCATGCTGCGCCGCGCCCCGCCGCCTCATCCCGACGCCGACCTCGTGTCGTGGAACGTCGAGCGCCTCAAGCCGTTCGGTGCGGGGTTCGCGGGTCGCGCCGGTTAGGGCGAAGGCCCGAAGCCTGCCACTCGCTGGCCGCTGCCGCCGCGCCATCGCCGAAGGGAACGGGGACGGCGTCGTGCGCATCGGCCCGCAGACCGCGAACGCAACCGTGGAGGCGTGGTCCTGCGGGCGGAACCGGGGCGAGAGGGCGGCGCGGGCGACGACGTCCGTTCCTGGCGGTGAACGGAGCCGATTCCCTTCGCGTCGGGCTCGCCTGTCTGCGCCTGAAGACCACACTCCATGCCGGCCCGTCCCCGCGGATTCGACCGCCCTGAGTTCGTCTTCCTTGTTGGCGGGCACTCTCACACTCTATAAAGTGTGAGAACAGGAGGGGGGAGCAATGTTGAAGCCGACACTGTGGCGCACGTGCCGCGTTCTGGCCAACACGCGGCGCCTGCAGATACTTCGGGATCTTGTGAGCGAGCCGGATATCACTGTCTCGCAGGTCGCGGCTCGCGAGCGGATTCCGGTGGTCACGGCCAGCGCGTATCTTCGAGCCCTGAATGCCCGCGGGCTGCTCGGCGTTCGCCGGACTGGGAGGGAAGTCCGATACTCGGTCCGCGCCGACCCGTCGGTGGCGGACACCGATCGCCTCATCGAGGCGCTGCTCCGTCGTCTCCGATCGACGGGGGCGGACACGACGGCGCTGGAGCGCACGCTCACGGCCTTCACTCATCCCCGCCGCATCGCGATCGTCCAAGCCTTGAACGACCACGCCGGCGGCGTTCAGGACCTGTGCCGCCGGTGCGGAATCTCGGCGCCGGCCATGTTCCGGCATCTCGCCAAGCTGGAAACCCGCGGGATGGCGGAGTGCCGGGACGGATGCTGGCGGTTGACGCGGCCGCGAAGCGCATTCGGCCGGCGCCTCCTGGCCATCGCCTGCGGACGATGACGGATGGCGCCGCCCGTTCCACTCCCCGCCGCGGAGAAACGTTCGTCGCGCCGATTCTCACACTCTATAAAGTGTGAGAGTGCCGTGTGGAAACAACCCGGTACGCTCGTCCCCTCGAGGAACGCCGTTCCCCGCTTGCTTTTGCCCACGCGCATTCGCATCCTGCCCGTATGGACACGAAGGAACTGCTGCGGCGGGTGGCCGATGGAGCGCTCTCCGTCGACGAGGCCGCCGCTCATCTCAGCGCCGGGCGCGAGCATGACCTGGGCTTCGCACGGGTCGACCTCGACCGCCACCGCCGCTGCGGTGTGCCGGAGGTGATCTTCGGCTCGGGCAAGACGCCCGAACAGATCGCCGCCATCATGCAGGCCTTCGTCCAGGCGGGCCACAACGTCCTCGCTACGCGTATCGCGCCGGGGGTTTTCGAAACGGTGCGCGCCGCCCACCCCTCGGCGCAATATCATGCCGACGCGCGCTGCCTCACGCTCGACGTCGCGCCCCTTCCG
>Ga0233425_10009190_pt1 | contig 12675 bp, 10 predicted proteins | sample Watercolumn_Towu_2_FD_181712 | JGI IMG/M metagenome (GOLD analysis project Ga0233425, IMG submission 181712) | Freshwater microbial communities from Lake Towuti, South Sulawesi, Indonesia - Watercolumn_Towuti2014_140_MG | ecosystem: Environmental > Aquatic > Freshwater > Lake | place...
GCGGCGCAGGGTGCCGGCCAGATCGTCGTCGTCCGTCGTGATCATGCCGCCGCGGAAGGCGTTCAGCGACTTCATGAGCCCGAAGCTGTAGAGCGCGGCGCGGCCGAACGTGCCCACCGGGCGACCGCGCCACGTGGCGCAGAGGGCCTGCGCGCAGTCCTCGATGAGCACCAGGCCGCGCGCGCGGGCCACCTCGGCCAGCCCGTCGAGGTCGGCGGGGTTGCCGAACAGGTGCGTGGCCAGCAGCACGCGCGTGCCCCCGTCGACCACGCGCTCGAGCTGCTCGGCCGTGGGGGCGAAGGTGCGGGGGTCGATGTCGCAGAAGCGGGCACGCAGGCCCAGGCCCGCGATCAGCGAGGGCACCTCGGGCACGTTGTAGGCGGCCAGGGCCACCCCCGCGCCCGGGGGCAGCTCGAGCGCCCTGAGGATGAGAGCCAGCGCGGCCTTTCCCGACGAGACGGCGACGGCATGGCGCACCCCCTGGAAGGCGGCGAACGCCTGCTCGAAGGCCTGCACGGTCTCGGGATCGTGGGGGCGCGCGAGGTGCCGGAGGGCAGCCCCGACCCGGGCCGGATCGAGCAGCGTCGTCCCACGCGGGATGGCCAGGGGCGCCGGCATGCAGCTTCTCCTTCCGGCCGGGCCGCGCGCGGCCGGGAGGCCTACCGTATCGGACCCACCCCGGCGAGGCAACGGAAAATGCCGTGGAATCCGGCCACGGCGGCGGGCGCTACCGGCTCGGCGGGGGTTCGTGGTACCCTGCCGGGACGAAGGGGTTCGCCGCATGGGTGCACCGCACGACACGGCCGCCGCCGTCCTGCTCATGGCCTGCCTGGGCGTCCTCTTGGGAGCCGGCCTGCTGGCGGCCCTCGTCGTCGCCGTTCGCCGCCTGGCCCGCGACGCGGCCGGGGTCGCGCTGCTGGCGCTGCTGGGCCTGGCGCTCGCGTGGCTGGTGGGGCGCGACCTGACGGCCCTGCCCGCCTGCGGCGACGAGGTCGTCAACCTGGCCGAGACCCTCATCGCCCTGGTCTCGCCCGTGCGCATGACGCGCTATCCCCACCCCTCGGGCAACTTCACGCTGTCGGCCGCGCTCTTCGCCGTGCCGATCGTCGGGTCGGCCTGGGCCCACGGCGCCGACATCTTGTCCACCACGGCCGCGTGGCTGCTCGAGAACGGCCTGGTGCAGCTGATCGTGGCGCGCGTGCTGTCCAGCCTGGCCTGGGTGTCCCTGGCGGGGCTGTGCGCGTGGGCGGTGCGGCGGCTGACCGGCGACGCCTGGCTGGGGCTCGTCACGGCCGCCGCGGTCATCGGCCCCGAGGTGACCTACGCCACCGCGCTCTCGCCCTATTCCCTGGGCATCGGCCTGGGCTACGCGGCCGTGCTGGTCGTGCTGATGGGCCCGAGCGGCCAGGGGCTCGACCCGCGGCGGGCGCTGGCGGCCGGGGCCCTGGCAGGGGCCAGCCTGGGCGTGGTGTACTTCGGTGCCATGATCGTGCCCTGGGCGCTGGCGGCCGGCCTATCGCTGCCGGGCACGCGGCGCCGGCGCGTGTTCGTGGCGTTCTGTGGCGCGGCCTCGCTGGCGTTCGTGCTGGTGAACACCTCGCTGCTGGTCGACCTGGCCGGCCACCTCGACATGTGGGGCTACCGCGTGCGCGAGCTCTCGTCGTTCGACGAGAACGCCATCGCGGCCGCCGCCAGCCCGCAGAAGGCGTCGCCCCTCTTCTACCTGCGCCTGCTCGGCGGCTGGATGGCCTGGCCCGCGGCCGCGATCGGGCTGGCCGCAGGCCTGGCGCTCGCGGCGCGGCGGCGCGATCTGCGCCTGGCGTGGCTGCTGGCGCTGCCCGTGCTCCTGCTGCTCACGCTGTCGTCGGTGGCCACCCGCAAGGAGCAGTTCGTGCTGGTGGCCCTGCCCGGCCTCGCGGTGGCCGCCACGGCCTGGCTGGCGCCCGTGCTCGCGCGCGTGCCCTGGCCCGCCGCGCGGGGGGCGGTGCGGGCGGGAGCCCTGGCGTTCTTCGCCGCGGCCACGCTGGCCCAGCCGCTGGCGCCCCGCCTCGACGCCCGGGGCACGCTGCTGGCCAGCGATCCGGCCCAGCGCCTCCTGGCCCGGGTGGTCGCCGAGACCCCGGCCGGCGCCCGCGTGCTGGTCGACGCGCCCGAAGTGGCGCTCGGCAACGCTGCCCACCAGGGCCTGGTGGCGCCCGACCTGGCCGAGGCCGCGGCCGCCTGGTCGAAGGCCGCCCTGGGCCGCGAGCTGGCCTTCGCGTGCGGTTCCGGGGGCGACTGCTGGCAGGGTGCGGGGTGGCTCTACCAGGCCAGCCTGCTGCCCCTCGAGCCGCCGCGGCTGCCCGTCGGCGTGCGGGCCGAGCCCGGCCCCGTCGAGCGCTGGGGCGTGGCCAACCTGGCCGCCCACCGGCTGCTGCCGGCGCCCCCTCGCTGACGGTCGCGCGCGCGCCCGCCGCGATCACCGGGCCAGGTGCTCCACGACGAGGTCGCGAACCTCACCCACGCGGTCGTACGGGACCTCGCGCAGGGCCAGGTCGACCTCGCCCACGTTCGAGAGCGGGTAGCGGTCGTAGGGCCGGTTCGCGAGGCGGGCGCGGCCCAGGTCGAGCAGGCCGGGCAGGGTGCTCAGCCGCTCGCACAGCGGATCGGGCAGGCCCGTGCGGGTTCGCAGGCAGTCGAGATCCACGAAGAGCGCCAGCGGCCCCGGCCAGTCGGCCCCCGAGGCGGCCCACTCGCGGAACCCGCGGCAGGCCTCGGGGCCGCCGAGCAGGCGCCGGGTACACCCGCACAGCGCGGGCGTGCGCGACGAGAGGTAGGCCGCGCCGCCGTCGTAGCCGCCACGCACCTCGGGGTAGATCAGGTGGTCGGGCACCAGCAGCAGGGTGCCCGGGAGCAGCGCGGGGAAGGTGCGGCGCACGAAGGCGTAGCGTTCCTGCTGGTCGAACGCGACGTCGGTCAGGACCGCCCGGTGGGTGAGCAGCGGCGACAGCAGCAGCGCGCCCGCCAGGATCGGTGCCGCGCGGCGCAGCGCACTCGGCGTGACCAGGCGGGCCAGGTGGGCGGCGCCCAGGCCCGTGACGACGGCCAACAGCCCGGCGACGGGCACCAGGTGGCGCGCCCCGTCGGAGATCAGCTCGCCCGAGCGGGGCGCGCACGTGGCGAGCGTGTGCCAGCGCACCAGGATCAGCAGCGCCACCACCAGCCCGCCGGCTGCGGCGGCGCGGGGCGCTCCGGGGCGGCGCGCGGGCAGCACGCCCAGCAGGGCCGGTACGAGCCACGCCGACGGGAACATCCAGGGGTCGTCGGGGCGCGCGTCGCCCGCGGCGCCGTAGGTCCACGTCGCGACCCCGGCGCGCACCCAGTCGGGCGGGAGCGTCAGGAACGGCCGCCACCGGGGGCCGAAAACCTCGGGTCCGTAGGCGTCGACCAGGGCCGCCGCGCGACCGGCTGCCACCGCCGCCAGCCCGAGGGCGAGCACGAGCCACAACCACCGGCGCTCCCGGGCGGCCTGCAGCAGTCGGCCGCCCGCCAGGCCCAGCGCCAGCACTCCGGGAACGAGCCACACCAACCTGGCGAGCGCGACGTCGACCTCCGAGGCGTGTTGCACCGGGACGCTGCCCGCCACCACCCGCAGGAACGGCCCGGCCAGCGCTGCGCCGCCGGCGACGGCCAGCCAGAGCGCGCGCTGTCGCAGCAGCGTGGCGGTCCGCCCCGACGCCACCACGAGGACCGCGAGCCCTGCCAGCACGGCGGGCAGGTCGAGCAGCGCGTCGGGGCGCGTCTGGGCATACAGGAGCAGCGCCAGGGCCAGTCGGGCGGCGTCGGCGGGGCGCTCCTCGTCAGCGAACGCCAGGGCGTGCTGGAGGACGGCGGCCAGGCAGAACGCCATGGGGATCTCGGAGTTGACGCCGTTCGAGAAGATCACCCCGAGCGGCAGGACGGCGGCGGCCAGGGCGGCCAGCACCGCGGCCGACAGCGAACCGCCGAGCCGCCGCGCGATCGCGAACACGGGCAGCACCAGCAGCCCGCCCAACACCGTGGTGACGGCGAAGGCGGCCTCGAACGAGGCTCCGACCACGGCAAGCACGAGGTAGAGGAGCGCCGGCGCCGCGGGCGAGTGGCCGCCGCCACCCCACTGGGGCTGGCCGGCCAGCCACGAGAGCACCCCGTTCAGCGGCTCGAGATCGGCGGACTGGCCCACCATGGGCAGGCGCGGCGCCACGGCGAAGCGCAGCGCGACGGCGAGGAGCGCCAGGGCCGTCGCCAGCGCGGCCACGCGGGGCTCCCGCCGGGCCACGCGCGCCGCGGCGGCGACCCCCAGCGCCGCGTAGGCGACCCAGGCCGCGATGGGCAACCAGGCAGCCAGAACCTGCATCTCGTCCTTCCCAGCCGGCGGGCGTCCCGGCGGCCCCGCCAGTATCACGGGCGCGCCCCGCGTCGGTCAAGCGACGGGCCCCCGGCGACACCCTGGCGTCGCGCCCGGCCGGTGGCGCCCTTGCGTTCCGACCACGCGACGATACTATCTGAAGATTGGCCCGGGGAGCGGTCGCATGAGCTTGGTGTCCAGCCTGCGCTCGCAGGCGAACAACATCCGCAACTTCCGCGAGCTGTTCCCGCTGGGAGTGCTCGCGCGAAACCTGGTGACGCTCCCCCTCGACCGCCTGCGTGGCGACGGCCGCGCGGCGCCCCCCATGGTCATCAACCTGGGCGTCACCACGAAGTGCGGGCTCAACTGCGCCATGTGCACCGCGCGCGAGCTGCGCTCCCAGCGCCTCGACGAGATGACGCCGGGCGACATCGAGCAACTGGCGCGGCAGACGAGCGCGTTCAAGCCGGCGTTCTTCCTGGGGGGCGGCGAGCCCTTCATGCGCCGCGACTTCGAAGACATCGTGGGGGTGCTCAAGCGGCACGACCTGCGCGTGGGGGTGGTCACCAACGGCGTGCAGGTCACCCCCTCGCGGGGAGAGGCGCTGAAGAAGCTCGGCCTCGACAGCATGCTCGTCTCGCTGCACGGGCCGCGCGAGGTGCACGACACCATCACCGGCGTGCCCGGGGCCTTCGACCGCGCCCTCGAGCACATCCGCGCGTTCTGCCGGCCGCCGCGCCGCACGCGGGTCATGATCAACTTCGTGATGTCCAAGACCAACATCGCGCACGTGCGCGAGCTCGTCGAGCTGGGACGCCAGGCGGGCGCCGATCGCGTGCGGGTCGAGCACATGCTGTTCATGACGGCCGAGGACCAGGCGCTGCACGACGCGTGGTGCCAGACGCACCTGGCCGACGGGCGCGAGCGCGCCGACCTGCGCGTCAGCACCTACGTGTGCGAGCCCGCCGTGGTGTCGGGCTTCGCCGACGACCTGCCGCGGGTGCTCCGCGAGCTCGAGCGCGAGTACGGCGGCTTCCTGGTCGTGAAGCCGAACCTCGACCCCAACGAGGTGGCCGCCTGGTACCAGCCGGGCTACCGGGCCCAGCGCCGCTGCCTGTTCGTCTGGCGCAGCCTGTTCCTGAAGCCCGACGGCGACGTGATCCCGTGCCAGCACTACGGCGACATGGTGCTCGGCAACGCGCGGCGCCAGCCGCTGCTCGACATCTGGAACAACGAGCGCTATCGCAGGCTGCGCCTGATGATAGGCCGCGAGCTGCCACCGGGTTGCTCCCGCTGCTGCAAGACCTGACCTCCCTCGAAGATAGTCCCCAACGCCCCTGCAAACGCTTCTTGCAGCAACGGGGCGAAGACGACGCCCTGCAAGCGATGGGCGTCATGCAGCAGGGCGAGGTGGTGGCGTTGACGGCAGACCTGGCGCTCGACGCGGCCGAGCTGGGCTTTCGCAGAGGCCTGGCGCCGGCCCACTCGATCATCCATGCCACGGCCCGGGCATACGGCGCCATTCTATGGACCCAAGACGACGACTTCGAGGGCCTGCCGGGCGTCGAGTATCGCAAGCACCAGACGGGCTTGAGCCACGCGCCCCACGGAAACGTCGTCTCGAGCGGTTCCCTCGGGACGAGATCATCGGAGGCCACCCTCATGGACTAGGCAGATCGCCTGCGGCACCCCCTGGTGCTGCCTGGGCCATCGACCGCCTGCAGCACGCCCATCGGCTGGGCTCGCCCGACGCCGCGGGTCTGGCCGCGCTGTTCGACGAGAAGACCCTGGCGGGCCTTCTGCACGACGGCCCGGACTGGCTTCGCGAGACGGTGCTGCGCGACCTCCCGTCCGAGGTGTTCCGCCCCCTGATCGAGTCGTTCCGGGAGGAGTGGCACGAGCGGACGGACCGCACGGCGTTCCACATGCTGCGCATCCTGGCCGAGCTCGTACCGGACACGCTGCAGGATCAGGTCACGTCGATCCTCGAGGAGCGCCGCACCCCGTTCGCGCCCGAGCAGGTCAACGGCTTGCTGGCCGCGCTCGACCTCATCGGGCCGGCGGCGGCGGTGGTGGCCCGGACCGTCGTGCGCGCGGCGCTGACTCGCCGCCTGGCCGACACCGACGAGTCCACGTTCCGGCACCTGCTCGCCGCTTGCGCGGGGTGCCATCTCGATATCCTGGAGGACATCCTCCGCGAAGCCATCGACGCCGACGTCGAGGAGGAGCAAGCCCGGCTGGAAGACGAGGGCGAGCCCGAGGACGACGAACCCGACCCGGAGGCCGAGGCGGAGGCCGGCCGCGGTATGATCTCGGCGTTGCGTGAGGCGTACCGGATCGTCACCGGCGGACAACCCTACCTGGACTACTTCCTGGAGCAGTGGTGGCGGCGGGCGTCGTCCATCAGGGCCTCGCGCCCGGCCCAGGGGATGGTCAGCGGCTTCTTGTCGGCGGCCACCACGTGCCCTCCCTCGCTGCGGCCGAGAGTGCTTGATGTTGCGCTTGTTCGTGCCATGGTGCGCCCCGGGGCGGGATGGTCCAGAGGAACTCCTGTCCGTCCGAAGGATGAGACCGCCGTAAAAAAGGCCGAACAGGCCTGATCGCTCTCCGGTGCGAGGCTTCCACCTGAACGCCGCGGAGCAGGGCTTCGGCGCCACCCGGCACTGGGACCGCGAAACGTCGAACCTTTCGGCCGATGCCCGTTGTCATTCCCCGCCCCATCGGGTACCGTCCTAACCACCTGGTTCCCCTCCCACGGAGACGCGGCGGGCATGGTGCTCCGGGGCGCACTGCACACGCACAGCACCTGCTCCGACGGGCGCCTGTCCGTGGCCCAGGTGCTCGCGCGCTACACCGCCCTGGGCTTCGACTTCGTCGCGCTCACCGACCACGACACGCTGCTCCGGCCCCGGGCCTACGACGAGGCGCTGGCGGGGGTGACCACCGACCTCCTGGTCTTCCGCGGCGTCGAGCTCACGGTGTTCGAGAAGGGCTACGTGCACGTGAACCGCATCGACGGCGACTCCGAGGTGCTGCACGTCTTCAACCACCCGGCGCAGCTCGATCTGCCCGTCGACAAGGCCCTCGAGCGCGTGCGCGCCGTGGGCGAGCGCCTGCCCCTCGACGCCCTCGAGATCACGTCGCACGGCTTCGCCACCCCCGAGTACGACCTGCCGGGCCTGCCGTGGGTCAAGGTGGCCACCGACGACAGCCACACGGCCGACGGCTGCGGCCGCGCGTGGATCGAGCTCTCGTGCCGGCGCGCCAAGGACGACCTCCTCCGGGCCATCAAGGCCAACGACTTCTGGAACGTGTACGCCTGAAAGGAGCCCCGAATGGACTTCGCCTTCACCGAGGAGCAGCGCATCTTCCGCCGCTCGGTCTACGACTGGGCCGTGAAGAACGTGGCGCCCTACGCCGACGAGGCCGACGCCCGGGGCGAGTTCTCGTTCGAGGCGTGGAAGCGCTTGGGCGAGTTCGGCCTCCTGGGCCTGCACTACCCCTCGGAGTACGGCGGGCAGGACGCCGACGTGCTCACGGCGATCCTGGCCTCCGAGGCGCTGGGCGAGGCCGGGGTCGACGGCGGGCTCATGCTGGCCCTGGGGGCGCACACCTTCCTGTGCGGCGACACCATCCTGAAGAACGGCAACGAGGAGCAGAAGCGTCGCTACCTGCCCAGGCTGGCCACGGGCGAGTGGATCGGCTGCATGGGGCTCACCGAGCCGAACGCGGGCTCCGACGCGGCCTCCATCGCCACCACGGCCGTGCGCAAGGGCGAACACTTCGTCTTGAACGGCACCAAGATGTTCATCACCAACGGGCCCCTGGCCCAGGTGGCGGTCATCTTCGCGATCACCGACAAGAGCGCCGGGCACTTCGGCATCTCGGCCTTCGTGGTCGAGGCGGGCACCCCCGGCTTCTCGGCGGGCAAGAAGCTCGACAAGCTGGGCGTGCGCTCGTCGGCCACCAGCGAGCTGATCCTCGACGACGTGCTCGTGCCCGAGAGCGCCCTGCTCGGCCAGGAGGGCGAGGGCTTCCTGATCGCCCTCGGGGCCCTGGAGTGGGACCGGTCGGCGCTGCTCGCGCCCCTGGTGGGCTCGCTCCAGAAGGCCCTGACCGACAGCGCGCGCTACGCCCTCGATCGCCGTCAGTTCGGCCGGCCCATCGCCGAGTTCCAGGCCGTGCAGGCCAAGCTGGCCACCCTCAAGGTCTTCGTCGAGGCCGCCCGGCTGCTCGTGTACCGCATCGCCTGGAGCAAGGACCAGGGTCGCCCCCTGAACCACCTGGAGGCCGCCATCGCCAAGCTCTTCGTGGGCGACTGGGGCGTGCAGGCGGCGTCCGAGGCCGTGCAGATCCACGGCGGCTACGGCTACATCCACGACTTCCCCGTCGAGCGCGTGTTCCGCGACACGAAGCTCGGCCAGATCGGCGGCGGCACCTCCGAGGTGCAGCGGATGATCATCTCGCGCATGCTGAAGGAGGGCCTCCGATGAACTTCGAGTACTCCTCGGAAGAATCGGCGCGCGTCGAGGCGTTCCGGTCAGCCCTGGCCGGGGACGAGATCGCGAGCAAGGGCGAGGCGCTGCAGGGAGAGGACGCGGCGCCCGAGGTACGGAACAGGCTGCGACGCGAGCTGATGGCCTTCCTGGGCGAACGGGGTTACCTCGGCCTGGAGGTGCCGAAGGCCGAGGGCGGCCAGGGGCTCCCGGCCCTGGCGGCGCTGCCCTGGCACGAGGCCCTGGCGGGGGCCGACCCGTCGCTCTTCGCCGTCGCCGAGGCGTCGTCGACCGTCGCCTGGTTGCTGGCACGCGCGGGGTCCCCGGAGCAGAAGGCGCGTTTCCTGCAGGGCCTGCTGGCCGGTACCACGCTCGCGTCGCCGGTGCTCTCGTCGCCGCTCGCTCGCGACCCCGCCGGGGTGGCCCTTCCGGCCCCCTCAGGCTGGACGCTGTCGGGGGTGGCCGCCCCCGTGGTCAACGTCGCCGACGTCGATCTGTACGTCGTGTCGGCGCTCGCCCGGGGAGACGGCGACGAGCGGGTCCCGGCCCTGTTCCTGGTCTCGCGGGACACCCAGCCCGGAGAGGCCGAGGCCTGGCAGACCCCCGGCTTGAAGGGGGCGGGCCTGGGCCGGCTGGGGCTCGGCGCGGCGCTGCCCCCCGACGCCCGCCTCGACGGGTCCGCCGACGTGCCCGCGTTGTTGCGGCGTACGACCGAGGTGCGCTGCCTGCGCTGGGCCGCGTTCGCGCTCGGCGTCTCCCGGGAGCTGGTGGAGCGATCGTTGACCTACGCGAACGAGGTGCAGGTCGACGGCCGGGCGCTCTTCAAGAACCAGGAGTACTCGTTCAAGATCGCCGAGATGTACGCGCTGACCGACACGGGCGAGCAGCTCTGCCGCCACGCCGCCTGGCAGCACGACACGGGTGACGCGCGGGCGGCCACGACCGTCCGGGCCGCCAAGCTCTTTTGCGGCGAGACGGCCAGCCGCTCTGCCCATCTGGCCGCGCAGATACGGGGCGCGCACGGCTATCGTATCGACCCGGTCCAACGCCTGTGCCGCGACGCGCGCTTCGCGGAGCTCGCGGTCGTGTCTTCAGAGGTGCTTCGGGGAGAGATCGCGGCCGACGTCTTGAAGGGGGTGTGACATGAGCGATCGCGTGGGCATCTGCGCCGTGGCCCAGACGCCCTGGGTGCAGAACCTCTGGGGGCAGCGCTTCCAGGGGCTGGCGCTCGGGGTGGTCGAGGACCTGCGGCGCCAGACGGGCTTGGGCTTCGGGGAGGGCACGGGCATCGACGCCACCGTCAGCGTGTCCGACGACCTGTACGACGCGCGCACCATCTCGAACAACGCCCTCACCGACGTGCTGGGCGCGCACCACGGGTGCGAGGAGAAGGTGGCCCAGGACGGCCTGCAGGCGCTGACCTACGGGCTGGCCATGATCCGCTCGGGCCACGCGCAGGTGGTGCTGGTGGTGGGCCACTGCAAGGAGTCGCAGGGGCAAAGCCGCAACCAGGTCACCCACCTGGCCTTCGACCCCTTCTTCACCCGGCCCGTGGGGCTCGACTTCCTGGCAGCCGCCGGCCTGCAGGCCCAGGCCTACATGGCCCGTTCGGGCCTCTCGGCGCGGCACCTGGCCGAGATCGTGGTGCGCGCCCGGGCCGCGGGGGCCGCCAACCCCTTCACCCCCGAGGTGACGGCCCTGACCGAGGACGAGGTGCTGGCCTCGCCGCTGGTGGCCGACCCGCTGCGCCAGGCGCACGTGTCGCCCGTGTCCGACGGCGCCGTGGGCCTGATCCTGGCCTCCGAGGACCGCGCCCGCGCCCTGTCCGACACGCCCGTCTGGATCGAGGGGGTGGGCAGCTGCCTGGACACCTTCTTCCTGGGCGACCGCGACCTGGCCGCCCCCTGGGCGCTGCAGCAGGCCGCCGCGCGCGCCTACCGTCGGGCGGGCGTGTCCGACCCCACCACGGCCTTCGACCTGGTCGAGCTGTCGGACCCCTATGCCTACCAGCAGCCGCTGTGGCTCGAGGGCCTGGGCCTCTGCCCCGAGGGCAAGGGCCCGCGCTTCCTCGACGGGGGCGGCGCCGAGCGCGCCAACGTCAACCGCTCGGGGGGCGTGCTGGCGGGCAACCCCGTGCTGCTCGGGGGCCTGGTGCGCGCCGCCGAGGCCGCGCTGCAGCTCATGGGAAAGGCCGGCGCCCGGCAGGTGCCGAACGCCCGGCGCGCGCTGGCCCACGGCACCATGGGACCGGCCGGCCAGTTCCACGCCGTGGCCGTGCTGGAACGGGACTGAGGAGGACGCCATGACGACCAAGCGACGCAACGTGGGCATCATCGGCGTGGGCCAGACCGTCTACTCCAGCCACCGCGAGGACGTGAACCAGCCCGAGCTGATCTGGGAGGCCGTCGACCTGGCCCTGAAGGACGCCGGCGTCACCCTGGACGACATCGGCTGCGTGGTGCACGGCAACATGGAGCTGTTCGAGATGGTGCACCAGCCCGACCTGTGGCACGTGCTGGGCACCGGCGCCTACGGCAAGGAGGCCCTGCGGGTGACCACCGGCGGCACCACGGGCGCCACCCTGGCCTGCGTGGGCGACCAGTTGGTGGCCTCGGGGCTGCACGACCTGGTGCTGGTGGTCGGCTTCGAGAAGCTGCAGGAGGGCCACACCACGGGCGGCATCACCAACATGGCCGACCCGCTGTGGGGCCGCAGCCTGCAGACCGGCGCCCTCACGGGCATGACCGCCCAGGCCGTGATCGACGAGTTCGGCGAGGAGCGCGCCAAGCGCGCCGCCATGCGCCACCGCGTGATCATGGACCGGCACGCCATGAAGAACCGCTTCGCGCACCGGCGCTTCGGGCTCACCTTCGACCAGATCGACGACCTGGCGCGCACCAGCCCGCCCCTGGTCGGCGAGCTGCGCATGATCCACATGTGCTCCCAGAGCGACGGCGCCTGCGCCGTGGTCATGGCCGGCCAGGAGGTGATCGAGCGCCTGGGGAAGAAGGCCGCCTGGGTCCACGACCACGTCACGGTGCACCGCGAGGAGACCTTCACCCTGTTCGGCGAAGAGAAGGTGAAGCCCACCATGCGCGTGGCCGCCGAGCGCCTGTTCGCCCGCAACGGCATCACCGACCCGCGTCGCCAGCTCGACCTGTTCGAGATGTACGACCCGTCCAGCTGGTGGGGGCTCGACTGGCTGCGCGAGTTCCTGCTGCTCGAGGGCGACGCGCACCTGAAGATGGTCGAGAACGACGAGATCGCCCTCGACGGCCCCTTCCCCGTGAACCCCTCGGGCGGCGTGGTGGCCTCCAACCCCATCGGCGCCACGGCCCTGGTGCGCGTGGCCGAGGCGGCCAACCAGATCCGCGGGTGCGCCGGCGACCACCAGGTCACGAAGACCGTGCGCCGCGCGCTGGCCTCGGGCTTCGGCGGTACCTACTGGACGGTGCTCCTCTTGCTCGGCGCCGACCCGCTCCCCCTGCCCGCCCCCGGAGGTGCCGCATGAGCGACGACACCAAGCTGGTCACGGTAGCCGACATCTTCGGCACCATGAAGGGCCGCGTGAACCCGGCCGGCGTGGCGGGGGTGACCGCCAACTTCGCCTACCACGTCACGGGCGAGGGCGGCGGCGACTGGACCGTGTGCGTGACCGACGGCGCCGTGAAGGTGCTGCCCGGCCTCCACGCGCCCACCGTCACCGCCACCATCGCCGCCGCCGACTGGATCGACCTGACCCTGGGCCGGCTCGACGGCATGACCGCCTTCACCTCGGGCCGCCTGAAGATCGAAGGCGACCTGGGCCTCATG
>Ga0233425_10009191_pt1 | contig 12673 bp, 6 predicted proteins | sample Watercolumn_Towu_2_FD_181712 | JGI IMG/M metagenome (GOLD analysis project Ga0233425, IMG submission 181712) | Freshwater microbial communities from Lake Towuti, South Sulawesi, Indonesia - Watercolumn_Towuti2014_140_MG | ecosystem: Environmental > Aquatic > Freshwater > Lake | place: Indonesia...
TGAGCGTGATTGATGCCCCGGCCTTGCTCGAGAAGCTCGCCAAGCTCCCCTCCCCCACCCTCTCTCCGACGGGCAACGCGCCGGATGATCTGGCGTTCCTGGTCGGGCTACGCCGCCGGATCGCCCTGGGTGGCAAGGGTCCGCGCGCGCTCGCCGCCAACGCCCAGCGGGTCTATGTGGCGCAGTACTTTTCGGACAGCCTGTCGGTTCTGGAGTTGTCCGACACGGCGCGGCCGGTTCAGACCCTCGAGTTGGCCCCCGGCCATACCGATTCGCTGGCGCGCCAAGGCGAGTCGCATTTCAACGACGGGACGTTGTGCTTCCAAGGCTGGCAAAGCTGCGCCAGTTGCCATTCTTCGGACGCCCGCGTGGACGGCCTGAACTGGGACCTGCTCAACGACGGGATCGGCAACCCGAAGAACTCGAAGAGCCTGCTGCTGAGTCACCGCACACCCCCGGCAATGTCCCAGGGGGTGCGGGAGAGCGCCGAACTCGCGGTCCGCGCTGGCATACGGCACATCCTCTTCACCGTGCAACCGGACGCGGTGGCCCAGGGACTCGATGAATACTTGAAATCCCTCGCGCCGCTCCCGAGCCCGCACCTCGAGGGTGGCAAGCTGTCCGCCGCGGCCCGGCGCGGGCGCCAGGTGTTTCTGGACGCCAAGACGCGTTGCGCGGAATGCCATCCTCCGGCGCTCTACACCGCCCTGCACAGTTACAACGTCGGCACCCGGGCCGCGTTCGACACGGTCGATGAGTTCGACACGCCGACCCTGGTTGAACTCTGGCGGACCGCGCCCTACCTCCATGACGGCTCCGCGCTCACCGTGCGCGAGGTGCTCACCACGCACAACGCGCACGATCAACACGGCGCGACATCCCATCTGACGCCGGCTCAGATGGAGGACCTGGTCGTTTTCCTGCTGTCACTTTGACTTTGAAATCGGAACACCATCCCATGCGCTTATGAAACACACCTGGAAAGCCGCCGCTCTCGCCGCGCTGACGTGGGCGGGCGCCGAGGCGCAGGCCGAGAGCCTGCTCGAGAGATTCCTGGCCGGCCCGATGCGGGGGGCGGAGGAGATCGTGTTTGCGGCCCGCCAGCTCGGCCACGACGGGCATTGGTATGCGAACTTCAGTTATTACGCCGCGGACGCCAACCGCAAGGCCTATGGCGAGGGGGGCAAGCTCTGCGTGGTAAACCTCCGCACCGGGCAGCGCACCGAATTGCTCGAGGACGCGAAAGGTGGGGTGCGCGATCCGCAGGTCAGCTACGACGGCCAGCGCATCCTGTTTTCGTATCGGAAGGGCGGAACGGAGAACTACCTGCTCTACGAGATCAACCGAGACGGTTCGGGGTTGAAGCAGTTGACCGACGGGGCCTACGACGACCTCGAGCCCACTTATATGCCCGATGGCAGCATCGTGTTCGTCTCGAGCCGATGCAAACGCTGGGTCAACTGCTGGCTCACGCAGGTGGCTGTGCTCCATCGCTGTGATGCCGACGGGCGGAACATCCGCCCGCTCTCGAGCAACAACGAACAAGACAACACGCCGTGGCCGTTGCCAGACGGAAGGATCCTCTACACACGCTGGGAATATGTGGATCGCAGCCAGGTGGATTACCATCATCTCTGGACGATCAACCCCGACGGCACCGGCCAGATGGTCTATTACGGCAACCTGCATCCCAGCGTGCTCATGATCGATGCCAAACCGATCCCCGGCTCGGACAAGGTGGTCGCCTCGTTTTCGCCCGGCCACGGCTGGCGCGAGCATGACGGCGAGATCACGGTCGTCGATCCGGCGCGCGGTCCGGACGATCGTTCCTCGGTGCGGCGCGTGAGCAAGGGCCCCGGCTTTCGCGATCCCTGGGCGCTTTCGGAGGACTGCTTCCTGGCCGCGATCGGCCCCGCGCTGGTGGTGATGGACGGCCAGGGCGTGACGCAGGAGGTGCTCAAGCTGACCGACGCAGAACGGCGGGCGGGCCTCGAGGTCCACGAGCCTCGGCCGCTGGCAGCGCGCCTGCGGGAGCCGGTCGTGCAGCCGCGCATCAACCTGGCCCAGCGCACGGGCCGCCTGCTGCTTTCGGATGTGCATGTGGGGCGGAACATGGCCGGCGTCAAGCCGGGCGAGATCAAGCAACTGCTCGTGCTCGAGACGTTGCCCATGCCGATTCATTACACGGGCGGCATGGAGCCGATGAGCTACGGCGGCACGTTCACGCTCGAACGCATCATGGGGACCGTGCCGGTCGAACCGGACGGCTCGGCCTACTTCGAGCTCCCCGCGCTGCGGAGTTTCTTTTTCGTGGCGCTGGATGCGAACGACCTGGCGGTGAAACGCATGCAGAGCTTTGTCACCGTGCAGCCGGGTGAGACGACCGGTTGCGTCGGCTGCCACGAGCAGCGCACACAACCGCCCGGCTATCGCGCCAAACCGAGCCTGGCGTTCCGCCGCCCGCCCAGCCGGATCGCACCCATCCCCGAGACGCCTGATGTGTTCGACTTCCCGCGTGACATCCAACCGATCCTGGACCGCCACTGCGTCACGTGCCACGATTACGACAAGACCAACCACGGCGGGGTGTTTCTCTGCGGCGATCGCGGGCCGATGTACTCGCACAGCTACTTCGCCCTCACCGCTCGAAGCCAGGTGGCCGACGGACGCAACAAACCGCAGAGCAATTACGCGCCACGAACCCTCGGCAGCGCCGCCAGCCCGCTCCTGGGCAAACTGGAACCCGCTCATTACGCCGTGCAGGTTTCGCCGCGCGAGAAGAGGTTGATGCGCCTTTGGATCGAAACCGGAGCGCCCTACCCGGGCACCTACGCCGCCTTGGGTACGGGCATGATCGGCAGCTACGAGGAGAACCAACCCGCCTGCCCCGACGTGACCTGGCCAAGCACGCAGGCCGCGGGCGGCGCGGTGCAACGCCGCTGCAACGGCTGTCACCAGGGCCGCTTGGCGTTGCCCATGGCCGCTTCCCACGAGCATGTCCGGCCGCCGTGGGAACTGATGGACAAAGACGATCCACGCCGCCGGCTCTCGCGCCATCTGCTGTACAACCTGACGCGTCCCTCCAACTCGATGCTATTGCTGGCTCCGCTGGCGTCCTCGGCCGGCGGCATGGGCATCTGCGCCGCCAAGGCCAACCGCGCCGCCAATAACGACGCCGCCGCGGACGTGTTCGCCACCCGCGACGACCCCGATTACAAGCTCATTCTGGCCGCCATCACCGAGGCCACTCGCTACCTCGAGCAAATCAAACGCTTTGACATGCCTGAGTTCCGGCCGCGGGTGGATTGGGTGCGCGAAATGAAGCGCTACGGCATCCTGCCGCCGGACCTGAAACCACTGGATTCGATCGACGTCTATGCCGCCGAGCGGAACTACTGGGCCTCGTTGTGGTATCAGCCGCTGACTCGCTGACGCCGAGACTCACGCGATCAGCCCGCGCTTGCGCAGCAGCGCCTCCATCGCCTGATCCATCAGCAGGTCCGCCAGCGGTTTAGTGGCTTCGTCGAGGGCGGCCGTCGCGGCCTTGAGCCGGCTCACATCGCCGGTCTTGGTGCGAGGGTCCTCGGATGCCAGAGCCGCTTCGACCGTCTTCATGGCCGTCTCCACACGTTCCGCATAGGCGGCCTCGATTTGCGCGTGGCATTCGGCCAGGCCCTTGCGAGTGGCCGTCAGCGTCTCGGCCGCGCGCAGCTTGCCCTCGATCCACTGCCGCGCCTGCAGATCGTCGAACGCGTGCTCGACCGATTCCTCGACCATCCGTTGCACGTCCGCATCTTCGACGTCCACCGCCGACTTCATCGGCACAATCACCTGCTGGCCGGTTTTGATGTCCCGCGCCAGGACATGCAGGATGCCGTTGGCGTCGATCTCGAACTGCACCCCGACCCGCGGAACCCCTTTCGGAGCGGGCGCGAAGCCGATGGTAAAGCGTCCGAGGCTCCAATTGTCTTTCGCCCGCTCGCGCTCGCCCTGCAGGACATGGATAAGCATGTCCCGTTGGTTATCGACGGCGGTGGTGAACATCTCACCGGCCTTGACGGGGATGGTCGAGTTACGCGGGATGATCACGTTCATCAGCCCGCCGAATGTCTCGATGCCGAGCGACAGGGGAGTGACATCGAGCAATAGCAGGTTCTTGAAGCCACCGGCGAGGATCTCGGCCTGGATGGCCGCTCCCAGCGCCACGGCTTCGTCCGGGTTCTGGGAGGTGTTGAGCTGCGGACCTTTCGGCCGATGGTAGTCCGAGCCGACGCGCACACCGCCCCGTTCCTCCTCGAACTCGGCGCACCCGAACCACTCGGCCACCAGGCGGCGGACCAGCGGCATGCGCGTCTGGCCACCCACCAGGATCACTTGGTCCAGGTCTTTCGGCTCGAGCCTGGCATCGCCCAGCGAACGCAGACAATGCGCGCGGGTTCGCAGCACCAACTCGCGCGCCAATTCCTCGAGTTCGGCGCGCGTCAGTCTGTGCCCGAAGCTGAACGACGGCGTCAGGAAAGGCAGCGTGATGTCCGTCTCGACCTCACTGGACAGGCGGATCTTGGCCTGTTCCGCGGCTTCGCGGATGCGCGCCAGCAGCGCCAGGTCCAGCCTGGCGTCGGGGCCGCCCTGGGACTTGATCCGCTCGACGAGGAAGTTCACAACCTGCTGGTCGATGTCATCGCCGCCCAACCGTGTGTTCCCATTCGTCGCGAGCACTTGGAAGACGCCCGCGTTGAGCTCGAGGATCGACAGATCGAACGTCCCTCCACCCAGGTCGTACACGGCGATCTTCGAATGCTCGCGGAGTTTGTCCAGGCCGTAGGCCAGCGCCGCCGCGGTGGGTTCGTTCACGATGCGCTCGACTGTCAGACCCGCCAACTCGCCGGCCTTCTTGGTGGCGTTGCGCTGCGCGTCGTTGAAATAGGCTGGGACCGTGATCACCGCGCGTGTCACTGGCTCGCCCAGGGCCACTTCGGAATCGAGCTTGAGCTTCTTGAGGACATCGGCGGAGATTTCTTCGGGGCCGAATTGGCGCCCGTGAAGTTCGATGCTGACAGGGGCCGCGCCCGCGCCCCGGATGGTGTAAGTGACCGCGCTCTCCTCCCGCGCGAGTTCGTTCCCACGCCGGCCCATGAACCGTTTCACCGAATAAACCGTCTCCGCGGGCCTGATCACGCGCACTCGGTTGGCGGGTTGCCCTACCAGAGGCGCGGCGTCGCCGCCCGCGTAATGGACCACCGATGGGGTCAGCCGGTGGCCCTCGGGATCGGCCAGCACGCACGGGATACCCGCGTCCACGATGGCCACGAGTGAATTGGTGGTCCCCAGATCGATGCCAACGATACGACTCACGAACGGCAGGCTCGCATGGCTCCTGGCCTTTTGCACGTCAAACCGGGGTGACAGTCGAACCGGGACGCGTCGCCACTTCGCATTGGCCACTTGGATTAGCCTTGAGAACCGTTGTCATCAGTGGCATCGTATGGCTTGGTCACCGTGACATGACATGACACGACGCCGGTCATCGGCCGCCTTTACGCTGATCGAGTTGTTGGTGGTTATCGCCATCATCGCCATCCTGGCCGGCATGCTGCTGCCAGCGCTGTCGCGCGCCAAGTTCCGCACCAAGGTGGCGCATTGCCTCTCGAACTACCATCAATGGGGCATCGCCGTGAACGTCTATGCGACCGACGATCCGAAGGGCCGCCTGCCCGCCTTCCGCATGCCGCGCACCGGCCTCAACCCGTGGGATGTCTCGACCAACATGGCGCCCAAGCTGGTTCCCTACGGGTTGACCGTTCCGATGTGGTACTGCCCGACGCGCCCGTGGGATTTCACCGATGCGAACAAGTGGTTTGCCTCGCGCAACAAAGGGATCGGCATCGCGACGATCGACGATCTCAACGGCTATTTCGTCCGGCAGTTCGGCAACTTCGCGATCATCTGGCATTGCTGGTGGGTGCCGCGTCCGCTCGAGGACGGGACGATGTTCCCCACCCCCAAGACCAGCGGCACGTTCAGCCGCACCCAGGACGGCTGGCCCACCAAGCTGGAGGACGCCGTCGCCGCGATTCAGCCGGTCATCACGGATTTGTGCCTGGCCGAGGGCACGAAGAATACGAACGTCGCGAATGCGCGCGCTGGTCATTTCCTCAACAACCGCGTGCAGAGCGTCAACATGGCGTTCGCGGACGGCCACGTCGAGACGCGCAACGGCAAGCTGATCCAGTGGCAACAATCGGGCAACTGGACCACGTTTTATTGAGCCAAAGCGGTTCGTAGTGCAGGCACCTCAACGCGCCTTCGGCGCCATGGGGCCGATGTATTCGGTTGCCAGCACGATGTCATCGAACCAGACCCGATTGACCGGGTTGGGATTGGCAACGCGGTTTTGCCGGGCGGCATTCTCGGTGACATACAACATCAGCCAAAAGAAGTTCACCTTGAGGTCCGGGTTCGACCTCCAGCGGAAGCCCTCCATCGGCTCGCCACCCTGCTCGAGAAGTGAGAAGCCCATGCCCGTCCACTTCCCGCGCTGAAGCCCCGGGCGGAAATGAGCCACAGGCTGGCCGTCAAGCCACAAGGCCAGTTCGCCGTCAGCTTTCTCCGGGCTCGAGTTGCACTGGATCATGAGTTCGACGCACTGCCAGCGGTCGCGCGGCGTCAAAGCGGGTTGCACGGGGGTGAGGCTGTTGCCCCAGTACTTGCCGTCCGCGGAGCCTTTCATGTCCTGCCAATAGGTGTAGAAATTCCATGCGCCCGGCGCGGGAAAGCGGCCATAGTTGCCGTAGGGTTCGATCCCAACGGTGAAACGGTCATCGCCGCGAGGCCGCTCCCCTGCCCCGCCCTGCGGCCACGGGGTCGGAGGATGGTAGCCGCCCAACGTCACGAAGTGATGAATGTAAGCCGCATCAGCAGGAAACTTGACGTAGAAGCGCGCAAAGACTTTGTCGGCGCCGCGCGCGAGCCGCGTGTAGAGATGGCCTCCGGTGTTGCGCCCGAGGGTTGCGGTCATGAGCAGCGAACGTTTGCCCAGCGTGCCCGGGGGCGTGTCGCCGCTGAAGGCCATCACCTCATTGTCCTTGTTGCTGATCTGGCCCCAACGCCGGCCGATTTCCTCGAGCGTGCCCGTCTCGAAGTTCTCCGCGAACAACACGCGCGGATCCTGCGCGAGGCCCTCGTCGCCCGGATGCTTCGCGGCCAAACCCGCGCCGCTTGATGCCGCCGTCTTGGGAGCGTCCGCCCCGATGCCGATATCGATGTCGCGGACCCCGAGAGCCGCCAACCGTTGACGCGATACGCGGTCGATCCAGGTTCCGCGGTATTCACGAATCAACCGCTGAAAGGCATCGGCGGCGCGCTCCGTCTTACCCTCGTTCACCAGAGCCGCGGCCGCTCGAAAGTCGCCTTCACCAGCCGTGAGCGCTTTGCTGCTGACCCGGACCGCCTCGGCCACGGTCATGGTCTCCGGCGCGTGAGCGAGCCCGGGCGGGTTGGTGGCGGTGAGGATCGAGTAAGCGGTCGGCGAACGCTCGCGGAAGAGCCGGGCCCGCATGTCCGTCTGCCAGTTCATGGAATCGCCGCCCTCGCGCCCGCCGAACGGATCGACATCCGCAATGACGATTTCGTCGGGGCCGTTGCCCTCCGCCAGGATTTTGCCCTGCGGGGAGATGATCATCGAGCCACTCCCGCGCTGTGCGACCACGACATAGACGAAGTTCTCGACCGCCCGGGTTCGGAAGGCGGCGCGGCTGATGTCATCGTCGCCAATGGCCGCGCCTCCGAGAGTCGGATGAAAGATGATGTCCGCCCCGCCCAGCGCCAGGCACCTGGGCGCCTCGGGGAACACCATATCGTAACAGATCAGCAAGCCCACCCCGCCCAGGTCCGGCGTGGGGAAGACCGGGAACTCGCCGCCTCGCTTCCGATCCAACTCATGGATGGGCATATTCACCTTGTGATAGCGCCCCAACTCGCGCCCGTCGCGGCCGAGGAAGAAGGCGGTGTTTTGGATCAAGCCGTCCGCCTCGAAGGTGTCGTTGCAGCAAACGAGATACATGCGGTGCTCCGCGGCGGCCCGCCCCAAGCGGCTCAACATGCGCTTGACCGCCTCGGGCAGCACCTCGCGCAGCTCCGCTTTATGCGCCGCCTCCCAGTGCCCCAGTCCCAGCGTGTCTTCGGGCAGTGCGAGGACGTCGCATTTGGCGGTCCCAGCTTTATGCACCAACTCCTCCAACTCGGCCAGCGACCGATCCACTTTATCGAGCACTTCGGCGGGAATGGACAACCGGTAGTCGATGAGTCGCGACCGCGGCTGGGCAGCCCCGATCCGGCGCAAAAGTGGTTGGGGCGTAGCCGGGGCTTGAGCGTCCGCGCACCGCAGTGTGTCGGCGGCCCAACCGAGGGCGGCGAGCAGGATACCCAGCCTGGCCCCTTCCATGGCTAACGGCCCGGAAGATGAGATGCGCAGCTTCATGGTCTAGCCTCGTTTTCCGAGTCGCTCGAGCAGTTTGCCGTGGATGCCGCCGAAGCCGCCGTTGCTGAACACGCACACGACATCGCCGCCCCCAGCCTCGTGGCAGACGTGCTGCACGATGCTCCCGACATCCGGCAGATAGGCCGCCTGCTTGCCCAAGGCCTCGAGATCGCGCATCAGCCGGGCCGGGTCCAATCGCGTTTCCTCGGGCAGAAGTTCGAGCCGAGCGACCTGCGCGATCACGACGCGATCGGCCTCGGCAAAAGCGTACACCAAGTCATCCTGGAAAACCTTCCGCCGGGTTGTGTTGGTTCGCGGCTCGAACAGCGCCCAGATCCGCTGTTGCGGGAACCTGAGCCGAAGCGCCTTGAGCGTCTCGCGGATGGCGGTGGGATGATGCCCAAAGTCATCGATCACCACCACACCGCCGGCGATGCCGCGGACCTCGAGGCGGCGCTTGATTCCTTTGAACGTGGCAAAGGCCTCCTGGATCTGGTGGTTCTTGAGACCGCAGTGGCGCGCGCACGCGATCACCCCCAGGGCGTTCCGGACGTTGAACTCGCCGCCCATGTCAAGGTGAAACTTAAAGCTCGGAATCTCGAACTCCGAGGCGGTGGGCCCGAGCCGGACGTTGAAGGCGCGAAACGCGTCGGCCTCGGCGAACCCGAACCTCTTGACCGGGCAATGCGTCACCTCGAGCAGCGGGGCAAGATTCGGATCGTCGCCATTGGCCAGCAGCAGCCCGTTGCGCGGGATCAAGTTGATGAGGCGTTTGAAGGCGGTTTGAATGGCGGCGAGATCGTCGAAAATGTCGGCATGATCGAATTCGAGGTTGTTAAGGAGGGCCACCTCGGGGAGGTAATGGACGAACTTGCTGCGCTTGTCGAAGAACGCGGTGTCGTATTCGTCCCCCTCGATGATGAACCATTCGCTCTCGGTGAACCGCGCGCCCTGGCCCAGGTTGTTGGCGATGCCGCCCATGAGGTAGCTCGGGTTGAGGCCGTTGTGCTCGAACACCCAGGTCAACAGAGCCGTGGTGGTCGTCTTGCCGTGAGTGCCGGCCACCACGAGCGAACGCTTGCCGCGAATGAAGAACTCCTTGAGCAACTCAGGCAGCGAACAATAGCGCAACTTGTGCTCGAGCACGGTCTCGGCCTCCGGGTTGCCCCTCGAGATCGCGTTGCCGATCACTACCAGGTCCGGCCGATGTGCCAGGTTCCGTTCCGCGTAGCCGGACATGACCTCGATCTTGCGCTCCTCGAGAAACGTGGACATCGGCGGGTAGATGTTCTGGTCGGAGCCGGTGACCAGGAAACCCTTTGCCTTCATCGCGGCGGCCGCCGCGGCCATCGCCGTCCCACCGATGCCGACGAAATGGACCGAACGCAGTTCTGACAACATGGCAGAATGATGGGCAATTCAGTGGCGCAGGAAAGCACGAACTGCGCAGCCGCCGGACCGACCCGTCACCGTGTCCGCGTGCACCCCAGGCGATCTGTGCCATCCGTGATCACGCAGTGTTCCCGCCGGTCTCAGTTCGAGGCCAGATCGTCCGGCGCGTCGGCCAGCAGCCGATAGCGCCAGCCTTTCTCGCGCAGGATGGCTTTCCACAGGCCGTCCGGCTCGGGGTGGAAAACCAACTCGAGGGAGGCTGGATGCGTCAGCCAGGCGCTGCGCCGCATCTCGTCTTCGAGTTGCCCGGGGCTCCAGCCGGCGTAACCAGCGAACAAGCGGAGCCTCCGGGCCGGGGAAAACGACTCGCCCAACTCCGCCAGATCATCCAGGGCGTGGCCAAGGCTCAGGTTGGCCATGACGTTCGCCTCGGGCAGAAAATCCTCGGAGTGCAGGTAACTGAGCGCGCCGGGTTGGACCGGCCCGCCCACGTAGAGCGTCTGCTCCTTCAGCGGTTCGGGGAGGTCCGCCACCAGCACCTCGCCGACCTTGTTCTCCGTGGCGCGGTTGAGGACCAATCCGAAGGCGCCCTCGGCGTCGTGTTGGCAGATGAGCACCACGGTCCGATGAAAAAACGATCCGCGCAGATTGCCGCCGTCCAGCAGCAATTGTCCCTGCAAGAATTTCGACTCTGCGGACATAGACCTCAGGCCGTGCCTGATTCAATCTGCAACAGGCTTGCCGTCCTGACAACCGAGATTACACTGCGCGGCGTGAAGAAAACCTGGCGCCTGGTCTTCTGCCTCCTGGCACTGCTGGCGGTGGTTATGCTGACAGCCAACGGTTGCAAGACCCAGTCTGGCAGCCGCGAGTTTGTTCCCGGCAAAGGCTGGAAGCCCGTTTGAGGCGGCGCTCACCGCGGCAGCGCCTTCGCCGCGGCCACCATATCGGCGGCGGCAAGGCCGTGCTTGCGGTAGAGTTCCTCGGCCAGGTAGGCCGACTGGCCGAACTCGCCTTTGATCCCGAGGGCTTTGAGCCGATGGGGGACGCCCGCCTGCGACAGCGCGTGGGAAACCTGGGCGCTCATGCCGCCGATGAGTTGGTGATCCTCGATGGTCACCAGGCGGCCGCCGCAGCGGCGGACGGCCGGCTCGAAGGTCTCGAGATCAACACGGTTGATGAACGGGTTGTTGATGACCGTTGCGTGGATGCCCTCGGCCGCGAGCAACTCGCCCGCCTTGATGGCCTGGCTGACCAGCGTGCCCGAGCCCACGAGCACCACGTCGTTCCCTTCGGCCAGCACCTGCGCCTTGCCCCACGGGTACTTGGCGTTTGGCGCCCAGGCCAGCGGGTAGTTCTCACGGCCCACAAAGAAGATCACGCTCTCGCCGTCCTCGCCGCGGGACCGCGCCTCAGCGCAGCGCTGGATGGCCTGGAACATCAGCGCTTCGGCTTCGTCGGCGCAGGAGCAGGCGATGACGACCGTATGCGGCAGCGCGCTCGTGGCGGCGAGGTAAGTCGTGGCCTGGTGCGAAGCGCCGTCGGCGGCATCCTGGAAGCCCGCGTGCGAGAACACGGCGATCACCGGGGCTTGCGACAGGGCGGCCATGGTCAACGGCAGGTTGCCCTTGGTCACGCCAAACTGCGCGAAGGTATCGACGATGGGAATGAACCCCTGCTTGGCGAACCCAGCGCCCACGCTGATCATGTTGGCCTCGGCCACCCCAACCTCGAGGAAGCGCTCGGGAAAGCTCTTCTGAAACAAGCTCATCCCGGTCGAGCCCTGCACATCCGCCGAGATCGAGACGACCGGATAGCCGGCCTGCGCGGCGCGCACGGCGCCCTTGGCGAGGCCGCTCTGGACTTTGTCCTTCTTGACCGCCGGCGCCCCCGGCGCCGCGGCCGCCTTGGCCTGTCGCGCCGCCTCCTTCGCCTCCCACTCGGCGCGCAACGCCCTGGCCCAATCCCCAAACTCGGCTGGCGCCTCGCCGCCGTAGATTTCGGCGACGAACTCGACGATCTTCTCGCCGTTGGCGAGCGGGAAGCCGTGTCCGCCCGAGGCACTCTCTTCGGTGGCTTTGACGCCGAAGCCTTTGATGGTCCGCACCAGCAGGCAGACCGGCTGAGAAGGGTTCGACCTGGCCTGGGCCAGGCCGCGCGCGAGCGCGTCGTAAACGGCTGACAGATCGTGTCCCTTCGGCACACCGATCACGTGCCATCCCAAGGCCGCCAACGAGGCGAAGCTCGGCGCCATGCTGAAAGCGTCTTTGGTGATCCGGCCGGAGAGTTTCGTGTCGTTATCGGAAATCACCATCACAACGGGGTTCAACCGCCCCTTGGCCGCGAGGCCAGGAATGGCCGCGAAGGCCTCCTTGGCTTCTCCCTCCATCGCGGCACCGTCGGAGACCGTGACGATCGTCACGCGATCGTTGGCGGCCACTTTGTCCGCGAGCGCCAGGCCCTGGGCCTGGGGCAACGCGGAGCCGAGCGGGCCGTTGCTCAGCAGGACACCCTGCGGGTTTAGATGCGACTCGCCATGGCCGGTCAGTTTGCTCGAGAGGCTGCGGAAGCCTCGAAGATCGGCAAAGGTCATGCCGTCGAAGCCGTAATTGGCACGGAGAGCATAGATGCCGTTCTCGGTATGGCCGGCGTCGTTGACGAAGTTGAAGGCCTGATGCCAGGGCCTGTCCTTGACGGCGAACATGATGCCATGGATGGCGGCCATGATCTCGGCGAAGGCGGCCGGTCCCCCCCAGTGGCAGGCGGCGCCGCCGTTGACGGCGTGCACATTCATCAGGGCGA
>Ga0233425_10009192_pt1 | contig 12673 bp, 9 predicted proteins | sample Watercolumn_Towu_2_FD_181712 | JGI IMG/M metagenome (GOLD analysis project Ga0233425, IMG submission 181712) | Freshwater microbial communities from Lake Towuti, South Sulawesi, Indonesia - Watercolumn_Towuti2014_140_MG | ecosystem: Environmental > Aquatic > Freshwater > Lake | place: Indonesia...
ACCTGATGGACCGCAAGCTCCACAAGGGGCCGATCCCCTTCCGCCTCGGCTGGCCGCGCCGCCCGGGCGACACGCCCGAGCACGCGACCCCCGGCTGGCTGGTCTCGCCAGTGGGCCTGGGCTTCGAGCAGCCCTCGACCTACACCATCCGCGATAATGGCGGCCGCCTGATCCTGCAGGCGCCCTGGACTCCCGCCTTCCTGCGGCTGGCGCTTTACTCCGGCGATCGCCAGTTCGAGACCTACGCCCGCAACGCCGCCCTCGCCCGCGGCGGCAACTACCCGGGCTATTACTACACCACCTTCACCGACCTGATGCAGGACCCGCGCTACCCCTACGTCGGGCCCGATGTCGGCTTCATCTACTATCACCACATCGCGGTGCATCTTTCCTGGGTGCTCGACTACCTGGTGAGTGAGGCGCTTCTGCGTTCCGGCGGCGCCATCACCTTCCCCTCCCTGCGCCAGTTCGGCTACGCCTACTTCGACTACCTCGTCTATGGCCACGCTCCGGGCACCGTGTGCGGCGTGACCGAAGCCTGGCTTTGGCTGCGGCGCGGGCTGGTCGACCTCGACAATCCCCAGATCAACTACCTCACCGCCCACACCCGCGACCGGCTCCTGCTCGTGTTGATGAACGAAAACGACCGGCCGGAGACCGTGAACGTGACCTTCCGCCCGGACCATCTGCCCGCCGCCGCACGCTCACGCGCCCCCGGGCCGCTCCGCTTCCTCGCCGGCGGCAGCGGGGAGCGGACACTCTCCTCCGCTCGCCAGACGCTGGTAACCGTCGCCGCGCGTGGTCTCACGGTGCTGGAGCTCGCGGGCCTGGCCCTCGATGTGCCCACCCACCGCCGCCTGCCCGCGCCGGGCCAATCCGATCACCCCGATCAGGTGGTCATTCCGATCGACGAGCGCCACAACGTCACCGCGGTGGCCCTGCGCGCTGAGCCCGGACCGTGGCAGGCCTACGTCTGGTCGAGCGCCGCCGCGGGCACGCTGCGCGAACTCGTGCTCGAGTGGCGGGCCGGCGACCTCTTCGGCGAGTTGCGCACCAGCGACTACCCGTATGAATTTTCCGTGCCCGTGCCCGCAGGGCCAACCGCCTTCCATTTCCGGGTGCGCGGCACGAGGTCCGACGGCTCCGCTTTTGCTCCGCCCGCCGGCGCGATCGGCTCGGCGAAGTGAGCTTCAGCTCGACCCCGGCACAGGCCAAGCCTGCCACGGAGGTTTCCGTCCTCGCAGCAGCCGAACTGCAGCTTCGGCCACACTCCGCACCGGCGGATGCTTTCTTGCCCCGCATCCCCGCCGCCGCCTTCACGCCCCGGGCGCGATTTCCTCGGCAAGATCGGCGAGCGACACAAAACGAATCCTCAGGTCGCCCTGCTCGCGGACGAAGCCTGACCCGGGGTGCACCGCGCGGGGCATGCGCGCCAGCATCGCCGCGTTTGCCTGAGCGCTGCGCCCGAGGCCCCCGAATTGGCGGCCCCCTTGACACAAATATGCCCTTAATGTATGCATGTATGAATGAAGCGTACGACTTTGGTGTTGGAGGAGGGCTTGCTCGAGGGCGTGCGCCGTGAGGCGCGTCGTCGCGACTGTGACCTGTCCACGGTCGTCAATGAATGCCTCCGGGCCGGACTGCACCGGCGGCGGCAGGCCGGCGATCCGCCGCCCCCGCTGCCGACCTTCGCGATGGGCCGCCCGCGCGCCAATCTCGCGGATCGCGACGCCCTTGAGGCGCTGATGGACGCCCGATGAGCGGTCTCATCGACACCAATCTGCTGCTCTACGCCGCCAATCGGGACTGCCCCGAGCATCCGGGCGCCCAGGCATTCCTGGAGTCCGTCCGGGTTGATCCTGGAGTCTGGTTTGTCACCGAGGGGATCGGGTATGAGTTCCTCCGCGTGGCCACGCACGCACGGGTGTTTCTCCAACCCCTCAGCGCCGCCGAGGCCCTGCGATTCTGGGACACCCTGCTGGGCTGGCCCAATGTCGCCGTCCTGGCGGCCGGGCCGCGTCACTGGCTGGTGCTGAAGGAAGTGCTCAAGCGCCAGCACGCGCCGGCGGGGAACCTGTTCTTCGATTTGCGCACGGCGGCGCTCATGCGCGAGCACGGCCTCCGCACAATCTACACGGCCGACGCCGACTTTCACCGCTTCAAGGAACTCGAGATCGTCAATCCGCTGCACCCGTCGGTCTGAGGCCAGCTGGCTTCCATTGCCGCCGGTCGTTTCAGCGGAACTCAGACGGTCGGTACTGCGGGTGCGGCTGAGGGGCCCACGGCCGCGAAGTCCATCTGATGTGAAGCATTTACCGTCGCCGCCAACTGGCGGCGACAGCAATCCGAAAGTCGGACCCCCGCGGCGCCATTGGGGAGCCGAAAGACGAGAGTATTTCGGCGTTTGTGCGGGAGTTGATTGAGAAGGAGCACCGGGCGCGGTCCAATCGCGAGGCCGCCTTGGCGTACCGGCAATTTCTCCACGATCATCCGGAAGAGCGGGCGGCGATGGAGGGGTGGGAGTCGGCCCGGTTGGTGGATGACGTCGAAGGCCGCAAACCATGAAGCGCGGCACGGTCGTGTGGGTCGACCTGAGCGACACGCAGCCGCCCGAAATGGGCAAAGTGCGGCCGGGTATCATCGTCCCGGGCACACCGCACAACGAGGTGCTCAACACCATCGTCGTTGTTCCCACCTCCAGCGTCGCGCCGGAAATCCGGCCATTGCGATTGGCGGTGGGCCGTTTTGCGGGCCAGAGCAGCTTCGCGGTGATCCCCGGCATCCGCCAGGTGCGCACGAGCCGGCCCAAGGGTGCCCTTGGGGAGTTGAGTCACGACCAACTCACCGCGTTGGACGAGTGCCTCGAGGCCTACTTGCGCTGAAACGCGTAAGCGATCCCGGAGCGCCGTCGCGATCAGCGGCCGGCCGCGCCGCCGGGGGCATTCCCGCCGCTGCGTTCAGAACTGCCCGCGGAGGCCCACGTTCCAGAACGCGCCGTAGTCGTTGTGGCTGGTCAGCAGGTCGCTGCGCCCCGGACCCCAGTAGCTGCGCTGCGAACGGTTGAAGATGTTCCGGACGTTGGCGAACACGGTGAAGCGGGAGGAGAAGCGGTGCGACAAGTTCATGTCGTGCGCCAGGCGCTCCCCCGTCATCGTGACCCAGCCGTTGGCCGGGATCGCGCTCCGCCGGTGGATCGGCACCCAGACGAAGTTCCAGCGGAAGCTGAAACCGCGCGGATGATCGAAGGACACGCCGCCGTTGACCAGGTTCTCCGGCCGCCGGAAGTTCTCGAAGTCGTCGAAGCGCAGCACCGTGTAGTTGGAAAACACCGACAGCCGCTGCCACAGGCCGGGGAGAAACACCATGTTCTGCCGGTAGCTGAACTCGACCGTGCTGACGTGCGCCTTGCCGATGTTGTCGTAACTGGTCACGCGGAAGCCGCGCAGGTCCAGGCCGTCCTGGTTGGGGAAGTCCTCGTCGGCGTTCAGGGTGCGGACGGTGGTGCGGACCAGGCTCCGGATGTCGCGGCGGGTTCCGGTGACGGTCAGGAACCCGGCTCGCTTCGGGAAGTAATACTCGGCCGCGAAGAACAGGTTGCGGCCGTGCTCGGGCTGGAGGTTGCCGTTCGGAATCGTGGCCGTATGGGGCGTCACGTCCTCGTTCACCGTCACGCCGCCGGCCAGGAGGCTGAGGTCCGGCCGGGTGATCGAGTTGTTGAACGAGGCGCGCAGAATCAGGTCATTGGAGATCCGATACGTCGCGTGCAGGTACCGCAGCCAGGTGTGGTAGTTGGAGCGGTTGACGGTGTCAGTGCCGTAACGGGCCAGGTAGTAGGCGGCGGTGTTGGTCGGGATGTTGGCGAACGGGTTGCCGGTGAGGACGCGCTTGGCGTGGTCGTCGCCGAGATCGGTCGGGCCGCGGGCGGAGCTGCGGGTCTTCTCGACGCGGAAGCCCGGGGCCAGGTCGAAGCGGGGCGACACCTTGAAGATGAACTGCGCGTAGGCGGAATCGAGCTGCTCCTTGATGTCCCAGTGATTGCGCAGCTTCAGGAAGAGCTCCTGCTCCGGGGCGATGGCGGTGAAGCGCTCGGGGTAGGCACCGTATTCGCGGGCCCGGGCGAAGCGGTCGATGGCGGGAATGTTCTGCAGGTTGCCGCCGGCGAGGTTGTGGGTGGTGTAGTGCGGCTCGGCGGTCCATTTCTCGTCGCCGGTGTTCGGCCGGCCATCGGGGCCGAGGTAGGTGATCGCCGTCCCACCGGGTTCGTACCGGTCGACATTGCGGACCTCCTGGGCGACGTCGCCGCCCCACTTCGCCACCAGCGGGATGCGCCACTGCGGCACGCTGTAGCGCAGGTCGGCCTTGGCGGTCCACTTCTGGTCCTTGCCGGTGAGCATGCGGAAGCCCATCGTGCCAGGCAGCGGGTAGTTCTCGAGCCGGCGCCAGTCGGGTCCGCTCAACTGCGTGATATTGACCCCGGCGTCGCCGGGGGTTGCCCGGTTCCAGCGCAGCGTCAGCCCGGAGAGGAGCTGGGTGGACGCGGTGTTGAAGAAGCCCATCGGCACGTCGTGGTAGAAATTCGTGCTCCGCGACATCTGGCCCTGCACGTCGGCCCGGAGGGCACCGCGGCGGTACGAGCCGCCGAGCGCGGGCGTGACGGTGGCGCCGTGCTTGTTGAAGCCGTTGCCGGTGTGCAGTTCCACCGACGCGTTGGTGGACGTCTGGCTGAGGAGCGAAAACTCGACCGCCGGATCGCGCGGATCGGCGGTGGCGGGGCCGTTGACCGCGTTGGGGAACGTGAACCGAGCGTTGCGCTGATAGTTGCGCGCCGAATACGAATTGTAGTCGAGCCGGCCCCACAACATCGCGTCGGCGGAGAGTTTGTAGTCGAGCCGCAGGTTGTAGTTGGCACGGCTCGTGATCTTGGGCGCGTCGATCAGGTGGATCTGGTTCAGGCGCGGCAGCTCCGTGAGGTTGTCGGCCGCGTTGGTGTTCACCGCCGTGTAGGCGTATTGCACGATGTTCTGCTCGCCCATGACCCGCGAGAAGTTGAACCCGGCGATCACGCCCAGCCGCTCCGCGAAGACGTCGGAGAATTCGAGCGATCCGTTCGGCTGGAGCTTGAACAGCTTGCGGTCGCTTGGGCCGGGGGTGCGCCGAAGCGTGGCCTGGTGCGAGTTGATGCCGGTGCTGGCCGACCAGCGCACCAGCCGGCCCTTCCGGTCGAAGGCACCGCGGCTGCGCAGATTGACCACGCCGGACAACGCGCTGCCGGAGATGTCTGGCGTCGGCGTCTTGCTCAACTCGACCGTCTCGATGCTGGCGATCGAGAGCTGCTCGAACTCGAATGCGCGTCCCGTGCCGATACTGGAGGAGCCGGCGCTCGCGATCGGCGCACCGTCCATTAGGATGCGCGCGTACTTGGGGTCGAGGCCGCCGATGCTGACGGTGCGGACGTCCGCATCGACGTAGTCCATCATCACGCCGGGCAGCAGCTTGATGAATTCGCCGACGTTGCCCTCGGAGACATCGCCAAAGGCGTCGGAGGCGACGACCTGCTTGATCTCGAGAGCGGACTTCTGCTCCTGGATGGCCTGAAAGTTGCCGTCGCGTTCGGTGGTCACGCGGAATTCCCCGAGCTTTACGATGCCGGTGTCGTCGGCCCGGCTGCGCATGGCAAAGTCGCGGGTCACCGTCTGCCCCGGGGCGACGGTCACGGTGGCCTCCGCCGGATCCAGGCCGGCGTAGACTACGACGAGGCGGACGGTCCCGGCCGGCACCGCGGTGAGCGTGTAGACGCCGCCCGCTTCGGCAACGGTCGCGAGGTTGGTGCCGGCGACGGCGACCATCGCGTTGCGCAGGTACTGGCCGGTCGCGTCGTTCAGGATTCGACCCGTGACGGTGCCAGTGGCAGTTTGGGCCGGGAGGGCCGCGGGCGCCAGCGCGAGCAGGGCGGCGCAACACACGCCGGCGAAGCGGCGGAGGACGGCGGGCGAGGGCGGAATGCTTGGCATGGCTGGGACTCCTTTGATTCCCGCGAACGAGAGGTTCGGGCGGGCCGCGGCTGGACCTCACCGCGCCGGGGTGGGCGGCAGTTCCTTGATCCGCAGATTACGGAAATGGACTTTCGCGCCGTAGTTGCCGTGCGCGTGCAGGCCGATGTGCCCCTGGGTGTAGAACAAGCCGGGGTGGGCGAGCCCATCGATGGGTTTCACCTGGTCGAAGTCGGCATCGACGATCACGGTGCCGTTGAGCGTCACCTTCACGCGGCGGCCGTCGCAGACGATCTCCTGCTGATTCCACTGGCCGGCCGGCTTGAGATGGCCGGGCTTGGCCGGCACCACGCCATAGATCGAACCGTGGTGCTGGTAGTTTTTCAGGGGCACCCATTCTTTCGGGTCCTTGCCCTCGCGCGGGATGCCGCGGACATAGTACGGATCGTCGAGCACCTGGATCTCGCAACCTTCGAGATGCGGCTGCTTGCTGACCTTCGTCCGGATACCGATGCCGTTGTTGCCGCCGGGATCCATCTTGATTTCGAGCCGCAGGATGAAGTTGGCATACTCCCGCACGGTGAAGAGGTGCACCTTGCCCGTTTCGCTGCAGATTAGTTCGTCGTCCTTGATGTAGTAGCTGGTGGTGTCGCCCCCGAGGCCCTGCCACCCGTCGAGGTTGCGCCCGTTGAAGAGTGGCACGAAGCCGTCGTCGGCCGCGGCCGCCGCCCGCAAGCAACATCCCAGCAACAAGGCGGCAGCGGTGTTCAGGAGGCGGTTCACGAGAGCGGAGCTTTCAACGGCGGGAGCGGCAGGCCGGGGTTTCCGTACGCGCGGCACTCTGCCGGACGACCCGTCGTTTGTCGAAACCAAACCGGCCGCGGGCGCGGCGGAGTTCCGCATCGTCCGCCCGGCCGCGGGCTTGATCTCGTTGCGCCGTCGCAGCGCCTGCGGTACGTTACCGGCACCATGAACTCCGTCGTGCTCGAACTCGGCCTCATCCTCGCCCTGCTGATCGCCAACGGCGTGTTTTCCATGGCGGAGATCGCGGTTGTCTCCGCTCGCAAAGCGAAGCTCCGGGAACTCGCCGCGGCCGGCGATGCGCGGGCGAAGCTCGCGCTCGAGCTGGCGGAATCGCCCAACACCTTTCTGGCCACCGTGCAGGTTGGGATCACCCTCGTGGGGGTGCTGGCGGCCGCGTTCAGCGGCGCCTCGATTGCCAACCGGCTGGCTGCGCCCTTGCGCGAGATTCCCTGGCTGGCCTCATTCGCCGACCAGATCGCGTTCGCCCTCGTCGTGCTGACGCTCACGTACTTCACCCTGGTCCTCGGCGAGCTCGTGCCGAAGCGCATCGGGCTCGGCAGTCCCGAGCGCGTGGCCGGGCTGCTCGCCGGTCCGATGCACCGCCTCGCCCGCGCCGGTGCGCCGCTCGTCTTCCTGCTCGCCCGGTCGACCGATTCGCTTCTGGCCCTGTTCCGCGTGAAACCGGAGGCCGTGGCCAAGGTGAGCGAGGAGGAGGTGCGCCTGCTGGTGAAGGAGGGCACGCGCGCCGGCATCTTCCATCCCCAGGAGCCGGCCATGGTGGAAAGCGTCATGGCGCTCGACCGCCGGCCCGTGCGCGATCTGATGACGCCGCGCGCCAAGATCATCTGGATCAACGTCGCCGACTCGCACGAGACGATCTGGCATCGCATCGTCGTCAGCGCGCACTCAGTCTTCCCGGTCTACGAAGGCCGGCGCGACAATGTGCTCGGGTTTGTTTCGGTGAAGGCGATTTATGCCCACCTGGCGGCCGGGGTGGCGATCAACGTGCGCGATCTGACGACACCAGCGCTGGTGGTTCCCGAGACGCTCTCCGCGAGCGCCTTGCTGGAAAAGTTCAAGGCCACGGGGAAGCACGTGGCGCTGGTGACCGACGAATTCGGCGCGGTGGCGGGGTTGATTTCGCTGCACGACATCATGGAAGCCGTGGTCGGGGAGATTCCGTCGCCGAGCGACCGCCTGAAACCGAAGGCGGTGCGGCGCGACGACGGTTCCTGGCTGGTGGACGGGATGCTGGAGGCGGTGGAGTTTGAACGCACCGTGACGGACTTCCCGCTGCATCCACCCGGCGCGCGCGACTACCAGACCTTTGCCGGATTTGTCGTGAAGCACCTCGGCCATGTGCCGAGCGAGGGCGAGACGTTCCCGTGCCACGGGTATCTCGTCGAGGTGATCGATCTCGACGGCCACCGGGTGGACAAGGTGTTGCTCCTGCCGCGGCGCGGCGCGGCGGCAACCGAAAGTGCGACCGGACGGAGTTCTGCTCCGCTGCGCGGACCAGGGACCCCGGAGAAGGCACGCGAGAAGGCAACCAGCTCAGATCCATCCACGACGTCATAAGTCCTCGCATCCCGGGGCGCGGGGTGTGAGCACCCCGCCTCGACGGTGTTTATTTTCAGATGACGATCGGGAGAGCACCGCCGCAGCAGGCCGGGAAGAACGCTGCGGCCAGTCGAGATCCGAGATAGGGTGCCGGCATTCCCGCGCCGGCACAGGCTCCCCTGCGCGCAAGACCGCCGCGCCATCCGGCTACCGTTTTGCCAAGGGCGCGGTGATCTCGAAGGGGATGGCGGGGAGAGTGCCGAGCGGCGTGCGCTGCGGCTGCTTGCCGGCCTTGGCCGGAGGGCGTTCGCCGAAGGCATTGACGATCAGGTTGCCCGTCAGCCCGGGTTTTGCCTTGGCCGGATCGCAGGCGAACACGATCTCGAATCCCTCGCGGGTCAGACGCGTGCGCTTAATCGAGATGCCCTCGGGGGGATCGTTGAGCTCGGCGCGGATGGTGTTCACGCCGCGCGACGCGAGGGCAGCGACCTGGAGGCGCGCCTCACCCCCGGCCGGCAGGTGCAGCGGTGTGTTGCCGAGCAGGCGGGCCGGCGAGCCGCGCCCGGCCACGCACACCTTGAATTCCCTGGCCGTCACCAGATGCCGATAAAGAAAGGCCTGCATCATGTCGTCGGCGGGCACGGCCACCCGCGCGATCTGGCGTTCCCCCACCGTCGCCTGGCCGACGATCCGAAAGTCGATCGGCTGGTCGAACGGCGAGGGCGGAGCGGTTACGGTGACCTGCACCTTGTCCTGGCCCGCGGGAATGCGCCCGCCGCTCAGGAAGAAGCCGCGCGGGGCATCTTTGAGGCCGAGGAGAATCTCGCCGTCAAAGCCGTCGCGCCGGAGCGCATAGACCGTCGCCGGCGCGTTGGCGCCGGCGCGCACGTTGAGCGTCGACGGCACGAAGCGCAGTTCGAAATCGGGCTGCGGCGGTCCGACCCGGAGGCGGTAGGCATACTCGGCGCCGCCGCGGTGCTGCCCGTCGGCGATGCGCAGGAAGTACTTCCCGGCGGCGGGCAGCTCGAACATGATCCGCGAGTCGGCCTGATGCGTGATGAGGCCGGCGCCCTTGTCGTCGAAATCGTCGTTGAACGCGAGGCGGCGGCCCTGGGCGTCGGTGAGTTCGAGCACCGAATCGAGCGGCGATTGCAGCCGCCGGGCGATCACCTCGGCGACGATCTTCTGGCCGGCCGCTCCCTCGAAGCTGTAGAAATCGTCGTCGCCTTTCGCCTCGATCCGGCCGTTGATCACGGAGGGAAGCTGGAGTGGCTGCGCCTGCTCGCGGGTCTGGTTGGGCTGGGCGATCTCCATGACCTCCGGCACGGTGTCGACGGCGAAGCGCACCGGGTTTGAGAGCTGTCCCTGGTTGCGCACGGCAAACAGGAAGGTGCCCGGCGGGCGGTTGTCGGCCGGAATCGTCAGGCGGTCGGAGGGCAGGTTCCAGCCGGAGAGATCGAAGGTGGCGGCGGCCTGCGGGCCGCTGCCGAGGGGGAAGATCCCGGTGAGGAAGGGCAGCTCGCCGATCGCGAGGCGGTAGACGAAGTCCTCGCGCCCGCGGTAGATCGAGTCCTTGATCTCGATCGTGTAGTCGCCGTCGGTGGGAATCGTGCACGCGAGCACGGGATCGGGGTTGAAGCGGTAATCGTCGTCGTAGGCGAGCTCGCGGCCCTCGGGGTCGAAGAGGGCCAGTGTCGCCTGGAACCAGCCCGGCACTGCGTCGGCGATGTAGGGGATGAGGGCGCGGGCGCTCACCGCCAGCGTGAGCCGCTGACCCTGGCGGGCGGAGAACCGCAGGCGGTCAACTTCGCCCGGCATGATCTGGCCGTTGACGACCGCCGGCAGCTTGATCTCGCGGGCGCTCTTTTTCGCCGGGTTGCGGACGCCGGCCTCGCGCGCGGCCGGCAGGGCCGGCGGGTTGACCGAGCCGATGATCGCCGGCTCGGTGATTTCGGGCAGGTCGCCCACCTGGAACACGACCGGATTCGACAACCCCGCGGGCGTGCGAATGCGCAGCTCGTGATCGCCGGACTTGAGGCCGGGCGGGAGCGAGACCTGCAACGTCACGGTCTCGGCGATGGCGGGGGTGACGAGGCGCAGCGGCCGCTTGGCCAGCAGCGCGCGCGCATCGGCGAGCCGCCTTTCGTCCTCCTCGGTCCAGACCGGCCGCGGAGCATCGGCCTCCGCCGCCTTGGCCTTGGCTCGGCCGGCGTTGCGTTTTTGCGTGAGTTCCTGGACGCGCTCGCGTGCGTCGGTGATCTCTTTTTGCGAAGGCGGGCGATCATAACCCGAGACCTTGAGCAACGCTCCAGGGATCGACGAGTAGGCCGCAATTGCCCCGGCCAGCTTCTCGCCGCCAACGGAAACAGTCACGGTCGTGCCGCGCTGGGCCCCGGCGGGGTAGACGTAGCCGATGTTGGGCGCCGTCCGCTGCGTGGCGGTCTGCGCCGCGGCGGCCAACGGAAGGATGGCCGCCAGGAGGCCAGGGGCGAGGCGCAGCCTGCGGGTGGTCGGAGGCATCGTCCGGGCGGGCCGTGGGCTACATGATCTCGCTCAACCGGCCGCCGCGCTTGACGTCGGCCGCCACGGTCGGGATCGCGCGCACATCGGCGCCTTCGGGGTGCGGCAATTTCGCCTCGGGGTCGATGCCGAGCAATTCGTACATGCTGCCGATCAGGTCGCAGGGGTGCACCGGGCGATCCTGGACGTCCTCGCCGCGGGCGTCGGAGGCGCCGAGGACCTGCCCGCCCTTGAAGCCGCCGCCGGCGATGAGAGTGGAGAAGACGCGGCCGAAGTGCCCGCGGCCGCCGTTCCACGGCGGCTCCCATTGCACGCGCGGCGTGCGGCCAAACTCACCGCCCACCCAAACGACGGTGCTCTCGAGCAGGCCGCGGGATGCGAGATCGGCCAGCAGGGTGGCGACGCCGCGGTCGAGTTCGGGCAGCTTGCGGCGCATGATCTGGAAGTGCTGCTTGTGGGTGTCCCAGCCCTTGTAGTTGATCGTCACGTACGGCACGCCGCGTTCCACCAGGCGCCGCGCCATCAGGCACGACTGTCCGAAGGTGTTGCGGCCGTAACGATCGCGCAGGTCGTCCTTCTCCTGCGCCAGTTCGAAGACCTTGCCGGAGTCGCCGAGGATCATCTCGTAGGCGTCCTGTTCACACTGGCCGAAGGCGGCGAGGCGCGGGTCGCCGCGCGTGGTGGCGCGCTCGAGAGTGTTGAGCTGGTGCAGCAGCTCGCGGCGGGCGCGCTGGCGCTCGTCGCTGAGGCCCGGGGCGACCACGCCCTCGACAACAAAGCGGGCCTGCCCGGGATCGCCGCCGGTGGCAAACGGCTTGTACCGCGGGCCGAGGAAGCCCGACTCGGAAAAGCGGCCCTGTAGTTCCGTCAGGACGATGTAGGGCGGGAGCAGGCCCTTGTAGCCGGCGTCGTAGCCCTTGAAGAGCGAGACGACCGCGCCCACGCCCGGGAACACGTCGCGGCCGCCCGAGGCCCGGCCGGTTTGCACGGTGTAGGCGGCGGTTTCGTGCGCGTTGCTGCCGTGGGTCATGCTCCGGATCAGCGTGTACTTGTCGGCCTGCTTCGCGAGGAACGGGAAGAGCTCGCCGAGCTGGATGCCGGCGACGTTGGTCGGGATGGCCGTGCTGAGCGGCCCGGTGAAGTCGCTGCCGGCGGCGGGCTTGGGGTCGAAGGTGTCGATGTGGCAGGGGCCGCCCCACAGCCAGATCTGGATCACCGACTTGGCCTTCGCTTTCGGTGCGGCGGCCGGGGTGAGCGCCCGCGCGAACGGCGAGCCGGCGAGGAGGGCCCCGGCGCCGCCGAGCATCCCGGCCTTGATCGCCGTGCGGCGTGTCACCGGGGCGTGGTCGAGGGCGAACAGGCGGATCTCCGACTCGAGGTTCCAAAGACGCGGATCGATGCTGTGGTGGAGATTCATGGGATCAGGGTGGTTTGATACGATCAGTGATGATACAGGAATTCAGCGCTGTTGACGAGCGCCCAAGCGAGATCGAGCGCGGCGGTGCGCGGGTCCATGCCCGGCGCCTTCGCATGCTCGACGACGACCTGGCGCTCGCGGTCGGTCGGGGGGCGCGACAGGATGTCATAGTAAAGGCTATCGACGACTTCGCCGGGGCTGCCCCGGCTGCGCAGGAGCGCCTGAATGCGGGAGCCCTGTTCGAGCTTTCGCCGCACCTGGGTGGAGTTGAGCAGGTGGAGGCGTTGCGCGGCGGTCACGCGGCTGTTGCGCTCGGCCTCGAGGCCGGTGTCGCGCCCCGGCCGGCCGAAGGTCTCGAGGAACGAGCTGGTGATGCTGCCGT
>Ga0233425_10009193_pt1 | contig 12671 bp, 11 predicted proteins | sample Watercolumn_Towu_2_FD_181712 | JGI IMG/M metagenome (GOLD analysis project Ga0233425, IMG submission 181712) | Freshwater microbial communities from Lake Towuti, South Sulawesi, Indonesia - Watercolumn_Towuti2014_140_MG | ecosystem: Environmental > Aquatic > Freshwater > Lake | place...
TCACCAACAGAGATTCCTGCTTTTACCAAAGCTGCTGCAATTTCAAAAGTCCGTGCCGTTGTGCTGTTGTACTGAAACGATCTTGTGTCTGTTGAAATCGCTGCATAAAGATTGCAAGCCATTGCCGGAGTGATGGCAATTTTTTCGTGAAGGAATCCTTCTGCTAAAATTTCTCCCGTTGCTGGCGAGGAAGGAACAATCAAATTGTGATGCGCAAAATTTTCATTGCTCACATGATGATCGATTGCCAACCAGAGAGGCGCACGAGCGCTTGCCAAAACATTTTTTCCAAGACGTTCTTTAGTGGCAGTATCTAAAACCAAGATGGCATCAAACTCCTGAACCTGCTCCGAAGGTTTTGTAATCAGGCTAAATTCGGGAAGATAAGAAAATTTTTGAGGCACACCATCTTCATTCCACGCGGTAACATCATGCCCCTCTTGCCGCAGCCAGAGAGCCGCCGCCAGCGTCGAGCCCAACGCATCACCATCAGGGCGAGCATGACTCACCACGAGGATACGCTTTGCCGAGCGAAGCGTTTGGTGAATTTCAGAAAAAGAGCTCTTCATGAGTGAGTTTCTTCCTCCAATTCATCCAACAACGCAATCACCCGCGAGCCGCGCTCGATCGATTCGTCCAATTTAAAATTCAAAATCGGAGTGTGTTTCAAAATCACGCGCTTGGAAACTTCGCGTTGAAGGGAGGGACGATTTTTTTCCAAGAGTTGCAATGCTCCATTTTTTTGAGCATCGGTGCCAATAACACTCACATAAACATGCGCCTGCTTAAGATCGGGCGTGATATCAACGGCACGAATGGAAACCAGCGGCGCTTCAAACTTGATCTCACGTGAGACCAAAAGCCCCAGCTCACGCTTTAGCAATTCACAAACTCGAATTAAACGATGGGACATATAAGAATTATAAAACAAAAATAGCCGCAAAAGAACGCACAGAACGCAAAAAAAGATTTTTACAAAATAATTCAACCCACATATTTCATCTCATTAATTCGTAATGGGCTGCCTATAGGAAGCCTTTCAGCTAAGCAAACATAATAAAAGTTATCACAAAAACTTTTTTCTTTGCGTTCTTTACGTTCTTTTGCGGCTATTATTTTAGCGTAGCGATTACAATGTCTGCGCAATCTTCTCGAGCGTATAACACTCAATAACGTCTCCCTCTTCGTAATCATTGAAATCACCCAAACGAATACCACATTCGAGACCAGCGCGAACTTCTTTGACATCTTCGGTAAAGCGGCGGAGTGTTCCAATGCCTCCATCGTAGACAGCTTGACGGCGGCGCAAGACACGAGCACGAGCGGTACGTAAGATCCGTCCATCGCTCACTTGACATCCCGCTACAATACCACGCGTCAATTCGAAAACTTGTTTAACCGTCGCATGTCCGATCACAGCTTCGCGCAGTTCTGGATCAAGAAGTCCAGCCATCGCTTCGCGCATTTGATCGATGAGTTCGTAAATAATACTGTAAAGTTTAATTTGAATGCCCTCTCGACGAGCAGTTGTTGCAGCGGTGTTCTCTACCTTGACACTAAATCCAATAATGACGGCGTTGGAAGTCGTTGCCAAAAGAACATCCGATTCACTAATGGGCCCAACACCTGAATGAACCACTTTGAGATCAACTTTGTTTTTAGGAATGTCGGCCAAGGTTCCAATAATCGCTTCTAAAGAGCCTTGCATGTCTGCTTTCAAGATAATATGGAGGACCTTCTTTTGTTCTTCTGCTAAATTTTTAAATAAATTTTCTAACGTCGCACGCTGAGGAGCTACTAATTTAGTGGTGCGTAGAGCTTCCAAACGTTCTTCACTTAACTGACGCGCAGAACGCTCGGAATCCATGACAATAAGTTCATCTCCGGCGTTGGGGAGTCCACTTAATCCCAACACCTTGACTGGCGTCGCGGGTGGAGCCTCTTTTACAGGCCGCCCCATGTCATTGATGATCTGTTTTAATTTGCCCCAATAATTTCCACAAATAAAAGCATCTCCAACACGCAATGTTCCGGTGTTGATAATCACGGTTGCTGTTGGCCCTCGTCCAGCCTCTACTTGCGCTTCGATGACATTGGCACGAGCTGGCTGATGAGGATCTGCCTTGAGTTCCAACATTTCCGCATGAAGCAACATCATTTCTAAAAGATGATCGATTCCTTTTCCTGTCGCAGCTGAAACCTCGCAGCAGACAGTATCTCCACCCCAGTCTTCTGGAACTAATCCTTGTTCTTGGAGTTGAGCCTTAACGCGATCAACGTTGGCAGTTGGTAGGTCGATTTTATTGATCGCGACCATGATCGTCACATTGGCAGCACGAGCGTGACTCAAGGCCTCGAGCGTTTGCGGCATCAGTCCATCATCAGCAGCAACGACTAAAACAACAATGTCTGTAATGTTGGCACCGCGTGCCCTCATCGCTGTGAAAGCAGCGTGACCCGGCGTGTCAATAAAGGTGATTGGATGCCCATTTTTTTCGATCATGTAGGCACCCATGCGCTGCGTAATGCCACCAACTTCACCCGCAGCAACTTTGGTGCGACGGATTGCATCGAGCAGAGAAGTTTTGCCGTGATCAACATGCCCCATGAACGTGATGATGGGAGCTCGCGGTACGAGTTCTTCACTTTCTGTTTCAGCAAAAGAAGGTGGCGGTGGTTCAACAACGGCAACCTCAGTTTTGTGCATCCCTCCTCCAGCGACTCTCTTCTCTCGTTCAAAAACAAATCCATATCGTTCACAAAGCTTCGTGGCAATATCAGGCTCTACTGATTGATTGATGTTGGCGAAGATATTCATCTCCATCAAATCATGAATCACCTTAAAGGGTTTGACGTTCATTTGAGCTGCCAACTCTTTGATCATGATTGGCGGCTTAATGTGAATGACTTTTCGTTCGCTTGAGTCTTCACCATGAGCAGAAGGTACCTGCTCCTCATTACTCACTTGGGAAGAACGCTCAACAACAGGTTTCACTTCTTTAGTAGCACCAATGCGTGGAAGAATCTTGCGTGTCGGTGCGGGGTGTTGAGGACGCGTTTCTTTTTCCTCAATGAGAGAGAGTGTCGGAAGCGTTTTGATTTCTTTGGTCTTAGAAGTTTTTTCGGAACTCCTCGCTCCCACACTCTCTTTTTTCTTAGACGCAGCAGTAGTATCTTTTTTCCCTCCCTTTCCCTTGGCACCTCGAGACGAAGGACTCTTCTCCCCTGCTTTTCCTTTGCTGGAGGAGGACTTGGAGGTCTTAGAAGATTTTGAAGATGGAGTTTTGGAAGCGGCCATGTCGAAGGTTAGGATCAATGTATATCAGGAAAGAAGAAGAATTAGCCTCAAAGAACACAAAGAGATCGAAGAGCTTTTAAAAAAAAGTTTTTTCTTTTTTGAAAGCTTTCTCTTTTCTTGATGCTTGTAAGCATCAGGAAAAACGTTCAAATCAAAAATCAAAATGCTTTTTCAGGTTATAGCAACTTTTAAATTTTTCTTTGATTTCTTTGTATTCTTTGTGGCTAATAAATTTTTGTAATTGCTCATCTCTTTCTGTGCTTCGGATGGAATTAGATATTAAACATTGGCTGGATCCCCGCCTTCGCGGGGATTCTAATTGCTCAACCTCATTAGAGGGTTGAGCAATTACAAATTTTTTTGTTATCAAATTTCACCTTTTTTCAACAGCTGCTAGTGGTATTGTTGACGGCTATCGCGGTTTGTAAAATTTCTTCTGCTCTTTCAGTGCTGCAACCAAGTAAGTCAGCGATATCACTCGCATCGGCTGTTACGACGACTTCTAAAGAATTCATACCACCATCAGCCAAAACCTTAGCCTCTGCTTCTGTCACTCCCAGATCGGAGGCAAGCTGATGCACTGCTCCAGCCATTTGTTGTTCGAAGACTTGAGCGGCCGTGCGATCTTCTTGAATATCGAGTTCCCAACCGGTCAATCGCGAAGTTAAGCGTGCATTTTGTCCGCGCTTTCCAATAGCAAGAGCGAGATCTTCTTTATCGACGAAAAGATGTAAAACGTGAGCGGCTTCATCCACTTCGATATTTTTAATGCGAGTCGGCTTCAAGGCTTCACGAATAAATTCTTTGGGATCTTCGTACCAACGAATGATGTCAACTTTCTCATTGTTGAGCTCGCGCACGATGTTTTTCACGCGAGCGCCACGCACGCCAACACAAGCACCGACAGGATCGACTTTATCATTAGCACTGTAAACAGCAACTTTTGTCCGAAAGCCAGCTTCGCGCGCAATTGCACGGATCTCAACGGTATGATCTGCAATTTCACTGACTTCAATTTCAAAAAGTCGTCGAATGAAATTAGGATGACTGCGTGAAAGGATAATCTCTGGTCCGCGGCTCCCGTTTTCGACAGCAACAACGTAAGCACGCAAGCGGTCTCCGATGTTGTATTCTTCGGTATTGACGCGCTCTTTGAAAGGCATCACAGCCTCAAATTTACCAAGATCGATGATCACATCTGAACGGTCAAATCGCTTGATTGTTCCATTGACAATCTCTCCAGCTCGATCTTTGAATTCATCATAGATCATGTTTTTTTCAATCTGACGAATCCGTTGTGTAATGGCCTGGCGAGCCGTTTGAGCGGCAATGCGCCCAAAATCAGAAGGAGTTACTTCCACTTCGATATCATCGCCAATGACCACATCTTTTTTGAACTGCTGCGCGCGCGCAAGGCTGATTTCTTCTTGAGGGTTTTTTACGATTTCTACAACAAGAGGTCGTGCAAAAGCGCGAATCTGGCCGTTCTTGGGATTGATATCAATGCGAACTTCTCGAGAAATAGAAAAGCTCTTTTTGGCAGCAGCAATCAAGGCCGTTGAGATCGCTTCAATGAGGGCCTCACGCTTAATACCTTTTTCGCGCTCGAGGTAATCGAGCATGGCGATAAATTCAGAATTCATAACTTATAAAATATTGGATTGATGAATATGAGGCTCGAAAGGCAAATGGTCAATGAAGAATGTTAGGAGTTCAACTTCCTTTATAATATCTTGACAAGCTAATAATCAGTCGAAGAGAATCCCGCCATTCTCTCATCGTTATGACGCGTTACCTTGATCCTAAGAACGATTTTATTTTTAAGAAAATTTTTGGGCATCATCCCGATTTGTTGAAAAGCTTCCTCAATGCTGTTTTGCCCCTTCCGGAGGGCTGCGTGATTGAAAGCTTGACCTATCTTGTTTCGGAGCATGTTCCTATTTTGGATGGTGCAAAAAGTTCGATCGTCGATGTTCGTTGCAAAGATAACCATGGACACTACTTCATTGTTGAAATGCAGATGGAGTGGATTAAGGACTTCATCAAGAGAATGCTCTACAACACCGCGACAACCTATGTGCAGCAACTCAAAAAAGGAGAGCCCTATCAAAAGCTGAGTCCCGTTTATGGACTGGCTTTACTCAATGATCGATTTGAAGAGGGAGAAGAGTGGTTTCATCATTACAAAATGAGTCATGTCGGCAATCAAAAGGATGAAAAGAAAACCTTGAACGATATTCAGCTTGTTTTAATCGAACTCCCCAAGCTCAAGCCGACAACTATAACGGAAAAAAAGCTCGCGATTTTATGGCTGCGTTTTCTGAAAGAAATTAATGAAAAAACAAAAGAGATAGATCCTCATTTATTGGAAGTGAAGGAAATCAAACAAGCTCTTGAGTTGTTGGAAGTAGCTTCCTATAACGAAGCAGAGCTACTTGAGTATGATAAGCGCTGGGACCTTGTCAGCTCTGAGAAAACGTTGCTCATCGGTAGATTTGCTGAAGGTAAAGCTGAAGGACGTGCTGAAGGACGTGTTGAAGGATACATTGAGATTGCCATGAAACTACATCAAATGGGATTTTCTATGAATCAAATTACAAGTGCGACAGGACTTGTTGAAGAACAACTCAAGGAGTTTTTGACTTAATGAAATGTTTGCAAATTTCAAAATGACCGTTCAGCAACGCGCTCGTCTTCTAGCAAAAAAATTCCGTCAGTTCTATCCCAACGCTCATTGTGAGTTGCATTATGAAAACCCCTTAGAGCTGCTCGTTGCCACGATTCTCTCGGCACAGTGCACCGATGTGCGCGTCAATCAAGTTACACCAAAACTTTTTCAACGCTGCAAAACTGTCGAAGATTACGCTTCGATTCCTCAAGAAGAATTAGAAAACATCATTCGTTCTACGGGGTTTTTTCGCAACAAAGCAACAGCCATTCGAAAAACAGCTGCTGCTCTTTTAGAAAAACATCATGGAAAAATTCCACAAACGCTCACAGAACTTTCAGCGCTCCCTGGCGTGGGACGCAAGACAGCCAATGTTGTCTTGAGTAACGCGTTTGAAATTCATGAAGGAGTGGTTGTCGATACTCATGTCGGACGTTTATCCCAGCGCTTAGGCCTCGCGCGCCATCATCAGCCTCTCAAAATCGAACAAGACTTGATGAAACTTTTCCCTCAAAAAGATTGGGGACTCCTAAGCCACTGGCTCATCTGGCACGGCCGTCGCCGCTGCTATGCCCGCAAGCCTGATTGCAAGGGATGTGAACTGCGAGAGCTCTGCCCGAGCGCGGACCACCCGGATAAGTTTTTGAAGAAAATTCACAGGGATGAAAGAGATAGAAGGGATGTTTTAAAATTTGCTCTCAAAAATTTTGGTAACTCTTTTTGAACAGGTTTTTTGATTTTGTTAAAATCTCTTTCTATCCTTTCCATCTCTTTTATCCCTTTCATCCCTGTAAATCTTTTTTTTATCATATGGTTTTCGTTTCACAGGCTTGAATCCAGCCTCTCTCACCCACTCGAGAACTTTCTTCACATTGGATTCAATCACGGCTCCTGCTTGCTGTGTGACTTGGTCTTCAAGAGCGATGTCAAAGTCGGAGGCTCCCCATTTCAAGGCCTCAGGACCTTGCTCCCCTTGTGTTAAAAAAGAAGCACGAATGATTGGAATATTATCGAGATAGAGTCGGCTTAAGGCCACAGCTTTGAGATATTCTTCATTACTGATTCGTGAGCCACCGAGGGCCGTATGATCGGATTGGTAGGTCCAAAGTAAAAAACTACTAAATCCTCCCGTTTTATTTTGCAAAACACGAATGTGTTCGAGATGTTCGATCCGATCTTTCCAATTTTCTCCAAACCCAATCACCATTGTCGCCGTCGTCCCGAAACCGAGCCGCTGCGCGAGTTCCATACCATCGAGGTATTCACGCACGGAATATTTCAACGGCGACAATTTTTGCCGCCAAGCATCCGTTAAAATTTCAGCGCCCCCTCCTGGAATCCAGCGCAGACCAGCCTTCCAGAGCCTCCTCAATGCTTCTTCCAAAGAAATACGCGAACTCCGCGCAATAAACATCACTTCCACAATCGTCGGACCATAAATTTCAATGGCATCGCCATAACGCTCACGCACAGCGCGAAAGAGATGTTCGTAGTGATCGATTTTCAATTTAGGATGAAACCCTCCTTCCATCGCCACAAGACTTCCTCCGGCTGCTAGTAAGTCATCAATCTTTTTAAAAATGGCTTCGTCGCTTAAGACGTAGCCCTCGGGATCATTGGGTCGCCGATAAAAAGCACAGTAGCTACAATTCGCCACACAAATATTAGTGTAGCTCACAATCCGCATAATGAGATAGGTGGCTTCATCACCTGATAAAATCTCACATCGCCGCGCATGAGCTTGTTCGCGCAATTTTTCTGGATCGCCCATGACAAGGGCAAGAGCTGCTGTTGGTGAGAGTCTTTCTGTCATACTCCAAAACAAGTTGCTAATAAAAACAAAACACCAACAACAACATTAGTCTGAAAAAAGGCTCGATTGATCTGATCAATTTGCAACGTCTTAGCAATGCGATGTTCGTAAAAGAGGAGCAGTGGCATCGGCATCAAAAAAAGATAATAAAAAAAATGTTGTTGTGTCATTCCTCCAAAAAGAATCAAGGCTACCAACAGGAAAACATGCAACCATCCGGCTAAAGTCAGAGCCTGTGGCACACCAAGCCGAACCACCATCGAATGCAATCCTTCTTTTTCATCGATCGCGACATCCTGCGTCGCATAGATGATATCAAATCCAGCAACCCAGCAGAGCACTCCCAGTGCCAAGACGAGAGGTGCTAGTGCTATTTTTCCTGTTACCGCGATCCAAGCTCCAATCGGAGCTACCGCCAAAGCAAGTCCCAAAAAAAATTGCGCAAAAGAAGTAAATCGTTTGGTGAAGGAATAGAAAAAAATAATTCCCAAAGCCACCGGCGACAAAATAAAACAGAGCGTGTTAATCATCACTGTAGTGCTCACAAAAAGAAGAGCACTCATGCAGCAGATCATGATTGCAACTTGCTTATTCACCAACGTGTGACGTTGTGCCGTGCGAGGATTCCGTTGATCTATTTCCCAATCAACGACGCGATTAAAACTCATCGCCGCTGTACGTGCAAAAACCATGCAGGCCACAATCAGTCCGAAGAGCAGCCATCCAGGCCACCCCTGAGCTGCCACGATCATGGATCCAAGCGCAAAAGGCAACGCAAAGAGCGTGTGAGAAAAACGGATGAATGTTAGAAATTGATTCACAGGGATAAGAAGAATTAACCACAAAGAACTCAAAGATTACACAAAGAACACAAAAAGATTTTTTATAAAAAAAATCTAAGTGTTAAAAAAGAACGTCTTCCTTTCAATTTTCTACGATTCTGAAAACCCGAAAATTTTTTTGTGATCTTTGTGGTTATTTTTACTACTCTGGCGCCCCCACAAAGGAAATCCCTTCCGCTTGCCGTTTCAAAAATTCAAGCGCCAAGGCGCGATAAGCCGCAGCACCAGGGCCTCGGTTGTCATATTCTAAAATAGTTTTTCCAAAGCTAGGCGCCTCACTCAAACGAATCGATCGTGGAATAACGGTTTCAAAAACGACTTCTTGAAAGTGATCTCGCACATCTTTGACTACAGCTCCGCTCAAGTTGGTGCGAGTATCAAAAAGAGTCATGAGAAGGCCACTCATCGTCAAATTTGGATTAACTCCTCCCTGTCGCAGCTGCTGCATCACCCCAACAAGCTTCCCAAGCCCTTCAAGTGCGTAATATTCACATTGAATCGGAATGAGTACTTCATCTGCTGCGGTCAAGGCATTGGACATCAAAATTCCCAATGATGGCGGACAGTCGAGAAAAATATAATCAAACTTCCTGGATTCTTTTACTGGCATGAGTCGCTGCCGTAACTGGATGAGATGCTCCTCTTGACGCGCTACATCAATCTCCGCACCAGCTAACTCTAAATCAGTTGGAATCAAAAAAAGATTGTGGAGCCGCGTAGAAAGAATAATTTCGGCCATTGTTGTTTCTCCAATCAACGCTCGGTAAAGTCCTCCTTCTGGAACTTCATGAGATAAGAGCACCGTCGTCGCATTCGCTTGAGGATCGAGATCGATGAGCAGGACGTTCTTCCCTTGCTCTGCAACAGCGGCAGCCAAGTTCACGCTCGTCGTTGTTTTACCGACCCCTCCTTTTTGATTAGCAATAGCGATGATTTTGGTCATTAATATAGGCTACAGGCTACAGGCTATAGGCTACAGGAAAAAATTACTTCTGCATGACATGAGCGCGAATGAACTCATGTCGTTTTCGAATTTCTTCAATCATTGATTTTGAAACATCCGTTTTCTTAGCAAAGTAAGGCCACCGAGCAATACTTCGTTCTACTTTTTGCAAGAGCGATCGAAAAACACGTTGCGTCACTCCTGCATCAACACACAACGCCTCAACGGTTTTCATAGCAGGCCACACTTCTCCACAAATCGACATCCCTCGTTCCAGCAAGCCTGGCGTGTAATTGAGATCATAAGCTGGCGTCAGGTGCCATGTGCGATTTTTTTCATGATATAAAAAGGCGTGATTTTTTCCATGATCATCATGATTGGAAGCAAGAAGATTAAAAATTAAACGGCGCGCTATCTCTTCGATTTCTAATTGAGGAAGTTTCAATCGAAGTGCTGCACGAAAAAAATCTTGGTAATCTAAATCAGTCGGACTTTTGTGCAAAAGGCCACTGAGAGAGTGAAAATGCAATCGTTGCTGGAAATTTTTTTGGTTAGGAATATCAAATCGCTTGATCAAAAGATGGCGTCTTTGTTGAATGCCCTCCTCGTTAATCAAACTTGTTGCGACAACATTGATTCCTGCAGCCTGAGCCATCATCGCATAGGCGTGCTCGCAAGCAGCGTGTTCTCCTTTTTTTGAAAAATCAAATTTCAAAATAGAAGGAACTCCTTCTCCATCCGGAGGTCCAACACGTAAGGTTCCATCAGCATAACTTAGGATTAAGGTTTTCGGATAGGCTCCTCCAGCAGTTCCTCCTTCAACCAATTGCGGCAACACCTTAGATGGCTCGCCGCGCTCGATTTTTTCAGCATTGCGAGCCAGAAGTGCAGCAGAAATTTTTTTTAATTGATCATCAATCTTTCCTTTCTTGCTCTCGATAGGAGGAGTAAATTGAAGCGCTCCTAGTCCACGATCAGATCGCCATTGAAGCAATGACAAGACGGAAGGATCACTCCATTTATTTTCAGCAAAAAATCTTCGTGCAACTTTGCGTCCCCAGACATCGGGCAAGCAATCTGAAATCATTCCTGGCAATCCATCCAGAAGCTTAGCCCCATTGAAAGCAGCTGTTGTTAACGGCAATGAAAGAGGCGAGAGATCATGTTCCTTTGCTATCCATGCTTCATCATACGTAAAATAGATGGTCCCTCGATGAACAAGATGCCCAATGAGAGTGCCATCCCACCAATGAACTTGAAGATGTGATTGCATTATTTTTTGTGACTTCGCGTATGCTTACGCAATCCTGAAGCATGTTTGCGTTGAGGCGCTAAAAGATCTTTCAACTGCAACTCGCCAGGAGCCTCTGGAACAAGATTACCTAACGCCTCGTCATGACCAAAGAATCCGAGCGCACGAGCAACATGCCTGAATTCTACTTTGCCTTCACCCTTTTCAATTTTTCGATAAGTTGGAATAGTAATTTTAATGATAGCAGCAAGATAAGCTTGAGAAAAATTGCGTCTCAATCGCTCTGCACGTAGGCGTCTTCCCAATTTTTTCATTGCTTCCCGCTCTCCAAAAATAGAAATCATAATTTCCACTTATAACCAAATTATGTCTTATTTGCAAATTATAATTTACTTTCCAAAATAATCAGCAACCCCCTTCGCTACGGCCTTCGCATATTCGCGATAGATGCTAGGAAGACATTTATTGCCAACTTGAAGTTTTCCTTTGTAATCGCCGAGTTGCACGCGCTTAAAAACCTCACGATCGTTCATCACGTAGGCTTCGCAGTAAATGACAGGAGCTTTGATAAGGCGCGTTGCCAGAAGATTGCGATTCCAGAGATAGGGATCATGGGGAGAGGCCGGCCTCGCCTTGGTAGGATTGTGATAGGTAAAAGGAGGAAGTCCCGTATCAGCTACGAAAGCCTTGGCAACAGCATTGGACATAGCAACGACTTGATGATGCGTACGTCCCAGTAATTTTTCGAGCATCGTGTAACGAACATCTTCATTCGCGAGCTCTTCCGGAGCAAAATCTCCTGAAATTAAAAAATGCAATCGCTGTTCATCAAAAAGTTTAGGATGTTTCGCGTTACCCCATTCTTCGGCATCATAATGCAGACAGATCACAACATCAGGCTTTGCTACTTTGTTGATCCACCGAGCACGATGATGAATTTCTGCTACACGATAAAAAAGGGCCTCTTCCATTTTTTTCAGACGACAGGAAGTACATTTGATTTTTTCTTTTTCCAATTCTTGAAGCGCCACAGCACGAAGTTGCGATGGCCTCAATGGCGTTGTTGGACCTAGCTCATAACGAGTCATCTCCACCTCCGCTCCCATGGAGCGCAAGCGTTTTGCGAGATGCTTAGCGGTGATAAAGGCCATGGTTCCTTCTTCGACTGGCTTGGAATGTCCAATGCGATACCATCGCTCTTCCATCCTGGCCCATTTTCCTCCGAGATGTCCTGGATCGAGTACGATTTTTACTCCTGCAAGCGGCTTGCCAGGCTGCGGTTCGCATTCCGATTTTCTTTTCCAATAACGCGGAATCGGCTTGCAAGCAGCTTCGGAGCGGGCCAGAGGCAAATGAATATTTTGTTCGGAAGTCGCCTCAGGATAAGGTTGAATCACGGCTTCTTTAGGCGTTATTGTAATCCAATTTTTCCAAGAACCATCAGGAACATAAACCTCTTTTAGTTCTTGCTTCAACTTAGCAGCCGTAATCGTATCCGCATAACGTTGCAAGCGCTCCCAATGAGGCGGCTGTGCGAGCGGGGTGAGTTGTTGAGCGGAAATCGTTGCTCCAAACAGAATGAATCCTATTAAAATTATTTTTTCCATGCTATTTTTGAATGCAGAAGTATAACAAACACACACCTGTCTCATAAAAGAAATTAACCACAAAGATCACAAAGATTACACAACGAACTCAAAAAGAAATTTTTTATAAAAAATTTCTAAGTGTTAAAAATGGATGTTTTCTTTCAATTGTTCGTAATCACAATTTTATTTGTACTTGTCATTCTCAAAGCCTTAAAATTTTTTTATAAAAAAATTTTTTGTGTTCTTTGTGTTGCCGCTTTAAAGCG
>Ga0233425_10009194_pt1 | contig 12671 bp, 9 predicted proteins | sample Watercolumn_Towu_2_FD_181712 | JGI IMG/M metagenome (GOLD analysis project Ga0233425, IMG submission 181712) | Freshwater microbial communities from Lake Towuti, South Sulawesi, Indonesia - Watercolumn_Towuti2014_140_MG | ecosystem: Environmental > Aquatic > Freshwater > Lake | place: Indonesia...
CCACCACCGTGTTTTCTTCCACAGACGTTTTCTACGCCGTGGCAGACCTGAGCAATGTGGAAGCGGGAAGCGTCGTTGATGCCAAGTGGTATCTTGTCAGTGCTGCTGATTACGAAGCCGGCGAAATCGATTCAAGTTCCCTGACCATTGACGACCCGAGCGCCGTCAACTTTGTGTCTTTCAACCTTTCAAGGGCTGAGGGCTGGCCGGCCGGCGAATATAAGGTTGAGTTGTATTTGAACGGCGCGCTCAAACATACTTTGAATTTCTCTGTTCAATAATTTCCGCCTGCATACGCCGAGACTGTCTTCAGCAATGAAGGCAGTCTTTTTGTTGGTTCAATGAGAATTGCCGTGAATCTCCCCAGCTTCCACCTGTCTGTGGTGGCGCGACATTTATGTCGCGCTACAGGAAGCGCAATTTTTGTTGCTATAATCCACGAAAACGGAGGTCGGCATGGAATACAGAAAACTTGGCAGGACAGGTTTGAAGGTTTCACCCCTGTGCATGGGGACGATGCAGTTTGGCTGGTCTGTGGGCGAAGAGGAGACACAGCGCATCCTCACCGCGACGATTGATTCCGGTATCAATTTTATTGACACCGCTGACATTTATTCCAAGTGGGTGGATGGCAACCCGGGCGGCGTCTCTGAAACCTATATCGGCAATTGGCTGAGGCAGAATCATATTCCGCGCGACCAGGTCGTGATCGCCACCAAAGTGCGCGGCGAGATGGGCAAAGGGCCGAACGATCAGGGACTGAGCCGGGGTCACATCATGCAGGCTGTTGAGAATTCCCTGCGCCGTTTGCAGACGGATTACATTGACCTGTATCAGGCACATTGGACAGACGACGAAACGCCCATCGAGGAAACTTTACGCGCGTTTGATGACCTTGTAAAGCAGGGAAAAGTCCGCTATGTGGGTGCTTCCAATTATGCCGCCTGGGAGCTGATGCAGGCGCTTTGGGTCTCGGATAGGAATAATCTTGCGCGGTTCGACTCGCTCCAGCCGCATTACAACCTGATCGAGCGCGATGAATTCGAACGCGAACTGCGCGCCGTTTGCAAAACCTATGAGATCGGGGTGATTCCTTACAGCCCGCTGGCAGGCGGATTCTTGACCGGCAAGTATAGGAAGAATTCCCCGCTGCCTGAAAGCAGGCGCGCGGAAGGCCGTAAGCGTTCGATGACCGATAAAAACCTGGCATTGATTGATGAAATGGAAGTGATCGCCCTGCGGCATCAGGCGGCGGTTTCGCAGGTGGCAATCGCATGGATGCTGGCTGACCCCGTCATCACCAGCCTCATCATCGGGGCCACGTCCATTGCCCAGTTGAATGAAAATCTCGGCGCGCTGAATATCCGCCTGGCCGAAGATGAGATCGCCTTGCTCAACAAATTAACTGCGTGGCAAAAGGACGAGGACGATTAGGGTTCATAAATTATTAACTCACCTTACGCGGAACATCCCGAAGGTTCTCGTAAATTAGGCTTGCTTATCATCCAAACCTTCGGGACGGTGCGTAACATCAGTTATTAACTTCCCGCGATGTCGTTGCGAGCCGCCGCCCTTGTTTGCCTGCCCCGACGCTCTTTCGGGGTTGGCGGCGACACTTGCGCTGGCGCGCAGTGCCAGTGAGCAATCTCCGAATCAACGAGAGCGCGAGCCGTTTTGTGGTTTGGCGGGTATGCGAGCGTGACATGCCGACATTATATGCTACGCCCAGCCCAACAGTCTTGCGATACTTGCCGTTAAGAAGGTCACTAAAAACGCCGTTCCCAAAGTCATGGCCACGCTTAGGGTTGCCCACTTGAGTGATTTGGTTTCCTTGTAAATGGTCATGATGGTTGTGGCGCACGGGTTATGTAACAGAGAAAATAGCATCAGGTTGACAGCGGTGAGAATCGTCCAGCCGTTGCCGTGGACCAGCAGGTTGAAAATTTCACTATTCGATGACGGCCCGTTGATCATCATGCCTGCGCCCATGTAGACCATCATCATGGTCGGCACGACAATCTCATTTGCGGGAATGGCGATGATGTAAGCCAGCAAAATCACGCCGTCGAGTCCGAGCAGCAGGCCAAACGGGTTAAGCCAATCAGCGATTGCGCGTGCGAGGTTTGTGTCGCCAATGTGGATGTTCGCCAAAATCCAGATGATCGCGCCGGCGGGGGCGGCGGTTTGCATGGCGCGCCACAACACGAAGGCGGTTCGGTCAATGATGGATGTGTACAAAATGCGGCTGACGTTCGGCCTGCGATAGGGAGGCAGTTCCAGCGTGAACGCAGATGCTTCGCCTTTCAAGACCGTTCGGGATAAGATCCACGACATCAGGAATGTGAACGCAATGCCGATCAGCACCACGCCGACAACTGTCCCGGCCGCGACGAAGGAGGTGAGCGCCGGGGGGAAGGACGCCGCCACAAAAACAGTGGCAAGCATAATTAAAGTCGGGAAGCGCCCGTTGCATGGGACAAAGTTATTGGTCAGGATGGCGATCAATCTCTCGCGCGGAGAGTCGATTACGCGGGTCGCAATCACGCCGGCCGCGTTGCAGCCGAAGCCCATTGCCATCGTCAGGGATTGTTTGCCGTGTGCGCCTGTCTTCTTAAACATCCAATCCAAATTGAAGGCCACGCGCGGCAGGTAACCGAGGTCTTCCAAAAAAGTGAAGGACGGGAAGAAGATCATCATCGGCGGAAGCATTACGCTGACCACCCACGCCAGGCCGAGGTACACCCCGTCCCAGATGAAGCCGGTGATCCACCACGGCATCCCGATCTGGTTGAAGAGTCCGCGCCCAAGGTCGCCCACGCCGAATAACACGGTTGCAATTGCGGCAGAGACCACGTTCGCACCTGAAACTGTCAGCCAGATGATGATGCCCAGCAGGCCGAGCATGATGGGCAGCCCCGCATAGGGTGACGTGACGAGGCGGTCTATCTTTTGATCAAAGTCATATTTTTTATCCGACGCGGTTTTGACTGCGCGCCGCGCAATGCTTTCGGCTTCAGAGTAAAGTGATTTTACGATCTCATCTCGAAACCCTGTCGAGAGGCTGTTTCTCAAACTTTCTGCTTTTGCTAATATGTCATTTGGTTCCATGTAATTTCCATTTCCAGTGGTGGTCGAGTAGTCCGTGTTCTTCGGGCGTATCGCGACTACATTATTTTCTGTTTATCATTCACGTGCTGGTTTCGATACGCCCCTCAAAGAGCATTCGGGGCTACTCAACCAGCAATATATATTTATTGCCTTCCCTCAACCGACATCTTTCCGCTGAACTGAATATCTTCCCGCTGTTGGCGCGAGACGATGTCTGCCAGTTCGCCGCTGGAGAGGGCGTTCTGTACCCGCGCATCACCGTCCAGCAAACGGATGGCCAGCCAGCGCGCATTAGGGATGCCGGGCGCAACCTGCTCAATCATCGGCACGAGTTCGCTGACGGCTTTTTGAAATTCAGGCGTGCCGTTCACGCGCAAGGGTTTGGTTTCGATTTTTCCTTCGATCACATCTGCGACTGAGCCCAGCAAAGTGTGGATGCCTTCGCCCGTCCGTGCGGTGATCGCAATGGCAGGCACGCCCAAGTCGCGGCTGAGGGAGCGCGGGTCAACTTCCAGCCCTTTTCGCTTGGCTTCATCCATCAGGTTGATCGCCACCACAACATGCTCGGTGATTTCCATCACCTGCATTACGAGATTCAGGTTTCTTTCCAGCGCAGTCGCGTCGGTTACAACGATGGTACAGCTTGGCTGTCCGAACAAAATAAAATCACGCGCCACTTCTTCGTCCTGGCTGGCAGACAATAAAGAGTATGTGCCGGGCAGGTCAACCAGCTTGTAGCGGAACTTGTTGAATTCAAACCCGCCCTCGGCGCGGGTGACGGTCTTGCCGGGCCAGTTGCCGGTGTGCTGTTTCAACCCGGTCAGCGCGTTGAATAAAGTTGATTTGCCGGTGTTGGGGTTTCCAGCCAGCGCGATCACGCGGTCAAAATCTCCGACTTTGATTCCCATCTGCTCCAACTGTGTGAAGGCCGGGCAGGTTTCGCAATGCTCGGTGGGTAATATTGTTTTTGTGTTTGTCATTTTTTTCTCCAGTTTTTATGTCATTGCGAGGACGCGCTTGTTTTTTTTGTCCGAAGCAATCTCCACGAAGACAAGGAGATTGCTTCGGCGGAAAAGCACCGCCTCGCAATGACATAATTTATATTGGCTTCACCCAAATCTGCGCGGCCTGATCCTTACGCAGCGCGATCAACGTTCCACGAACGCGATACGCGCGCGGGTCGCCGAAGAAATTTTTCAGCTCAGGGAAAATAACCGTCCCGGGCGTCAGCCCCAGATCCAAAAACCGCCTGCGCGTAAATCCCTGCACGGCATCGTCCAAAATCACGATCTCAGCCTTCTGGTCATAGATCAACTCGGCCAGCGAAATGGCGCCCGCCCTGGCAATTTCGCTTTCAGGCAGCGCGGCCACGCTCACATTTGCCGCCACTGCCGGAGCGAGCCGATATTCGGTCTCGCCGTCGGTCAATAAAATTCTTTGCGGGCTGCGGTCCAGAATGCGGATGGTTTGCCCCAGGCGGAGTCCTGCTGCCAGGATCTGTTCGAACGCGAGGGCAGGTTCATCTTCAAGGTGTACGATCCGTGCCGGACCTTCGGACTGCCACGCCGTCAGCGGCATTCCCTCCTCTTTGGGCAGAGTCCCTGCGCGGGTAGGGATGGGATCGCCGTGAGGGTCGCGGGTCGGGTGCCCGAGCGCCGCGTCCAACTCGTTAAGTTGCGCCTCGGTCATCAAGTGTTCGCGGCGGTGCGCCTCGTTGTGGACTTTCTTCAGCGGCATACGCGCTTCGTCCGTCAGGTATCGTTCCCACAAACGGTGCGCGCGAACAACATGCATGGCCCAGCGTTCGCCTTCGGTGGTGAGCGAAAGGTTTGAGCCGCGCGACTCGATCAATCCCTGTGCTTCCATGTCTTCGATGAGTCGGATGATCCGCCCGCGTTGTAAGTTCAGTGTGCCAGCCAGTGACTCAGGCGAGGTTTGCCGGCCTTGATGTTCGCGGTCTAACAGGTGCTTGAGCGCATCCTCCATCTGCTCGCGTTCCTGCGCGGCGCGGTAGGTTTTGTAAATTGCAAGCAGTCCCACACGGGGCAGGAAGGTCAATATCAATAAAGCGGCAGCCAGTAACAACCAGATTGTCGGGTTCATTTTTTACCTTTTTTATTTCTCCACATAAACATGGCTTGTGACAGCAGTTCCCAAAACAATATTCGATCTCTGACCTTCGACCCTGATCGTGAGGTTGCCGTCGAAAGCAGAGTAATTTTTTACGGTGAGCCTGGCATTGGGAATGAGGCCGATCTCGCGCAGGTGGCGGAGCAATGCCGGGTCGTCGTCCACAACCTTTTGGACGGTGGCCGTCTCATCGGTCCGCAAGGACGCGAGCGGACAGGATGAATCGGCCGGCATGGTCAGGTCGGCAGTCGGGATCGGTTCACCATGCGGGTCACGGGTCGGGTGTCCGAGCGCTTCCGCCATGCGCGCTTCGAAATCCTCCGAGATGACGTGCTCGAGTTTGTCCGCTTCGCAATGCACTTCGTCCCATGAATAGCCGAGCGTGCTGACGAGGAAAGTTTCCAGCAGGCGGTGATGACGGATGACTTCCAGCGCGGCTTTTTCACCCTGTTTTGTGAGTTTGACGCCCTGATGTTTTTTATAGATCACGAGCGGCGGCTTTGCGCCGGCGAGCTTTTGCAGCATACCGGTTACTGAAGCGGGGGCGATGTCCAGCCGCGCGGCGAGGTCGGTTGTGCTGGCTGTGCCGCCGTTCCCGCTCAGTTCGTAGATGTGCTTCAGGTAGTCTTGAATGGATTGGGTGATGGGTTCGGACATCTGTAATTTTTTTCTTTTGAAAAATATAATTTAGGTTTACCTAAATTATATTTTATAAGGAAAGAGAAACCGCGTCAAGGTGTAAAATAGGCGCATGACGCTTTACTCTGAGATCATTGAACAGCCCGAGCGCATCAGATCGCTGCTGGCATCCCAAAGAAAAATTGTGGGCGGGATCGCCGCCGCAATTCAAAAGCGCGATGTTCAATATGTATTCCTCGCCGCGCGCGGCACTTCAGACAATGCCGGGCGTTATGCAAATTATCTGTTTGGCGCTCAAAACGGACTGCCGCTTGCGCTGGCAACACCCTCCTTGTTTACCTATTATAAAAGGCCGCCAAACCTGAAGAATGCCCTGGTGATTGGCATCTCGCAATCAGGACAGTCGCCGGATATTGTCAGTGTGCTGGAGGAGGGGCGGCGTCAAAACTGCCTGACGCTTGCCATCACGAACGAGCCGGGTTCTCCGCTGGCGAAAACTTCTGACTATGTGCTCGACATTCAGGCCGGAGTTGAGAGAGCGGTCGCTGCCACAAAGACCTACACCACGGAATTGATGTCCATTGCCATGCTGTCTGCGGCGTTGACTGGCAATAAAAAATATTGGGTTGACTTGGGGCAGGTTGCAGGCTGGATGAAATCCGTTCTGCGGCAGGATGCTTTTATAGCGCAGGCGTCGCAAAGATACCGCTACATGGATCAGACCGTGGTGCTGGGCCGCGGTTTCAATTACGCCACCGCCTTCGAGTGGGCGCTCAAGCTCAAAGAGTTGACCTATGTAAAGGCGGAGCCGTATTCATCGGCAGACTTTCAACATGGCCCCATTGCCATGGTCGAAAGCGGGTTTCCAATTCTGGCGGCCATGCCGAAGGGCAAAGTATTCAATTCAATGCTGGGCATGGTCAAAAGACTCCGCGAGGATATATCGGCGGAACTGGTCGTGATCTCGAACGACAGGAGGGCGTTAAACCTGGCGCAGGTGCCTTTAACGCTCCCGTCTGACCTGCCTGAATGGCTCTCTCCGCTGGTGGGTATCCTGCCGGCTCAATTATTTGCCTATTACCTGACGCTTGCAAAGGGTTGCAACTCCGAGCAGCCGCGCAGTATTCGAAAAGTAACCGAAACAAAATAAGACCGGCCGAAGTACGCTGGAATATTAAGCCTTGTCATCTTGTGTTTGTATGGATTTATACCCATCATGGCCGCAAATTGCGCCTTTTTACCCTGCGGGAAGCGCAATTTGCGACCGAGGGCATTATATGTAATAATGCTGCCAGTCAAAACCAAAAAACACCGGAGGCCACATCATGCGCGTCTGTATTCTTTCTGATGAAGAGATTTCAGATTTCAATCCCGCCCCATACATCAAAGACTTTGACTGGCAGATGTTCACCCTGACTGCCCCGGTCAAGGAGAAGATCCGCGCCCTGGCTGAAAGAAGGGAATTTGATGTCTTTCTGAATGTCTGTGAAGGCTATGAATTTGAAGACCTCGAAGATGACGAACTGGGCTATGACGGCATTGAGGTTGTGCAGGCTTTGGAAGAGCTGAATCTCCCATTTACAGGAGCGCACTCAAATTGTTTCGACCCGACCCGCGAGGAGATGCAGGCCATTGCCGAGGCGCATGGAATCGGCTTCGCCAGGGGTTATCATGTGAAAAGCGTTCAGGAAGCGGAGGAACTGGTCGGGAATTTGCGCTACCCGATCATGGTTAAACATCCGCAGAGTTACGGCAGTACAGGTATGACCAAAGACTCGCGTGCTGACTCGCTGGAGCAGGTCAAGACACAGGTGGCACGTATCTGTTCTGAGTATGGCGCGGCGCGCATGGAAGAATTTATTGTCGGCAGGGAATTTAACGTCCTAGTGGTGGATAACGTGGATGACTTGAATAGCCCGATTGCGTATCCGCCGGCCGAGCTGATTTTCCCTCCCAATGAAGAATTCTGGCACGTGGATATTAAGTGGAATTACGATGTCCCATTTAGTTTCGAACAGGTCGTTGACCCGGAATTGACCGCGCGCCTTCACGACATTGCCACGCACATGTACCTTGCCATGCAATTGGCGGGATATGGACGCTGCGATATCCGCATGAATGAAAAAGGGGAGTTGTTCATTTTGGAGATTAATCCCAACCCCGCTATCATGCTCCCGCCTTCTGATTACGGCCCCGCCGATTACATGATCCTATACGATGCCGGCGGTTATAAAGGATTTTTTGAGCGCATCTTCCGCGCCGCACATTTGCGCCACAGGATGCGGGAAGCAAAATAAACTCTGCCCGCTTCGCTTCCCGGCGTGTTTTGACGAAAGTTTCAGGAATAAAATTTGACGCCGGCTGTCAGCGCGGAATGAGAACCCATTCCCCTTTGTTTAGAATCTCGCCGCCCTTGAAGCCGTTTACGGCCATGAATAACTCAGGCTCGGTTTTTAATGACTCTGCCAGTGTTTCAGGCGTAACCTGATCTTGTGTAACTTGAAAAGGCTCAAGCGCCAGCAGTCCCTGAGGATCTCCGTTTTGCAATGGAATAACGATCAGCGCATTGATGCGGATGGGGATTTCCAGCGAAGAATTGACCGCCAGGATCGCTTCAAGGCTGGTTTTATATGTTTCGATCAGGGTTGGTAAATTTTCGCCATTGACCACTTTATGGATCAAGTACATCTGGCCGTTTCCGATGGGCATTTCAAGTGAACGCGCCGGCTTTTGCGTCGCTGTAAGGGTCGGGGCGGGGAGGATCGGTGTAAGGGTGGGGAAGGGTGAAATCGTAAATGTAAAGACCGGCAGGGGGGTGCCGGATTCTGCAGACGCTGTTGGAGGCACAGTGGCCTGTAACTGGGAATCAGGCGGCATGGTTTCCGAGACTGTGAAAACCAGCGCGGGATTTTGGACGGCAGACGGATCGCCGCTTTGGGAATTGTTGCCAAGAAAATAAAAAAACGCAGCTGCGGCAAAAGCCCCGGCCAGCAAAAAGCCAGCCCACAACATGCGCCTGTCCGCCGGCTCGTATAGCAGCGGTTCCATACTCCCATCGTAGACCAGCCCGGCCGGCATGGGTTTTTCTGCGCCGCTGACATGGACCGGGCAACTTTTATATTTCGGGTCGAGACAATAGTCGTTTTGATGTCCCTCTTTTATCTGAGAGGCCGGCTTGCATCGGTAGCAAACATTCTCCGGCGAGATAAATGCCATGTGCGAAGTCGGGTCGTTTGCCAACCCTAAAAACGGGCAGATAGTGAGTTGTGTATTGTTTGGCTTCGTCATTGATTCTCGTTAAAGTGCCCGCACGCTGTATGGCGCAGGAGTATGTTGGAACATCACATATTACCTATTAACTCACCTTATGCGGTATCACGAGGCCTGGTCTCGTGTTTGCAGGGCGACACGAATGCCGCCCGAGGAACTGCGTACCATCAACTATTAAGTTGTTCAGCGTCCTTCTTTTTTGCGGAAGCGGTCTTTTTCCAAGGCAGTTTGATCTTTCCATTGACTGCGTTTTTGCGTCCCCTGGAAGACGACTTGCCATTATTGCTTTGTGAGTACGTGTAATAGGTGTAGGGCGAGTAATTGCCATAGTAACTTTGCCCGGCCTGCACATTGTTCATGACGACGCCCAGCAGGCGGGCGCCCACGTGGCGGTACTGCTCGACGGTCGTTCGCGCAGACTCGGCTTGAGTCGAGCCGGGCGACAGGATCAACAACACTCCGCCGACGCGCGCAGCGATCAACTGGCTGTCGGTGACGATGGTCGGGGTGCTGTCCACAACGACGAAGTCGAACATCGTTTCAAGTTCATCGAGGATGTGGCGCATCTTTTCCGAAGCCAGTAATTCAGCCGGATTCGGCGGAAGCCCGCCGCTCGTGATGACTGAAAGCCCCAGGTCATCCCAGGGCTGGATCGCGTCCTTGAGGGAGATTTTGTCAACGAACACGTCACTCAACCCCACCCGATTGACCAGCCCCAACTCACGGTGAGTGCGCGGACGGCGCAGGTCTGCATCCAACAACACAACGCGCTTGCCGCTTTGCGCAATGATGGCTGCCAGGTTAATCGCCACAGTTGTTTTTCCTTCCGAGGCTCCCGGGCTGGAGATCAGAACGCTCTTGAGCGGTTTGTCAATTGCGATGTAGTCCAGATTTGTGCGCAGGGAACGGAATGCTTCGGCGGCCGGTGAACGCGGCAGGCGTACCACATGCGGGCCGCCGTTTTCTTCGTCGGTGGATGCCACATGCAGGGAATAACCCAAAACAGGCAGCCGCAAGACCCGCTCGACATCATCACGGGTTTTTAAACTCGTGTCCAGCGAGTTGGTCAACAGGATGATGGAAATGGAAAGGATCAAGCCGGCCAGGCCGCCAAGCAGGGTGTTGAATAAAACACGCGGACGGATCGGAACGCCGGAAGAAATGGCCGGATTAAGCTGCACGACGTTCGTCACATTTTGCATACGGGCGAGGCGCAGGGCTTCGCGGTTGTTTAATGCGTTGAGGTAAATCTGTTGGTATAAATTGAGGTTTTTTTCCAGGCTGGCGATTTCGTCGGTGGTGCTTTCCGCCTTGCCTGAAACCAGTAGTTTTGTATAAATTGCCTGATACGAAACCAGCAACTCCTCTTGTGAACTTAATGTCTGTTGTTGATCGGAGATTGCTCTTTCAAGTTCGCCGGGCTCAACGAGCACTGTCAGCCAGTCTATGTCGGCGGTAAGTGAATCGACTTTTTCGCGCGTGGCGTTGATCGAGACACCCAGTTCCGCCATGCTGGATTGAATGCCCGCCGCAAGCGACGGGTCCTGCCTGACCTGGGGATCGTTGGCGAGTTTATCTTCGAGAGTCTTGTAATCGGCCAATTGCTGGGCAAGCCGCGCCTGCGCCTGCTCCAGATTGACCTGCGCTGTTGCCAACATGCTTTGCGCGCGGTTGGTCGCGCCGACATTCTCGAGTTTGGCGAGTTCGTCCTTGGCTGCGCGGATGCTTTCCTGGGTGAGTTCAATATTGGATTGGGCGGCGGCCAGTTGGTCGGTCAGGGCATTCGACGTGGCTTTTCCTAATTCCCCCTGCAGCTCCGCGATTTTGCCTTCGAGTTCTGTGATCTGCAGGTCAAGGCTGGCCTCTGTTTCTGTATAGCGGGTGGCTTGAATGCTTTCATTTTGTTCTGCCAGCACTTGAACCAGTGAATCTGCAATGATGATCGCCCGCTGCGGGTCCGGGTCTTCGACCGTGATGCGGATGATCTGGGTGTTGGCGGCTGCGCTGACTTTTATCTGTCCCTTGCTTATTACTGCCCCTCCCACGCGCGTGGAAACATTTTCGCGCACCCAATCCTGTGAGAGCAGTTCAACGTAGGTCTGCGCCACCTGCTGGCTGCTGAGCTGCTGGGTAATATCTGTAACCGGACCTTCCGTGTTGGAGCGCGCCACCATCACCTGGGTTGAGGCGGCGTAGATCGGGGTCTGTAATTTACTGACAAGGTAGGCCGCCCCCATTCCAATCAGCAAACCGATGACGATCCATAAAACGCCGCGGCGCAGGGCGTCGAAAAACCGCTTGAGGTCAACGGTTTCGAATCCCTCTACATCCTGATAATGAGTGTTATCCATGAATTCTCCAAACGGTAATTGTCGGTATTCTATCAAAAAAATTCAATCTGAGGGCTGGGCAGGGACATTAGCGACTTTGGTCGGATGGTTTTTGTGAAAAAACGCGACCAAGGTCGCTATTTCCAATCCCTCTTGCTCAACATATTGGCTTTGGAAAAGCCGCGCTCTTCTCGTTTATATCGTATTTGACACGCGGCAAAAAAATTGCATTACTTTTGGAATGAATTATTGCGGGGCGCGAAATACAACTTCCAAAGTCATGTCCTGTTTCAACTTCGTGGAGAGAATCCAAGCGCCCTGTTCTAATTTAAACCCGGCCGGCGGATTCACCATTTCCATCCCGGCTGGCGGCTTGACGGTAATGGTCAGGGGGAGAGTGATCGTGCCCGCCTGTTTTTGCACGGTCAAACGATAGATCCATGCGGCGGATGCCGGGTCTTGCTGAAAGACAGATGCGGGCAGTTTGAAATCGAAGGATACGTCCACAGTTTTTCTTTGGGGGATGACAATCAGCGTGCCGAAGGCCTGAACGCCGGGGATGCCTTCATCTTTGAGTTGATCCACCTGCGCGGGCACCTCAATCTGACGCAGGGTCTGTTCAGCGGGGATATTCATCGGGGTAGCGGCAGTGAGCTGAGTCCCGCCGGCGGTGTAGACGCGCAAATACGAGAAGTGGCAGGCATCCATTGCGTATGCTTCAGGCGTGTCCACGCCGACTGCGTCTACGCGCGGGACGCAGGGAGTATCGCTGACCGACTTGTTGGTGTGACCCACGACCAGCCGTCCTGTGGGAGAGGCCGGGGTACTCAGGTCCAGTTCATAGGTCAGGGTTGATGCGAGCAGTGCGTTGCTTTTATTGAATCCGATATTGCTATCCACTGCCATGATGAAGTCGCTGTCCTGGGGCGGGCGCACTGCGCCGTCCCAATTGCGGCGCGCCAGCAGCAAGGTCATTTCAGTTTCGTCGAACTGCAGCAGGATGTGCCGTTCATCGAGCAGTTGAATCAAAACGGGGGCGAGCGAGCTCCAGGTTGAGCCGCGCGCGTTCAGGATTTTTTCAAGCAGCGGTTTTGCCAGCCGTCTGATGAATTGTTTGCGATCCCAATCTCCGAACACGCCGGGCGGGCGGGACTCTTTTGCAGAGCGCATGTAACTTAAAACATTTTCGCTGGT
>Ga0233425_10009195_pt1 | contig 12670 bp, 12 predicted proteins | sample Watercolumn_Towu_2_FD_181712 | JGI IMG/M metagenome (GOLD analysis project Ga0233425, IMG submission 181712) | Freshwater microbial communities from Lake Towuti, South Sulawesi, Indonesia - Watercolumn_Towuti2014_140_MG | ecosystem: Environmental > Aquatic > Freshwater > Lake | place...
GGCTCGGGTGAACGCCCTGCTCCAAATCAACTTAACAATTCGGGCCGGATTATCCCGTTTGGTAACCTTTGGACAACCCCAAAAACAAGACCCCCTGACTCCCAAATTTCAAATATCTTTGGCTAGGGTTTGTCTTTATGACCAATTGTGTCCAGGACCTTTAAGGCCTTTTGGGTCACATTTGAGGGCAAGGGGACATAGCCCAGACTAGAAGAATCCTTTTGGCCCTCCAGCAGACACCAGCGGAAGAGATCCTGAAGGGCCTTGGCTTTTTGGGGATCGGAGTACGTTTTGTAGAGAAGGACCCAGCTATAAGTAACGATGGGATAGGATTCTGCTCCGGAAGGATCAGGAATAAACAAGCGCAAATTTTCAGGCAGATTGACTCCGGCCAAAGCAGCTGTGGCGGCTTCCGAGGTCGGCTTAACAAAATAGCCTTCTTTGTTTTCCAGCAGAGCCAGCTTCAAGCCCAGTTTACGGGCAAATTCCAGACTGACATAGCCGATGGAACCCACTGACTGCTGAATGCGGGTAGCCACCCCTTCATTTCCTTTGGCCCTCATGGCGTTGCCCGGCCAATTGACTAAGGTGGTTGGTCCGAAGCGAGCCCGCCACTTTTCATTGACGGCGTCTAGGTGTTTGGTAAAGGCAAAAGTGGTCCCGCTGCCGTCCTGCCTGACCACGGTGGCAATGGAAAGGTTCGGTAGTTTGAGCCCGGGATTGGTTCTGACGATTCGGGGATCATTCCATTTCGTGATTTCACCTAAAAAAATTCCGGCATAGGCCTGACGAGAAAGTTTGAGGTCTCCTTCCAGGTCGGGAAGGTGATAGGCCAGAACGACACTGCCTGCGGTCAGAGGGAGCAGGAGAACACCATTTGAGACCATGGCCATCTCTTCATCCTTCATGGCTGCATCACTGGCCCCAAATTCAACCATTTCCTCCGGCTTAACTCGGACCGTTTTTAGAGGGAACTTTTTGCACGTGAGAACAGGCTTTATACCCCTCTAACGTTACAGATAAGTTACCTCTCCATTAAATTTTTTTGTCAGGCTCGGATTATCATACATTGATGAAAAAATCAGAGGAAATGGTCGGACGTGACATCAGGAGTGTGGACCGAGTAGGGGTAGGGGAGGAAATAAATCCTTTGGCTTCATGCCTTTATATGAAAATTTATTTCATACAAAAGATATTTTTTCGTCATTAAATTGTTACACTTGAAGATTATTTTATTGACCATAAATGAGCGATAATTTTTTGGAAGGAGTTAGATATGAGCTATTATATGCATAGTGTTCCTGGGAGGTTAAGAGTGAAGACCCCGGAGGTCAAAGGAAACCAGGATAAGGCCAGGGATGTTGAATGCTTATTAAATGGCTGTCAGGGGGTTAATGAGGTATCGGTAAATCCTCTGACCGGGAGCATTGTGGTCAACTATGATCGTCGGGCCGTGACCGACCGCACCTTAGTCAGTATGCTGGAAACTAACGGTTATTTTAAAGCCGATAAGGCCTTAACCAATGACGAGTATATCCATGGCGCAGCGAGTAAGGCCGGCAAAGTGGTTTGGAATGCCTTGTTAGGGTCCTTTGTGGGTATGGCCTTGGAAGAGACGCCGTTATCGTTTTTATCGGTTCTGGTCTAATATTCTTTTAGACAAATCTATGATTAAAAGCTAGGGGATCGGCGATAAAATTTAGTCTAATTTTTTAACCGCAAGACCAAAGAGACTTTTAGGCATTTCAACCTCCAGCCTTTTTAGTAATTCCCTACCATATTTTTTCAGTTTAACGCGGCCGATCATTTCGGTGAGATCACTCCAAAGAATGGATGAGGGCCGCTATATTGACCCGGTTGATCCTCCACGACATCAATGTGTGTCAGAAGTATTTTTTCGCCCCAGAGATCAGTCCAAAGATGGAGCATTATGGCTGGTGGTTCCAATTTGAAAGTGGAGGGTGCTTCTTTTCTCAAATCAAGGGTGAGTTGCATCCCTATGGCCGGACAGGTGGAGGCCAACGTCCCTCCGAAACGACGGAAAATGGGACGGTGCAGGTGACCACAGAGGATTCGTTCAATCTGCGGGTGATGGGCGATGAGGGTCTGAAATTCTTTCCACCCCCGGAATACTTCCTGGTCCATGTGCCCAATAGCTGAGGCAAAGGGAGGATGGTGCATAAAAAGAAGGGTAGGCACAGCGGGTCGGGCGGCCAGGACCTCGGCCAGCCATTCTCTCCTTTTGGGACCGAAACCTCCACCGTGTTCTCCGGGTGTAACCGTATCCAGACCGATCAGCCGCAAAGGAAAATTTTCTAGAGTATAGCAGAAATAGGTTTCTCCTTCCTCTTCGAGAGAATGCTCCAGGTATTCGTACTCGGAAAAAGTTTGTATCAGTCTCTCCTTGTGGTCGTGGTTTCCAGGGACGATCAGAAATGGAGATTTCAGAGGCAATAAAAGTCGACGCAGATAGTGGTAGGATTCGGAGGTTCCATCATCAACGAGATCTCCGGTCAGGAGGACCAGATCCGGTTGGGGATGTAAGGTATTAAGGTGCTCCACGGCCCGTTTTAAAGGATGTTCCGTATCGGCCACATCATAAGCCAGGACCCCTTGAGGCTTCAGATGAAAGTCGGAGAGCTGGGCGATAAGCATCTTACACCTTTAAAGTGAGCAAGGCCTTGGGGTCGATACGTATTTCGACCTCTTGCCCTTTGCTGAAGGTTTGGTTCCCCTTGGCCTCGATGGTCAGGTATTCTCCGCCGTTCCAGTCAATCAGGAGACGGGTGTGGTCGCCCATGAAAAAAGCGGCGGCCACGGTGGATCGGAGTTGTCCCCGCCCTTTCTCAGTGACCTCGGCATGTTCGGGACGAAAGAAGATTTCAAGTTCTTCTCCTTCTCCCCCTTGTACCTGTGGTACATCCTCGAGTTGAATGGTTCCGGCGGGAAGCAGAAGATGACCTGCCTGAATCCGACAGAAAATCCGATTGATCGTACCGACGAAATCGGCCACAAAACGGCTTTGGGGCTGAAAATAGATCTGACGGGGTGTTCCGACCTGAGCCACTTTGGCAATCTCCATGACCACAATGCGATCCCCCAGGGCCATGGCTTCCGCCTGATCATGGGTCACATAAATGGAAGTGATTCCCAGGTGTCTCAGGAGAGAATCGATTTCCATGCGCAGGGTGTCACGCAACTTGGCATCCAAGGCGGTCAGGGGTTCGTCCATCAAGAGCACTCGGGGACGGACGGCGATGGCCCGGGCTAAGGCCACCCTTTGTTTCTGGCCCCCGGAAAGCTGGTCGATGCGGCGATCGCGGAGTTCTCCAACCTTCATCATGTCCAGCATTTCATTAACCCGTTTTTCCAGGTCTTTTCCTCCGAATCCATGGACCTTCAGCCCGTAGGCAATATTCTCCCGCACATTCATATTCGGAAAGAGGGCATAGCTTTGAAAAACCATGCCCACATTACGCCGCTCGATGGGCACATCGCTGACTTCTTCCTCTCCGAAGAAGACCCGACCTGGAGGATCAGATGATTCGAGGCCGGCAATAATCCGAAGCAGCGTTGTCTTTCCGCAGCCGGAGGGTCCCAGAATAACGACGGTTTCACCGGCTTCCACAGTCAGATTAAATGGCTGTAAGGCCCGAGTTCCGTCCAGAAATGTTTTCGAGCAATTCTCCAGTAGGAGGGAGGTTCCGGAAGAGGAACGATGGCCGTTTTTCAATTCTGTTCGTTTGGTTGGTGAAATCATGTTTTCTGCCAATTCTTCTGATTTCCTTTCGGGGATCATGTTTTTTTCGGAAAACCCCTTTCCTTTGATCGGTTTGGTGACCGCTTGCATAGCCACAAGGAGGGGGATGATCATCAAAAAAAAGACAATTGTATAGGCAGACCCGATTTCCAGGCGCATGGAGGCATAGCTATCGGCCAGCCCGACGGGCAAAGTTTTAGTGATAGGAGTATGGAGCATCCAAGTTAAATTGAATTCCCCGATCGAAAGAGTAAAGACCATGAGCGAACCGGCTAGAATGCCGGGCATGGTATTAGGTATAACGATCTGAAAAAAGCGATTCCAGAAACCAGCCCCTAGACTGGCTGCCCCCTCTTCAAACTCTTTGAGTTTGATCGAACTCATCACCGCAATGACGGAACGGACCATGAAAGGTAGGGTGAAGATGATATGCCCAACCAGTATGAAGGACCAGCTCTGACGAAAGCCGGTGTATCCTCCATAACTGATGATCAAGGCCAAGGCGATGGCCAGACCCGGTATGGCCAAGGGAGTAACTAGAAGTTCTTCAAAAAGACGGGTGAAACGATTTTGCCACTTGACCATGGTGTAGGCCGCCGGAACGCCCAGGATGAGCGTGCAGCCTAGGCAGATCAGAGCGATCATGACGGAGCGGAAGATAGTATCCCGATAGAGCTCCCAGACCTTGAGAAACCACTGGAAGGTCAAACCGCTCTTAACCCCAATAATATAATTTTTCGTCAGACCTGCGGTAACCGACTGCATAACCGGGATGATCAGGAAGGAACAGACCAGGAGGGTCAGAACGAGTTGGACATAGAAGAGAGGTGTCTTTTTTCCCATAGACTTTGAAGGCAGGACAACCTAAGAGGTGGCCCTGTTTTTTTTAGCCAGAAGCCGCCACCGTTGTCCCCGAGATGGTCCGAGCTACGGAAAGAGCCACCCAGGTGATAACCCCGAGGATGATCGAAAGGGCAGCGGCAAGGGGGATATTCGCCAGCAAAGTAAACTCAGTGTAGATAACAATCGGCAATACATCAATATCCGTGGCCAGGGTGAAGGCTGTCCCAAAGGCCCCCATGGAGGTAGCAAAGCAGATGGCTCCGGAGGAGATCAGACCGGGAATCAGGGCAGGGACGAGGATATCTTTAATAACCAAAAAGGGTGAGGCTCCTAGAGATCGGGCCGCTTCTTCCAAACTGGGATCGATTTTTTCTGCCGCTGCCATTAAGGTAATGATCACCCGGGGAATGGAAAAATAGAGATAACCCAGAAAGAGTCCCGTAATTGAATAAGCCAAGACCATCTTTTGTCCGATCATAAACCGAGAGACATCTCCGATCAAACCCTGACGGCCCACCAGAAGAATGATCATGAATCCGACGACCACTCCTGGAAAGGCCAGCGGGAAGGTTAGCAAGGATACAATCAGACTTTTCCCCGGGAATTGGTTGCGGGTTAGAAAGACACCGGTAAAACCTGAAATGATCAGGGTAACCAGGGTGACGACAATGGAGAGGACGATGGTATTCACCAGGGTCAGGAGATAACGGGGATGGGTTAGAGACAAGAGATAGAGGTTGAATCCGGAAGGGCCACTGGCCGAGGTAAGGGCGAGCCGGGTGAGGGGGATAAGAAAAAAAGCGGCGAATACCGCCAGGGACGGGACGAAAAGGAAAAGGAGGTGCGGGTTACGGTGACGGTGCATGGCTGATTAACGGATTTTGGATTTGTCACCGGTATCCCCACAGTGAACGAGGATACCGGTGGAGAATCATTATCGGACTTCGTTCTGGTAGCGATTGTTGAAGGTTTTTTGGATATCAGCCATCTTCTTGTAATCGACAAATTTAGCTCGGGCATACTCTGAGGCCGGTAAGAATTTAGCGGCGGTCTCCGGAGACATGGCGCTCGGTCGCACGGGACGAAGAAAGGCATTGGCCCAGATGACCTGGCCTTTGTCCGATAGGGTGAAATCAAGAATCTTTTTAGCGTTTTCAGGATGAGGGGAATTCAAAACCAGGCTCATGACGTAAGGGGCCATGATCGTCCCTTCGGCAGGGATAACGAACTCCACATTGGCCTTATCCTTGTATTTGCCACGGTAGGCATTAAAGTCGTAGTCGATCAAAATAGGGATTTCACCCGAAATGACCCTAGCATAAGAGGTCTGCTTGGGAACAATGGGTTTGTTGTCTTTAAGTTTTTTAAAGTATTCCATTGCTGGGGTCAAGTTGTCGAGTGTCCCTCCCAGGGCGATATTTATACCGATTGCTGCGGTATAGCCCACAGCGGCGGAAGTTGGATCAAGGTAACCGACCATGCCTTTATACACCGGCTTGAGCAGGTCTGCCCAGGATTTGGGCACAGGCGCTCCCCCCAAGGCATCCTTGTTAACAAAAAGACCGATCGTCCCTGAATGGATGGTGAACCAGTATCCGTCAGGATCTTTGAGTCCGGCGGGGATTTCATTCCACTTGGCCGGTTTGTAGGGGGCGACCACACCGGCCTGTTTAGCCAGGATGCCGAAGGTTACTCCGAAATAAGCCACATCAGCCACGGGGTTATTTTTTTCAGCGATAAGTTGAGAGAGGGTCTGTCCGGAGTTCTTATTGTCATGGGGAACATCAATCCCCAGATTCTCTTTGATGGCCTTGAGCTGGGCAGCCCAGTCAGCCCACTCGGGAGGACAGTTGTAACAAGTCCCCGCCCCTGAGCCATAACTGAGACCATTCAGACCGATAATAAAAACAAGTGTTAGCCAAAAAATACCGGATTTAAATTGATTCATAAAGACCTCCTTATTCTAAGTTGTTACGAGATGTAGAATCCAAAGGATCGGAAATACCGGAAGTCAAAAGAACTTCTTTTTATTACCACAGGGTTTATTGTTTTTAATATGGAGAAGTTTCCATATCAGCATGAGGTTACGGTTGGATGACCTTTTGGTTAAATTTAAACAGGGTCTCTGGATTATGCTCGGAGCCGGGAAGGGTGGGAAAGTGATCACCTTGCTGAAAGCTGCCCTTGACCGGATAAAAAAATCTTAAGCAACCCCATTATTCTTCATACAAAAGATATTTTTTCGTCATTAAACCGTTACAATAGGAGATTATTTTAATGTCCATTAATGATTGATAACTTATAGGAAGGAGTTAGATATGAGCTATTATATGCATAGTGTTCCCGGGAGGTTAAGAGTGAAGACCCCGGAGGTCAAAGGTAACCAGGATAAAGCCAAAGATGTGGAATACTTATTAAATGGCCATCAAGGGGTCAATGAGGTATCGGTAAATCCTCTGACCGGGAGCATTGTGGTCAACTATGATCGTCAGGCCGTAACCGACCGCACCTTAGTCAGTATGCTGGAAACTAACGGTTATTTTAAAGCCGATAAGGCCTTAACCAATGACGAGTATATCCATGGCGCAGCGAGTAAGGCCGGCAAAGTGGTTTGGAATGCCGTGGTCGGGTCCTTTGTGGGTATGGCCTTGGAAGAGACGCCGTTATCGTTTTTATCGGTATTAGTCTAGTTTCTTATTCGCTTCTGCTTTAGAAAAGCCGGACAAACGGCTTTTTCCAATTTTTTTATTTAAGCCGGCCTATTAAGCCAAAAAACCTTCCTTAATCAACGATCCTGTTTGACCAGCCATTCCGTTACAGCCCGGTAATCTTCGGCTCCGTGTGATGAAGGGGCATAATTGATGACTGACTTCCCATAGAAAGGTGATTCGGCCACGGAGACATTTTCGCGGATCGAAGGGGCTATCTTTCCCGGATAGTCTTTTTCCAGTTTATCCAGAATGACCCAGTGAATGTTTCGACGAGGATGGACACGGCAGGGAACAATAGCTTCAAGTTTTGGGCGCTCCCCTCCATATTCTTTGGCCACCTCATTTATGGCGGCGATCATCTGCACCAGTCCTGTTACGGCTAAGATGGTGGCCTCAACAGGCAGAAGAACCCCGTGGCTAGAATATAAGGCCGTAAGGGTTAGGACGCCTAAGGAGGGGGGACAGTCAATGATTACCCAGTCCCAGTGGCCTTCTGTATACAACAGACAGCGTTGAAGCAATTCTTTCCCCAGGGCGCTGGAAAAGCGGTGCCAGGCCTCGCTCAACCTCGGACCGGAAGGCACGAGATCCACTCCCGGAACTTTCGTTGGATGGACCGGCAAAGCGGTCGTTCGCTGAATGGCCTGAAGAAGGTCTTGCCCATCGTCCTGACAACCGAGAAAAAGTCCGGCATTGCCCTGAGGGTCCAAATCCACCAACAACACCCGGGAACCTCTCTGGCCAAGACAGGCGGACAGGTTGACTGCCGTGGTCGTCTTGCCTACCCCGCCTTTATGGTTAACGATAGAGAGAACATATCGTTTAGAGCTGAAACTACTGGTCTCCATGCTTGGTTCTCCGCTCTTTTAATATTGATCATATTGGCACCACGTTTGCCCGATTTCCAATTCTTGTCAAGATAAAATTTGCTTGATTATTTCGGGAGAAGTTTTTTGTCATAATAAATTCATATTTGGGACACCATTGAGACACAATGCAATGGTAACATGACAAAAGTTATTATATTAAAATATAGGATTGGATTAAAAAGTGGTGCCGGCCTAAGAGAATCCGGATGAGGCAAAAGGAAGAACATGAAACTAAACTGGCTACCAGGGGTGAGAATTGAGACTCTCCTGCCTAACTATTTTATTGATCCGGTTACCGGTATGGAATTCGTCCCCGTCAAGGGGGGCTGTTATCTGATGGGGGATATTTTTGGTGATGGAGAACCCGACGAAAAGCCGGTTCATGAAGTCTGTCTGGATGATTTTTATTTAGGTATGTATGTGGTGACCCAAGGCCAATGGAAAGCGATCATGGGCATTAATCCGTGCACTTATAATTATGGAGAGGATCATCCGGTGGAGCAGGTGACCTGGAATGATGTCCAGATTTTTATTCGAAAATTGAATCAACGGGCCAAAGAGAAATATCGTCTGCCCACCGAGGCCGAATGGGAGTATGCGGCCAGGAGTGGCGGGAAATTAGAGAAATGGGCCGGGACCAGCAATATATCGAAGCTGGAGAGGTATGCCTGGTATAATAATAACTCCGGTGGATGGACCCAACCCGTGGGACAAAAAATACCAAACGGTCTGGGCTTGTATGATATGAACGGGAATGTCTGGGAATGGGTTCAGGACGCCTATCAAGATGATGCCTATCTAAAACATTTCAGGATGAACCCGGTTATAGAAAGCGGCAAGGATCGAATCTTGCGCGGCGGCTCTTGGCTGGACGATGCCGGAAGCCTTCGATCAACTACTCGCTACAGATTCAATCCCGACTTCCATTACCGCAATCTAGGATTCCGTTTAGCCCGGGACCTCTAGTAACTTTTTTACTCCTATTTTCGGATTAAGCCCGCATGCCTCAATGTAACCATTCTGCCATCTAATCTTCATTTTCAATTAACCTTTATTTTTCAAGACTGTTTCGTTTTGTACCGATAGGGGAGGTAGTTGGGTGAATAAGAGGTGAGAGGGATTCTCTGCATAATTTATTAAGGAGAAAAGAAAATGTGGAAGAGATTGAAATTGAAAACAAGGATTATGTCCCTGGGTGTCTTTATTACCCTTTGCTTTACTTTGATGCTGGTTTGGGTTTTAAGTCAATTCTCTTCAAATTTTTACGAGTTTAAGGCGATCCAGTCTCGAAATATGGTCCGGATTACCGTAAGCCTGCTTTCCGAATATGAGGCCAGGATAAAAGCCGGGGAATTTGACCGGTTGGAAGGGCAGAAAAGGGCTCTGCAAAGAATTAAAAATTTACGATACAATGATGACGATTATTTCTGGATTAATGATCTCGGACCAAAAATGGTTATGCATCCCTTCAATCCGGCTTTGGATGGAAAAGACCTCTCCGACTATAAGGATTCAAACGGGAAGAAAGTCTTCATGGAATTTGTCAAAGTGTGCCAGGAAAAGGAAGAGGGTTATGTAGATTATATGTGGCCCAAACCGGGTCAAACTAAGCCCGATCCAAAAATTTCTTATGTTAAACTGTTTAAACCCTGGGGTTGGATCATCGGTACCGGAGTCTACGTAAACGATATGAAATCCGACCAAGAGAAAAAAATGGCCAAGATTTATTATGTAACTTTATTTTTAGTTATCATCATAGGATTTGGAGGATTGCTGCTGAGTTATTTAATGGCCAGATCCATTGCCAAGCCCATCCATCGGACTGTGGAAGGGATATTGGAAGGGGCGGATCAGGTGGCCGGGGCCTCTTCGCAAATTTCATCGACCAGCCAATCGTTGGCTGAGGGGGCATCCGAACAGGCTGCCGGACTGGAGGAAACGTCCTCCTCCATTGCAGAAATGACCTCCATGACCAAGCAAAATGCCGACAATTCCAATGAGGCCAACGCCTTGATGCTTGAGACGACTACCGTCATGTCCGAGGCCAATCAGGCCATGAAAGAACTGACTCAATCGATGAATGAGATCACGATTGCCAGCGAGGAGACCGGAAAGATCATTAAAACCATCGATGAAATCGCTTTTCAAACGAATCTTCTGGCCTTGAACGCCGCAGTGGAGGCCGCCCGGGCCGGAGAAGCCGGGGCCGGTTTTGCAGTCGTGGCTGATGAGGTCAGAAATTTGGCCCTGCGGGCGGCCGAAGCGGCAAAGAATACGTCGAATCTAATTGAAGAAACGGTTAAAAAGATAAGAGCAGGGTCGAATATCGTGGAACGAACCAATCAAGCTTTTACTAAGGCGGCCTCCGGTTCGAAAAAGATAGCCGACTTAGTGGGAGAGATTACCGTCGCATCTTATGAACAGGCCCAGGGAATCGAACAGATCAACAAGGCCATTTCGGAGATGGATCGGGTAGTCCAATTGAATGCCGCCAATGCTGAGGAGTCCGCTTCGGCCGCTGAAGAAATGAATGCCCAGGCCGAACAGATGAAAGATTATGTAGAGGAGTTGGTTTCGGTCATCAGAGGGAATGGAAATGAGAGCCGTCCGCCTCTAAAGGCCATTTCCGGACCGGAGAAGAAAAGGAAGGTGTTGGCCCTTGATCGGCGGGGAAATCCAAAACTTGGACCCCCCAGGCGTCCAGACAAAAGGTCCGGCAGGACGGCTATTCCTGACCGCTTTCAGGAAGTCCACCCGGACCAGGTGTTTCCTCTGGATGAGAAATAGCCGTTGTTATTGTAACCGGATGCGGAAAAACTCTATTTTTTCCGCATCCGGTTAAAGCGCCGTCTTTAGCGTCTGCACCTTATCGGTCATTTCCCAGGGAAGGCCGATGTCCATCCGTCCCATCTGCCCATAACTGGCCAGTTTACGGTAAAAACCCCCTTTCAGGATCAAGGGCTGGTAGCGAAGATTAAACTGTTTTAAAATAGCGGCCAGACGAAAATCAAAATGTTCTTCCAATAGAGCGGCAATTTTTTCTTCAGGTATTTTCCCTGTCCTAAAGGTTTCCACCTGAATACTCACCGGACGGGAAAATCCGATGGAATAACTGAGCTGGACCTCACATTCCTCCGCCAGTCCGGCGGCGACGATGTTTTTGGCGGCGTAGCGGGCGGCATAGGCCCCCACCCGGTCAATGCGCAGGGGATCCTTGCCGCTCAGGGCGGCCCCGCTGTGACGGGAATATTCGCCGTAGGTATCGATGGCGTTTTTGCGACCGGTCAATCCGGAATGGATGGACGGTCCGCCCATGATAAAAGGGCCGTCGGGATTGATAAAAATCCGGGTATGTTCATCCGGTCCAAGTGCTTCATCTTTAAAGACCGGATAAATAACCGTTTCCCGAAGATCATCTTCCAGGCGGCTTAGAGACGGCCCTCCGGCCGTAGCCGCCCTGGTTTGACTGGCAATGATGGTGATGCTGTCTATTCGAAAGGGTTTCCCTTGGCGAAATTCTATACTCACCTGTGTTTTTCCATCAGGCTCCAGATAAGGAAGGATTTTTTGGACTCTGACGGAAGTGAGTTTCCGGGCCAGTTTGTGGGAAAGCCAGATCGGCAGGGGCATCAGGGCCGGGGTTTGGTTGCAAGCAAAGCCGAAGAGGGTGACTTGATTCTTGATCATGACCAGGTCCATATCCTTATCGGATAATTGTTTCTCGTTAAAATAAGTTCCGCTTTGTTCCGGCAGTTCCCTGAGACTGGTGATGACGCTGCAGCTTCGGGCATTAAAACCCTGCTGGTCATAGCCGACCTGGTGGATGACACTGCGGGCCAGGCCTGAAAAATCCACCGTGGCATCGGCGCTAAACCGGGCGGCGATAAAGAGAATGGCTGTGGCTACAGCACATTCGACGATCACCCGGGCGAAGGGGTCCTGCTGCAGAAAATGATCGACGATGGCATCACTGATTTGATCGCATAATTTGTCCGGATGTCCCTCCGTCACCGACTCGGAGGTGAAGATAAAGTCTTTTTTCATGGTGCACCTTTCGTTAATCCGAAGATAGGGTCCATTATCTAACTCACCCTGTTTTCATCTATGGTGGTGTCACGCCACTGTCGTTGCATGACGGTTTAGGTCGCCTTGTGAGGCAGAAGAGAGAGCGTGGGAACAGGAGTCTGATTGGCCGATATAAGACTCTTTTTGATCGCTTCGTTGGCCAGGAGAGGCAGGGCAGCCCCCCCGATGATAACCACTCCATCGATTAGTCCGATGGGTGTCAGACCCAGGAGGGTCCGCAGGGGAGGAACGACAAAAGTCAGGGCCTGAACAGCCAGGGTGGTGCCGATAACTATATTCAGTTTTCGGTTCGGTTCCATCTTTATGTCGTCCAAGAGGGAATGGGTTTCCGAACGACAGGTAAAGGCGTGTAACAGTTGACTCCCGCAAAGGGTAGTAAAGGCGATGGTCCCGGCCGCCGG
>Ga0233425_10009196_pt1 | contig 12670 bp, 10 predicted proteins | sample Watercolumn_Towu_2_FD_181712 | JGI IMG/M metagenome (GOLD analysis project Ga0233425, IMG submission 181712) | Freshwater microbial communities from Lake Towuti, South Sulawesi, Indonesia - Watercolumn_Towuti2014_140_MG | ecosystem: Environmental > Aquatic > Freshwater > Lake | place...
AAGGCCTCGGTCAGAAAACGCAGGTAGCTCTTGGTGCCGGAGTAGACCGCGTAGTTGGGCACGGGCACGAACGCGGCCATGGAGGCCACGTTCAGCACCCAGGCCCGGTGGGGCCGGCCCAGCACCTGGTCGAGGAAGAGGCGCGTGCAGAGCGTGGCCGCCGTGATGTTCAGGTCGATGACCTGCAGCTGCTTCTCGATCGGGACACGGGTGAAGGGCCGCCACTCGCCGATGCCGGCGTTGTTGGCCAGCACCGCGAGCGTCCAGCCGTTGGCGCGGATGGCCTCGACGGCCTGCTCGAACGCGCGTCGGGCGTCGTCGACGCGCGAGAGATCGACCGCGATGGGGACGCACTGCACGGGGTGGGCGGCCTCCAACTCGGCCTGCAGCTCGGCCAGCCGCTCGGCGCGCCGCGCCATCACCACGGTGTGGAAGCCGCGCCGCGCCAGCGCCCGTGCCAGCTCGCGGCCGATGCCGGCCGACGCGCCGGTCACGATGGCCGCGCTCGCGCCCCCCTCCGCGGGAGCGCCGATGCCCCGGGCCTCGACCACGCTCACGGCGGCCTCCCGTGGCTACCAGATGGGGTAGGTGAACGGTTGCCAGTGACCGGCCTGGTCGGACACGCCGGTGCCGGCGTTGGTGTACAGGTGCTCGTAGCCCGGGCCGCCCGTCACGTCGTAGGGCCGCCACTCGACCACCAGCGAGCCGCCGGGCGTGATGAAGGCGGCCGGGACGGTGAACTTGTATTCCTTGTTGTTGCCGATGTCGACGTTGTACAGCGCCTGGGCTTCGACCCAGGTGGCGTCGCCGTCCTTCTTGTAGCGCAGGCGCACGTCGATGTCGGGTGCGGGCTGGTTGGGATAGGGCGCCGGGTTGCCCGCCGTGCCGTTGGTCGAGCCGGGCTTGAACACCTGCACGAACATCACGAAGGTGTTGTTGGCCGTGGCATGATCGCCGTTGTTGGGCCACGCGTTGCCCACCCAGTCGAGCTCGCACCGATCGGGGATCTTGTTGCCGTCGCTGTCGATCTTGTCGTCGACGAAGGGGCAGGTGTCCAGGTCGTTGGGAACGCCGTCGCCGTCGACGTCGGGGTCGCAGGCGTCGCCGACCAGGTCGCTGTCGAAGTCCTTCTGGTCCGCGTTCGCGACCTTGGGGCAGTTGTCGGCGCCGTCGGCCACGGTGTCGCCGTCGTCGTCGGGATCGCAGGCATCGCCCTGCCCGTCGCCGTCGGTGTCGGTGGTGTCGGCCGTGGCCAGCAGCGGGCAGTTGTCTTGGGCGTCGGGCACGCCGTCGCCGTCGTCGTCGGGGTCGCAGGCGTCGCCCAGCCCGTCGCCGTCGAGGTCCTGCTGGTCGAAGTTGGGCGCCAGCGGGCAGTTGTCGAACGCGTCGAGGATGCCGTCGCCGTCGTCGTCGACGTCGAGGCAGTCGGGGGTGCCGTCGCCGTCGGTGTCGACGAAGCCCTCGTCGGTCTCTCCGTCGCAGTCGTCGTCGACCCCGTTGCACAGCTCGGGCTTGCCCGGGGCGATGTCGGCGTCGTAGGGCCGGCAGTCCAGGGTGTCGGGCGCGCCGTCGTTGTCGTCGTCGAGGTCGACGCAGTCGGCCAGCCCGTCGCCCTCGAAGTCGGCGAAGCCCTCGTCGGCCACGTCGTTGCAGTTGTCGTCCTGGCCGTTGCAGGCCTCGTTCTGGCCGTGGAACACGGTGGGATCGAGGGGCTTGCAGTCCAGGGCGTCGGGGTCGCCGTCGCCGTCGATGTCCTGCTCGACGCAGTCCTTGGTGCCGTCGCCGTCGGTGTCGGGGAAGCCCTCGTCGGTCTGCCCGTCGCAGTCGTCGTCGCGGCCGTTGCAGGCCTCGGTGTTGCCGTGGAAGCGCGCGGGATCCAGCGGCGCGCAGTCGGCGGCGTCGAGGTCGCCGTCGCCGTCGTCGTCGGGGTCGCGGCAATCGGGGGTGCCGTCGGCGTCAGTGTCGCCGTAGCCCTCGTCGGTCTCTCCGTCGCAGTCGTCGTCCTGGCCGTTGCAGAGGGCGAGCCCGAAGGCCTCGCCCTCGCTCTTGCCCACGTTGATCTGCGGATCGAGGTCGTTGCAGTCGGTGCCGCCCAGAGCCACGCCGGCCGAGCCGTCGCCGTCCTTGTCGGGGTCGCAGGCGTCGCCCTTGCCGTCGGCGTCGAGGTCGGCCTGGTTGGCGTTCTTGTCGAGGGGGCAGTTGTCGTCGCAGCTGGCGACCTGCCCGCCCGTGCAGGGCTTGTCGTTGGGGTTGCCGCTGCCGTTGCCGTCGTCGGGCACGCCGTCGTCGTCGTCGTCGGGGTCGACGCAGTCGGCCAGCCCGTCGCCGTCGGTGTCGGTGAAGCCCTCGTCGGGGTCGCCGTCGCAGTCGTCGTCCTGGCCGTTGCAGGCCTCGGGCTGGGCGCCCTGCAGGGGGTCGCAGGTGTTGGCCTGGCCGTCGACGCAGGAGGGCACGCTGTGTTCGCACGGCCCCACCCCGCACGTCAACGTGCCCAGGTCCTCGTCGATGCTGCCGTCGCAGTCGTTGTCGACCGTGTCGCAGGCCTCGAAGTCGGGCACGGCCGCGCTGCACTCCGAGAGGCCCGCGGCGCTGCACGCGCGCTGCCCCAGGCAGATGCCCATCTCGCCCGTGCGCTGACAGGGCGTGGACAGGCCGGCCTCGCGCGCCCACCCGGGGCAGGAGCACTCGCCGCCGTCGGGCACGCACTGCAAGGCACCCGCGCGCTCGACGCACGAGAAGCCCTCGGGGCAGTCGCCCCAGCCCTCGCCGCAGGGGCCGCCGCAGAAGCTGCCCTTGTCGAGCCCGAAGTCGAGGCACTTGAGCAGGCCCACCTCGAAGCCCGTGGCGCCGCAGTCGGAGTCGGAGGCGCAGGGCAGGCACAGGGTGGGCTGGGCCGGCAGGCACAGGTAGACGGGATCGGAGCCCGAGACGTCGCGGCACAGCCAGCCCGGCTTGCACGTGTCGACGCACGCCTCGGCGCACACGCGCCCCTCGGCGGTGAAGATGCAGTAACCCGACAGGCAATCGCCGTCGAACTCGCAGGGGCAGTAGGGCGTGCCCGGCTCGTCGGAGCAGCCCGGCGGCAGGTAGGGCTCGGAGTCGACGTCGGCGGTGTCGGCGGTGTCGGCGACATCGCCGGGCTCGGGGCCGACCTCGCCGGGGGAGGCATCGTCGCCGCCGGACACGTCGACCTCGCCGGGCAGATCGGCCCAGTCGAGGGGGTGCACGTCGGCCGTGTCGATGGGGGGCGCATCGACGGGCACGTCGACCGACAGGTCGGGCTGTGCCTGGTCGCCCGCGACGTCACGACCGTCGCCCCCGCCGCCACCGCACGCCGCCACGAACGAACCGAGCGCCACCAGGAGCACGAGCCGTCTAACCAGCATGAACGAGCCTCGAGAGGCAATGCGCTGGAACGGAGATTATCGCCTTCGGTCGTGCGGGGCAAGGCGCCCGAGGGCTGACCGACCTTCAACTTTACGCAACGGCCAGCCAATCGAGCCTCCGAGTCGAAGCGACGGGGAGATTGGCGAGCCTAAAAGACGAGCGCAGCAAGCGTAACAGCAGAGGCCCGGACGTGCGCCCGATGGAGGCCAAGGCGCGACGTGGGCCCTTACCCCGCGATCGCGTGCCACCGGGTAGGCGTTCTGCGTGGCCGAAACCGCAGGTGCCGGGGACCGAAGAACGCCAGAACGGCTCGCAACAGCGGTCGAATTGGCCTACGGGCACTCGACCCGGGAACCCTCGAAGGTGCCCAGGAACGCCGGCTGCTGCTGTCCCGGAGGGAACGACTGCAAGACGCCCTCGTCGAGCTTCTCCACCACCTGGTCCTGGTTCTCGTCCTTCATCGTCGCGCGCCCTGCGAAGACCAGGTCGAGCGTGAAGTAGAGCACGCCGATGGTCTCCTCCACTGGATTGACGAGCACGCCGAGCGCGCCGTTGCAACAGTCCTCGACCACCGACGCGTCGAGGCTCACGTCGGCCAGCACGTCGGCCGGGACACCGTCGGCCACGCCCTGGCAATCGACGATCGACCAGAGCGCGTCTCCCAGTTCGTGGAACTGCCCCGCCGTGGCCCACGGGACGAACAACTCGTTCAGCACGAACCGGTTCACCCGCCCCGGGTCGACCGGCAACGGAACCGCTTTGAAGCTCAGCTGATCGAGCTCCTGCACGGTGGCCTGCACCTCGCTCTCGGAGCACGCGTCGACACAGGCCTCCACGGGGCAGCAGCACGAGTCGCCGGCCTCGTCGTGCGTGCAGAGCCCTTGCAGCGGGTTGGAGGGCGCCACCCCACAGGCGCTCGTCGGCTCGCACCCGTGGTCCCACGAGACGTGCGTGCCCGCCCAGGTCACCGTGCCCGGGAAGGGAGCCCCGTTGCCCGGCGGCGGCCCCAACTGCAGGCGCCCGTCGACGCCCACCTGCGAGAGCAGGGGCTCGATCCCGGCCAGGGTCTCGGACAGGCATGGTGCCCAGACCAACGGATGGGCCAGCAGCCAGTCGTGGACGCTCGCCGCCACGGCGTCCCCGAACGCCGCCTGTGTTTCTTCGGGCAGCGCGCCCCAGGCTTCGCCAAGGTACATCTTGATGCCCTTCACGGTCATGTCCGCGACGAAGGTGCCGGGGTCGTAGAGAAGATCGTGGACCAGGCTCGCGACGGCGCCGGCTCCGCAGCCAGAGAAGTCCATCGTGGAGGAGAGGTCGTAGCAACCGGATGGATCCAGGAGGGCTGATGGCTGCTCTGCGTCCACGTCCGCAGGAGCTTCTACGACCAGGTCGCCCGGCGCTGCTCCGTCCGCTACCGCTTCCGCCTCGACCTCGGCGGAGTCCGCGATCGGCGTCTCGGGGCCCCCATCGGTTGGATCGGTAACCACGTCCACCGTATCGGCGAGACTCGAAGGGTCGTTCCCGCACGCGGCCAGCCCACCGCAGAGCGCAGCGACCGCCGCCCAGAGAAGGACCGTACGCATGCTTCACGCCCGCATCGCCAAGGATCCCCTCGAAGGATACTGCGTTTCCTTACGGCGGACCACACTCTACGGCCACAGGGGTCGAGTCTAAACACTTGACACTTGTCTGAAGGGCGGGCAGGCCGCGCAGCGCTCCCTGAGCGCTCCCAAGGTCGTCCCCCCCTGGTGCAGACGGATCCGCGGTGCGCTCCGTGGGCGCTGGCCGTAGGTGTCATGTGTATAGACCTGACCCCGCGATCGCCTCCGCGATCGCCTCGTGGGCGCTGGCCGTAGGTGTCATGTGTATAGACCTGACCCCGCGATCCGCGATCGCGAGGTAGCCAACCACCGAGAAGAGGCCGGTCGAGCCCGCAGGCCGATGGCGCGGCCGCGGCGTGCCCTATGCGCGAAGGTCGGTCGCCGCGTCGGTGGCCGTGTCCACGGGAGGCATCCCGCCCCAGATGACGGTGTCGGGGCACAGATCGAGCCCGCCTGGCCACACCACCGTTCCGCCTTCGGCCCGCACCTGACGGAACGCCTCCGGATCACTGCGGACATGCTGGAAGACAGGACCCCGGAGCAGCGAGCCGACGTCGCGCTCGACCCGGGTGCCGTTCGTCAATTCCAACTCCAGCCTATACCCGTCGAGGGCTCGGGCGCGTCGAATACGAAGCATGGGGCCTCCCTACTCCAGCGGCTCGATGGGGGCAAGGGTCACGCCGTCGCGCGCCTTCTCCCAGTCGGCCCGGATCTCGTCCCGGTGGAACGAAGCCCACTCGAGCAACATGGTCGCTCCAGTACATCTTGATGACGACACCGAAGAAACGGCTGATCTCCGGCACGTTGCCCTCCTTCGCCCGACTTCGAATCTAGCAACCGCACTCGGGCGTGGCAAGCAAGGCCCTGCAGCGCGCCCGTCAGTCCTCCGCATCCGCCGCGTCCGGATCGTCCTCGGGCTCCGGCAGCGCCTGCCCGCGCGTCCCGGTCCGGATCGCGACCAGTTTGCCGTCCTCGAAGGTGAGCACGCGCACCAACCGGTTGGGGCCGAAGTCGTAGGTCCAGGTGTCGAGGGTGACCGTGCGCTGCACCACCGTGCGCCGGGGGCCGAGCCAGGTGCGCTGCCGCTCGTGCTGCTCGGCGAAGTGCGGGCTGCCCCAGGCCAGCGTGACCTGCGACCGGGTCTGGCCCACGTGCACGATGCCGACGCGGTCCCGGTCGCCCGCGGGCTCCACGGGGCCGTAGCCGCCGCTGGCCACGCGCGTGAGCACGCCGTTCTTGAAGGTCATGACGCGCACCAGGCGGTTCGGCCCCAGGTCGTAGGTCCACTCGTCGATGGTGCGCGACACGTGGTACCAGATCCCGTCGTCGTCCCGCAGGTCGACCTCGATCAGGCGCTGGTCCCACAGCGTGGGGTCGCCGCAGGCCAGCATCACCTCGGCGGTGGTCATGCCGCGCTCGATAATGCCGTGAGGGCACGACTGCGCGCGGGCCACGCCGCCCGCACTGAGCACCAGCGCGAAAAGGACCCAGCACGCGCACGCTCGACAGGCCATGGAATCTTCCTCCTCGACGTAGACCCGTGTGACGGCGGAGGGGCAGCCAATATTCAAGGCCCAACGACCAAAGAGCAGTCCTTCCGACAGACCGCCGGCCACACCGACGCGATGCACCTGGTCGCTTGCCGATGATGGCAACTTCCGCTATCATGCGACCATGAACGCGAAACACCGCAAGACGCTCGAGGCCGTGTTCGCCAGGCCCACGCGCGGCAACATCGTGTTCAGCGACATCGAGGCTCTCGTCAGGGCCTTGGGCGGCGAAGTTCGCGAAGGACGAGGCTCCCGCCTGGCGTTCGAGTTGCGCGGACGCCGCGAGTACATGCATCGCCCGCACCCAGGCAAGGAGGCCAGGATGTACCAGGTCGAAGCCCTTCGCGCCTGGCTCGAATCGCTGGAGGTCACGCCATGAACAGCACCCTGAAGTACCGAGGTTACGCGGCGCGCGTCGAGTTCGACCCGCGCGACATGATCTTCGTGGGCACCGTGCTCGGAATCGAGGATCACATCACGTTCCACGGAGACACCGTCGCCGATCTGACCGCCGACTTCTACGCGGCCGTCGACCACTACCTGGAGGATTGCGCGGCAACGGCGCGAAAACCCCAGAAGCCCTACTCTGGGCGCCTGATGCTGCGCGTTCCGCCCGACGTTCACGCCCACGCGGCCGGCATGGCCGAGGCGCACGGCAAGAGCTTGAACCAGTGGGCCGCCGAGGTGTTGGCTCGCGCGCGCTGACTCGAGCTGGCCGCGGAATACCGCTCGTTCGAGATCTCTTCGTGCCGGCCCCACCGCTCGCTTGTTGACTTCGTCGACACCCCCGCGATTTCTGAGTATCCTTCGATTGAATCGACGCTCGGGGGGCCCATGAGACTCAGAGTCGCGTCCGCCGCGATGGGACCGCGGAGACCGACGCGATGAGCCCCTGGCACACGCACCTCGACTTCGGGCTCGTCTCGCTCGGCACCTGGACGCTGTTGGGGCGCATCCCCCTGGCCCTCGCGGTCCTGGCGCTGGTGCTGCACGCCCGGCGCTTCGTACGGCTCCCGATCGCCATGCTCGCCGCCTCGGGCCTGGCCGCCGGCGTCGCGGTGGGTACCGTGGTCGTGCCCAACATCGTGGGGGCGCTCGCGGGCGGGCTCGTCGGCTGGGCGTTGGCGCTCCGCGCGCTGGGCGTGCGCCTGCCTTGGGCCTTCGCGGTGACGCGAACGCTGCTGGTGCTGGTGGGGGTGGGGCGCCTGGGGTGCCTGCTGGCGGGGTGCTGCTTCGGTACGCCGACCGACCTGCCGTGGGCCGTGGCCTACCCGGTGGGCGCGCTGGCCCACGACCTGCACCTGGCGCTGGGATGGGCTTCGTCGCTCGGGCCGTCGCGGGCGGTGCACCCGGTACCGGCGTACGAAGCGGTGTTCCTGTTGGCGGCGGCGGCCGCGCTCCCCGCGCTGCGGGCCCGCGTGCGAAACGACCGGGCCCTGGCCTTGGGCGCGGGCGCGGGCTACCTCATGCTTCGCGCCGCGCTCGACCCGCTGCGGGGCATGGTCAACACCCCGGCGTCGGTGCACCCGGTCGGCCCCCTGAGCGTGGCGCAGTGGGGCTTCGTGGCGGCGGCCCTCGGCCTGGCCGTGGCGGCCTGGCGGCTGCCTCGAACGCAGCCCGGGGCGGCGCCGAGCGACGCCCCGTCCGTGCGGCGGGCGCTCGCGGTGTGGCTCGGCGCGGCGGGCGCCTTCGCGGCGTGCCAGGCCTCGCTGCCCCCCTTCGTCGCGGCGCTCGTGATCGCGGTCTTCGGCCTGGCAGGCCTGCTGCTCGCGCGCGAAGCCCTGCTCGCCACGAACGGCGCACAACGCCTGGAAGCGGCCCTGGTCGCGCTGGGGCTGCTGCTGCTCGTGCCGGCCGGCCTGCGGGCTTCGTCGGGCGAGGACGCCGGACGGTACTGGGTCTATGCCGTCGACGCCCCCGATGGGCGCCTGGTCCACATCGGAGACCAGTCGACGCCGCCGAGCGTGCTCGCGCAGCACGAGGCGGACCTCAACCCCGCCGACGCGCCGTCGCCCGCCGCGCCGGACGATCCCTGGCCGGTGGTACGCATGGACGAAGAGCCGCCACTGACCCGGCGGCAGTGGCCGGCGACCCCGTGGCGGCTGCCGGCGGGCAACACGCTCACCTTCTACGGCGGGGGCGGGTACCTGGTGCGGAAGGAGGAGCCGGTCTGCAGCGGCCCCGCGACGCTGTACCGGCACGTGCCCCTGTACGGGGGCGTGGGCTTCGGTCGTGCAGGCGAGGTCAGGGACAGGCTACAGAGGTCGTGGCAGGTCCGACTGGGCGTGGTAGGCGATCGGTGGCGCACCGAGGCCGACTGCGACCCAGGGCTGAGTCGATCCGGACTCGACCTGATGGGAGTGGTGGGCGGAATGGTCGAGCTGGACTCCGGGGACTTCGCCGCCGGTTTCGGCGGAACGCTCGGCCTGGGCCGCTCCCGTGCGCCCGATCGCCTCTCGCCCAGCCTCGGCTCATTGGGTTTCGTCGTGCCCGGCCTCTACCTGCGCTTCGGCACGCTGGCCTTGGCGTACGAGACGGGGACCATCTCGCGCGATCAGTTCTGGCCCTACGCGTTCGGAGGCTTTCGCTGGAGCATCGGTCGCCACGACTTCGGCACCGGGATCGAGATCTCGCGCTGGTGGCATCCCCTGTCTTTCTTTCAGGTGTACGGGAGTGCCCGCCTGCGCTTCACCGACGCGCACGCCCTGCTGCTGCGCGTCGACGTACCGGTTGCGGGTCCCTACGTGACGGGATCCCTCGGCTGGTCGATCGGGTTCTGAATTGCGGGTGCACGGCTTCGGGAGTTGCCATGATCCTCACGCGTAGGGCGACGCTCGGCCTGGTGGTGGCGTTCAACCTGGCGCTCGGCCTCGCCGGCTGCACCTCGTGCGAGCCCCACCTGGATCACGCGTGCGGCTCGCCCTACACCTACGACTCCTGGGGCTACGACGATCGTGGCTACGACGCCTGGCAGGAAGAGCCCGACGCCCTGCCCGAGATCTCCTGCGACGGACCAACGGTCTCTTGCGGCGAAACCTGCTGCGACGCGAACTGGAAATGCGTGTATGGCGAGTGCGTGCAGTGCGCCGTCGACGCCCACTGCGTGGTCTTCGCCGAGTGCGCGGGGGGCCGCTGCGAGTGCGACCAAGAGAACCACCTCTGCGTCGCGCGCCCATGCGACGAAGCCTGCGCCGAGTGGCAGCACTGCGAGTGGACCGACGCCGGCATGGCGTGCGTCGAGAACGTGTGCGATCCGGGGTGCGAGGCCGGCACCCGCTGCGTCGACGACGCGTGCGTGCCCTACTGCGACAAGGCCTGCGACCCCGGCACCCACTGCGCGTGGAGCGAAGGCGTCATGGTCTGCCCCGACGACCCGTGCGCGGATCCGTGCGCCAGCAGCCAGCACTGCGACAAGGGCGCGTGCGTCGACAACGTGTGCACCGGCGACCTGACCAACGCCGCGTGCGCGGCGCTGGGCTGCGTGTGCCTGGCCGACGGCGCGTGCGGCGACTGCGCCGAGGCCTGCGAGCCCCCCTGCGAGCCGCCGTTCGCGTGCCAGCCCGTGAACGGCGTGCCCACGTGCGTCTACGTAGACCCGTGCGGCTGCGACGCGGGAACCCACTGCGCGGTGGGCGGCGTGTGCGAGCCCAACGTCTGCCAGCCGGCTTGCGAGCCCGGGCAGACCTGCCTGCTGCACGGCGGGAGCCCGCCCGTCGACTGCGCCGACAACACCTGCACCCCCGAGTGCGCGGTCTGGCAGTACTGCGACGGCGACGGCGTGTGCGAGCCTTACGCGTGCGAGGTCGAGCTCGATCCCCCCGCCCTGGACTTCGGCACGATCCCGTACGGCGAGAGCGCGTCGCTCGGCTTCGTCTTGAGGAACGTGGGCGCCGGCCCCTGCACGTTCGTGTCGGCGAAGATCACGGACTGCGACGCGATCTGGAGCGAGGGATGGTCCTGGTCGTGCACCGCCACGACGATCCCGAGCTCGTTCTTCAAGATCGAGCAGATGCCGGCGCCGGTCGAGGACGGGCTGCTCCCCGGCGACGAGGCCCCGTTCGAGGTGGGCTTCCATGCCCCCACGCAACCGTTCGGACTCGACGAGTTCCGCTCCCTCCTGTCCATTCGCTACAAGGACAGGCCCGCCGCATCGGGACCCTGGACCCAGCACGAGATCCCGGCCCCCTGCGGCGACGGCAGCACCTGCCCGCCAAACGTCGTCGGAAAGGCCGGTGCTTCTCCGTGAACGGGCGAAGGGAGCGGGCGAAGCCCTACCCCCCGAGCTTGTGCCGTCACTCGATGCCGTTCTGCTCGCGCCAATGCTCGAGGGCCTCGGGCAGGCGGTGCAGCGGCAGCCAGCGCACCCGCGTGGTCCCGAGCGTCGCTTCGGCGTCCAGGGTGTCGTTCAGCACCCACAGCTCGCCGGGGGCGTAGGCCTCGACGAAGCTGCGGCAGCCCCGCGACAGTACGGCGCGTGGCAGGGGGCCGGCCTTGACCTCGAGGGCCAGGCGGGCCTGGGGCGCGTCCAGCACGAAGTCGACCTCGGCCCCCGAGAGCGACCTCCAGTAGCCGATGGGCAACGTCCAGGGCAGGCTCTTGGCCACCTCGCCGAACACCCAGTTCTCGACCAGGGCGCCGCGATCGGCGGCCTCGGCGGGGTCGTTGCGCAACCGGCCGAGGGCCGCGTGGCGCAGGCCGTTGTCGACGAAGAAGACCTTGCGCGCGCCCGTCACCTCGCGCCGCGCTCCCCCGGCGAACGGTCGCACGAGCCGCACGACGTGGGTCTGCTCGAGCAGGTCGAGGTACTTGGCCACGGTCCCGGCGGCGACGCCGCAGAGCGCCGCGTACTCGGCCTGGTTGACGAGGTTTCCGACCTGGCCCGCGGCCAGCGCCAGCAGCTTCTGGTAGGCGTCGGGGCGCTCGACGGCGAAGCGGTCCGAGGCGTCGCGCAGGACGACGGCCTGGTACAGATCCGTGAGCACGGCCTCGGGACGCTCGGACAGCCACGCCTCGGGGTAGGAGCCCACGCGCAGGGCGCGCGCGATGGCCTCGCGCCGCAGGATCTCGAGGTGCGCCGGACCCGAGCCGCTGCCGGGGGGTACCACCTCGGCCAGCGAGAAGGGCCAGAGCACGTGCCGCGTGGCGCGCCCCGCCAGCGACTCACGCACGCGGTCGTCCAGGTGGAACGACGAGCTGCCCGTGACCACGACGGGATACGCCGGCTTCAGGTCGACGACGCCCTTCACGAACAGCCCCGCGTGCTCTAGCCGCTGGGCCTCTTCGAGGAACAGCGCGTCCGGCGCCAGCCCCGCGCGTGCGACGTCGGCCAGGAAGCCCGAGGGCGACCGGCACCAGGCGGCGAGCGCGGGCTCCTCGAGGTTCAGGAAGAGCGGCCGCACCTTCCGGCGCAGCGCGGCCCAGGCCAGCGACGACTTGCCCGCCTGCCGCGGACCGATGACCAGGTGCGCGCGGCCCGGAGCCAAGAGCGCCTGCGCGTCGACCTGCCGGCGAGCGCGCCACCCCGAGGGCTCGCGCGAGGCCGGAGTGGCCCCCACGGCGGGGCCGCCGAAGAGCCAGGGGTTCGATTCCCGCAACCGCTCCAACACGCCCGGCAGCATGATTGGCGTCCAACCCGGTCAATCCGTACGCACCTTGCAGGATAACCGGGTCGATCGGCAAGGTCCAGTCCGATCGCCGCGCGCGTTGACCCGGTCGCGGCACTTCCGTGTTCTCGCGCCGTAGGCGTGAGTCCGGATTGAATGGAAGCGAGCCGACTACCGGACGAAGAACAAGCGGAAAGACCCGGTGGTCCCGCGGGTGATCCTGCAGGAAGCCATCCCGTCGAGGGCCCCATGATCCGCTTGCGGACGGTCGTCGTTCTTTTGGTCGGTGCCGTGGCGTTCGTCGCCTGCGATTCCGGCAAGCCCTCCGGCGTGGGCGATGCGGCGTCGCTGGACCTGCCGGCCGTGGACGCCTTCGGTGAGGCCCAGGCCGGCGACACGGAATCTCCGCAACCCGATGTGCCTCTCGAACCTCTTCCGGAAGAGCGCGACGAGGTCTCTGCCGAGCCGGCATCCGAGATCACGCCGCTGGCTGACGTCATCGAAGCCGCGTCGTGCGCCGAGACGAGCG
>Ga0233425_10009197_pt1 | contig 12668 bp, 6 predicted proteins | sample Watercolumn_Towu_2_FD_181712 | JGI IMG/M metagenome (GOLD analysis project Ga0233425, IMG submission 181712) | Freshwater microbial communities from Lake Towuti, South Sulawesi, Indonesia - Watercolumn_Towuti2014_140_MG | ecosystem: Environmental > Aquatic > Freshwater > Lake | place: Indonesia...
GTCGCAGCGAACCGTCGGCCTCGAAGGCGGAGTTGTGCCACGGTTGCTCGCGCGAGTAGCCGCGTGGGGACCCGCCCTGGAGGTTGATGGTGAACGCCAGCAGGCCGCGCCGCCGCCATTCGGGCATGGCCGCGAGGAACTCGCGCGTGTTGCGTTCCGGATCCCAGCGGCCCGTGTCGGGATAGGCCCAGTTCGATGCTGTGGTGGTATTCCGATCGTCGAAGGCGCCCTGAACCATCCGCGCGTTCATGAGCAATCCCTCGATCTTGTGTCCCTGCCAGGCACGGCCCGCGTAGGTTGGCTTGCCGTTGATCAGGAAAGCGTCCCCTTGGATCGAGACCACCGTGGTGGCTGCCCGGGCGGCGGCCGCGCCCGCCAGCGCGCCGGCGCTCAACAGGGTAAGGAGCAGCGGCGCCCACCCGGGGTGGACCCGCCAGAGGTTCGACCGGCGTGGGCTGCCGCGCATCATGCGCCAACCCTGCTCGGCCTGCCCGGAATCGTCCAGCGCTTTGTTCCCCCGCGGCCTCCCGCGGCCGCGCCGGCGAACGGCAAGGCTCCGGAGGGCAAGGCCTTGACCTCGGTCAAGCCATCCCGCCGCGGCTTGAGATATCTACTGCGAGAGAACGTAGACGTGCATTGCGCTTATGAAGAATCACTCGAGCCGAAGGAAGTTCCTCCAAACCTCCACCGCCGCCACCCTGGCCGCGCCATTGCTGATGAGCCTGGAAGAGTACGCGCTTAAAGCGCAGGAGGCCAAGTCCACGGCGCCGCCGCCCCCACCCTCCCCCGCCACGCCGCTGCCGATGGGCGCCATCGGCAAGGTCAAGATCAGCCGGTTGATCTGCGGCGGCAACCTGATCAGCGGCTATGCCCACAGCCGCGACCTTATCTACGTCTCGCCGCTGCTTGCGCATTATTTCTCGGACGAGAAGATCATGGAAACCTGGGCGCTCTGCGAGCAGCACGGCATCAACACCATGATCCTCAACCCGTCCGACGCCCGGGCGGTGGCCGTCTATGAGCGTTATCGCGCGCGCGGGGGGCGCATGCAGTATCTGGCCCAGATCGGGCCGCCCAAAAACGACCTCAAGACCATCGTCACCCAGGCCCGAGACGCCGGCGCGGTGGGCGCGTTCCTGGTCGGCAACCAGGGAGACTCGTGGATTCGGGAAGGTGACGTCAAACTGGTGGGCCGGCTCATCGCCATCATCAAAGATCATGGCCTGATCTCCGGCGTGGCGGGCCACGAGCTGCGCACGGTCAAAACGGTCGAGGAGGCCGGCTGCGAGGCCGACTTCTACATGAAGACGCTTCACAGCACCAAGTACTGGTCCAGCCAGCGCCCCGAACAGGAGAAGGAAGTGATCGACAACTATGCTATTGACAACTATTGGTGCCGGCGGCCGCAGGAAACGATCGCCTACATGTCCGAACTGAAGCGGCCCTGGATCGCCTACAAGGTTCTGGCGGCCGGCGCCATCCATCCTAGGGCCGGGTTCCAGCACGCCTTTGAGAATGGGGCGGATTTTGCCGCGGTGGGCATGTTCGATTTCCAGATCGCGGAGAACGCGGGCGTCGCCCGCCAGGTTGTCAAGGCCACGGAGAGCCGCCAACGCGAGTGGTGCGCTTGAGCCGGGCCGATCCCCGCAGAGCGGGCTTCCCACGCCGGAGCCGCCGACGGTAGGCTGGCGGCGTGAACAAACTACGCCGGATTGGCCTGCGCCTCGGCGCGGCGGTACTTGCCGCGGTGGCGGTTGCCTTCGCGGTCTGTCTGGATGGGGTTGATTACCAGCCCTACTTCAGGACCCCGTATTACGCGGCGACCGCGGCCAGGCTCGAGGCCGCCCGCACCAACCGCCTGCTCGAGGCGGGCGAGCTCGAGGCCGGTTTCGGACGTGCCAGGCTCACCCCCGGGGTCCCAGCCCTGGCCGACGAGGTCAGCAAGGGTCAGTTCCGCAGCCTGCCGCTCGCTGGTTATGGCGATCGAAGAGGGCGGCCCGCCACGGGCGTGCATGACGATCTCTTCGTCAAAGCCATCGCGCTGCGCGCGGGGCGAACCACGGTGGTGCTGGTGGGGATGGACGCGCTGATCGTCCCGCGAGAGGTCGCGCTGGCGGCGTGCGCCGAACTCGAGCGCGACCCACACCTCCGGCGCGAGCAAATCTATCTGAGCGCCACGCACACGCACTGCAGCCTGGGCGGCTGGGGCGAGGGCGTCGTGGGCGAGGCCTTCGCCGGGCCGTATCAGCCAGCGGCGCGGCAGTGGATGGCGGCCTGCATCGTGACGGCCGTGCGGAACGCGGTCGCGGACCTCCGCCCGGCCGCCGTTGGCCAGGGGAGTGTCGCCTGCGCGGAGTTTGTGCGGAACCGGCTGGTGGGCAACCTTGGACGCGTCGATCCCGAGTTCAGCTACCTGGTGGTCAGGCAGGCCTCCGGAACCACCGCGGTCCTCGGGAGCTTCGCCGCACATGCGACCGTGCTCTCCGGGCGGGTGATGGAGTTCAGCGCGGATTACCCCGGGGCCTGGCAGCGCGGTGTCGAGAAGGCGACCGGCGGCCTGGCGGTGTTCCTCGCCGGCGGCGTGGGCAGCTCGAGCCCCGTGCCCGGGGCAGGCGGCTTTGACGGGGTCGAGCGCATGGGCAGCGCCCTTGCCCAGCGCGTGCTCGAGCGCCTGCCGCAGACGCCCGTCACCAACCAGGTCCTTCTGGGCGCGTTGGGCCTTGAGGTCGCGCTGCCGCCGCTGCACCTGCGCGTGGCCGATCATGTCCGGTTGCGCCCCTGGCTGGCTGCCAGACTGTTGCCCGTCGGCAACACGACCTTCCTCCAGGGCGTTCGGCTCAACGACACCGTCTGGCTCTCGACTCCCTGCGACTTCAGCGCCGAGCTCGCCCTCGGGATCAAGGACTCGCTGCGCGCACGCGGCTTGCGCGCCGTGATCACGAGTTTCAACGGCGATTACATCGGCTACATCATTCCTTCGCGTTACTACCACATGTCTGGCTACGAGCCGCGGGTCATGTCGTTCTTCGGCCCAAACATCTCGGATTATCTCGATGAGTTCGTGCGCCGGCTTGCGCGCGCTTTGACCCAAAGCTGAGCCTCGTGCGTGGGCGGGCCAGGGTTGAAAAGACTTCCGCCTTCGGTTCCCTCGGCTATGCTCGCGCGCGTGGCAAGGTGTCGGACTTCGCCGCGGGCATGACCGATTTGCGTCCAACCTGGCCGGGCATCAGGCCCCACGGCCGCCCGGGACACAAGCGTCTTTTGGAAGGCGCGTGCGCTCTGGCGACACTCCTGGCGGGGGCCGGAGAATGGAGGTTGCACGGCCAGGATGCGGTTACCGCGTCGGATGCGCTCCCGCACCCGGAGTATCTCATTGACAAATGGGAAACCGAGGCGGGCCTGCCCGAGAACTCCGCCACGGCGATGGTGCAAACCAGCGACGGCTACCTGTGGTTTGGCACCTTCAACGGCCTGGTGCGATTCGACGGCGTGAAGTTCACCGTGTTCGACCGGGCTAACACCCCCGCGTTGCCCAGTGCCGAGATCGTGAATCTGCACTATGACCGCCGCGGCCAGCTCTGGGTGAGCACAAGTAGCGGGCTGGCGCTGCGGACGGGCGGGCAGTGGCGCGTTCTCGGCCCCGAGAGTGGCTGGCAGGGCAATTACGTGCGCACGTTCTCCGAGCGCGCCGACGGCGCGCTCCTGATGACGACGTTCGATGGCAAGGTGCTCGAGGCCCAGGGCGAGCGCATCCAAGCGCTGCCGCCGCCACCCGGGGACAACGCCAACGGCTATTTCGGCGGGGTGGATGAGGAGGGCAAGTGGTGGGTCGTGCAGAATCGCTTCGTGGGCCGTTGGGACGGCGGGCGGTGGGTGGCGACCATCCCCGAGTCCGAGCTCAGCGCCCTCGAACGCGTTGGCGTGGGAGCGGGCCCGGCTCGTGACGGGGGTCTTTGGCTGCTGCTGGGCAACGAACTGCGCAAGTACAAGCGCGGCGCGGTGGCCGAACGCCGACCGTTACCGCGCAGCAACTTCGGGCACTGGGGATTGAGCGAGGATAGCCGTGGAAATGTCTGGGTGAGCAGCTACATGGGCGGCTTGTTCCGCAGTGCGCCCTCCGGCCAAGTGAATCGATGGACTACCAAGAACGGGCTCACCTACAACTCGGTGCGGTTTGTGTTCGAGGACCGTGAAGGCAACCTGTGGGTTGGAACCAGCGGAGGCGGCCTGCTGCGGTTCAGACCCGCCCGGTTCCGCGCGTTCGGCCTCGAGAGCGGCCTGACCGAGCGGGTCGTGAGGTCCGTCGCACCCGACGGCCAGGGCGGCCTCTGGGTCGGCACGTGGGGCCAGGGCGTGTTCCACCTCGAACAGGGGACGATGAGCAAGATTCCACCGAATGCTTATGTTCTGAGTGTCCTCACCGACCGGGCGGGAAGGACCTGGTTCAGCACCTTCCGTCAGGGGTTCTTCCGGATCGACGGCGGGCGAGGCCGCCGGGTCGGGCCGGACCCGGGGCCTGGACCGGACATTCAGGCCTTCTTCGAGGATTCGCGCGGCGGGTTGTGGGCCGCGCACGACCAGGGAGTGTCCCAGGTAAGCGACGCAGGATTGCGCCCGGTGGGACCGCCGGGCTCTTTCCGGACGGGTGTTCGATGCCTGGGGGAGGATGATCAAGGGGCGCTGTGGGCGTCGGATTTCAGCGGAGTCTATCGGCTGGACGGCGGCCAATTTGTCGAGGTGCAGGATCAGGCCCAGCGACCCATTCGCGAGGTCGCCTGTTTGCGAGCGGATGGACGGGGTGGCATCTGGATGGGCTCGCGGACGGACGGCTTGTTGCATTGGCGCCAGGGCCGCGTCGTGGTGGTCGAACTGCAAGCCCAGTCGCCTGTGCGCAGTCTGCACAGCATCCTGGACGACGGGCAGGGCTTCTTCTGGATCGCCTCGAACCGCGGCGTGCTGCGCGCCAAGCGCGCCGACCTCGAGGCAGCCGCGGCCGGCGCCGCCGCGCGGGCGCCGGCCCAATTGCTCGACCTGGCCGATGGCCTGCCCAGCGTCGAGTGCCCCTCCGGGCAGCAACCCACTTGTGCGCGCGATGCGACGGGCCGGCTCTGGTTTGCGACGCTGAAGGGAGTGGCGATGATGGATCCCGCCCGGTTCCGACTCAACACGAACGCCCCGCGCGTGGTGATCGAGCGCATCGCTTTCACCGATCGCTCCGGCGCCAGGCAGGAGCCCGCCTTTGAACCCGGACGCACCGCCGTGCTTCCCGCCGGCAGCCGCGAGTTGGGGGTCTATTTCGCGGTCCTGAGCTACACCGCGCCGGAAAAGGTCCGCATCAAATACTTGCTCGAGGGGCGCGGAAACGAATGGGTGGATGCGGGCTCCCGCCGCAGCCTCTACTTCCCCACCCTCGGGCCCGAGGACATCCGCCTCTGGATCAAGGCCGCCAACGAGGACGGTGTCTGGGACGAACGCGGCGGGCGGCTGGCAGTGAGCGTGCTGCCGTTTTACTGGCAGACGGCCTGGTTCCGCGTGTTGGCGCTGCTGGCTGGCGCGGCGGGCATCGGCGGCGGCGCCTGGTGGGCAGTCCGGGCGCGGGTCCGGGGGGAGTTGAGCGAACTGCGTCATCAGCGCGCGGTGAGGGAAGTCCAGGCCCGGCTGGCGGCCGTGCTGGAAAGCACGAGCGACTTTGTCGGGTTTGCCACACCCGCTCACCAGGTCCTCTACATCAACGCCGCCGGGCGGCGGATGCTCGGGTTTCGGCCCGAGGAGAACGTTGCCGCGCTGAGCATCCGCGACGTGCATCCGCCCGGCCAAGCCGCGGCGACGACGCGCGAAGCGTTGGGGGTGGCAGAGCGCGAGGGCCTCTGGAGCGGGGAAAACGTCTTCGTGGCGCGCGACGGCCACGAAATACCAGTGTCCCAAGTGGTGATCGCTCATCGGAACGCCGATGGAGCCATCGACTTCTTCTCCTCCGTAGCCCGGGACATCACCGCGCGCAAGGCCTCCGAGGACCGCATCGCCGGAGAGCGTAATCTTCTCCGCACTCTCATCGACCACCTGCCCTCTTCCATCTACATCAAGGACGTGCAGGGGCGCTACGTCATGGACAATCAGGCTCACCGGCGGCTGCTCGGGGTTCTGGACGACGAACCGGTGGCAGGCCGGACGGTCGGGGATTTTCTGCCAGCAGACGCGGCGAGGCGATTCGACGAGATCGATCGCCGGGTGATGACGACGGGGCAAACGCTGGTCAACCAGGAGGAGCCGTTCGTCGATCCCGATGGGAACCGGCGGTGGTTGCTCGCCACGAAAGTCCCGTTGCGCGACGATCATGGGACGATCCAGGGGATGGTGGGCATCACCCATGACGTTACCGAGCGCCGCCGGTTGGAAACCGAGCTGCGCGAGGCCCAGAAGATGGAGGCGATCGGCCAACTGGCGGGCGGGATCGCCCATGATTTCAATAACATCCTGGGCGCGATGATCGCTTACGCCGAGTTGGCGCGCGTGGACGCGGCCGACAACGGCAAGGTCCAGGCGAGCCTCGGGGAGGTCCTCAAGGCCGGGGCGCGCGCCGCCGACCTGGTGAAGCAGATTCTGGCCTTCAGCCGCCGGCAAAAACACGAGCGCCGCTCGACCAAGCTCCAGCCCGTGGTCCAGGAAGTGCTGCGGCTCATGCGCTCGACGCTCCCGGCCACAATCGAGGTCGTGGCCCAAGTACGGGCCGACACCGGCGCCGTGCTGGCCGATCCCACGGCCATCCACCAGGTCCTTGTCAACCTGTGCACCAACGCCGCCTACGCGATGCGTGACAAACCAGGCCGCCTCGAGGTCACGCTCGCCCCGTTTACCGTGGACGACTCGCTGGCACGCCTCCTGCCCGCAGCCCCTCCGGGCGAGTACGCGCGCTTGACGGTCCGGGACACAGGCCATGGGATGGACGAACGCACGCTCAAACGCATCTTCGAGCCGTTTTTCACCACCAAGCCGCCCGGGGAAGGCACGGGGCTGGGCCTGGCGGTCCTGCACGGGATCGTCCGCGAGCACGAGGGCGCCGTCCAGGTGCTCAGCCAGCCCGAGCAGGGCGCCACGTTCCATGTCTATTTCCCCGTCCATCGCGCCCAGGCCATCGAATCGGAAACACCGCTGCGCTCCCTGCCGCGCGGCCGCGGCGAGCGGGTTTTGTTTGTCGATGACGAACCGGCGCTCTGCACGGTGGCCCGCCTGCTGCTCGAGCGGCTCAACTACGAGGTGGTGATCTGCATGAAGCCGGCCGAAGCACTCGAGCAGTTCCGCGCGCAGCCGGATCGCTTCAACCTCGTGATCACAGACCTGATGATGCCGGGCATGATCGGGGTTGACCTGGCCGTCCAGATCCTGCAGATCGCGCCGCGGATGCCGGTGCTGCTGGCTAGCGGCTACACCGGCACCTGGACCCGGGAGAAAGCTCGCGAGTTAGGGCTGCGTGATGTCATTCCGAAACCCGCGACCTTCGAGGCGCTGGCGCAAGCCGTGCATGCCGCCCTCCATGACCACGAGGGCGCAAACCCACGCGGCGGTTGAAGCCCTGATTGGGCGCCGGTGGTTCCTGCCCGCAGGCTAACGAAGCGCGACTCTCACGAACCTGGACGGGCCTTGGTCTTCCGAAGCAATTTCAGCGCGTTCTCGCGATAGACCTTCTTGAGCACGCCCTCGGACAGGCCGAACCCGTGGAGCGGCCAATGGTACGAAAAGAGGTGCCACGCGTAGAAATGCTCGTCGCGCGTCTCGAGGATACGGAACGTGGTTTCGTACATCCTCGGGTCGAAGCCCATGTCCGTGCCGTACAGGAGCCGGTCCTGGTAACGTTGGAAGAACTCCCCCATGTAGCGGGGGATGGTAGCCGTCTCGGCGAAGCGCGCCGCGATGTCCGCCGAGAGGTTGCTGTGCCGGTCGAGCAGCGCGCCCAGCCGGGCCAGGTCATAACAGCAGTTGGCGAAGTGACAGGCGATGAACGTGGTGCGTGGATGCCGTTGGAGGGCGCGCTCGAGCGTGCCGACCATCGCCGTATGGCCCAGGATGTTGGTCTGATTGTCGAGGCGCCACTTGAAGGCGTTCATCAAGCCGTCGTTGTGTTCGTCCATGGACTCGTACATCCAAATCGGCTCGGCCACATGGATGTTGATCGGCAGGCCGAGCTCGGCGCATTTCTCGAGCAGCGGGTCCATGCGCGGGTCATCGATGTGCATGCCCCACGCCTTGGGCTCACCATAGAACAAGCCCTTGCCTTTGTCGCCCAGCTCGCCCACTCCCTCCGCGCCGGCCCGGAAGCAACGTTCGAGCTCCGCCGCCGCCGCGGGGCCGTACCCGGGCTGGTCGTAACCGCTGGAGTCGAACCCGCACCAAACGGAAAAACGGCCGGGATGCTTCCGATAGCGCGCGATGAGTTCGTCGAACTTGGCGCCGGTCGCACCGGTCATGACGATGGATTTCTCGACACCCACCTGGTCCATCACCTGCACCCAGCGCGCTACCTCCTCATCGTTCTTGGCGTAGGCGTGGGAGTGCATGTCAATAGCCGGAAAGCGGGCTTTGGGCGTCCGAGTCTCGGGAATGCGGTAGATCGAGCGCGGTCGGTAGTCCTTGAGCAGGAGTTGCTCCGGCGCCGTTTGCGCCGCCGTGCCGGCGGCCAGCCAGGCGCCGATCAACGCGCTTGCGAATTGTGTCAGTGAGTGTGGGGTCAAGGCCCGCGGGCTCCGGGATCGCTGCATCATAGTGGTGTGTGGCGTCCATCCTGACCCGAACAACCCCAGTGCGCAAGGTCGCGGGTGACCTGCCCCTCGCCCATCCGATGGGAGAGGGTGCCCCCGCGTCGGCGGGGGCGGGTGAGGGTAACCCACGAATCGACGCAGACGAACGCGAAGCCGGCTTCGCACTCTCCTGCCCGGATCGGAGGTCGCGGGTCTGCCCAGGAAAGCGCTTGAGTTTCGACCACGGCGGGCAGGATGATCCGCACATGAAGCCGAGAGTCCACTCGGGTGGTGTCACCTGGTCCACGCTCCTGCTCACCGCCCTGTCTCTTTCGATCGGGTGGGGCATTCGCGGCAACTTCGGGCATGAGTTCGGCGCGATGATTCCCGGGGCGTTGGCGGCCCTGGCCGTGGTGCTCTTGTCGGGACGCGAGGATTGGTGGCCCCGGGTCGCCAGCTTCGCGTTCTTCGGCGCGTTGGGCTGGTCCTTCGGCGGAAGCATGTCTTACATGCAAGTGATCGGGTACACGCACAGCGGCCATTCGCTGTCGGTCTTCTACGGTTTCGCCTGCCTGTTCGTGATCGGATTCTTATGGGCGGCCATGGGCGGGGCCGGGACCGCCCTGCCCGCGTTTCTGTCGCGCGAACAACTCGCCGCGCTCCCCGGCCCGCTGAGCGCCGTCTTTCTGGCGTGGCTGGCGCAGGACCTCCTCGAGACCCACTGGCTGGAGCGGGACCCGGCCTTCCGCCACGAGGACCCGCTCTACTGGTTCGACACGGACTGGGTGGCCGCGTGGCTGGCGATGTGCGTGGGCCTGGCGCGCGTGCTCGTGCGCCGGCGTTTCGATCCGGCCAGTTCGTTGATCCTGCACATGGCCACGGGCTGGATGCTGGCCTTCCTGATCCTGGTCAACGCCCTTGGCTGGCGCATGACCCCGCCGCGGGGCGACAACTGGGCCGGTTGCGTGGGGATGACCATCGGCCTCTGGATCTGGCTTCAGCGGAATGGCTTGCCGGGGGTCACGCTCGCCTCGCTGGTGGCGGGCTTCATCGGCGGCTTTGGTTTCGCGGGCGGACAGTTGCTCAAGCTCTTCGGCATCGCCACCGGCTGGAACACGAACTGGCACAGTGCCCTCGAGCAGACCTACGGATTCATCAACGGCGCGGGGATTGCGGTGGCCGTGGGCCTGCTGATCTCACGGGCGCCACGACTCGAGAACGGCCCATCGACCGATCGCTGGCGCTGGACCCAGGTGTACGCCGTGGCGTTCGTGCTGCTGGGGATCACGTTCCTTAATCTCCGCAGGAACCCGTCTGATTGGGTCAAGGCCAAGGCGTTTCCCGAGCTGATGTATGGCTGGTCGGTCTCGACATGGTTTCACCTGGGCTACCTGCTGTTGAGCGTCGCGGTGATTGGGCTGCTGGCCCGGCACCTTCGGCACCCGCTCGCCCTGGTGCCAACCACCTGGCTGGGCCGGGGCCAGTTGCTCTACCTGGTGTTTCTGTGGTGGGTCGTGATCGGGAACTTCGAGCGGGCGGTCGTGTCCTTCGCGCCCGCGAGGCTCATCACCGAGGGCGTCATCTTTGCCAACGCCGCGCTCGCAACGGTTCTCCTCCTTTGGCGCGCCGGACCGGTGGTCGCCGGGCCAGTGGCCGGCGCCTCGCCGCTCCCGTTTCCGCTTCGCGGCGCCACCGTGCTGGGGGTGCTCGGGGCCCTGGCAAGCATCCTCCTCTGCTGGGGAGTCACACGCACGGCGTTCGGGGACCGCCAACTCCCCGGGGCGAGCAAGCACATCCGCTTTGGACCGAACGCCACCGTGTTCCCCAAACCAAAGCCCGGGCAAACCCATCCGTAAGCGCTCCCGCCCGATTGACCCGCTGCCTCCGTGAACCGGCACGACCGGGTGGTGCGCTTGATCCATGCAACCCGGTCTTCGGGTCCGGCCCGCCCCCACCCTCCCCGCCTGGGCATCTGACCCGTCTGACCCGGGCGCAACCCGTTTTTTGATTGCCGCTGACCGGGAAACGGCCTATCTCCATGTCCGCGCTCGACCGCGGGACCGTTTCGAGCGGGACTGCTCTTGTATGCGACATCTACTGATCATCCTCGCCATGTTGACGTGGCTCACCGGCGCGGTGGGCGCGGAGACCAAAATCGCCACGATCAACCTGCGCCGGGTCTTCGACGGCTATTGGAAGACCAAGGCCGCGTCGGCCGACTTGCGCGGGCGCACCGAGGAATACGATCAGGATTTCCGCAAGCTGCTCGACCAATACCAGAAGGCCAACGAGGCCTATCGCCAGTTGGTCACCAAGTACACGGACAGCACCACCACGGATGAGGAGAAGAAAAAGCTCGAGAATACCGCCCGGGCCAAGGTGGGTGAACTGCGCGAGATGGAGGCCGAACTCAACCAGTTTCTCCAGCACAGCCGCACGCTCATCAACGAGAAGCAGCAGCGCCTGCGCGGCAGCATCCTCGGTGAGATCAATGTCGTGGTCACCGCCAAGGCCAGGAGCGGCAACTACGACCTGGTCCTCGACACTTCGGGGGAGACCTCGAACAACATCCCCACCGTGGCTTACACCAGCGGGAAGAACGACTTGACCGACGCCGTGCTCGAGGAACTCAACGCCACTGCCCCCGCCGAGCCACCCAAGGCCGAACCGGCCAAGCCGGACGCTGCCACCCCAGCGCCCGCGGCCGCCACGCCCCCCGCCAAGCCGGAACCGAAGAAAGAGGAGCCGAAACCGGAGTCGAAGGCCCAAAAGCCCGGCGAGAAGTAAGCCTCGCGGCCCCGAAAGCGAACTCCTGACGCAGAGCCCGCGTCTTCCACCTCTTTCCCTGGCGTCCCTGGCAGCGGACGCCGGTCCAATCCGCTCCGCCCTAGTCCCCGCGCAAAGCCGTCACAGCTTCAGCAGCCGTTTCGCGTTCGCGTAAAAAAGTTTGCGCCGGACTCGCTTTTCCGGGACCAGTCGGCGAACCGTGGCGATGGTTTGGGAACCCTGGCACTTCGGGCCGCTCCCAACTATGTCATCGCAGTCACTGCCGAACAGGAGCTTGTCCTGATGCCGCAGCAGGAAGGCGCGGGCGTGATCCTCATCACGCTGAAGCGCGTTCAGTCCCGACCCCGCCGAGAGGTCTCCGTACATGTTCGGGTACTCGCTCAAGAGCCGGTCCGTGATCCCGCCGGGAGTCACCTTGCCCTTCGGGTAGAGGACAGCCTGGTCGTGGTTCCGGTCGATGTTGCCCCACCAGGTTTGGGCATGGCCGATGAAGGCCACCTTCGGGAATTTGGCCAGGATTCTGTGAAAGCGCTCGAGGCCGACGTTGTAAGCGCCGTGCTGGAAGTGCAGCAGGACCGGCACGCGGAAGGTCTGGGCCAATTCCGCCAGGGCTTCGATGGCGCGCGAGTCGCACTCGACCTTGAACTTCTGCTCGCCGATGCCGATGGCGCCCTTCTTCAGGAATGAAGTGATCTCGCTGACGGCCTCGGGCAGGCCGGCCACTTCATTGGCGAAGAACACGAATTCCTTCGGGTAACGGCCTCCCAGGAGGCGAACGGTTTCGTTGCCGCCGCATTGCGCATCCAGGCCGTAAAGCCTGCCCGCCGGAAGCAGCACCGTTTTCGTGATCCCCATCGCGCGCTGGTGGGCCACGAGTTGGTCATCCGTGCGGCCCGCGTAATTGGTGTGCTGATGAATGTCGATGATCGCCTCCCCGGCCGCCACCTCAGCCCCTTCGGCCTCGACCACGCCGGCGAGCGCCACGCCGACCGTGGCCGCCAGGAACTCACGGCGTGTCCAGCCGGGCGCCCCCTCATGGCAACCGGGGCTCGGGAACGGGTCCAGGGAAGCCGTCGGGACATCTCCCGGTTCATGGCGGCTGCGACCGCCAACAGGAACGGAGTTGTGTTTCATGAGCGTGGCTTGTGT
>Ga0233425_10009198_pt1 | contig 12668 bp, 10 predicted proteins | sample Watercolumn_Towu_2_FD_181712 | JGI IMG/M metagenome (GOLD analysis project Ga0233425, IMG submission 181712) | Freshwater microbial communities from Lake Towuti, South Sulawesi, Indonesia - Watercolumn_Towuti2014_140_MG | ecosystem: Environmental > Aquatic > Freshwater > Lake | place...
ATCACGGGGGCATGCGCTTCAAGCGGAACAAGTCGATCGAAATCCCTGCGCAGCCGGCCGTTCTGCCCGCGATACCAATAGAGCGGATGCTGCGCGCCTGTCTTGGTGCGCCAGACCCACCCCTGAGGGCTCCACAGTTCGCGTCGAAGGTACCCAAGATCGTCGATAAATTCGGCGAATTCGCTGTTGGTAACCGGCGCCTTGGCGATCTTGAATCGCGCGATCTCTACCGAATGCGCCCATTTTTCGTTATCGAATACGAAGGGCAGATCGGGCGTTGCACCCAACTGAAACACCTCTCCAGGAACCTCGACGTCCCCAGGCAACGGACCGCCGCCAATATCACATGCGCTCGGTCCACCCTCGGCGATGCTGTGCTTCGGAACGGGGTATTCGAGCGTTTGCCGCATATAGGTAAAGGCCTCCCCGTGCATATCTTCGTGCAGGACCGACAGCAGATACAGGTAGGTCTCTTCAGTGTCGGGCTGGTGCGAATCCAGACGGCCGAGCACAGCCTTCAGTACCCGGTCTTTGTAAGCGACGGTCGCCTCTCGACCAGGGAGCGGCAGGCCCCACCGGTCGCAGTGATCGACCTTGAACGAATCGTAGAGATGTTCTGCGCTCTCCAGCAGAAACTTGCTGGAACCGAGCAGTCGCAGGAGAAAGACATCGTAGAAGAAGGCTGTGTGCCCGAGTTCCCAGAGGAACGGATTGACGACGTCCGTGTGCGGGACCGTCAGTTGCGTATCTGCCAGATCGTGAACCAGCTCGATGGTCCGTTTATGAGCATCGGTCACCATCTGGGCAAGCTGAGAGGCAGCGATGACGGTGGGCATCTGACCCTCCTTGTCGAGTGAAGGCGTCTTGCTTTTGTCACACAGGAAGTCGCGCTTACGGCGAATTATAAGCCCACCTTCAGACACGGGCAAGTATTCGTTAGAAAGTCCCCCGTCACGTCATTGCGAGGGAGCGCAGCGACCGAAGCAATCTCACCGTTTTTCGATGTATCAAGAACGCTGAGATTGCCACGCTCCCTTCGGTCGCTCGCAATGACAGACAAACGAATGGGTTGCGCGATCAATCGATATCCTGAGATGCCGGAAAGGTATGGACACAGGCGACAGGTAGTGTATCCTTTCGATGCACCATGTGGCCAGAGGGTTGTCCGGTATTGGAGGAAAGCTGACACCATGACGCTGTCCAACCTGGAACAGTTCATTCGTGATCTTCCGAAGGCCGAGTTACATGTGCACATTGAGGGCACACTGGAACCCGAGCTGCTGTATCGGATGGCCGGGCGCAACAGGGTCCCCCTTCGATTCCATACGGTAGAGGAGCTTCGCGAGGCGTATCGCTTTCACAATCTCCAGTCGTTCCTGGATATCTACTACGAAGGAACCCGCGCGCTGTGCACCGAGCGAGATTTCCATGAGTTGACTTGGGCGTATCTTGAACGCGCGGCTCAGCAGCATGTCCGGCATGCGGAAATCTTTTTTGACCCGCAGGTTCACACCGACCGAGGTGTCCCGTTTGAAACGGTGATCGGAGGTATCCATCGCGCGCTCGAAGAGGCCATTCCGAGACTCGGCATCTCCTCACGGCTGATCATGTGCTTTCTCCGCCACCTGAGCGCCGAGGCGGCGATACAGACCCTCGAGGCCTCGCTTCCATTCAAGGACTGGATCGTAGCGGTCGGATTAGACTCGTCAGAACTGAATTATCCCCCACACAAATTCATCGAGGTGTTTGCTCGGGCCAGAGCGGAAGGGTATCTGACCGTCGCCCATGCGGGAGAAGAAGGCCCGCCGGACTATATTTGGCAGACGCTCGATCTGTTGAAGATATCGCGAATCGACCATGGCGTTCGGTGTCTTGAGGATCCGGCGCTGATTCAGCGACTGGTCAGGGAGAAGATTCCTCTCACCGTGTGTCCCCTCTCAAATGTGAAACTCCGTGTCTTCAAGTCGCTGGAGGATCATACTCTCAAGACACTGCTGGATCTGGGACTATGCGTGACCGTCAATTCCGACGATCCCGCCTACTTCGGCGGCTATATCACCGAGAATCTCCTGGCTTCGCAACAGGCGCTTGGGCTGACACGGCACGATATCTACACGCTCGCAAGAAACGCCTTTGAAGCGAGCTTCGCGAGCGCTGATGAGAAAGCGCGCTACATCGCCGAACTTGACCGCTTCATGCAAGAGCACCCGGGCTAAGCCCTTGCCTCCGCAATTCTATCCTTATATTATATCGATCATTGTCTCGAGCGTCTCTCGTGTCATTGCGAGGCGAAGCCGAAGCAATCTCACAGTCCTTCAGAACAACAACAGTGAGATTGCCGCGCTCCCTTCGGTCGCTCGCAATGACCAGCCGTTGACGCCCTGCACTCGGAACGTTATGATGCTGATCAATGAACAACCGCAGCAAGCTGCGGGGCATCCTCTTCTGCTCTGGCCCGTCATTCCGTGCTTGACACGGAATCCAGTCTGGCTCTCTGGATACCGGCTTTCGCCGGTATGACGAACTCGCGGCAAACCGCGGGGAATGAACCCTGGTAGATTCGATCCAACGAAGATAAATCGTCGTGAATTAGGAGGGAATCATGATTGTCGCGGCCAACAGGGTACCAATTACCAAGGGATACGAGCAGGAGTTTGAGAAGCGATTCGAGCGACGCCTTGGTGCGGTTGATAAGACGCCGGGATTTATCCGAAATGAGGTCCTTCGACCCGTCGTGGGCGATTGTTACGTTGTCCTGACCTATTGGGAGAGCCAGGAGGCGTTTGAGGCATGGGCTCAGAGCGAATCGTTCAGGCGGGCCCATGCCAACCCGGCGCCCAAAGAAATGTTCGCGGGCCACAGCCAGATCGAGATACACGAGGTCATCCTGGTATCCGAAAACAAGTCGTAGAGGTCGGCACCCGTAACCCGATGCCGCAACACGCCAAGCGAACAATCGTCGGGGTTATTCCGGCAAGACTTGATTCAACGAGACTGCCCGGCAAGGTCCTCCGACCGATCTGCGGTAGGCCGATGCTGCACCACGTATTTATGCGCGCAAGCCGGTGCGAGTTGTTGGATGACTTAGTGGTGGCGACCGATTCACAGGAGGTTCACGAATACTGTATCTCGAACGGGATGAAGGTCCGCATGACTTCGAGTGGCCATCTATCGGGGACCGACAGGATCTGCGAGGTTATGCAGTCGTTACCGGCCGACATCTATGTTAACATCCAGGGCGACGAACCGATGATCAGGGCGGTGCACCTGGAGGCCCTCGTGCAGCCGTTCCTGGAAGACCCTTCTGTCCAGGTCAGTACGCTGAAAACCCCAATCACGGCTGACGAGGCGCACAACCCTAACTGCGTTAAGGTCGTGGCAGATATCAATGGCAGAGCGCTCTACTTCTCCCGACACGCCATCCCCTACAACCGGGACCAAGCCGCAGACGCCGCATACTTCAAACATCTCGGCCTCTACGCCTATACGCAATCGACATTAGATCGCTTTCGCCAACTTCCGCCATCCCCGCTGGAGCAGACTGAGCGGCTTGAGCAACTTCGTTTCCTGGAGCACGGCATCCCGATCGTCGTAGCCGAAACTCCATACGATACTATCGGGGTCGACACCGAAGACGATCTGCTGCGGGCCGAGCAGTATTTCCGAACCCTTGACCCATCAGAACACGCCTGAAGGCGTTGTAAGGAGGTGAACTATGAAACGGATTAGGTGGTCATCACGTCGTTACGTGTGTGGGCTCGTCCTGAGTGGGCTTGGATGGTTCGGGCTCGTAGTATTGACCGGCGCGCTACAAGAGCACTACGGCGGCAGATTCACGGCGGATGCCGCCGAGCTTACGGTGCCCGAGGGCACGCCCGTCACCAGTTTCGATTTCGAGAAGGAGGATCTGGGGGGATGGAAGGTCCTCGATGGACAATGGACGGTTGAAGAGATGCCTGACGCCTCCAGCGGCAAGCGAGTCCTGATCCAACGTGCTGATCGGAATGCCTTCAACGTCATTATCACACCAGCCGGCGCATTTTTTCGAGCAGCGATCGATATCTCGGTGAAGTTCAAGCCGCTTTCCGGCAAGGAAGACGCATCAGGCGGCATCGTCTTTCGCTTCGCAGAGGGAACCTACTACGTGGTCCGCGCACACGCCCGTGAGAACAACTTTGGGCTGTACTACTACGACGGCAACAAGTGGCACCTGCGCGCGACGGCGGACGTGCAGTTTCCCAGCCTGCGAACCTGGCACACCATGAGGGTAGTGGCCGTCGGCGATCAGATTCAGGGTTGGCTTGATGATCGGCTTCTCATCAATTATGAAGATATGCGTTCTCTGGTGCGTACGGATCCGCGTGTGGAGTTAGGTGAGGTCGGCCTGTGGACGAAGGCCGATGCTGTCACCGCCTTCGATGACCTCACGATTCGAGGGTACCGGGCCGCTTCATCACAGTGACACCTGTCAGGACCGTCGAGGGGTGGTCTCTAAGGGTGACAATGCTCACTCCCCCATTATCTTGATGATCGCCCGTTTTTTGCGCCGGCCGTCGAACTCGGCATAGTAGACCTGCTGCCAGGGGCTGAGATTTAGACTACGACCGCCAGCCGATAAAGCTTAACTGATGGCCGCTCTTCCCTTCCTTCCGATAGGAGTGGAAATCCCCGACAGCGCAGGCCGTACAGGGACCGATTCTGCTGATCCGCGGTTGCGGAATGCCTGCGCCGAGAAGCTGGGCCTCATTGAGCGCTCTGAGATCCAGGCGACCCTTGACCCCATCCGGTCTCCAGGCATCCTTCAGCTCTTCTCGCCAGTTGGCTTGAATCTGCCCCATGACCTCCGGCCCCACCTCGTAGCAGCAGGGCCCGATAGACGGTCCCATCGCCACATGAAGCGCGGCAGGGTCGATACCGTAGGTGTCTTGTATCGACGCGACGGTCCGTTGGGCAATGCCTGACGCCGTCCCTCGCCAGCCGGCGTGGACCGCTGCGGCAATCTTTCGATCAGGCTCCATGAACAACAGGGGGACGCAATCAGCCGTCATCACTCCCACGCAGAGGTTGGGCGTATCAGTCATGAGCCCGTCCCCAATCCCCGCCAGTTTTGTCGTCTTATTACTGGAGACAGTCAAGATCGTATCGCCGTGGACCTGCCTGGCCGTGACGATATCGATGTCGCGCAAGGTAAGCGCCAACTTAAGCTCGCACCAGTTGGACTTGATGGTTTCAGCATCATCCCCATTCTCCGATGAAAGACGAAAGGCAGTGTCGGGTGACCGGCCCTGGTCGCTGACGCGGCCCAGAAAGCCATGGATCAAGCCATCAAATGGTGTCCAGTGAGGGACCTCCAGACGAGAGACCTGCATGTTTGGGGCTACTCCTCGGGAAATAGTGACAAAGATCGGCGTTCAGCCATCAGCAATCGGGGGGGCTGAAGCATGACGATTCTACGCACACCACTGAGAGGGTGTCAAACCCTGACCTGGGAATCGGTCCGCTTATCGGCCACGATTGTCACCCGAAACCCTGCATAGTATAATGCAATCGTATGAAAAGAGCCCTTCTTATTGTCGATCACGGCAGCCGCCGCGAAGGAACAAACGATCTGCTCCGTGAGGTTGCGGAGATGATGCGGGAGCGTTTTGGCCTGCGCATCGTCCACTACGCCCACATGGAACTCGGGGAGCCGACTATTCAGCAAGGATTTGATGCGTGCGTTGCTGATGGGGCGGAAGGGGTCGTTGTGCATCCGTACTTCCTTGGGTCCGGGCATCACGTTGCTGTCGGTATTCCGAATCTCGTCAGGCAGGCAGCCGGACGCCATCCCGGGGTCGTCTGCTGGATTACCAAGCCGCTGGGGGTCCATTCGAAGATCGGCGAGGTGGTTCTTGAGCGGTTTACCGAATCTGAAGGCGAGAGTCCGATCGGCGCAGCCTCGGTGGAGCTCCACGCGACCGTCAAGGCAAAGCACTCGACCGGCCATCTCCACAGATCAGATCGTTCGTTCCGATTTTGCCCGCAGTGCGGAATGACGCTGACGCTCAGACGGATGAAATCGGACGGGCCGGAACTGCAGGCCTGTGAAAGCTGCTCCTTTGTTCACTATGCGGATCCAAAGGTGGCGGCCGGCACTCTCTGCATGCTCGATGGTGGGATTGTATTGGTCCGGCGAGGGATTCCCCCAGCGTATGGCAAATGGGTCTTTCCCGGCGGTTTCGTCGATAAGGATGAGCGGGTTGACGCAGCAGCCGTTCGCGAAACCCGGGAGGAAGTCAACCTCGATGTCGAGATCGATCGACTCCTGAATGTCTACTCCTATGAAGACTCAGGAGTCGTGATCATTGCCTACGCCGCGCATGTCGTGGGTGGTGAGCTTCAAGCGAAGGACGAAGCGCTTGACGCGAAGATATTCCACCCCGCCCAGATTCCGTGGGAGGATCTGGCGTTCCGCAGCGCGCACGACGCCATTAAGGACTACCTTGCGCTCTTTCCGAGGTCGGAGTGACGCTCTCTTGAATACCTCGGCCTTCAGCCTTCAGTCTAACCGGCTAATGGCTGACCGCTGAGCGCTATCCGAAGGAACACGTATGGGTCGGTTGCGTGACAATGGAAAAGATTATTACGCTGTCCTTGGTGTCTCGGAACAGGTCACGGAGGAAGAGCTGCGACGAGCGTACAGACGGCTCGCATTGCAGTACCACCCCGATAAGAATCAGGGAAATCCCGACGCGGAGGAGCGGTTCAAAGAGATCAGCGAGGCGTATGCCGTCCTGGCGGATCAGGCAAAGCGGCGGCAGTACGACGCTTTTCGTCATACCCAGGGCGGCGCGCGCGGCGCCTCAGGTGGATTCCGGTACTCCCAGGAAGAGATCTTGCGGGACCTCTTCTCCAATCCCGATCTGTCGGTGATCTTTGCCGAGATGAACCGTGAATTCGCCAAGGCCGGGATCCGGTTCGACGACGCCTTCGTTCGACAGATCTTCTTCGGGGGTCGTGGATTTGTCTTCGGCGGGGTCTTTATGGGCGCGCCGATCGGCGTGCTGCGGCGACGCGCCGCTCGAATGGCGGTTCAAAAAGACGGCTCTCCGCGATCAGCGATCAGCGATCAGCCGGCAGGCTCAGGAGGCCTGCTCTCCGCCATCGGTCGAGGGCTCGCGGCCGGCCGGAACGTGCTAAGACGGTGGCTATCCGGAGAGGCGGCCCCTGCGGATCGCGGTTCGGATCTCCGATATCAGCTTACCGTCACAGCGCAGGAGGCCGCGTCCGGCGCGCGCAAGCGGGTCACCTTCATGCGGGGTGACCGGGTCGAGGAGCTGATAGTGACCATTCCCCCCGGCATCCGGTCCGGAACCAGGCTTCGGCTGAAAGGCCAGGGACTCGAGGGCCAGGACCGGGCTCGCGGCGACCTCTACCTGCGCGTAACAGTCACATAAGCGCAGGCGCGCGGCAACCCATGGATCGAATCGTCGCCCCACAACACGAGAGGCCGCTCCCGGCAAGCGCGGGAATCCGGAGGCATGCCGCCGGCAGTCCTGCCGACCGAAGGTCATCCCAACTGCGTGGACTGTGCATCATACAACCCGGCCCTGTTAGTGTAACGACCGCATGACAATCAGAACCAGACTGCTGCTTGGGTTTGCCCTGATGTGCCTTGCCTTGGTGGCTGCGCCGCTGACCATGTATATGGTCCAAAGCAGTAAAGCGCTGCAATCAGCCGGCATGAAGCAGGCCGGGATCTCGCCGTCGAAGGCGCTGTTGCGGATGGTGCAACTGCAGCAGCGGCACCGCGGACTCTCCTCCGGGGTGCTCGGCGGGCACACTGAGATGGAGACGCAACGGACCGCCACGAGGGCTGAAACGGACAAGGCAGTCGCGGCATTCGATGCGATCGTGAAGTTCCACATCAGTGATGCCGTATTTGTCGCTGACTGGCGCAGAGCGGCCGACGCCTGGAGGACGCTTGCGAACAGCGTGTCATTGCGCTCGATCTCCGGTCAGGAGAGTTTTGCAGCGCATACGGCGCTCATCAGCGACAATCTGAAGCTTCTGGATCTTATGCTGGATTACTTCGGTTTATCGTATGACCCGACAGGCAATGACTACCATCTCACCATGGCATTGTTGGTTCATATGCCGACCCTCACCGAATTTCTTGGTCAGGCGCGGGCGCGCGGCATGCTCCTGCTGGCAGAGAAGCGCGTGACGCTTGCGGACCGCACCGCGTTGATCGGGCTCATCAGCAATGTCGAGAGACAACACGAGTATATGGCGCGTGAATTGGATAAGGCGATGGCGCTGAACCACCAAATGAAGACTACTCTTGGTCCCATCGCCCAGGGAAGCCTGATGCTGGCGCAGAAGGTAACACGCATCGCCAGAGCCCAGGTGGTGGAAGCCGAGATACCGAGCTATTCGCCGGCCGATTACTTCTCGATATTCACTCAGGCGATTGACGGTCAGTTCGCATTACTCGATCAGGCGATGGTCGACCTGGAGGGAGCGCTACAGATGCGCATCGCTGCACTACGGAACTGGCAGGACATGACGATCGGTTTCATTGTGCTTGTGATCGCAGTTGCGATATGGCTTGGGACGGTGCTCGTTCGTGCGATTAAGCGGGATATCGCCGCACTGCAACAGAGCGAGGAGGCACAGCGACGCCACGCCGCCGAACTCGAAGCCACCGTCGAGGCGCGAACACGGGAGCTGCGAGCGGTCAACGCGCAGCTCGAAGCAGCCTCCCGCCATAAGTCGGACTTCCTCACGCATATCTCCCACGAACTGCGGACCCCGCTGAACGCCATCCTCGGCTTCTCAGAGCTGTTGCGAAATCCAACTAACGGACCGCTCAAAGAAGACCAAGCTCGTTATCTGACCCACATCCAGGCAAGCGGCAAGCACCTGATCATTATCACCAATGACCTCCTTGATCTCGCAAAGGCTGAGGCAGGCAAACTCGAACTGCATCCGGAGCCGTTCGATATCGATCAAGCCGTCATGGCCGCCCTCGCCGATATTCGGCCGTTGGCCGATCAAAAGCGCTTGACGCTTACACTACACACAGACGCCGCTCCGATTCCCCTCACCGCCGACCCTGTCCGATTCAGACAGATTCTGTATAACATCCTCTCCAACGCTATTAAGTTTACCCCGGAAGGCGGCGGAATTACCGTTACTACCGGCGTGAGGCGTGAGGCGTCAGGAGACAGGGGGGAAGCGCCTGACTTTATCGACATTGCCGTGACCGACACCGGGATCGGGATTACCGCAGAGAATTTGATCAGGCTCTTTCAGCCCTTTACTCAACTGGACCCCTCACTCGCCAAGCAGTACCATGGGACCGGTCTCGGTCTCGCGCTCACAAAGCAACTGGTCGAGTTGCACAACGGCAGGATCCGGGCCACCTCAGCGGGTAAAGGTCGCGGGAGCTGTTTCACAATATCCTTTCCATTGGTGCCGCAGACCGCACCGCAAATGGCAGGCAGATGACACCAGGGACTTACGGCAAGGGCGTGTCACCGACCGTCTTGTTCAGGAAACGGTTGATGGTATCCAGATAGGCCTGGCCGCCGACCATATAGAGGTCGTTGTGGCGGGCCCGCTTGATCGCGTAGAACTCCTTCGGCTCGCTCGCAGCCTCAAAAAGACGTTCTCCGTGTCGGAACGGCACGATCTCGTCGTTCTCACCATGCACAATCAGCAGAGGGACCCGGACCTGCCCAATCTTCGAAAGGGTATCGTACTTCGTCCGAACCAGCGACGCGATCGGAAGAAACGGGAGACTCTCCTTCGCCATCTCTGCGATGGACAGAAAAGGGGCTTCCAGAATCAGGGCGGCGCAGTGATGCCGAGTTGCTATTTCCACCGCGACGGCGCTCCCGAGTGATTCGCCAAGAAAGACGATGCCGGTCGGGTCTACATCCGCTCGGCCGCGCAGATACCGGATGGCCGCATCGCCATCTTGGTAGGTTCCCGCTTCTGACGGCCGGCCTTCGCTCCGACCGTATCCGCGATAATCGAAGATGAAAAGATTGGTTCCCAACACGTCATGGCGGAGCTTGATGTTGTCCAGCCGATAGCTGATGTTGCCGCCGTTACCATGGAACCAGAGAATCGTAAACGGCGACCCGGTCCCGGGAATCCACCAGCCGTTGAGGCGCAATCCATCTTGGGTCGTGAAGTAGACCTCTTCGTAGGTCAAGTCGAGGTCGCGCGGCGTGGCGTAAATTCGCTTATCCGGAAAAAAGATGAAGCTGTTTTCCAGCGCCTCCACGCACCCTCCGGCGAGGAACAGGATGAGTATCAGAACCGGGAACATCCACCGGTCGCGGATCTCGAACGTGAACACGCGTTCATCAAAACTTAGTCAGCACGGCGAAGAGCGTCAGCACAGTGAACACCACGAGACCCGCCAAAAGTGGTGCAACCTGTCCCACGCGGCCACTTGCGCTGAAGGCCTTAAACTGGCGCGAGACGAGGAGTCCAACCACGATCAGGCCGAGAATCAGCACAATCTTGGCCCTGAACCAGTTGTGCGAGAATTTGACCTTGACGGCATGGGCCAAGAACCATCCGGCCAGCAGGGCCACCACAAAAGCGGGAGTTTCCAGCACAAGATGAATCCTTCGCTGGGCCTGGTAGAGCTGGGATCGCCACCCCTCGTTCGCATCGGATTTCACCGAGTTGAGAAGGACCAGTCTGGTCCCCACACCACCGAGCCAGAAGATAACCCCCGCGAGATGGGCAGTTACCGCAAGATAGTACTCCAGCATGATCATCCCCTTTTCAAGCGCCTAGTTTCACGACCTCGCCCGTCATTGCGTCGCAGAAGGGTCAACTCCATCCGCAAAATACGTCGTTGAGTCATCCGTGTCAACCCTATTTTCGCGTCCACACAATAGAGATTGACAGCGCAACTCTATCATTTTCCTGTCATTGCGAGCGACCAATGGGAGCGCGGCAATCTCACCGTCGTTGTCCTGAGGAACTGTAAGATTGCTTCGGCTTCGCCTCGCAATGACGACCTTCTATCGCCGGCCGTAGGCGGCATATTGACCTTGACCCCCTCTGGCGGGCCCGCCTATACTAACGGCAGGCTCCAAGTGTTAAGTGTTGAGCGATGAACCCGAAACGCAACACTCACAATTCGAAATTCAGAACGCCGGTACGGATTGAGGATGAAACGATTTCAAGCTATCGCAAAGGGCCGGTTTGCATTGCTGCGACACCGAGGGGCGAACGCCGCCGGTCTCATTGCCGACATCGCTCCCGCTTCCGCCGAGCAATCGGCGCTGACCGGTACCCTGCAATCGGCGCTGCAAGCTGACCATACGGCCAACGGTCTGGTTGCAGCCCTCAGAGGATTCATCGCCAATGAGCAGGCCCGGATTTTTCACATCCATCGAAGTGGTGGAACGGGCCAGGCGGTCGTCCGATCCATCGCTACACTGACAGACGCGGTCGTCACCTCACTCTTTCACCTGGCGGAGGAGACCTGTGATCCGACCCTGAGGCGAGGCAGTGACGGGTGTGCGCTGGTGGCGCTGGGCGGCTACGGCCGGCAGGAGATGAGTCCGGCCTCAGACGTCGATCTAATGTTTATCTATTCCCGCAGGACCGATGCCTATCTTGACGCGATCCTTCACCCGGTGTTGAGCACTCTCTGGGATGTCGGGTTCGTCGTCGGGCATTGCTGCCGCTCCATCGATGACTGCGTCCGAATGGCTCGGATGGACCTGACTTCATGCAGCTCGATGATGGAAGCGCGATACCTTGCCGGCGAGCCGGCCATCTATCAGGCGTTCAGCGCCAAGTTGGGGCGGTCGGTCTTGCACAAGCACGCCGATATCCTCGTCAAGCAAAAGCTTGAGGAATTGCACGAACGGCACCATCGGTACGGTACGTCCATCTATGTGCAGGAGCCGCACATCAAGGAAGGACCCGGGGGCTTGAGAGATCTTCACGCCGCCCTCTGTATCGCTCGGATCACCCAGCGGGTTGGCGCGCCTTCCGGGCTGGTAGAGAAAGGACTGCTCGGACCGGAACAGGGCGAACGGTGGAGCCTGGCGCTGGATTTCATGCTCCGCCTGAGGAATGAACTTCATTACCTGTCCCGAGGCAAGAACGATGTGCTCTCACTCTCTCTGCAGGAGCAGGTGGCAGCCGATCTTGGGTTTGCGGATACAGCTCGTTCGTACGGGGTAGAACAATTCATGCAGCGCTACTATCTGGCTGCAAAGGATATTTCGCAGTTGTCGGCGCAGGTGATCTCGCGCTGCACACAAGGGAGGTCGCAGGTGGAGAGGGTGATGCGAAGGTTGAAGGCTCGCGATATCGGCGACGATCTGACAGAGATCGATCGTTGTATTTATGCGTCACCGAAAAATCAGGGCCTGTTCCAGGATGACCCCGTCCGGTTGCTGAAAGTCTTCTGGTATGCGCAGCAGATGGGATACGCGTTGAGCCAGGAGATCCGAGACCATATCAGGGCCGATACCCATCTCATTAACGAGGGGGTCAGGCGTTCGAGTCGGGCGCTTGGCTTTTTCCTGGCTATCCTGCGAGAGCCGAAAGGGGTCGCCGCCACACTCCGCAGTATGCATGAACTTGGGGTGCTGGGGGCCTATATTCCTGAGTTCGCCAAGCTCACCCGTCTGATACAGTTC
>Ga0233425_10009199_pt1 | contig 12664 bp, 7 predicted proteins | sample Watercolumn_Towu_2_FD_181712 | JGI IMG/M metagenome (GOLD analysis project Ga0233425, IMG submission 181712) | Freshwater microbial communities from Lake Towuti, South Sulawesi, Indonesia - Watercolumn_Towuti2014_140_MG | ecosystem: Environmental > Aquatic > Freshwater > Lake | place: Indonesia...
CGGGTGGACATGGCGGGGTCCTCGGGGTGGGTGGGAAGCGAGCGGGGTACGCTTCGCCACTCGCGGCTATTTCAGGCGGCAGGAAGAGGCGGTACGTGAAAGGGCAACGGGACCCGGCGCGAGATAGGGGTTGCCCATGAACATCCTCGGCATCTCCTGCTTCTACCACGATTCCGCAGCTTGCCTCTTGCAACGCGGCGTTCCCGTGGCCGCGGCCAACGAGGAGCGGTTCACGCGCCGCAAGCACGACAGCGGGTTTCCCACCCACGCCGCCCGCTATGTGCTCCAGGAAGCCGGCCTCGATGCCTCCGGGGTCGACGCCGTGGCGTTCTATGACAAGCCGATGCGCAAGTTCGAGCGGCTCCTGGTCTCCCAGATCCACCACTTCCCGCGCGGCTCGCGCCAGTTCCTGTACGGGACCGCGAACTGGCTGACCACCAAGCTGCGCCTGCCGGTGATGCTCGAGAAGCACCTCGGCTACAAGGGGCCCATCTTCTACTCCGACCACCACCTCGCGCACGCGGCCAGCGCCTTCTACTGCTCCGGCTGGGAGCATGCGGCGGTGCTGACGGTGGACGGAGTCGGGGAGTGGTCCACGGCTACCTGGGGAGCTGGGCACGGGCTCGATCTCACGTTGGAAGGTGAGATCCGCTTCCCGCACTCGCTCGGGCTGCTGTACTCGGCTTTCACCTGGTATCTCGGGTTCAAGGTGAACTCGGCGGAGTACAAGGTCATGGGCCTGGCGCCCTACGGCGAGCCCCGCTTCGTCGATAAGATCCGCGAGCTGATCCACGTGGCGGAAGATGGGAGCTTCCGCCTGGACATGCGCTATTTCGCCTACGACTGGGCCATGCGCATGTTCAACCCGCGCTTCGAGGAGCTGCTCGGGGAGCCGCGCCGGGAGCTGGAGGCGGGCAAGCTCACCCAGTTCCACAAGGACGTGGCCCGCAGCCTCCAGGAGGTCGTGGACGACATCATGGTGCGCCTGGCCACCACGGTGGTCGAGCGCACGGGTGAACGCAAGCTCTGCCTGGCAGGCGGTGTGGCGCTCAATTGTGTCGCCAACGGCCACATCCTGCGGCGCGCCCCCGTGGACGATCTCTTCATCCAGCCCGCGGCCGGTGATGCAGGAGGCGCCATGGGAGCAGCCTACTGGGCCTGGCACGCGCTGCTGCGCCAGCCTCGCCAGCCCCGGCTGCCGAGCGTCTACCTCGGCCCTGGCTTCGACGAGGACGCCATCCGGCAGGTGCTCGACCACTACGGCGCCGTCTACCGCCGCTGCGAACGGCAGGAGCTGCTCGACGCCGTGGCCGAACGCATCGATCAGGCGCGGGTCGTCGGCTGGTTCCAGGGGCGCATGGAGTGGGGGCCGCGGGCGCTCGGGCACCGCACCATCCTGGCCGACGCGCGCCACCCCGAGATGCGCGACACCCTCAACTGGAAGATCAAGAAGCGTGAGGGGTTCCGTCCCTTCGCCCCGACCGTCCTGCAGGACCGGGTCTCGGAGGTCTTCGAGCTCGATCGCCCCTCGCCCTACATGCTGCTGGTAGCCCAGGTGCGCGCGGGCCAGAAGCTCCCGGCCATCACCCACGTGGATGGCTCGGCACGGATCCAGACCATCAGCCGCGAGGAGGACGCGCTCTACTACGACCTCGTCGCGACCTTCGACCGGCTCACAGGCTGCCCCGTCGTGGTCAACACCAGCATGAACGTACGCGGCGAGCCGATCGTGTGCACGCCCGAGGATGCCTACCTCTGCTTCATGCGGACCGACATGGACGACCTGGCCATGGGCCCCTACCTGCTCGCCAAGGAGGCGCAGCCCGAGCTCGCCCAGCCCGACGCCAGGAGCCTGTTCGGCCTGGATTGATCGCGGTTTTTTCCGTCACCCGCTGGCCGCGCCGGGCGTACTGTGGGATCATTGTCCTGGCGTCGTTGGACGCCAAGGAAAACCCCAGCAGGGAGCCCCCATGCCCCAGGCACCCTCGCCGCGCAGCGCCACCTCCACACCACTTCGCAGGGCTGAGTACTACGCGCTGCTCACGCTGCTCGCCACGGCGCCGCGCAGTGCCCGCCTGGTCCGGGCAGGGCTGCGACTGGCCGGCACGATGCAGCTCGACGGGCCACACCGGCCGATCCAGTTCCGCCCCGCCGCCGAGGCCGGAGCCCTCGATCCCCTCCCCGTGGCCGGTGAGGCGGCCGACCTCCTCTTCCGGATTCACGGCATCAGCTTCCGGTGCGACGCCACCGTCGAGCGCACCGCTGATCGCGGCGACTCCGTGTACCTCCTGCCGGCCGTCATCGAGTGGTCGGTGCGCGGCTTCCGCGTGGGTGGCGTGTCCTACTCCATGGAACCCTCGGAGGCCCACCTGCGCCGTCCCGACGGCCGCGCCGCGCGCCTCCCGGTCCTCTCCATCCACGACGACGAGGTCCTGCTGCTCGGATGGCCGATGCCGCAGGGGATCGAACCTGGCATGACCTGCTCGGCCAGCCTTCTGCTCGGCAGGTATCGCGCCCAGGGCATCCAGGTCGAGCTGAAGGCGGCGCAGGCGGTCTTTCCAGGGAGCGCGGGGCGCATCGTCCGGGCTGGGGTCGGTGCGGGGAGCGCCCAACTGGGCAAGATCGTGATGACTCTGGTCCAAGCCCCCGAACGCCGCACGGAACCTGTGTAGCGCCTCGCTCAGAGCCGCTGCGCCACCTCGAAGCCGGCGTGGATGGCCTTCATCGCATCCGCCACCCGCGCCGCGTCCCCGATCACCTTCACCGGCGCACCCGCGGCCTCCAGAGCTGCCTGTAGCGGGTCGTACGACCTGGCACCCAGGGCCAACACCACGGTATCGGCTGGCAGGAGCACATCCTCGCCGCCCGCACCCACCGAAGCTCGCACCCCGCCAGCCTCGATCCCGACCGCGCGCGTGCCCAGGCGCACGTCGATCCCGGCGCGTTCCACGTCCTGCAGCATGCCCCAGCGGGTGCTCTTGCCGAGATCCACGCCCAGCTTGGGGGCCAACTCCAGGACCGTGACCCGCCGTGCGCCCCGCGCGGCCTCCCGCGCGATGGACTCCGGGTCGTCGGCCCCGTGCACCAGCAGGAACTTCACGGCGGCGGCGCCGAGCGCGCCCTCCTCGGCCAGGAACAGGGCCACCTCGACCCCGACCGCGTTGCCGCCGATCACCACGACCTGCCGGCCCGGCCAGGCCCGCCGGGCGAGGACGTCCCAGGCCTGGACCACGTGGGACCGGTCCGCGCCGGGCAGCACGGGCACCACCGGCTGGGAGCCCGTCGCCAAGATGACGTGGTCCGGTCGCTCCGCCAGCACCAGGGAGGCGTCGGCCTCCCGTCCGAGCTGGACCTGGACGCCGAGGGCTGCGACGCGGGCCGCCAGCTCGGAGGCCAGCCGCAGAAAGGGCTCCCGACCAGGGGGGGTGCCCGCCAGGTGGAGCTGCCCGCCGAGCCGCGCGTCGCGCTCGAACAGGGTCACCGTGAAGCCTCGCTCGGCCGCGGTGGCGGCAGCCATCATGCCGGCCGGGCCCCCCCCGACCACCACCACATGGGCAGGCCTGGCGGCGGGCGAGAGCACCCGACGACGCTCCTGCCCAGCCTGGGGGTTGGCCAGGCAGCGCACGGAGCGCAGGTGGAAGATGGCGTCGAGGCACCCCTGGCCACAGGCCACGCAATGCAAGATCTCGCGCTCGTGGCCCTCACGGGCCTTGCGCGGCAGGTCGGGGTCGGCGATGAGCGCCCGGCCCATGGCCACCGCGTCGCAGGTGCCGTCGCGGATCAGGGCCCGCGCCAGCCCGGGATCGTCGATGCGGTGACCGGCGATGACCGGAACGCGTGCTGCGTCCCTTAGGCCACGCGCCAGGTAGGCGAAGGCTGCGGCCGGCACCTCTGCCCCGATCTGGGGTACCTGAGACTCGTGCCAGCCCACGTTCATATCGAGGGCACAGACTCCCTCGGCGGTGAGCCGCTGGGCGAAGCGGACCCCTTCCTCGCGCCCGATGCCGCCGGGTACCATGTCGTGGCCGTTGACCCGCGCCAGGATCGGGAAGCCCGACGGGAGGGCCCGGCGCACGGCGCGCACGACCTCGATCCCGAAACGGGCGCGCCCCTCGAAGCTGCCCCCCCAGGCGTCCTCGCGCCGGTTGGTCAGCGGGGAGAGGAACTGGCTGATGAGGTAGCCCGTGCCTGCCAGGATCTCGACGGCGTCGTAGCCAGCCTCGGCCACCCGCCGGGCGGCCTGGGCGAAGGCGTCGATGACCGCGGGGATCTCCTCGTCTTCCAGGGCCCGGGGCGTCTCGCGGGTCTGCCGGCAGTAGACCCCCGAAGGCGCCACGGCGCTGTCACCGCCGATCAGCAGGGAGTGGTTGTAGCGGCCGGCGTGGTTGAGCTGGACCGCCGCGCGCGCGCCACCGGCGTGGATGGCCGCCGCCAGGCGGGCCAGCCCCGGGATGTACGCGTCGTCGTGGGCCCCGAGGTTCGTGGAATTGCCGGACCGCGCATCGATCGTGGCGTAGCCGACGATGATGAGCCCAGCGCCGCCCTCGGCCCGCCGGGCGTAGAAGTCCACGATGGGATCGGTCACCTGGTACGCGCGGCCCATGGCCAGGTGCATGGCGGGCAGGACGACGCGGTTTGGTACGGTGAAGGCACCGATTGCCAGCGGCTCGAACAACGGATCATGCATGGAGGCCTCCGCAGGCCATCCCTACCCCGTGGGCCAGATGCGGGGGAGGTACCGATCGACCCCTCGCAGGGTCCGCTGGAGCGCGCGGATGTGGGGCGGCGGCGCCACGGACCCGAGCACCGGCCAAGGCAGCAGCCCCAGGGATTCCAGGACCCCGTTGGCCGCCGCGATGCCGGTCTGGCAGGCTCGTTCCATGTAGAGCACCGCCTCCCCGCCGTCGATCCAGTCGCCGCACAGGAAGAGGTCCGGCGCCACGGTGCGGACCTTCGGAAAGCTCGCACCGCAGCCGACCGGGAAGTTGATGTGGGTGGCGCGGTTGCGCACGATGACCGAGTGGATGCAGTGGCCCGCCATGTCGGGGAACGCGTTCTCCATGTCCTCGCGGCACAGGCGAACGAGGTCCTCATCCGGGAGCGCATGCTTGGAGTCGGGCGCGTAGACGTGGCACTCGCTGACCGCACCGCCGGTGGCGCGGTGCCAGGCCGCGAAGGGATCCTGGAAGCGATGCAGCCAGAAATAGTTGTCCGCGGTGGTGGCACCGGCGAAGACCCCGCTCTCACCCCAGGTGTGATCGGGAGCCCGATCCCAGAAGCAGCGCACGTTCACGGCGGGTCGCCCCTCGAACACCGAGAGATCTCCGAGGATCGGAGCGAGATCCGGAGACGACTCCTGCAACTCGCGCCCCGCGGCCACGTCCACCGCCAGCACGAGGTGGTCGGCCGACACCACGCCCATACGCCCGGTGAAGCCCCGCTCCCGGCAGCGGGGACCGTCGCCCCGGACCCACTCCAGGCGCCACCGGCCGTCCTGACCGCGCGCGACGCGCTCCACCCGCACCCCGCCGAGCGTGCGACCCTGCGCGGCGCGGATGCGCGCCAGCATGGGATCGAGCAGGTTGGGCACCACGGGGCCCCGCACGAAGGCGAAGCGCTGGTCCTCGCGTCGCAGGAAGACGTAGTGGCGCAGGGCGACGATGAAGGCCCACAGCGAAACGTATTGTGGATCCGAGAAGAAGCCGCTTCGTGAGAGGCTCTTGAGGAAGGCCTGGTAGAAGAACGGGACACCGTCGGTGTAGTCGATGACCGAGAGCCGGTCGTAGCGCGCGCGGTGGGCCGAGAGATCCGGGTCGAACATGACGGTCTCGAGCAGCTTGACGCCCAGCGTGGGGAACCTGGGCAGGTCGCTCGGCCTGATCAGACGCCGGATGTTCTTGCGGGCGAGCAACTGGACGTGGTGGAAGGGCTCCCAGACCGGGGTGATCTGGGTCTCGCGCCCGACGTTGGTGCGGTAGGTGGCGCGCGGATCGCGGAAGACCAGGGTCTGATCGTAGGCGTCGATCATGCGATCGGACAGCCCGAGACGGTCGATCAGTGCGAGGAAATTGCGGTACTGCCGCCACCAGCCGTGCACGCCGTGCTCCATGGGCAGCCGCCAACGGCGCCCGAGGTGCGTCACCTCGATCGGAGGGTAGGAGGCGACGCGCCCCCCCATGGACCGCCCGTTGCGCTCCAGCAGCGTGACCTCCACGCCACGCTCTGCCAGGTGGAGCGCGGCGGTAATCCCCGCGATCCCCCCGCCCACCACCACGGCCTGCCCGGTTCCCATGAGACCTCCCGTGTAGCTACACGGGGCCTTGTATCCGGTTCCCCGCTCCTCGACCGACCTCCGCGGGCGCACCCAGGCGCCACCCGGCTATGCTCGAGACCGAAGGCCGCGGGCAAGGCGGCCCGGGAGGTGCGGATGAGCGGAAGGAACGCAGGGCCGGTCCTGGTCCTGGCCCTGGTGGGCTGTTTCGGTTCGGACGGCGGGGAAGCCCAGCGCCAGGCCGAGGTCCAGCGGGCGCTGGACGCCTGGGACGACCCGACCCCCCCCGCCGGGGAGAACCCCGTGATCGCGGCCGGTCTCGGGCCCGTCCTTCCCCCCATGGCGCCGCACCCCGAAGCCCTCTCGGATCGCTACCTGGTGATCCTGCAGAGCTCCCCCGAGCCGCGCGTGGCCGCCCCCTCCCTCGCGGCGCTCGCCGGGCAGCCCGACCTGCTCGCGCCCGTGGTGCGCGCCTCGTCCTCGTGGTTCAAGGGCCTGGCCCCCTGCTACGAGCTGACCGTCGCGGGCGCCTTCGAGCACGAGCGCCAGGCCACCACCCTGGAGCGCCAGCTCGATCTGCTGGGGGTCGACAGCTACGTCAAGAACGCTGGGCGCTACGTCGGGCCGCAGGAGGCCGTGGAGGCCTGGTGCCGCCGCGACCAGCCGCGGCAGGTCGCGGGCTGCGACGGCGTGCGCTTCGCCGAGGTCCACGACGGCGCGGCCTGGCTCCCCCTGGCGCTGGACGAGGACGCGGCCACCGCCGCGATGCAGGGCCTGCCCGCACCCACCCCGCTCGGCGGGCTCGACGCCTGGTCTTCCCCCCTCCCCCCGGATCGCCTGCCCGAGGGCATCGCGGGCACCCGTTGGAAGCTCTTCGCGCCCGCCAGCGGCCGATCCCTGGGGCTCTGCAAGGTCTCCTCCTTCGCCGCCATCACGAGCGGCCACCCCCACTTCGGCTACCTGCAGCAGGATCCGCCACCCACCGCGCCGGGTTGCGGCGAACCGGCCCCGTTCGCGCGCTTGAGCTGCAAGTCTCCGCCCGACGAGCCACTCGTGGCCGTGCCCGGGGAGGCCCCCGATCCGGTGCTCTACAAGGCCCTCTCACCCCTGCGGGACATCGATCTGGAGGACGACGTCAAGGCGCTGGCCAACCGGACCCCGGCTTTCCAGAGCGCCTTCGCCGAAGCCCGCGAGGCGGCGAACGAGCGTTCGGCGCCGCTTCAACAGCTCGTCACGCTCACCGGATACGTTGCGCCGGGCCGCAAGGTGCTGGCGGTGCGCGTCACCCTGCAGACCGGTGATGGCGAGATCTGGTGCGGCGCCGACGACGTCCGGGTCGAGCTGTCCGCGGTCTACGACTGGCCCGCCGATGGTGGGCTCGGATCCGAACTCGTGCCCTTGCACCGGGTCGGGAACACCGAGCTGCTCGGGTTGATCGACCTGGAGGGCGACGGCGTCCCCGAGCTGGTCGAGCGCGTCTGGCCCGACACCCTGCGATTCGACCGGGCCGGCTTGGGGCCCTCCTGCAAAGCAGAGCGGGCCTACTGCGACTGCCCCTGCTGACCCCGCCGCAGCTCCTCCAGGTGCCAGAGGCACCCCGCGGAGGAGAAGCTCTCGGCAGCCTGCGCCTCCAGGGCGGCACACTCGGCCGCGGGCAGGCCAGCATGCCGCGCCAGGAAGGCCTGCGCCGCGCCGATCTCGGGCGACATGCCGAGCGCTTCCGCCTGCCGCAGCGCAGAGCCCCCCAGCGCCCGGGCCCGCCCCGTACGGCCCTCGATGGCGGCCGCGCGTGCCCGGGCGAGGAACCAATGCGGGCGTCCCAAGCTGAAGATCAACGCGAATCTCCCCAACATCCGGATGGCGCGCCGCGCGCGCTGGGCCAGCAGGGGGAACTCCCTCCCACCAGCCTGCTCCCGCTGCCACGCGTCCAGGAAGACCTCGACCACACCCCGGTAGCCATCAAGGGTGGACAGGACGAAAGGCCAGGCGACCTGCAGCGCAGCCGACCAGCCCAGCTCGGCCGCTTCCAGGGCCTCGTCGCGGCGCCCCTGCCGCAGGTAGGCCGAGGCGAGCAACCCCTGGCAGATGAGGCGTGACGGGTAGTCGTCCAGGTTGCGCAGCAGCGCCAGGGCTTGCAGCACGGACCGGACCGCCTCGTGCAAGCGCCCGGTCTGGAGCTGCACCTGCCCCAGACCGAACAGCGCCCACGCCTCGTGCTGCGCGTTGTCGAAGCGCTGGGCGCGCTCCAGGAGCGAGAGGTAGCTCGCCTCGGCCGCGGTGAATGCCCCCTGGAAGTAGCTCGCCAGCCCCTGCATGGTGTGGGCCACGCCGCCCTCCTGCCACGCCGCGGCGGCGGTGGCCACGGCCACCGCCTCGTCCGCCAGCACGACCCCTTCTTGCCACTCGCATCGGCCGACATGGTAGGCCGCGCGGGTGTAGAGCGTGACCACCACCGAGTCGGCGTCCCGCGCCTCCCGACCCACACGCAGCGCGTGCTCGTGCAGGCCCCGGGTGTAGCGGCGCAGGCCGCAGAGCCCAGCCAGCACGCCAAAGGAGGCGAAGGGACGCCCATTGCGCCCGCGCGCCCCCATGCTCCGTGCGAGGTTGGCGGAGCGCGTCGAGGCGGCGACCATCTCCAGGAGGCTCGCGGAGTAGTAGAAGCGCTCGGCCAGCCGCTCTGCCGCGTGGGAAGCTTCGTGCAAACGCGAGAGTTCCTTGGCGTCGAGCCCGGCCGCGGCGTACTTGAGGCCAGGGGAGAACAGCCACCCGAGGATCTGCCGGACGACATCGACCAGCAGGCCGGCGCGGGTCGCGGGGAGTGGCCGATCGAGCAGCGCCAGGGCGCGGCGGAAATGAACGGTGCAGCGATCGAGCTCGCCACAGGCATAGCGCGCCTCGCCCAGGCTGCGCTCCCAGTGCGCCCGCCGGATCGGATCCGTTGCCACCTCTGGCCGGGTGTCGGCGATCCTCAGGGCGAGCTGGAAGTGCTCGCAGGCCTCCCGCATGGCCCCGAGGTGGTGGGCCTCGGCCCCCGCGAGCTCGAGGAATCCAACGGCGCGCTCGTCGTCGCCCGCGGCGCGCCAATGGTGGGCCAGGGTGGCATACAACCGCCCGAGATCGTCCGCCTGGCGCTGCAACCAGGCCGCGGCGCGGGCATGGATCTCCCTGGCCTGTTGCGCGGTCACCGTGCCCGAAGTGCTCGCCCCGGGCAGATCCTGGGCAAGCCGCCAGGTCTCGGTCCCGGGCCCGGGGGCGGCCTGGAGCAGGCCCACCACCCGCAAGTGCTCGAGATCGCGCTCCACCCGCAGGCGACCGGGCTGGTCGGGGTGGGCCGCCACGGCGAGCGCGGTGCTGAAAGGGCTGCCTACCCGCCGTGCGACCTCGAGGGTTCGCAGCGTGTCGGGATCCAGCCGAGCGATGCGCCGGGCCAACAGCGGTCCGGATCCGGTGGGCTCCGTGGCCCCGAGCCGCTCCTGGTGGAACGCGCACGCACCGCCCACCCCCACCTCCACCAGGCCCTCCTCCCGCAAAGTTCGGAGCCACTCCAGGCACAAGCCAGGGTTGCCGCCGCTGGCGCGCGTGAGCCAGCGTACGAGGGAGGCCGGGGCGGTCCCGAGCCCGAGTTCGCGTGCCACCATCGCCGCGAGCCCGAGCGCGGGCAAGGCGCGCAGGCTGACGACCGTGGCCTCGGGGATGACCTCGAGACGCTGCCGCTCCACGGGGGCCTGCACCGGGCCGGTGCGGTTCGCCACCACCAGCAGGAGCCGCTCGACCGCGTCGAACAACTCGCGCAGGAGGCTCCAGGAGGCCGAGTCCAGCCACTGCGCGTCTTCTACGACCAGTACCAGCGGCCCCCCGCCCAGCAGGACCGCGATCTCGCGGGCCAGGGCCCCCGCCGCGTTCTCCGGCTCCCCGGTCCAGGAAACCCCCTCGCCGCCCGCGAGCACCAGGGCAGCCACGGCGGAGCTCTCCACCGCGATCCCGGCTGCGGCCAGCATGGGCTCGACCTGCGCCGCGAGCTGGGCCCGCGGGGCGTGCGGATCGAGCCCGAGCCCCGCCAGCAGCGCCTCCCACCAGCGCGCGCGGGGCTCCGCCGCGGGACCCGAGCAGCCGCTCACCGACACCACGGTCTTGAAGCGTCCCGCGAGGCGCTGCACGATCTCGCCCACCAGCAGCGACTTGCCCATCCCCTGGGCACCCTCCACCACCAGCACCGCGGAGCCGCCGGCCTCGAACTCCTCGAGCACCAGCAGCGCACGGGTCAGCTCCTCGGCGCGGCCCACCATCGCGGTCTCGGGTGGCTCGATGGGCCGCTCCGCGCCCCGCACCTGGTCGACCCGGAAGCGAGCCCCATCCGCCACTCCGGGGGTGACGGGCTCCGGGATCTCGACGAGGGTCGCCTCCTGACCCACCCGCCGAGCCGTAGCGGCATCGCAGACCACCCCGCTGGCCGTCGCGCGGACCTGGAGGGAGGCGCGCCGCGCCGCTGGGCCGACCCGTGGACGCCCAGGCACCTCCGCCAACTCCCAGGAGACGATTTCGCCCGAGGCCACCCCCACCGGAGCTTCGATGCCGCGGTCTGCCAGCTCGGACCCGACCTCCAGGCCAAACCGCAGCGCCTGGAGCGCAGCCCGCTTGCGCCCGTGTCCTCCCTCCCCGAAGGCGACCCAGGCGCAGAGCCCCCGGTGATCCTGACGGACCTCCTCCAGCGTTCCGCCGCGGATGCGGGCCACACGCTGCAGGGCGCGCACGCCGGCCTGCAGCCTGCGAGCGTGGTCGCTGCGACCTGGCTCGATCCCGAGCAGCTCGACCAGCGCCAGAGAGCCGTCCCGGCCCTGTGGGACCTTCTGTACGGCCTGGGGTCCGGTGACCGGCGCAGGTGCGGAATCCAGGGTCAACAGGAGCCGTCCGGCGCCCCCGGGGCGCCCGTCGGGGTGCGCCAGCCAGGCCGCGGCCGCGGTGGCCCCCACGGCGACCTCGCCGGGTCCGCACGGCGCGATCAAGCCGCAAAGCTCCGTCAGCGGTTGCCCGCACAGCACCGGCAGCCAACGCCCCGCCAGCCCGCCGTAGGCTCCGAGCGAGACCTGTCCACCGACCAGGCCGCAGCGCAGCTCGACGGGTCTCCCGTCGCCATGAGGCTCCCGGCCAACCCGTCCGCCCATGGCGGTCGCACAGGCGAAAGCCCGCTCCAGGACCGGCGCCATCCGCTCCCCGGCGACCTCCCAGGCCAGCAGCAGATCGAGATCCCCGACCGAGACCGGAACGGCCCCGGCACCCACGGCGATCTCGAGCAGATCCTGCACCAGGGCGATGAGGCGGGAGGCATCCCGGGGCGCGAGGCCCACCACTGAAACGGAGCAGGCTGGCAGGTCCAGCACGGCCTCGAGCAGCACGGCCCGCGTGACCCAGGGCCGGGGCGCCCTGGGAGGCGATTTCAGGCGCACCCCCAACCCGTCGGGAGCCCCGACACCAGCGTCCGCCAGGCCCTCCCGCTGGGCGCGTACCCGCGCGAAAGGACCGGCGTCCTCCGGTGGCGGGTTAGAACGCACCCCACCCCTGCTTGCCGGGCAGATACCAGCTCGGCAGGATGAAGCGGAACATCCGCGCGAATGATCGCGCTCTCTCCGCCTTGTGCTCGCGCTCCCGCCGCATGGCTTCGAGTTGGGACGCGAACTGGGCCTGGAAGGCCTCCCGGGCCGCGCCCTCGCGCTCGCCCTCGGTCGCGAACTCCTCGCGGATGGCGCGCAGCTCGCCTCCGTCGAGGAAGAGCCCCGCGCAGCGCGGGCACTCGTCCACGGCGACTTGCCGCCGCACGGAGAAGTAATGGCGCATCATGATCTGGCCGGTGCAGCGGGGGCAGGTGCGCCGCCGCTCGAGGTCCACCACCAGATCGGGATCTCGCTCGAGATCCAGCAACGACTCACCCAGCGACTCGTGGGGTTCGTCCACTTTCTTGAGCTCGAGCTGGTCGAACCAGATGCCTCCACAACCACTCCGGCAGACATCCACGGTGAGGGTACCAACCGTGTGTTCGACCATGGGCCTGCCGCACGCCGGGCACTCCATCTCGACCTCCTCGGGCTGGGCGCTCCAGACTAGCGGGTCCGTGGGGACACAGCAAGGGCCACCCCGGCCTCCTGACTACGACGGCACCAGCACCAGCTTGCCCGCCCCATCCAGGACGATCCGGACGGTGCTGCCACGGGCGAGATCGGCGAACAGGATCAGCTCGGCCAGGGGCTTGCGGAGATCAAGGCCCCACCGACGCCTACCGGCAGCAACCGACGTACTTGGGCCGAAGTAGCATCGCCGAGCAGTTCCCCCGGTCGCCGCGCCCCCTACCGGCAGCAACCGACGTACTTGGGCCGAAGTAACCCTGCGTCCCAGGCCACA
>Ga0233425_10009200_pt1 | contig 12663 bp, 13 predicted proteins | sample Watercolumn_Towu_2_FD_181712 | JGI IMG/M metagenome (GOLD analysis project Ga0233425, IMG submission 181712) | Freshwater microbial communities from Lake Towuti, South Sulawesi, Indonesia - Watercolumn_Towuti2014_140_MG | ecosystem: Environmental > Aquatic > Freshwater > Lake | place...
GTCTTGTGCTTCCAGACCTCGCGGGAAAGCTCCATGGCCTCTCCGTGCGAGTGCCAACCCCCACCGGGAGTCTTAACGACGTGACGGTACTCGTGAAGCGTGAAGTGACAACTGATGAGGTGAATGCTGCATTCAAGAAGGCGGCTGAAGGAGGACTGAAAGGCGTTCTCAGAATCGAGGAAAAGCCCATTGTTCTCCAGGACATCGTGGGAGATCCCGCAAGCTGCATCTTCGATCCCGCGCTTACGGAAGTCATAGGGAAGGACGGACAGAAGGCGGGCAAGGGAAATCTTGTGAAGGCCTTCGGCTGGTACGACAATGAATGGGGGTACAGCAACAGATTGGTGGAGCTGGCTGCATTTGTCGGAGGGAAATTACAATAACGCCCCCATCACTAGCCCTAGCCCTAGCACTAAACCTAGCCCTAGCCCTAGCCCTAGTCACCCTACTCCTCACGCCTACGTACCATCCTCCAATGGAAGAGGTAGAGCGGTGCACCCACGAGAATCATAGCAACACTCCAGCTCACGGTATCCGCGAACTGGAATTTCTCCTGCATTTCCATTTGCTTCGCTTGCGCGGTGACACATTCATTATACCGCTTCGTACGCTCAGCCGCTGAGAGCTTGGCAAGCTCCGGATCATCCGCCCCGCGTGGAATCATCTTGGGACCGTTGATGCCGACTGCTCCACTTGGAAGGAAGTGCTCGCACGACATCGCCGGATCCTGGTACCACTGCGAGCGAAGACCAAAGACATATCTGCGAATAAGCAAATTGCCGACCGTCACGGTGCCTATGATGATGACAATTAAGGAGACAAGCGAAACGGCATACAGGTACAGAGGTTTTACCCAGCCGCCTTTCGCGAATGCGGACTGCTTCTGATGCGGGAAGATTTGCATAGAGAGATTCTATCACCGAGCCTCTCATTCAAGCGAGATGACCTGATCAATGGAGGGGCTTGATGCCCTGCCCTTATAGGGATTCTTCTGCCCCCTGCTGCTTCTAGGCTTTACAAGGTTTCTCAAAAATAAGTACGCCGTGGCTAGAATAGACGATGCTGCAATCGCTTTGGGTGCGGTCCCTCCATTCCTAGGCGATGTTGATTCTGGGGTTCCGCGAGGCTCAAGTCTCGGGCTTTCCACATGGGTTTTCGCTTCTGCCTTAGGAGACGAGGACTCCACATGTAAGGACACGCCTGAGGCATTATGGGAGGAATGATGACTGCCGCGATCCTCGTGATGGGTGACACGAGCATGATGATTGATATCTGAGTGCTCACTCTCTGCAGTGTGTTTCTTGTGCCCGAGAATGCTGAAACCATCGCCGTGCCCTCCGACAAAGATTCCGGCTCCGTTTTCGTCATTGTGATTCTTGGGATGATCGCTATGCGGCATGTCATGCCCATGACCCGCTTTCGAGCGATGCTGCATGTGAGTAATCTCCTCTTGTGCTTCGTATGCCCTCATTTGCTCCTCAAACTTCTCTCGCGCCAGCTCAGTCTTTTCTTGCTGTAACTCCACATCATGCTTCTGATGCTCTGCGTTCTGTTCAGCAACATGTGCCATCTTTTCAGTGGCCTCTTCCCTCTGCCGCTCATGCTCAGCTTCCCCGGCCAAATGCAAAAGTTCCTCAAGCTCACCTTTGGCCCTTTCAGAAATTCCCTCATGATCTGTTGGATGCCCAGGATCCATATGCCCCATTTCAACTACACTCGACGGAACAATGCGGTACTCAAGAGGATTATCTCCACCGAGCTGCACAGCGTTTATGGGACGTTGAGCCATAAAATAAGGGGGCAAAACATATATAATATAACAACTTATTAAAAGAAAGTCAATGATAGCGCTAGCTTTGTATATCAGCTCAAATCCGAAATTGCAAGGGTTTTGCCCCTTTACTCCGACTTTTGCTCATCTACTACCTCCGCATCAACGACTTTTTCATCTTTCTTGCTGTCGTTGCCGCTTTTCGTATCTTCCTGTGCCTTTTGCGCCTTCTCATACACCGCCTTGCCGATCTCCTGCGATGCAGTTGCCAGATCCTCTGTAGCCTTCTTGAGATCCTCTACGGATGCATCTTCCTGCTTTAGTAGATCCTTCAGTGCAGTGACTTTTTCATTCACTGATTTCTTCACGTCATCTGAAATCTTTGCGTCGTGTTCACGCATCTGCTTTTCGATACTGAAGACCAGTGCATCTGCAGCATTTCTGACATCAACCTTCTCACGCTTCTTCTTGTCATCAGCACTGTGCATTTCCGCCTCCTTCTGCATGCGATCAATTTCTTCCTTCGAAAGTCCCGTCGACCCCTTGATGGTAATGTGCTGCTCCTTCGCCGTGCCCAAATCCTTCGCACGGACTTTGAGGATACCGTTGCTATCGATGTCAAAAGTCACTTCGATCTGCGGCATGCCGCGCGGAGATGGTGGAATGCCATCGAGAATGAAGCGTCCGAGCGACTTATTGTCGGTCGCCATTTCGCGCTCGCCTTGCACGACGTGAATCTCGACGGATGTCTGGCTGTCTGCTGCGGTTGAAAACACCTGCGATTTGCTCGTTGGAATTTTCGTATTGCGTTCGATGATCTTCGTTGCGACTCCACCGAGTGTCTCGAGCCCGAGGCTCAGCGGCGTCACATCGACAAGCACGATGTCCTTCTTGATGTCACCGCCAAGGACACCTGCCTGAATCGCAGCACCGATCGCGACGACCTCATCGGGGTTCACGCCCTTATGCGGCTCTTTGCCGAAGAGTTCCTTTACCTTCGCCATCACCGCGGGCATGCGTGTCATTCCACCAACAAGCACTACTTCATGCACATCCGACATTGAAATGCCTGCGTCTGCGAATGCCTTCTTTGTGGGCTCGACGGTTCTCTCAATGAGCTCACTGACGAGAGCTTCGAGTTTTGCTCGGGAGAGTTTGAGGAGCAAATGCTTGGGACCGCTTGCATCTGCGGTGATAAACGGCAGGTTAATCTCCGTTTCGCTTGCGGACGAGAGTTCGATCTTTGCTTTCTCCGCCGCCTCCTTCAGACGCTGAAGTGCAATCGTATCTTTCGACAGATCAACACCGCTGTCTTTCAGAAACTCGTAGAGGATCCAATCAATGATGCGCTGGTCAAAATCGTCTCCGCCGAGATGTGTATCACCGTTCGTCGCAAGCACCTCGAAAACCCCGTCGCCCATCTCGAGAATCGAAATGTCGAACGTTCCCCCTCCAAGATCGTAGACGGCGATCTTCTGCTCTTGCTTCTTATCAAGACCGTACGCGAGCGCCGCTGCCGTGGGTTCGTTCAAAATGCGCACAACCTCAAGTCCCGCGATTTGCCCCGCTTCCTTGGTCGCCTGGCGTTGCGAGTCATCAAAGTACGCCGGTACCGTAATCACCGCCTTGTCGACGCTGGTTCCGAGGAAAGCCTCGGCGTCTTTCTTCAGCTTCTGTAGTACTTTTGCGCTGACCTCCTGGGGAAGCATTTCCTTACCCCGCACCTCGATCATCGCCCGCTCCTCTCTTCCCTTCTTCACGGTAAACGGCATCTGCTTCGCCTCCTTTGCGACCTCGCTGAACCGTCGTCCGATGAAGCGCTTCGCCGAGTACACTGTTGCCTTGGGATTCGTCACTGCCTGACGCTTCGCGCTCACACCGACGAGCACCTCAGTATCATCCTTATATGTGACGACAGATGGCGTCGTGCGGTTGCCCTCCGCATTCGGAATCACCACAGGCTCACCGCCCTCGACGACCGCCACACAGGAGTTTGTGGTTCCAAGATCGATACCAATGACTTTCGACATAAGGCATGGGGGAAGTTTTATCCACTATCACTCTGGATTCTAGAGTGATAATTTGCTGCAGTCAATTGGGATAATTTTCAGATTACGCGATCTCAGTTATTAATTGTGAAATCTGCTTTCGCGCCTGAACAACTGCCATCGCCGCAGGCTCTGTGTTCCGGACATAAAAGCGCTCAATGATTTTCTCCGAAAGCTCCTCGGCGAGATTCAAAACTTTCCTCTCCATGTCCCTTTGCGGTCGTAGAGTACCCAAAGCACGGCAAAAAATCTGCCTCGGAGAAGTACAGATATCGGGATCGTTCAGGGCATCCTTAACCGCTGACTCAATAAGTACAAGTCTAAGGACCTCTAAGAAAAGCTCGCGCTCACGCTCCGCCATGTGCTCGAGAGTGTCCCTGCATATTTTTTCCACATTCTGGTTCCCCTCGTTCTCAGCCCAGGCGCAATCCGTCTCCACCCCATGCCTTCTATCTATGTGAGACCTCAGACTCTCCTTTGCATCAGCTAAATCATTGCATAGCTTCGTGACTGGCACCCATGTCCTAAAATTTCCCATAGGTGCCGCACGGTATATCGACATTATTCCTCTTCTGCAAGCGTTTTCCTCTATACTCCTCACATGTTCCTCGATGAAGCCCTTATAGAGCTTAAGGGAGGTAGTGGCGGGCGCGGAGCCGTCGGCTGGCGGCGGGAAAAGTACATTCCGCGGGGAGGGCCCAATGGCGGCGATGGCGGGCGTGGCGGCAACGTCGTGCTCATGGCAGATGAAAATACCGATACCCTGAGTGACTTTGCCTCGCGCAAAAAATTTGAGGCGCCCAAGGGGCACTACGGCCTTGGTCAAAATAAACACGGCAAAGATGGGGAAGATCTCATTCTCAGAGTTCCTCCGGGCACATTGGTGTGGTCCTTCGAGAGGACTCAGGATGACAAATCTTCACTCCTCGCGGATCTTGCGCATCACGGCGACCAGATCATCGCCGCGCGCGGCGGCCGCGGAGGGTACGGCAACGCGCACTTCATCAGCGCGACGCGCCAGGCCCCAGACTTCGCGGAGCTTGGGGAGCCTGGCGAGAAGAGAGAAGTAAAGCTTGAGCTGAAACTCGTCGCTGATGTGGGCATCATCGGGTATCCGAATGCGGGAAAATCAACGCTTATCTCCGTCATTAGTTCCGCGCGTCCGAAAATCGCTGATTATCCATTCACAACTCTTGTGCCAAACCTCGGTGTCGTGCGGATCGATGACCGGGGATACGTTGTGTGTGATATTCCGGGTCTCATCGAAGGAGCAAGCGAGGGCAAAGGCCTCGGTGACAAATTCCTACGACACATCGAGCGATGCGGCGTGCTCGTGCATTTGCTGGATGTCTCCCGCGCGCTTGGTGAGGGAAATAGGGTCGACCCCGAAAAACTCATCGCTGATTACCGCGCAATTCGACATGAACTCATTGCCTACTCCCCTACTCTAGAAAAAAAGAGGGAACTTGTGGTTCTGAATAAGATCGATCTCATCGCCTCCGAAGCCGCAGTTCATGAACCAGAGCTACGTGAAATTCAAAAAGCTTTGCACAAGGTGGGCGTCAATATGTTTGCGACTATTTCTGCTGCAACTCGGCAAGGCACAGACGACCTTGCAAAAAAATTGTTTCCCATTGTTCTTGAAGCGAGAGAACATCGAGCGGGAATCCATGAAGAAAAGCAGTCCGATGAACTGCCTGTTCTCAAGCCCCAGCTGACATCGGATCGCATGGGTGCGTACAGAATTGAGCGCGGGACAAAAGGTGAAATTCTCGTGCGGGGAAAGAGGCTTGAACAGTTCACGGTGATGACGAATTTCGATGCAAGCGGCGCCCGTCAGAGATTTTTTGATGTTATCGAGCGCATCGGGCTTCTCGCTGCGATCAAGAAAATGTTGAAGCAAAATGATGCTCCGGTGTATATCGGAAAAGTGAGGGTTGATGAGCATCTTAGTCTATGACGTTGCGTCTTCCGGAGCTCGGGCCCGCGCAATCATGGGAGCGTGCGCAACGAATACAAGCGGCGGAAAGACTGATAGCTAAAATCCGGCTCAATCCATTTGCCGAACGCACGACAACTTTTCGTCTTGCTGCCTTGCTCAATGCAGAGATTGAAGCATTCCGGGCAGAGGGTGTGCCCGAGATAATGGTACTCAGAGAGTTTTGCCTTGCAATTCACTCTACAGTGTCTGAAGTCCGTCACTTCCTCTTCATCCATGGCCTCATAGAACAACGATGATCGTGTGAAGATTGATTTTATTTGAGCCGTAGCTGGGGTTCACGAACCCCAGCTAAAATGCCATTTCCGAAAGTTCTTTTACCGAGATGGTGGAGCATCAGAAACGAGTTTCAAATTCCCGAATGACCCTCCTCCTGATGGGGAGCCTAGTTCAGGCACGTCAGACATTGACAATAAAAAGTATTATTATAAAGTATGGAAATATGGATTTGGCAAGAAAATATGAACAGCTGGCAGAAGACAGGCCCGTGAATATGCAACTATTTGCCGATAAAGGTTTGCATGATTCACTCACAACGGAACTAGTTCTAGCCAGACACGTTCGTAGTCTGGCAAGAAGTGCTGGCGCGCAAGAAACTGGAGTACTCGACGATTTCATTCGTAATAGTGAAGCACAATTTGGAAGACTGGTAGAAGAGGAGATTCTACATACGATTTTCAAAAGGATTGCAAATGAAATTGGCAAATACGTAGAGTTGAGACCATTTGCTAGATTGTTGCGTGAGCCCGTTGTAACGGAAGAGATATCTGGTTTGAGTAAAGAACAAAAGCAGAAAGTTATTGATGGTCTAAAATTGCAGGTTGCTAAACGAATAGCGGGGACGATGGCTGTTATTGAAAATATTGAACAGGACGATAAAAGATACCAGGAGTTCACAGGGCATCTCCAAGCACATGTGCTGAAAATTATTGATAAAGAAATGGAGCAGTATAAATAGGGCCACGCTGATGACGTTACTCATCTCCAGATCATCCAAATCTGGATCAAAGTCGGCCGTAGTAAGCTGACTGTTAGTCGACTTTGAATCAAAGCAACGATGCGTACTAGACCTTGTCGCGACATGCTTATATGACAGATCAAAGCTGAGTCATTTTCCCTTTTGAAAAATCTTGGGATCAATCTGGATCTCGAGAACAGCTCCCTTAGTTCGAACTTCAGGATGGTGGAGCTGATGGGAATTAAACCCACGACCTCCGCAATGCGAATGCGGCGCTCTATCAGCTGAGCTACAGCCCCACGTTAGTGATTGGGAATTAGGACTTGGGACTTAGGAATTAGGGAATGAAAATATTCGGATGGCCCGAGCGCCATGGGTGCCAAGACCATGAGCGACCCCGCACGCGTCAGCGCTGCGGAGTCGAATGGTGGCCCAGACCGGGATCGAACCGGTGACACCTCGCTCTTCAGGCGAGTGCTCTACCAGCTGAGCTACCGGGCCACGTCAATCACAACGAAGAAACAAAGGGAAAAAGAGCCTGCAAACTATAGCAGGATGTTTAGGAAAGAAAATAATGCTAGTATCTCCGGCCAGACATGAAACAAATCGGGTTCACCGCCCCCGGCACATACGCAACAGCTATTGCAGCAAACTGGCTGAATGCTGATACCGAAGCTCTGATTCTCACCCGCAATTCCTCAGGTGCTCTTCGTCAGACTTGTACTCGCGATCACCGTCCGATCAAGTATACCGACGACCCCGAGGATTTGCGAAGCACCGATGCTGTCGTTGCCGCCCGTGCAACTGCAGGGATCGCAAAGGATGTAGCGATGCTTCCGAAAGGAATTCCCGTTATTTCCACAATGAAGGGAATGTGCCCCAACGGACTTACTGCCGCCGAGATACTTGATCGTGGCGATAAGAACAGCACCGTTGTGCTTTCCGGTCCGTCGATTGCAAGTGACATGGCAGATGCAAGTGCAGTGTTTCGCGTCGCTCTTGCAGGGACGAACGATCTACGAGAGCACGTGGCACAACTCTTTGATCCAGAACGAGTCACGTTCTACCCGACACCTGACCGAATGGGAACGGAGCTTCTCGGCATCATGAAAAATGTCAGTGCAATTGCCTATGGCATTGTCGGCGCTTGCGATGGAGTGCTCAACGGAGAAACTACAAATATCACGCAGATACTGGGTGATCTAGTGCAAGTTGTTCTAGGGGACATGCAAGAGATTCTACGAATGATTGGCTCTAGACTGGATCCATCAGAGCACCCCGGAGGCCTGGCTGACTACCACGTCACGTGTGAAAAGGGCCGTAACAAGGAGGTAGGCCGCATCATCGGTTCTGCAGCAAGGAAGTCAGTAGACATTAATAAGTCGGTGGAGGAATCAAAAATCACGTCCGAGGGCTACTATTCGCTTCCGGGGCTTCAGATGTTCTGCAGCCGGTATGGGCGCGTACCACCATACCTCTTACGGTGGGTAGACGCAGTTGTTTCACGGAAAATGCAAATTGCTGATTCCGTCTTTTCTCTGAAGACGAAAATTGAGAGCATGAGAGAGTGAGTTGCTGTGTAGAAATTACAATATAGTATTGCATAAAAGTAAATAATATGGTATATTTGCATTCGTGCAATATACAAACAAAAACAACGTCATATTGGCAATCTTTGCGATCCTCACAGTCGCCCTCGCGATGAATATCGGCTATGCATCGGGCAAGCTGGGAATCCGCGCAGCAGGTATGCTTCAGTACACAGAGGCAGCCGGAATCACGATGGAGGTAAACGCGACACTGAAACATCATCCGCTCTATTCGATTGCCGCAAGACTTCAGAAGAAACTTCTCAAGAAAAGGCCGTTTGCTCCTCCAGTTGCAAGTCTCATCAAAGCACTTGAGCAGCGCCGGAACCTTTTAGCAAAGTCACAAACATTTGCGCTCGTAACGCAGGACGGCAAAAAGCTATCTGCGTGGGAAGTCTCGTTTGGCCGCTACCCCCAGTGGCTGACACTCGTCACGACAAATGACGATGCCGAGTTTGAGATCGACACCGATGCGATGAGTAGGTGGCTGACAAAATATCAGCCCGCAGAACTCCCGACACCCGGCACGGTGCAGATCACGAATGTCACGCTGGATGAAAAAAATGTCTACCGCGCCGAGTCGTCTGAGCCGATGAAGGACGGTTATGGATTTTTGAGTGTGTTGGAAACAGTAGATGTCATTGCAAAATCGCTTTCTAGTCATAGTCCTAGCCTTGAGCCTATCCCTATCACCGTCACTCCCCGCATGGGCACTGTCATCAATGCCTCGGGGTTCGATCTTGGTGAAATGAAGCTCATCAGCACTGGGCGGTCGAACTTCAAGGGTTCCCCTCTCGGCCGCATCAAAAATATTCAGAAAGGTCTTCGCGAGCGAATCAATAACGTCTTGATTCCTCCTGGTGAAACATTCTCCTTCAATGACACCTTAAACGCGGTGACCACAGGCAACGGTTGGTACATGGCGCTTGCGATCTTCAATGGCGGCGATCTCTCCCCTGTCCCAGGCGGCGGCATCTGCCAGGTTGCAACGACCGTATTTCGGGCTGCGATCAACGGCGGATTTGATGTAACGGATCGAAAAAGCCACAGCCTCTACGTTCACTACTACGAAGACGGCGGCGTTGGGCTCGATGCGACCGTGTATCCGGGCCAGCAGAACATGAAATTCGTGAACGATACCGGCAACTACATTCTTGTGCAGGCGCATACCGAAGGCAACGACGCAACGGTTAGCCTCTACGGAACTCCAGACGGCAGAATCGTTGCCATGGAAGGGCCGTACTTCACCACAAATGCTCCGGAGGGTTTTCTCGAGAATGAAAGTGTGCTGCGCAAAAATGAAATCGGCTGGATGCAGAAAGTGTCGATGGCTGATGGAACCAAACGGGATAAGGTGCTTGTTGCGCGCTATAAAAGCCTGCCGAAAAGCGTTGTGAAGAAATACACAAGCGACACCATCGCCCGGTTGGACACAAATGTGAGTCACGGAGCCGCCGGACAGTAGTTGCGGATTTTTGGAAAGGGTATACTTCGCAGGTTCCCCCCTTTTTCATGTCTCTGAAGCATTTCCTCATTCCCTTCTTTTTCCTGGCCATCCTCACGGGCTGCACCTCCCTGAAAGCCGACCTTACGAGCGAGAGCGAATCCTCATCGTCATCTGCCGCTATGGAGGAAACGCGCAACGTCAGCTACATCGGACGCGTTGCCGTGAATGCGGATGCGGCCGCAACGGGATCGCCGTACGTCCTCGCGGTCGACGCATCAACGATGATCCAGCTTCAGAGCACATTAGTGAACTTCCAGGATTACCTTGGCAAGGACGTTCAGGTGACGGGCAACGTCCGACCGTCTGCAGACGGCGTTGGAAGAATTCTCACAGTCGAGCAGATTGCGATTCTCCTTGCTGAGGAATCATCATCCTCATCTTCGAGCGAGGCATCTTCTGCATCCTTTGAATCCATTGCATCTGAAAGTTCAGAAGCTTTAAGCTCGATGGAATCCTCCGTCACATCGGTTTCCTTGCCCTCCTCAAAGGCAGCAACCAGCCGTTCTCAGGAGGCTATGAGTGCTGCGATGCAGAGCAGCGCACCTGTAAGCGAAGTCGGCGCCGCACTTGCAGCGAACGCAGGCAGCATGGCAAAGCAGAAGATGGGAAGTGAGCAATGGACGCAGCAGTACTGCTCTTCGCACATTGGATTCTGCGTACCGATTCACCGCAACTGGTGGTATCAGTCGTTCCATGAAGACGCGACGGTGATTGCGCACGTCGAGGTGAGCGGCAGCGAGATCACGCAGATCGGCCAAGGACCCATTGTCATCCGTTTGAAGTCCGATGCTTCGGGAACACTCGAGAGCAAGGGTGTCACCGACGGTTCCGTTCGTGAGGAAAGCTCGTACATCGTCGGGTATCGCGCATGGAGGGACGGACGTCATTTCGAAATCTCAGCCCCTGCCATTCTGCGAGACGCCGTGAGCTACATGACGAAGCAACTTGCATCGTACGAGCAGCCCACACCCTGATGCTATGACGGAACGCACGTCATGGAACATCATTGATGAATCGCCTACAGGGGAACCTAGTCCCCCGTCGCCTAGCCCTATCCCTAAACGTTACGCTCCCATTATCGACACGCTGCGGCTCTACGCCGGCTGGCTCCTTGCGTGGTACCTCGTGATCATCGCGCTTGGCGGATACCAGCACATTCGGCGCCTACCCTTTCAAATTCCGTACGTTGAAGGTCTCTTCCTTTCGCCACTCATTCTCCTGCTTGCATTCGCAAGCTACATCTTTCTCCTTCTTACCAGTCTTCACACGCTGCTCGGCCGCGGGATCAGGTGGGGCATCGTGCTTACGGCAGTCGGATTGGGACTCATGTATGTGTTCAGCATAAACACATAATCGTTGCTCACTAATGGTTAGCTGGTTGCTCGTGAGAAAAATCGATCAACGAGAAACGAGTCAACAGACAACTATCAAAGTCCTAAACTCTTGCGAATATCATCCACTTGGGACTGCTCCTCCTTGCGAGCACCCTGCTGGACCATAAGTGATTGCAGATCTTTCCAATCTTCAGCGTGGCGCTGCTCAAGCTTCATCAGCTGGAGAAGATGCTTCGGTGAAAGCTCGCCGAATTTGCGCTTCTCCTCGTCAAGAATTTTCTGCAACTCGTCGACCTGGAATTGCGACAGTTTGGGCACCGCCTGAATGATGCGCCATTTTTCATCGCGCGTGAGGGAGATGCTTCCTCGGAGGAACATGAGAAACTTCTGCTCATCAAACGTCGTCTTTGGATGAGCGGGCATACTGATCCTTTCATTCGTGAGTTTCTCGGTGATGCTCCCAAAACGGTAGCTACCGACTTCGCCAAGAATCCGAATGTCCTCGTCGTCATACCCCTTATCCTTCAGGGCCTTCTTGTCTGCGTCAGTTGCAACAGGGGTGCCGACTGGTGGAGGAGGCGGACCACTGTCTGCCGGAGGTTGTGCTTGTCCTTGTCCTTGGCCCTGCCCCTGACCTTGACCCTGGGCAGACGCCGGAGGTGCGGGGGGGGCCGCAAAAACCATCGTTGGATCCAGCCCCTCGTCGGGGATGCTGTCACCGGGACGCGGTGGCGGAGGTGGAGTTGGTTGCGATGCTGATCCTGCTTGCGTTGGGTCGGCCATAGTTTACACAGTGTAGCAGGCAGGAGGAAACATACAACCCTTTCACACCATTTGCTCGACAATTCCCATCTTCCTTTCCACCGCTCTCCTCGCGCGAACGATGAGCTCGGGGGAAAAGAGACTCTGAAAGGGGCTCTCGGGAATGCCGCTCTGGCGTAGCCCAAAGAGCTCGCCGGGACCTCGGATTTTCAAATCAATTTCCGCGAGCGTAAAGCCGGAATCATGCTTCTCCATCGCCTTAAGGCGCACGGATTTTGCCTGCTCTGGAGTCGTCGTGAAGAGAAAGCAATGACTGCGATGCTCGCCCCGCCCTGTGCGACCGCGAAGCTGATGAAGCTGCGCAAGGCCGAAGCGCTCGGCTCCCTCAACGACGATGATCGTCGCATTGGGAATGTCGATCCCCACTTCGATCACGGACGTCGCAACGAGAATATCGGATTTCCTCTCGCGAAAATCCCGCATCACTGTTTGTTTTTCCTCCGACGTCATTTTGCCGTGCAGCATGGAAATGCGCCGTCGCGGGAAGCTCGCCTTGAGTCGCTTCACTTCCTGCTCAACATTTTTCACATCGGCAAGTTCATCGGACTCCGTGATAAGCGGACAGATGACAAAAATTTGCCTGCCTTCGCCGATGCATTTATCCATGAAAAGCTCAACGGTGCGGCGGTCCGAAG
>Ga0233425_10009201_pt1 | contig 12661 bp, 13 predicted proteins | sample Watercolumn_Towu_2_FD_181712 | JGI IMG/M metagenome (GOLD analysis project Ga0233425, IMG submission 181712) | Freshwater microbial communities from Lake Towuti, South Sulawesi, Indonesia - Watercolumn_Towuti2014_140_MG | ecosystem: Environmental > Aquatic > Freshwater > Lake | place...
AGGGGGAGGTCGGGGGCTGGATGCGCGGAGGGGTCGAAGCGTCGAAGACCGGTCGACGAACTCTGGAGAACGTCTCCACAAATTCGATGGCATGTCCGTTCTGTGGACGGCGCATGACCGTCCGTTCCCTGGTGCTGCCGCCGGCCTCGCTGTGCGTGCGCGCCTCCCTGCGCCGGTCCGAGGAACGGTCAGCCCGCGCCCCGCCGGGCGCCCTGCACGCCGCCAGTTGAGCCCGGCCCCCCCCGAAACCGCCGCCTGAACGAGCAGCGAGGGACGGGTGTGGGTGTAGACGGCCTTCGTGAGCGCCCACGCGGCATTCGGGAGCCCGATCTGCGTCACTCCGCACGAGCGTCGGCGGGATCGGGAGCCGACACCGCTCCCGGCGGGCTGGCGCGCCGTCGTCTGTACCGGACTGCTGCCAGGTGAAGCCCCGCGGGGCGTGGAGGCGCTGCCCAGAACTTGACGAAAAGCAAGGCGCGGCGCAAACCATCGGTTGATGCCTGATGCACGCCATCCCCGGACGTGCTCAAGGTGGACGCCGTGGAGGCCGCGGTCCTCACCGGCTGCAGCGACCATGGCGCCGCGGCCGGGGTGCTCCAGACCCTCGGGGTCCGCACGGTGCTCCTGACCCACCGCGACGGGGTGCCGGCGCGGGACACGGGCGGAACGAGCGAAGCCGCCTGGGGCGGCTGGACCCTGGAGGGCCGCACCGGCCGGGGCGACACCTGCACCGCGGCCTTCCTGGTGGGGTTGGACCGCGGCCTGGATCGCGCCGCAGCGCTGTCCCTGGCGGCCCGGGTGACCTCGGAGAAGATGAGCTACCGGGGTCCGTATCGGGGCATGGGACCCCCGGGAGAGCCCCCCCGCCCCGAGGCCATCGCCGAGTGACGGGGTCTCACTCCTCCGCCTCCGGCCCCTCGTAGACCTCCTGGCCGGCCACCCTCACCAGGGCGCCGTCCGCGAGCCGGTAGACCTCCACCGAGGACATGTGGCCGACGTAGGCGTACTCTCTGCCGAGCGTGACGCTGTCGATCTGGTCCACCGAGAACACATCGGGCATGCGGACGTCCCAGAGGCGGGCGCCGGTGTGCGCGTCCAATGCGGTGAGGTACCACTCGTCGGTGCCCACCTGGTAGTTGGCCACGAGGCGGCCCCCGGCGAGCGCGCCATGGGGTTCCTGTGCCGGGACGCGCGCCGGATCTGCCTGGGCCAGCGGCTCGGTCCACCGCACCGCGAGGGTGCCGGGATCGTACCCGGCGACGAGGGGCAGCGCCGTCCCGGGGTGGCGATACCCCAGGGCCACGCCATCGTCGCCGGAAACGAAGGGATGCGCGACGGCCATCCCCGGCACCTCCACCCTCCGTGGCTCGTCCGGCGACCGTCGGGCGACCCAGGCCTCCTCCGGGCAGTCCGGAGGGCGCGCCCCCTCCTCGAGGGTCCCCGTGGCCGGATCGAGCTGCAACGCCCGCTCGTCCACCTGCTCGAACCACACGCGGCCGAGGCCCGGTGAGGCGCAGAGCTCCTTCACCCGGTCCGTGAGCGACAGAGCATGCACCTCCTCTCCGGTGGCCAGCTCTGCCACGCGGAGGGTCGAACGCCAGTCCGAGAGCACCGCCCACTCCCCCAGCACGACGGCGTGGGTGGCGAGGTACCCGTCGGAGTAGGTGCCCAGCGGACCGATCTTCCACAGCGGTGGCCCACCCGCCGCAGGCACGGCGACGAAGAAGAGCTCGTCGGCCCCGGAGGAGGACCGGAACCTGGCGAGGAACGCATCCCGCGCGCCCACCGTGATCGCGACGGGGGGGCCGCCGACGCTGTCGTACGCGAGGTTGGCCGGGTAGAAGACGGTGTCGTAGGCCTCGCCCAGCGGGGGCGTGGGGGGCAGCCCCGTGCCCAGGTCGGAGGGACCCTCTTCCGCGGCCTCCTCCGGTGGTCGCTCGCCACCGCCGGGGGCGGCCGGGGGCTCGGGCTCCCCGGCTCGGTCGTGATCCGCCAGGAGGAAGGCGCCCACGCCCGCCAGGACCACAAGACCCAGCACCGCCGCCGCGATGACGTGGACCGGGGAGGCGGAACGATGCGGCGGCGCCGACGCCTCGTCGGCCGGCTCGGGGGCGCCCTCACGATAGCGCTGCCCGCAATACTGGCAGACGGCCATTCCGGCCGCGTCCAGGGTGGGGAGGGTGGCGCCGCAGCGCCTGCAATGGAGTTCCTGGAGGGTCATGGGGACCTCGCGGGAGGGACTCGCTCCCGCTATCCCGAGCCCACCCCGCCCACCCGGACGGCGCGCTACCTCCCCAGGCATGGACCACCTCGCCCCCACCCCCCGCGAACGCCGTCTCGTCCGCTACGCGCTCGCGGCGCTGGTGTCCCGTAGCAGCCAGGGAACGTGCTCGGTGAGGCCCGCCGCGTTGTGCGGCCCGATCACGAGGGAGATCCCGGTCTCGCAGCCGGCCTCCTGGGCTTGGCGGAGGCCGCGCACGCCGGCCGCGTAGCTGCCCTGCCCGCTCATCGTGCGGCGGAGGGCGTCGTGCACCTCGGGCGGGCCGTCGAGCGAGACCAGCACGTTGACCCTGAGCCGTGCTGGAGGCCCAGCGCGCCGTCAGCGACGCGCTGGGCGCGCGGGTCCAGGCCCGCACCGCCTGGGCCCTGGCCGTGGTGGAGCTGGGGCGGCTGCAGGGGCGGATCGAGGGGGTGGGGAGGTAGGGGGAGGTCGGGGGCTGGATGCGCGGAGGGGTCGAAGCGTCGAAGAGCGGTCGACGAATGGTTCGACGTTTCGACACCTAGGCCCGTGAAAAGGAGCGTACCAAGCCCTCCACAATCTGGCATGGGCCGTGCTTGGCCCGCGCGGCATTCCGGTGTGGGCGTGGAACAGGCGAGTCCCCCCTCGTTGGGCCACAGGTCCTGCGGCCACCATCGGGTGGCCGTAGCTGTCTCTGGCGCAGCGGAGCACCTCGGGGTTGCCGACGGGTCGGGTGGCGTCTGCCCCACGGGGCCCGGTGTCAGTCCTGGTGCAGCTCAGCCGCGATTTCGCGATACCTGGCCTCGGGGAGCGAACCCCGAAGCCTCGGCAGTGCGCGCGCCTTGACGTACCGGAGGAGCTTCCGGAGCGAGGTCCCCGCCTCGGCGGCGGCTTCCTCGGCGAGGTCCACCAGCGCACCCATCACATCTCGGTCACGCTCGGCGTACCGGGCAACATCGGAGAGGAAGGTGAGGCGCAGCATCACGATGGACCACTGCGCAAGCTCGGCCTGGCGGCGCAAGGTCGTGAACGATTGCAGCCGGAAGTCCGCGGGAGTCAGCTCTGGCTCCTCGGCGAGCCGCTCTTCGGTCCACCATGTGAGGTGGACTCCGCTGGTCCAACGACCTTGCCGGGCCATGCAGCGGCGAACGTAGGTTCGGCCGAGCGAGAGCATAGCAAGCTCAGAGCGCCCCCCGGGGATCTCTCGGAGCTGTACCAGGGTGGCGATCTTGGAAGGGAGATACCCGTAGTCCGCCACCGCGACCCCGACCCGGTCCCCCGGAGGAGGGAGGGATCGCTTTCGAGGTAGCCGCCGTTGACCGGCGTGCCGTCGAGGTCGGTGATGACATCGGCTTGGTACTGCTTCGCGTGGCGCGCAGCTGCGGCCTCGGCGGCGTCGATGCCGAGATCCTTGCGGAGGTGCTCACCGCAGGTGGTGAAGTCCGCGTGGCGCAGGATCTGCTGGTACTTCACGCAGTAGCCCAGGGTCAGCCCGACGGTGTCGTACTGGAGCGCGTTGAAGCAGCAGTTGGAGCAGGAGAGAAGCCGCATGGCTCAGGCCTTGTCGAAGCAGCGATCAACCACTTTGCGAAGCTGGGAGTCCTCGGTGGGAGCAAGGGGGCTGAAGTCGATGAGGTGCTCGTACCACTGCTCGGCGTAGCGCCGGGCCAGCGCGACCTCGAGCGCCGATCTCCAGGTGGCCCGCCCCTTGCCGCGACCATTCAGCAGGTCCAACAACTCGATGCGGGAGATGTGGGTGAGACCCTCGTCCTGGAGCCGGCGGAACATGACCTTCCACACCCTCCCGGTCCGGCCACCGAAGTGCTCAGCGATCTCGTGGAGTTCGGTGGTGGACAAGTAGGGGGTCTTGCGACCAGCACCTTCGAGGTACAGGATGTGCCGTACGATGGAGTCATCGGCCGAGGGCGAAGGGAGCCCTACTGCGTCCGCGTGGTCTCCGCGGAACAAGGGATCACTCTTCTGGCGCCACTTCCTGGTCATGGTCCTCTGGTATCCTGACTCGGCGTCGCCTGCCCCGCCAAGGGCACACCTGCTCTCCAGGCTGAAAGACGCCAGAACCCAAGGAGGCCTGTGAGACAGACGATGGTCGACTCCCCGAAGATCGTCCCTGACCATCTCCACCCGGCTGCTGGCCAGGGCAAGGAAAGCTGTCGGACGCCGCCGGTCGGGCGGACCATCGCTACGCCACCACCCTGCGCCTGGGCGACCTCGACGGCGATGGGAAGACCTACCTGTGTGCCCGCGGGCCCGAAGGGCTCGCCTGCTGGCTCGGGCCCGACCTGACCACCGCGGTCGCGGGGCCCGCCCTGATCGGCCCTCCGTACGGGGCAACCGGTGCGGCGGGCCGGCCGCGATCCGCGCGGGCGCCGGCTTGGTCGAGAACGAACGGGGCGACTACGGGACGAAGCACCCCACGCGGAGCGTCCCGGGAGCCGCCATGACCCTCCATCTGCGTCGCTCTACAACCCGGTGAACGACGCGGGAGGGTTCCTGCTGTCGCTGGAGTACGCGGGCGAGCCGACCGGGTGACGGGCCACCCGAACCAGGGCGCCGCCTTCCTGCGGCCCGGAGCACCGAGGGCCCGCGGGCTCACTCCGGGACCGTCGCGACCTGCCTCCTCGGCCGGTTCCTCGCGCGGGCGAGGTCGAGGGGGATGGCGCCCCGGCGGCTTGCTCCCCACCCGGACCGGGGCTATCTGCCCAGCCCCCGCTGGCCAGGAGCCCCTCATGGACCCGCGCACCGTCCCCCTCCTCGCCGCCGTCCTGCCGCTCGCCCTCGCCGCCTGTGCCGAGCCGGTCCCCGCGGACACCGCGGGCACGGACGCGGCGCTGTCGCCCACCTCCGCGCCCTTCTCGACCGAGGCCCCGACGAACGACCAGGCGGACCGCGCCTGCTCCGTCGTCCTCCGCACCGCCCGGCGCCTGCTCTCGTCCTGGGGTGGGTGGGAGACCGCCTACGTCGGCGGACAGGGCTGGACGGTCTGGGAGGTCCAGGCCGACGTGGCCGCGGAGCTGCTGGCCGCGGGCGCGGAGCCGGTCCTGCTGTTCCAGGGGCAGGACCCGAGCCGGTGGTGGGAGCAGCGCGAGGCGCAGCCGGCCGACGGTCTGACCCCGGAGGGCATGGTGCGCTACTCCTTCCGGATCGACGAGCAGGGGCTGAGCGAGCCCTACGCGCCGCCGGCCTTCGGCGCCGCCCGCATCGCCCTGATTCCGGCCCTGCGCCTGCCCGACGGCGCCCGCCTGTTCGACCATAACCGGCTGTCGGACCCGCTGGCCGCCTACTCGCTGGACCGCTCGGACTCCTGGCTCCTGCTCGACGACTCGGCGGTCTGCTGGGGCGACGCCGGGCGGCCGGTGCGCCTGATCGAAGCCCAGGTCGCGACGACGAGCGGGGGCTACGGCGGGGGGTACGGAGTCGACACGGCGCTGTGGGGCGCGATCGAGACGGGCCGGACCGAGGATCCCTGGGCCTCGGCGTGGGTCCACTACCGGATCCTCGACGGCAACAACGCGGTGGTCCGCGACTGGAGCGACGCGCCGGCCGAGCGCGCGGGCGACCGCCTCTGGACCTTCGCCCTGCCCTCCCAGGCCGCCGCCTGCCCGCACTACTGCTACAGCGTGGTCTACCAGTTCGCGGTGGCCGCCTGGGCCGACGGCGTCGAGAGCTGGGACAACCTCGCCGGCTACGGCACCGACTACCGTTTGTCGGCGGACGCGGGGGGGAGCATGCCGGTCTTCCGTGCGCCCGTGGCCGTGCTGGACCAGCCCGTGCGCCTCTCCTGGGCCCGCTGGGACGGCGCGACGCTGTCCGGCCAGGTCCTGGTCCGCAACCTCGACTTCGACAAGCGCCTGACCGTGGTGTACAGCGCGGACGGCTGGGCCACGGTGGGCGAGGCCGAGGCCAGCTACGAGCGCCAGGCGTCGTCCTCGGAGCTGGAGTACTGGCGCTTCCAGATCGCCCCGTCCCCGGCCGGCAGCACCGTCCGCTTCGCGCTGCGCTACGAGGTCGGCGGGCAGACCTGGTGGGACAACGACTGGGAGCGCGACTGGGCGCTCACCGCCACGGGCGGCCAGGTGGCGACGGTGCCTGCGTTCGACTGAGGCGCGCCCCCCTTCAGACCCCGAAGGCCTCGAACAGCGGCCAAGCCACGGCGAGGGCCAGGAACAGCAGGCTCAGCAGCGCCCGGCGTCCCTGCCGATGCGCCATCTGGAGCACGAACAGGCCCAGCAGGCCGAGGGTCCCAACCCCCCAGAGCACGACCCAGGCTACGCCGGTGCAGACCGGCAGGGCCCGGCCGCAGGTCCCAGCCCCCGCGGCGAGCGCACCCACCGCCAGCCCCGCGAGCATCGCGCCGAACCGCCAGTCCGGGATCGGGTTGTCGGGCACGCCTGACCTCCTGGCCGCGAGAGCCGGAACGAGGGGGGAGTGTTGCGGGGTCGCCCGCACCCAGAGACCCGCCCGGCCAGCGGCCCGGCCAGCAGCCCGGCTAGCGGTGGCGGCAGCGCCCGCGAACGCGACGGAACGGGAACCTACTTCTTGCCGCCGCCCTTGCCCCCACCCCGACCGCCTCCGCCGATGGCCGCGACCATCTCGGCGCCGGCCCGCAGGCCCTCGGCGGCGGCGCCGTCGAGGTACCCCAGCCAGTCCGTGGAGGTGTGCTCTCCCGCGAAGAAGACGTTGCCCTGCCGCACCCTCTCGTAGCCCGCGATCTGGGTGGTCTGACCCACCTTGTAGTAGGCGTAGGAGCTGTAGAAGCGCGGGTCGGTGTGCGCCATCGAGCCCGCCGCCTTCCCGTTCCAGAGCGCGCTGATCCCCGGGTAGACCACCTCGAGCTGAGCCAGGGCCTCGATCGCGTCGGACTCCACGTCATTGTCCAGGGCGTTGCCGTAGGGGTGGCGCTGGCGCATGCCACGGGTGGTGTCGCCGCCCGTGTACTTCACCAGGATGCCGTGGGCGCCGGGGTCGCCGCGGGTGCACTCCCAGCTTGCCTGGTAGCCGGTTTCGGAGAACGAGGAGCCCGAGCCTCGGCCCCAGGGCCCGTCCTCGTTCCAGAGGCGGCGGCTGAACTGCAGGTTCAGCTTGCCATTCACACCGCCACCCTGCTGCTGGATCGCCATGTCCTTGCGGGCGTCGAAGCCCGCCGCAGCGTAGTCCACAAAGCGCAGCACCGTGAAGGGGAAGGCCAACAGGACGTAGTCCGCGACCACGTCCACCGTGCCCCCACCCGCGCGGTCGAAGGTGAGGGTGACGCTGCCATCGGAGTTCCGCGTGATCGCCACCAACCAATGACCGAACTGGATGCTGGCGTCCCAGCCGAGGTACTCGGCCATGGCCACCGGCAGTTGCCCGATGCCGCCTGCGACGCGGTAGCGCTCGTCCGAATCGCCGAAGACCGAAAAGGCCCGGCGGGCGGTGTAGCCGAGCAGGTACAGCATGTTGAGGCTGGACTGGTCCCAGGTCTCGGCGCCGTACTCGATGACGTAGGCGCAGTCGAGGAGCTTGCCCATCGGCGAGCTGTGGCCGCCGGGAACCCGCGCCTCGATCCAGTCGTAGATGCTCATCGCGTCCAGCGCGAGGGCATCGGGGTTGGTCGTGTCCCAGAGCGTTGGGAAGGGCGCGGAGGTGAGGTCGCGGTGCAGCTCGTTGTAGAAGGCCCCCAGATCCGCGTCGGCCTGGGCCTGGGTGTAGTACCCGCCGTTGAAGTAGTAGGTGTCCGTGGCGCCCGCGGGCTGTGCCCCCACGGAGTCCACCAGGGTCAACCCGAAACGGTCCACGAGCGCCTGGACGGAGGTGTGCTCCGTGTCGATCAGCTCCCCGTAGATGTCGGTGATTTGGCCGTCGGCCCAGAAGCCGTCGTCCCGGCGCCCCCGGGACTCGTGGCAGACCGAGCAGACGGCGGTGGAGCCCCAGTTCTGGGCGGAGCCCCGGTCGCTGATGGCACGCCCGCCGACGCGATCTTCGCTCGCCTCGTACACGGTCACCGCGTAGCCCGCGTCCCGGAGCGTGACGGCTGCGCCGAGGCCCGCCAGGCCGGCGCCCACGATCGCGACCCGCGGCTGACCCGCGCGCGCGGAGCGGGAGAGCAGGCCCGAGGCCGCAGCGAGGGCGCCGGTCGCCGCCAGGCCGCCCAGGATCCGCCGGCGGGTGATGCCCCGCGACAGCCGCTCGGCGCGGGCGGTCTCGAGGACCTCCCGCACCTCGGCCGGGGTGCGGCCGGTGGCGCGGGCCCAGTCATGGACCTGGAGCTGGCGGCGAAGCTGGTGGAACAGGTCGGTGCGGGCCATGGAAGCTCCGATGTGGGAGGTGGGTTGGGGTCAGGAGAGAGCGCGGCGCAGGGGATACGGATCTCCGGTGGGCGGCGATACAGCTTCCTCGATCATCGACCCACCGCTGGCAGCGACCGAGCCGCCGAAGGTGCAGTCCACGGCCATAACGGATGCACCGTTCGTCACGGCGAGGTCGCCACCGGACCCACCGTCGGCTGAGTTGCTGTCGAACACGAGGTTGTCGAGCATTGGGCTGCCCCCACTCACCTCGATGCCCGCCCCGGTGCCTCCGGGCGTGAAGGCCCCCTGGATCACGCAGTCGCGCAGCGTGGGACTCGCACCGGAGATGAGCACCCCGGTCCCCTGGCTCAACCCGATGGTGAACCCCTCGAACAGCCGCGCCAGGGCGGACAGGCTCGGCCCCCCCTGGATGGAAGCCGATGGGCTGGTGGCCTGGGACCTCGGCCCGGCGACGTCGGACCCGGCCTCACGGCCTTGACGGCGGCCCGCCTCGGGCGCGGGCCCCCCACGGACTGGAACATCGTCCATCTCGACGTGGACGTGTGGGCCGTCGGCACGGCGGCCCTGGAGGCCTGCCGTGGATGAGGGTACGCTGGGTACATGATGTATTTCTGGCGTTCCTCAGGTCCGCGGGCGTGTTCCTGGTCTGTCGCCCTGGTCGCGTTCACCGGGGGGTGCGCGCCCAGCGCGGCAGGTCTGTGCGCCCCGGCCCGGGCCGCCGGGGCAGCCCCCCCGGTGCGCGTCGAGATTGCGTTCGGGTCGGGTCTCAGCCTGGCCTTCGTGCGCCTGCCCGGGGGACGCTTCACCATGGGGAGCCCCGAAGGGGTTGGCTACGAGCAGGAGCACCCGGCCCACGAGGTGGAGGTAGCCCCGTTCTGCCTGGCGGTGACCGAGGTGACCCTGGATCAGTGGATGGCTGACAGCAGCCACCGTTTCCAGGAGCCGCCCCCAGGCAGTGAGTCGGCGCAAGTCGCCGCCCGGCCCATCGACGACGTCACGTTTTGCCAGGCGGTGGGCTTCGCCAACGTGCTCTCGGCGCGGTTGCCGGGCGCCGCGCCGGTCTACTCGGTCGGGGGCTGCGAGCAGGGTGAGCCCGTGGGCTGGGACCGCGCGAAGCAGGGCGTCCGCCTGCCCACCGAAGCCGAGTGGGAGTACGCGGCCCGGGCCGGCACCGCCACCCTGTGGTGGACGGGTGACAACCCAGCCGCGCTCACCGAGGCCGCCTGGTTCGCCGAGCGCGGCAGCGCGGGCATCCACGGCGTGGCGCAGAAGCGGCCGAACCCCTGGGGGCTGTACGACATGAACGGCAACGTCTGGGAGTGGGTCTTCGACCTGTGGGCGCCGTACGGCGCCGAGCCCGCGGCCGGCGAGACCCGGCACGTGATGCGCGGTGGCGGGGCTTGGCACGTGGCCGACCTGGCCCGCTCGGCCTTCCGCTACCCGCGCGACCAGCGCGAGCTGGCCCCCGGCCAGGGGCTGCGCCTGGCGCTGGACGCCAGCCTGTGCGCGGCGGCGAAGCCATGATGCGGCCGTGGCTCCTCGTGCTGGCCGGGCTGTGCGCCCCGGCGCTCGCCTGCGGCTCGGGCAAGGACCCGGAGGCCCAGCCCGACGTCCTGATCGTGCTGGTGTCCGGGCTCCGGGCCGATCGCGGGGGCCAGCCCGGCGGCGAGCGCGCCCTGCTGCAGGCCTTCGGCGAGGCACCGAGGCGCGACTTCACCGAGGCCTACAGCCAGAGCGTCTCGCCCCACCTCTCCCTCGGATCCCTGTTGACCGGGCTGTACCCCTCCGCCATCCCGCTGTGCGGGTTCGCGGACTTCACCCAGGGGGAGCTCGCCGCGCAGCCCTGGTGCGCCGCGCTGCCCGGCGGGCGGGCGACCCTGCCGGAGGCGATGGCGGCCTACGGCTGGTCCACGGCCTTCCTGCACCCCGCCCACCTGGAGCAGGCCGCGATCGAGCAGCGTTTCCAGCTCGAGGAGACCTGGCGGGGGCCCGTCGACTGGGACACGGAGCAGCCGAGGATCCTCTCCTGGTGGAAGCAGGGAGAGGGTCCGCACCTGCTGGTGCTGCAGGTGGCGGATCCGATGTCGGCGGTGGCGGGCGACCCCAAGCGCAAGGCGGATCCGGCGCGGGTGAGCGCGGCCTACACCGCGGTCTGCGCGGACCTGGGCCAGCACCTGGCCACGCTCGTCGCCAAGCTCGATCAGGCATCGCGCCGCCCCCTGCTCGCGGTGATCACCTCTCCCCACGGCCTGACCTTGAAGAAGCAGCGGGATCCACGCGCCACCCTCTCCGAGATGATGTCCTCCGAGCTGCTCGACGATGCCCCCCTGCACGTCCCGCTGCACTTCATGGGTTCCGACGTTCGCGCCTCCGCGGTGATCGACCAGCCGGTGGAGCTGCGCGCGGTGCTGCCCACGGTGCTCAAGCGCGCAGGCGCCGCGCTGCCCGCCGGGGTGGAGCCCCTCGACCTGCTCTCCGACGACCCCTCGGCCTGGGGAAATGGCGAGGCCTACGCCGAGGTGGGCGACATGCTCGCCCTGCGCAAGGGCCGCTGGTTGTTGCGTTTTCGCGGCATGATCGACCTGGGTGCGGCGCTGAACCCGGATCTGACCACCTTCCTGCAATACCCGGTCGGCCCGGTGCAGCCGAACGAGGACGACCTGACCTTCTATTTCCTGTTCGACCCCTCCAACCCCCAGTCCAACCCGATGGATCTCACCCGGCGGGAGTGGCCGACGGTGCTCGCCCTGCGCGACGCCATGATCGCGGTGCGCACCGGCCCGGCGGCTCCCGCACCCCAGGCCATGGACCCGGAACACCTGCTGGAGTTGAGGATCACCGCGGCGCAGGGGTACTGGTAGCTGGCCGTCACCTCCAGTCCGCCGAGGTCGGCGTGAAGAGAGTGGAGGTGCTGTCGCTGCGGTTGGAGCCGCGACCAGGATGTCCCGCCCGCCCGGGACAGTGGCGCGGATGCCTCACCCCGGAGGACCCAGATGGGCTCCTCTGGCGGCTCCTGGGGTGGCACGGGGCTTGCTTCTTCCCTGGCGTTTGCCCCGAGGTCCCCCATGCGAAAGACCGCCCGATCGCCCTCCCCGCGCCCCCGCCTCCGGTGCACCGTCGTGTCGGCCGCCCTGCTGCTCTGCGCCTGCTCGGACTACTCGCTCTCCGGCAAGGACGAGCCCGGCGACTCTGCCGGCGCCGACGACGGCGGGCCCGCACTGCCCGACATCCTGGTCGGCCCGGCCACCTGGGACTTCGGGACCCTCGATACCGGCACGAGCGCGACGCTGGAGATCGGCGTCCAGAACGTGGGTGACGCAATCCTCGCGGTGTACGACCTGGCCTACACGGCCTCCAGCCGGGAGCTGCGGTTCGACGCCCGGGTCGGAGCGAACGGCAGCCCCCCGTGGCGCCTGGCACCGGGCGACCGGGCGTTGGTGGAGGTGGCCTACGCGCCCAGCGACGGTGCCACCGACAGCGGCGTGCTGCAGGTCAGCTCCAACGACCCGGACGAACCAGTGGCGGAGGCCACCCAGGTGGGCAACGGCCGGCCCTTCGAGGACTTCTACACGGGCTGGTATGTCTACGACGACGGCGTCCCCTACGAGACCACCTCCAACCCGTCCTACCAGGTGGATCACCACGGCGATGCAGACCTGTACTGGTACGAGCCGTCCGGCGCCCACGGCCTGCTGGGCAGCAGCGACCCCGTGTCCGACTTCGCGATCATGCGCCAGTACGTGCTCGACCGCGCGGGCCCGCCCGTCGTCCCCACCGGGCCTTTCTCCTACGACGCGGACAGTGACCTCGCGACCTTCGAACTGGCCACCTTCACCTACTTCATGTGCGACTTCTGGCTCGACGCCACCGACGATCCCGCGCGCTACCAGATCTCCTCCGGGACGGTGGACGATGGCATCCAGGTCATGGTCAACGGAGCGATCCTGGGCCGGATCGCCCTGGGGGAGTCCGGCTCCTGGCCCCTGAGCAACGCGGTGCCCGGGCAGGTCAACACGCTGATCATCATCCTCGTGGACGACTCCCGGGTGGACAAGTACGTCAGCGACCTCGCCTTCTACCGGGACGGGGTGATGGTCACCGAATGATCGACGCG
>Ga0233425_10009202_pt1 | contig 12659 bp, 8 predicted proteins | sample Watercolumn_Towu_2_FD_181712 | JGI IMG/M metagenome (GOLD analysis project Ga0233425, IMG submission 181712) | Freshwater microbial communities from Lake Towuti, South Sulawesi, Indonesia - Watercolumn_Towuti2014_140_MG | ecosystem: Environmental > Aquatic > Freshwater > Lake | place: Indonesia...
GGTGGAGCGGGCGGAGAGTTCCTGTTTCTCCTGCGAGCTCAGCGTGATGGCGAATGGACTCGTTCTTGGCATGCGGAATGTGCAATTTTGCACGTCGCCAAACTGAATGACTCATCGAATGCATGCAAGCTTAATACGTTAGCGTAATTACGAAATCACCTACTAAGTACTTCCGCGCGCAAGGGCGCGGATCCCCCCTCTCGGCAGAACGGATAATCGGCGCCAAACCTCCCATCCTTCACCGTGGTCGGGAGACCGCGTCAACGCCTTGAAGGCCTGTTCAGGCGCGAAAAGGGGAATTCCAGTCTTGGGTTCCGGATGGGCGCCTCGTGCCGCGACTCGCCGCCCGTATTGCTCGCGAACTCGTGAAAGTCGGTCCAGCCGACCGCACGATCTCCCCGTGAACTAAGCGGTGCTGCCTGGCGCGTTTAGCTTGCGCGCGAATTTCTCCACCGACTGAAGGATCACATCGAACGCCGGCGCCGCCCCGAAGAACATCTCGGCGCGCATGGCCGCGTAGTCCTGACGCCAGGCGTCCAGCTGCTCCGGCAAGGGCACCAGGCGGATCGTGCCGCGCTGCATCGTGGCGTAGTCTATCCAGGAATAACGGAAGAACACGCGCCGGTGCTCGACCACCTGTTCGAGCAATCCGGGGTCGGCGAGCGCCTCCTCGGCGACGCCGGCTTCGATCAGGCGGTATAAATCGTAGTAATGGCGGGCGAGGCCGAGTTTGCGGAGCGGCGCGCCGACGGCTGGAGCGGGCCGATACGTTTCCTCGTGGAGCAGCAACGCTTTCTCGAGAAACGTGCGCCGGGCGGCGACGGTACGGCTCGAGAACGTGTGATCCCGGACAAGATCCGGGAAGACTTCCGCCACGTACGATTGAATGGAAGCCGGGGCGGCGGGTTCCGTCTGCGAACGCGCGCCCATTTCCATTTTCACGACCGGCCGCAGGTAGGCGGAGGGAGTCGCGAACACGGTCGGATACTGGAAAAGCAAAGTCTGTTGATCGACGTCTTCGGCCGGGTCGGCGCCCGTCAATGTCCAACTGCGGTCAGCGGGGATCAGCCCGCGAAACCGCGATTCGAGTGCTGGCTTGATCTCGGCGTGAATGCGCCGGCTGCACTCGGCCTTGAGTTTCCTTTGCTGGTTGTTGCTGAGGCTCGGGCCGGGAAAGCCGAGGTGTTCGCGGTCGATCACCAGGTCGATGTCCTCGGAAAACCGCTCGATGAGCTTCCACGCTTTCGCCAGTGAAGTTCCTCCCTTGAAAGTGAGGTGGCGGCCCCACTCCGGATTTTCGAAGAGTTCACGCATCGTCCAACAAACCCAGAAGTCTTTCTCGATGCTTTGGGCGGGGAGCCCGCGCCGGGCCTGCGCTTCTTCGTAGATCGCCCGTTGGCGCTCGGGCGGAAGGAGGATGAAACTGTTCATGCGGCCTGGGGCTGGGTAATTTTGAGGATGTCGGGCCTCATCCATGTGGGCACGTAATTCAGATCGCGTCGCAACTGCTGCTTGTCATCCTCAGTGAGGCGTTGGCGCAATTGCGCCAGCACGGTGTCGTTGATTTGGCTGCTGCCCAGGTAGCGCAGGGCTTGGATGACGAGCCCGCTGATGCGATCGGCGGTGGCCATCTGCCGGGGCGTGGTGCGCTTGAGTTGAATCGTTTGATTGCCCAACTGGACGAGGCGGTTTGGTCCGTCGGTGAGAAAGACGAGTTTCATCGGCACCTGGGTCGAAAGGCCGAGCAGGTTGGCCGCGTATGCTCCCGTCGGCTGCACCTTGATGGCTGCGTGTCGCTTGAGTGCATCAACAATCATGTCGGTCGTAGGCGAGAGCAGACCTAGCTGGGGATCGTGTTTGGGATGGTCGTAGAGGCCGCGCGTCAACTGGCGGATGGTTCGATTCTTTTTGTGGCGCGTAAGTGCCACTGCGACCGCCACCCGGCTGCCGAGGTCAGCGAAGTCACCGGGTACGAACACCCACCCCGGACCATGCTGGCGGATGCGGTCGAGAACTTGGCTGTCGACAGAGGTGGGGTGCTTTCCCATTTCTGAAACTTAAAACAACATTTTTTGTTTCATAAACAAGCCAAATTCGATTTTATGAAACAATAATAGCCTAATTTCGTTTCATAGCTTCCGATCATCGAGTCTCCGCACTCTCACCACCATCCTCGAGGGATGAATGCAGAAATCGCCCGCAGGTGGCGCTTCACCCTGAAATCCGAACTTTTCCCGAGATCGTGAAGCGCGGCACTTTTGTAAGCCACCGCTTTGCAAACGAAAAACCCCACCGTTTCACGATGGGGTCCCTGAATTCGGATCTTGTTCCGCACTGGCGTCCCCATCCGCCTTCGCCGAGCCTCCGGCGGACAGGCGGGGATTGGTTCGCTTTGCTCAGGGCTGCGCCCCACGCCTGCGGCGTGCCCATCTTCGCTCGCTGCGCTCGCTCCGTCGAACCCCTCCGGGGTTCTCATCCCCGGGCGAAGGGCGCCTCTGGCGGAGTTCCCTTGGCGTCCCCATCCGCCTTCGCCGAGCCTCCGGCGGACAGACGGGGATTGGTTCGCTTTGCTCAGGGCTGCGCCCCACGCCTGCGGCGTGCCCATCTTCGCTCGCTGCGCTCGCTCCGTCGAACCCCTCCGGGGTTCTCATCCCCGGGCGAAGGGCGCCTCTGGCGGAGTTCCCTTGGCGTCCCCACGGGGATTCGAACCGTGACGACGTCGATAACACAACTGGTTCGTTAACCGAGTATTTGTGTTGTTATGAGTGAGTTAGAACAGGGAAGAAGATGCAACGAGGACTAACGAAATCAAACCAGAAATAGGGTTTTGTCCCAATCTCGTCCAAATACCTTTCACATTTCACCCTCCCCTCGGGGCGTGAAGTCCCCGCGGGCTGTGCCAACACAATGTCCATCCCTTTCCGCGCTCCTCCCGAATGGTGGAAACACCTTCGGTGGAACAAGCGGTGCGTCGCCAAGCGGGAGCGACAGGCCGCCCGAAAGCTCATCCAACTTCTGATCTACGAATCTTAGAAGATTCTTCGAACCACCCCTTGAATTTCTTTTCTCACCGACCGCTGTAACCAATCACACACTCAACCGTCTTGCCCGACCTTCCCATGAAATCCGTCCAATCCATACAGCTATCAGCCCTCCGGTTTACCGGATGGCAGCCGTTGTGTGCGGAGATTCATTCGCAAGCGGCGACAACGAGGATGCGTAATGAACGAGGTCTTAATCGACCCGATTACGCGAATCCCCCAGGAAGTGGTGTAACCTAACGCCGAGGCTGAATCGCAGCCTCACGTCGAGGCCCACTTCCACCCGGAAGTGGGTTTTTTGTGCCCTGATGGGGCCGCTTCCGGGAGCGAGTGCAAAACACTTTTTCCATATTCCGTAAGCGGCTTCATCGCTGAGCCCAGCCAATCAGCCCAACGTCCGCACAAAATCCTGCGGCCTTCCAAACCGGTAGATTTACTCTGCCGAGAGGGACGACGGTGTGCGTTCTTTTTTGCGAAATCGCAGGAGCGCGCGTTGCGCGCTTCTGCACCAACACGCGGTGCGCAGTCATGCGTTAAACGGCGACGCCGGCCGCGTGTTTCCTATTTTTGTGAGTGTCCAGCAGCGGGCTTGGAAAGTGACTCCAACGTCCCGCTCGTCAGCGCTCCATCCCGCCTTGTCGTCTAAGAGTCAGGAGCCCGGTCTTTCAAGCCGAGGGATACGGGTGCGAATCCCGTCAAGGCGGCCATTTTCCTTAAGGATGCGCCGGTTCTCGATCCGAGATCGGAGCACGCTTCGCCCTATCGGATCCCAGAGAAGCCAGCCGGCGGCCCAAGCCCGGCAGGGGCCGAGTTTACATGCGTTCGTGGCGTAAGAGTAACGCGCCGGTCTGCCAGTCCGGAATCGGGAGTGCGAGTCTCCCCGAGCGCACCACTTTAATCGGAGCTGTGGTGTTAATAGTCAGCACAGCGGACTTTTAATCCGTCCGGTGCGGGTTGCAACTCCCGCCGGCTCCACCAGTCTTCGCTCGCCGCGAAGCGGCAGCAGAAGACTGCCGCGCCATAGCCCGCGTTCAGCGGGCGACGGCGGGCTCACGTCAGAGGACACGAGCTACGACTCGGCAAGCCAACTTAATCCGCGGTCACTGAGGACGGACGTGAGAGAAGTCCTCTCACGCCGAGTGACCTGAGCCGCGGTTCTATTTCAATCACGATGTGCCCGAGCAGCCAAGGGACCAGCCTGCAAAGCTGAGGGTCGCGGGTGCAAGTCCCGCCGTCGTGTCCACGCTTGGGGCCGTAGTGATAATAGCAGCACGCCGCACTTGCAATGCGGAGGAGACGGAGCGTAACCGTCCCGCTCCACCAGTTTCGCCCGAGAGGTGTTCACAGATGCATGGCTGTCTTCCAAACAGCGGGAGCCGGCGCGCTACCGGCCTCGGGCACCATAGGTCCTAGACGTTCGAGCGGACGGGTTGGTCTCCAAAACCGACCGGGAGGGTGCGAGTCCCTCAGGGCCTGCCATTTTTTTTGGGAATGTAGTGTAGATAGTCTGCACGACTCGCTGAAGACGAGAAGGTGTTGGTGCGATTCCAACCGTTCCCACCATAGCAGGAAGCGGAAAGTCCGCCGTCGGTCTCATAAGCCGACACTTCCCGTGCAACTCGGGATCCTGCTCCCATTTTTCTCGGAGCGTAGCCTAGAAGTCAGGCACTCGGCTTGGGACCGAGACGACGCGTGTGCGAATCCCGCCGCTCCGACCATCCTTCGCCAAGCGCAGCGCGGACGAAGGATGCCCTCCGCAGCCTTGGCGAAGGAGGGCAATTCGTCCGCCTGCGCGTGGGGCTACGGATGGCAGGCCATTTTTCGTTGCGAATCAGGTGTGTGGCTCAGTCAGCGGAGCACCGGCCCGTGAAGCCGGGGAAGCGGGTGCAAATCCCGCCCACCTGACCAATGCTCGTGGAGATGAAGTAGTCGAATCAGCCCTCTGTCGAAGGGAAGTCAGTCGGTGCGAGTCCGATCACGAGCGCCATTTTTGTCGAGGTGTCGCCTAGCAGCTATGGCAGCTGGCCTACACCCAGCCTCAACCGGGGGTGCGAGTCCCTCCACCTCGACCATTGCCGGGTAGCTCAACAGTAGAGCGGCCGCCTGTTAAGCGGCGAGATGTAGGTGCGAATCCCACTCCGGCAGCCATTTTTCGTCGGCGAGACAGCCAGTGACGTCACCTGCCCGACATGCAGGCATTGCTCGGAGCGTTTGGCTCGCGCTCCGCGCTCGGGGCCTTGCCCCCAACCTGCTGGTTGGCCGCTCCGCTTCGCTGCGCCGAGGCCGACGACCATCAGGGTGTGGTGCCAAACAGTCGGCGACTCCCCTCGGAAGGGAGATCATGCAGGTGCAAGTCCTGTCACCCTGACCAACTTTGTTGCGGTGTCGTCTAATCAGTAGGACAGCGGACTTTGAATCCGTGAATGGAGGTGCGAGTCCTCCTGCCGCAGCCAATCGGGGCTTGGGACTGCGCAGTGTGGTCGTCTCCCTGGCAGGGAGAACTTCAGGCGGGTGCGACACCCGCAGGCTCCACCATTTTTCGGGTCGCAAGCTTTAACAGTGAAGCCGCCGCCTCTTAAGCGGCAGAACTCGGAGCATTACCGAGGCGGCCCACCAATTTGGCTCGGTGGCGCAGCAGTGAGCGCAGCTCCCTCATAAGGAGACGGTCGCGGGTGCGAATCCCGCCCGAGCCCCCAAGTTTTTCGAAGCGTGGCAGAGCAGCAAATGCAGCGCGCTGTAAACGCGATGCCCTCACGGGCTACGAAGGTGCAAGTCCTTCCGCTTCGACCAGCCTTCGCCGAGCGTAGCGAGCGCGAAGGCTGCCCCTCCGTAGGCTTGGCGAAGGAGGGCAGTTTGCCGGCGGGCGCGCAGAGCTACGGCTGGCAGGCCATGCATCCAACCCGTAGAAAGCGACGGACTGTCTTGGTAAGACAGACAGCAGGGCGCACGTCCCTGTGGATGCTCCATTTCATGCGGACGTGGTGGAACAGTAGACACGTCGGTCCGAGAAGCCGACGGGCGAAAGCCCATGAGGGTGCGATTCCCTCCGCCCGCACCAATTTCCATCGCGGCGTGGTTGGAACGTAGACACGACGGCCTCAAAACCCGTTGGGCGGATTGCCCGTGCCGGTGCGACTCCGGCCGCCGCGACCAATTCTGCGGCCGTGCGTGGAACAGTGGACCAGGCGGTCTTAAAAACCGCCGCGCCATCAGGCGCGTGAGCGTGCAAGTCGCTCCGGCCGCACCAGATTTTTTTCGGCGAGTGGTGGAGCGTATACACACGAGTCTCAGAAACTCGCGGGCGAAAGCCCATGCAGGTGCAAGTCCTGTCTCGCCGACCAATTTGACGCCTCGTCCTCTAACGAGTTCAGGAGACCCGCCTCTCAAGCGGGCAATGCCGGTGCGAGTCCGGTCGAGGCGACCACTTTCGCCGTGTAGTTCAAAGTGAACCGTCCGCCTTATAAGCGGAGTCGCGCTAGATTAGCGCCCGGACCGGGAGCGTTACCCGGCGCGGCGACCAAATGCCCGTCAGACGTTGGGAGCGACGTGCCGACCTTGTAAGTCGGACCAGGCCGGTGCGACTCCGGCGACGGGCTCCATTTCCAGGTAGTGAGATCAGGGTTACTTCGCTTCTAAGCGCGCCGTTATTGGTTCGAATCCGATCTGCCCCTCCATCTATGGGGCAGAGCATTCAACGGCCGCAAGGCTGTATCTGCGAGCGTGGTTCTCCCGCATTTACCACCGTGTCCCGGCGTCCGGGTTGTCCCGCTGCGAGCGCTGCTCGCGGCACGTAAGAAAAGGAGGCCGTCATGGCCAAGTTCAGTATCCTCAACCCGCTGTCGCGCGGCAAGTCCGCGCCCAACACGGTCAACTTCGAATGCGGTCGCGCGTTCACGCAGACCGCGAAGCTCGAGCTCGTTTCGGTGCTGCTCACCACGTTTCTCGAGGACGAGTTCTATCGCACCGAGAAGCAGACCACGGAGAAGCTCCGCAAGCTGATCACCAAAGTCGGCGACCCGCGTTTCGTCGCGAAGGCGGCGCTCTACGCGCGCAACACCTACGGCATGCGCTCGGTGAGCCACCTCGTCGCCGGCGAACTCGCGAAGTCCGTCAAGGGTGCGCGCTGGTCGAAAAGTTTCTACGCCCAGGTTGTGCGTCGTCCGGACGACGGCATGGAGACGCTCGGTTACTACCTCGCCGTCTACGGTCGTCCCGTGCCGAACTCCCTGAAGAAGGGCCTCGGTGCGGCGCTGGCTCGCTTCGACGAGCACCAGCTCGCGAAGTATCGCCGCGAGCACGGCACGTTCAAGCTGGTCGACGCGGTGAACCTTGTTCGCCCGAAGGCCACGCCGGCGCTATCGAAGCTCGTCCGCGGTGAACTTACTCCCGCCCAGACGTGGGAAACGAAGCTCACGCAGGCCGGCGACGCGGAGACGGCCGAGCAGGTCGCCGCCGCAAAGTCGCAGGCGTGGGGCCAGCTCGTGCGCGAGCGCAAGCTCGGTTACCTCGCGCTGCTCCGCAATGTGCGCAACGTCCTGACGCACGCTCCGGAAGTCGTCGATGAACTGTGCTCGCAGCTCGCCGACGAGCGCGCGGTGCGCAAGTCGCTCGTCTTCCCGTTCCAATTCCTGTCCGCGGTCGAAGTGCTGAAGCAGGGCAACCTGCCTGGCGCCAGCCGCGTGATGGAAGCGCTGAACCAGGCGATCGACCACTCGCTCGCCAACGTGCCGAAGTTCGACGGCAACACGCTCGTCGCGCTCGACTCGTCGGGCTCGATGGTGGGTCGCCCGCAGACGATCGGTTCGCTGTTCGCGGCGACGCTGGTCAAGGCCACGGGTGCGGATCTGATGCTCTTTAGCGACGACGCCCGCTACGTCTCGCTGAACCGCCGCGACACGACGCTCACGGCGGCGCAGAGCGTCCCGTTCATCTCGGGTGGCACGAACTTCAATGCGATCCTCCAGCGCGCGAACCGCGCTTACGATCGCATCGTGATCCTGTCGGACATGCAGGGCTGGGTCGGCGGTGGCGCGCCGGTGCAGCCGTTCGCGGATTACCAGAAGCGTTACCACGGCATCACGCCGCGCATCTACAGCCTCGACCTCAAGGGCTACGGCACACTCCAGTTTCCGCAGGAGCGCGTATTCTGCCTGGCCGGTTGGAGCGATCGTGTGTTCGAGATCATGCAGAAGCTCGACCGTGACCCGGAGGCGCTCGTGCGTGACGTCGAGTCCGTGCCGCTGGCCGATTGACGCGTCAGCAAAATCATCTGCCGGAGTCCCGCGTGTGCGATGCGCGCGCGGGACTCCTTTTTTCCCTTCATCGTCCAAGAGACAGGACGCGGGCCCGCGAAGCCTGAAATCGAGGTGCAAGTCCTCGTGAAGGGACCACTTTTTCCTCGCGTGGTGAAATTACAATCATGCGGCGCTTCGAACGCCGTGTTGTGGGTGGGAGTCCCGCCGCGAGGTCCATTTCCTCCGCGTGGCCGAGAAGCTCAGGCCTCCGCCTTCTAAGCGGATCGACGCAGGTGCAAATCCTGCCGCGGAGACTTTCGGAGGCGAAACCGGCCGAGGCGCCGGCACCCGTTTGAAGCGGATCGGGCCCCGACATGTCGGGGCTGGGGAGCATGACCTCTCGCCTCCGCCAATTTTCTTGGAGAGCAAAACCGCGAAGCGCGGTGATCGGTTGGAAGCCGTTTCGAGCCGCAAGGCTTGTGGGGCAGGACCACTGCTCTCCGCCACTTTGGAGAGTGAACCCGCCGAGGCGCGGGCACTGTTTCGAAAGCAGATGGATCGGCTCTGCCGGTTGGGGCGCACGTCCTCCGCTCTCCGCCAATATTGGCTCGTAGCTCAAAAGAAGAGCGCTCGCCCGATAAGCGAGTGACGACGGAGCGTTACCGTCCGGGCCAACCATCCTTCGCCGCAGCGTAGCGGAGGCGAGGGATGCCCTCCGTAGGCTTGGCGAAGGAGGGCACTCCGTCCGACGGCGTGTGAGGCTACGGATGGCAGGCCAATTTTCTGGAGGGTTAATTCCGAGAGTCGGGAGCCGCGGTGCTAACGCGTGCGGCGATTTCTGTCGCTGAGGGGCAGGACCTCAGCCCTCCGCCATTGCCGGGTCGTCTAACGAGTAGGACAGCGGTCTCTGAAACCGTGAATGCATGTGCGAATCATGCCCCGGCAGCCACTTCACTCTCTGCAAGCATAGGCAGCGATGCAGCGGTATCGTAAACCGCAGAGGCCGGCGCACGCCCGGCGCGGAGATCCAGCCTTCGCCGAGCGGAGCGAGCACGAAGGCTGCCCGCCGTAGCCTTGGCGTAGGCGGGCATCTCATTCCCGGAAATGCGGGCTACGGCTGGCAGGCCAGTTTGTCGCAAACAGAACACACACCGACGTTGGGCGAGCTGTGCTCGGCGGGAGCCGTCGCATTTTTCCACCAACTCTTCCCATGAACACCGACGTTCTCGACAAGCCCATTGTCCTCTCGCTCAACCGTGCGTGGCAGGTCATCGGCCATCGCACCGTCAAGCAGGCGCTCATCGCGCTCAACGGCGGGGCGGCCGGCCTGCCGCCGGCGGTCGGCGTGGACATCGCTTACCCGAAGCTCGAGGACGGCTCCTGGAACTTCGACCGACCACTCTACTTGAACCCACTCCCGTGGGATGAGTGGGTGAAGCTGCCGGTGCGCGATTTCGACTTCTCGATCTCGACGCCGAAGCTCCAGGTCCGTGTGCCGACGGTCATCGTCTCGACCCAGTTCGACAGCATGCCGCTGCGCATTCCGCGCGTCACGCGCCAGGCGATCTTCGAGCGCGACCGGGGTGTCTGCCAATACACCGGCGAACACGTCGGCAAGAACGGCGGCAATCTGGACCATGTCGTCCCGCGCGACCGCGGTGGCCGCGATTCGTTCGAGAACCTCGTTTGGTCGAAGAAGGAAATCAATTCCCTCAAGGCCAACCGACTCCCGCACGAGGCCGGCCTGCGCCTCATGCGCAAGCCAGCAGCGCCGAAGCCGCTCCCGGTCTCTGCGACCTTGCGCGAGGCGCGCCACCCGGACTGGCGTCACTTCCTGCAAAGTTGATCCGAGCAGCGCGGCGTTTACCGCCGCGCTGCTCCCATCATCCAGCGACGTGCCGAATCACTTTCATGAAATCCCAACCGGGCACTCCCGCCCACCATGACTCTTACCCTTCCACAGTCTTCGGCCGTCTCGCTCGCCGACACCCTCAGTGTCGTCGACGCGGTGCTCGCGTCCCTCGACCGCCGGCTGCCGGCCCACGTTTCACGTGAGGACCTCGCCAGCGCCGGCAAGCTTGCGCTGATCGAAGCGCTGGTGCGCTTCGAGGGCCCGGCCGAGCAGGCTCGCGCGTATTGCTACGTGCGCGTCCGCGGCGCTGTGCTCGACGAACTCCGCCGTCTCGACCCGCTCTCGCGCCACACGCGTGCACAGGTTACGCTCGTGCGCCGCGCTACCGCAGCGCTGGAACGCGAGTTCGGCCGGGTGCCAAACGCAAACGAGATCGCCGCCGCAACCGGCTTTTCGCCGGCGGCCGTCGCACACCTGGAGCAGCTCGCTGCCGCCACCCAGGAGTGTTCGGTCGATGAGACCGACGCCAACGGCGAGCCACTTCACGCCGTCATCGACAATGATGCCGCGTGCCCCGCGCGCTTGGCCGAAACCGTCGACACCTACGCCTCGCTCCATGCTGCGCTCGCTCAGCTCCCGCCGAATCACGCGCGCGTGCTCCGCCGCTACTATCTGGAGGATGCCACGCTCGACGACATCGCGACTGAACTCGGGGTGTCGAAAGAGCGCGTCCGCCAGATCCGCGAGTCCGCCGAAAAAAAGCTCCGTGAGGAGTTCGTCGTTCTCGCGCTGTGGCAGAGCGTGCTCAACCAGCCCTGAAGCAATACATGACTTCCGAGTCATGGTTGGCGCGGCAATCACGATACCCGGACGCTCAAAAGCCGGCTATCATCTGCACCAGAAAGTTCTCCAATAATTCAAACCAACTTCACTCATGAAATCCCTCAATCTGTCCCAAGCTTTGAAACACAAGAATCGTCTCGCAGGCGAAGTCGCCCGCGCGCGCGAAATCGTGCAGCGCGAAAATTCTCGGAAGGAGTCGCAGGCTGCCCGCGCTGATGTGCGGGCCGTGTTCGACCAGTGCGTGGCTCAGTCCCGCGAACTCGCCGCGTTCAAAGGCGCCATCGCTGCCGCCAACGCCGGCGTGGTGTCGGGCGATCGCGGCATCTACGGTAAGCTCAACCTGCAGGCCGAGCTGCGCGGCATGATCGCCTTTTTGAAAGGTCTCAACACCAAGGAAGGCGAAGAGGTTGAGCGCGTGGGTTTCCTGAGCCGCGACGATGCCGTTCGCACCGTCTACGTTACGACCATCGCACGCGATGAAGTCGATCGCTTGGTGGCTACCTACCAATCGGAAATCGAAAAATTGCAGGACGAGATCGACGAATTCAACGCAACGACCCGCATCACCATTTCCGCCTAAACTTTCGGGCCCGGCTTGGACGGACGAAGGCTGACAACAGGCACTGGCATCCATGATGCCATCGAACGGCTTCAAACCCCGTTTACCTAAACGATACCGACCTGATTGTTATCCTTCATCGTTCAAGGCCTCAAAACGCAAAATGCATCCCTAAAGGATCAAAACTTTGTCGCTTGTTGCACCTCCGCTCGCTCTGGGCCGGTGTCCCGATCAATTTCGTATCTGACAATAAACATGGAAATCAAAGCCCGCGATCTCATCGCTGCCGGTTGGCATGAAGGTCGCCGCCTTGGTCCGGCACTCCGCCGCGCTCGCGACTTGGAGTCGACGGGCTTGTCGCGCGCGGACGTCTTGACCGCGCTTGAAGCTGAATTTCCGAAGCAGCTCCCGGTGATCCTGCCGCGCTACGAACCGGCTCCGCTCGCCGAAGCCATCGAAGCCGAGACTCCGGAGGAGGCTGCCAACGTCACGGTCGCACGCCAGCGCATGACCGAGCTGCTGCAGGTTCCAGTGGTGAAGGTCTGCGCCACCCCGCGCTTCCGACGGATGCGGAAGTGCGGTACTTTCAGGATCGGATTCTCCGCGATCCAACCGCGTTGGAATGAGTATTTGAAGAACGTGGAGAGAATGCCGCGCCGGTTGTTGTGCGTCTTCATTCCGGGCCGGTCTTTCTCCAGAAACTCCGTCAGCGCCGTCGCGGTAAGTTCAGCGACCGATTTGCCAGGAAACCGCGCGACCAACCGCTTCAGGTCTTCCCGAATCCGATTCATCTGCGGCGGCGAGAGCTGGTCTTGCGCGAACTCGTGTTCCTTGGCGGTGACGTATTCTGCGACCGCATCGGCCAGCGGCTTTTGCTTTTCCGGCTCCCGGTAATTCGTGAGCGCGAAATCCAAATAGAACGACAGGGAGCGCGGCAGGTTCGCGACTCGCCGGAAAGCTGACTCGGCTTCATGAAGCTGATCCTCGTTGAGCCGAGTGACGGCCGCGCGCGTGCCGGTGTCGCGTTGGAGCCAACTTACTTCTTGAACCTGACGCTCTGCTTCCGCCTCCGTGCGGGTCTGGAAATTCTTGCGGAAGCGTTGACCGTCGATGCGCGCGTAGAGCTGAAA
>Ga0233425_10009203_pt1 | contig 12659 bp, 10 predicted proteins | sample Watercolumn_Towu_2_FD_181712 | JGI IMG/M metagenome (GOLD analysis project Ga0233425, IMG submission 181712) | Freshwater microbial communities from Lake Towuti, South Sulawesi, Indonesia - Watercolumn_Towuti2014_140_MG | ecosystem: Environmental > Aquatic > Freshwater > Lake | place...
GTTCTTGTCGGGTTTCTCAGTTTCCTGAAGGTTGAGCGCTGTCCTGAACCATGAAGCAAGTCTTGCATCAGGGTTCAGGACCTTTCTGAGATTGTCAGGAAGGGCTGCCTCTGGTCTGTCATATCCTGTCGGATAATCCCCCCTGTTTCCTGACCGGTTGCTGATGCTTACCTCGTCATCCCCTCTTCTTTTTGGCTGCCGGCCGGTTCTGTCTTCAGTGGTGATGACAGCCCTGCCGTTGTAATCGGCATGACGGTCAACAGAATACCCTGATGACGGCCGGGCCTGATTAGGCGCAGCATCATTTCCGGCATATTGCGCTGAAATGGTGTCGATGGTCATGGGGTTATGCCAATAGTCTACTACATCACGGCAGAGCTGTATATTCAGAATATATCATTGCTGAATATATCATTGCTGCTTTGGCCTGCGTCATCCACTGTCTTTTCATCCATGGCTGACAGCACTTTCTTCACCTCTTCGTCAGCTGCCTTAAGTTTTCTGCGGCAGAGGCTAATGAGATCTGATGCGCGCTTTATTTTCTCTGCAAGGAGGTCAATCTCAACCTCCTCGGACTCAATCTCTGCCACTATCTTTTCGAGTTCATGCAATGCCTGGGAGTAGGTCATCTCCCTGTTCTTTGCCACCTGCGGTACCCTCCTTTCTTTTCTGTATGATGCTCCTGATCCTGCCTTCATGGAGTTCCGTCTCAATTACCTCCCCTCCATTAAGCAGTGATGAATTCTTAAGTGCTTTGCCCCTGTATCTGGTGATGCTGTATCCCCGCCTTAGTACATTTGACGGGTCGAGGTGCCTTGCTGCCTGCTCAAGCATGCCAAGCCTGTACTCATCAGTCTGAAGCCGCTTCATGGCAGCTGCGCCGAGGTCCCTGCCAAACATCCCGACCCTGTTGAGATGTACTGATGTCAGTCTGAGCGGGACGAGAGATAGCCTCTGCAGAAATGATCCTATAGTACTGTTTTCATCCTCAAGAAGGGCCCTTGCTCCTGCAGCGATCCTTGTCTGGAGGTCAAGCACTGACTCCTCAAATCCCCTTGCAGAAGATATGATGAACTCTGCGACAGCGGTCGGGGTCTTCAGTTTTGTATGGGCAACGATATCTGCGACAGTATCGTCCTTCTCGTGGCCTATGCCGGTTATAACGGGAAGCGGAGATGCAGCTATCTTTGCTGCCAGCGGATAGCTGTCAAAACAGCTGAGATCTGCAACAGAGCCTCCGCCCCGTATGATTACTATTATGTCAAGATCCTTTTTCCTCTTTGTGATCTCATCAAGCGCAGAGATCACGGAGGCCTCGGCATCAGGCCCCTGCATAAGTGCAGGGAAGAGCCTGTATGTAAAGGTATATCCGTAAGGGTTGTTTTTCAGCTGGTCTGTGAAGTCTCCATAGCCTGCTGCAGTTGGAGAAGATATCACTCCTATGCGCTGCGGCACCAGAGGGAACTCAAGTGCGCGGTTTTTTCCGATCAGCTTCTCTTTTGTAAGGCGCTCAATTATCTCTTTCCTTCTCTTTGCCATCTCTCCGATAGTGTATGAAGGATCAATGTCCCTGATGTTCAGGCTGAGGCCATAGACCTCATGGAAGGAGACGGATGCAAGGAGGAGTATTTTCATGCCCTGTTTGAGGGTCTCGTTTGTCTCCTTGCGGAACCTGCTGCTGATCGGGCGGTATTCATATGCCCATATGGTTGCGCGAATCTGCGCGATAGTCGTGTTCTCCTGCTTTTCGACAAGCTCAAGGTAGCAGTGTCCCTTCTGGTTCAGTTTGATCTCGGCTATCTCTGCCACGACCCAGTACTGGTCAGGAAGCGTGTCGGTTATGGCTGACCTTATCAGGCGGTTGAGCTGCGAAAGGCTGATGGAATCTTTTCCTGAGGAAGAGCTGTTCATACAGTTTGATTATACAATGATGCCCGGAGATGTTACTAATCGGATTTGGCCTCTCCATATACCCCCGGTCCCTGACGGAGCAGTCTTCGGCAAAGACCCAGGCTTGTATCTTTAAATTCAGCCATAGTATCCTAAGCAGTCACAAATATTTGACCTGAATTGATGAATTATGGGGGTTTATGAAAAAGTATCTCTCGACATATACAGCTTTGACGCTGCAGAAGCATTTTTGCCTTGCGGTCCTGTTCATCCTGCTTCCGTCAGCTGCCTTTGCTTCAGCATCTGCCGACCGTGTTGGCATGTCGTCACTCCTGCAAAAAGGACTTGCAGAGCTCGTTGAACTGGATGTATCTCTATCGACCGGCACATCAAAACCGCTCAAGTTTGCCCCTTCGGTTGCGACCGTCATTACAGCGAAGGACATTGAGGAGATGGGCGCAGCAACGCTTGACGAGATCCTCGAGACCGTCCCCGGCCTTCATGTGCAGCCCAGTGGTTCCAGCATATTCACATCCACATGGTCGATCCGCGGCATTTATACACAGATGAACCCGCAGGTGCTGCTGATGATCGACGGACAGCCTCTTAAGATAAATATCAACGGCATCAAGCCATACAGGCTCAGGATGCCGGTATCCATGATATCGAGGATAGAGATAATACGCGGGCCCGGATCTGCCGTTCTTGGTGCCGATGCCTTTGCAGGCGCCATAAATATAATCACCAAGAACAGCGATGAGATCGATGGTGCAAACATTGGCATGCGAGGTGGTTCTTTCGGCAGTTATGAGGGATGGGCACAGCATGGCGGTTCATACAACGGCTGGAATATTGCACTTGGCGCAGAATATGCGAAGGGAGACGGAGACCATGACCGTATCATAGAAAAGGACGCCCTCGGGAGCGGCCCCCCATCCCTTGCACCGGGACCGCTTGATACGCACTATGAGGCCTTCACCGCAAACATGTCTGCCCGGAAGGGTAAATTAACCTTCAAGCTGCATAACAGCTGGATGATGGACAACGGGATCGGAGCAGGGATCAGCAACACGCTGAATGGCGGCAATAGCAGTACAAACAATTTCCTACTTGCCGGTTCACTGAAGTATCAGGAAAAGGACCTGTTAAAGGACCTCGACCTTACGGCGACACTGAACGGTTCTTATACATGGATCGAAAACACCTTCTACTTTGTGCCTGAGAGTTTTCTGAGGGCTGCAGGTCTCTGTCCTGCCAGTTCCTCAAAATGCGGCATGATAGGAAAGCCCGGAGGTGCTGAGTTGAACGGAGGTTTCGAGCTGGCAGGCGAATACAAAGGCTTTACTGCTCATTTGACCAGGCTCACCATCGGCTATAACAATTTTGACGTAACCACTTTTCAGCACAAGAACTTCGGCCCGGGGGTCCCGATCCAGTATGGGGACCTCGTTGATATTTCGGATACACCGTATGTTTATATGACAGATCAGAACCGCAGCATGTTTTATGCCGGAATACAGGATGAATGGGCCTTTGCAAAGGACTGGGAGCTTACATCCGGGATAAGATTCGATTCATATTCCGATTTCGGCAGCGCGATAAGCCCGAGAATAGCTCTTGTATGGAGCGCTACTCCGGAGTTGACTGCAAAACTGATGTACGGCAGGGCATTCAGGGCGCCCAGCTTCGGAGAGATGCATACAAGAAATAATCCGGCCGTATTAGGAAATCCATCGCTGCAGCCCGAGACGATTAATTCTTATGAAGTGGCGTTGGACTACCGTCCGAACAGGTCACTGAGATTCGGCCTTAACCTGTTCAAATACGAGATAAACGGCCTTATAGATTATCTGCCTGATCCTGCGCCGGCAACCACAAGAACAGCACAGAACGCCCGCGACCAGAAGGGACAGGGCATTGAACTGGAGGCCGAATGGCAGGCGACGGACAAGCTCAGGCTGCGTGCCAACTATTCATACCAGCGCTCCATTGACCAGACGGCAAATGCGGTAGTGCCTGATGTGCCTGCAGCAAAATTCTATCTCAATGCCCACTGGAAGTTCATGCCCGACTGGTCTCTGGATGGTCAGTATTTCTGGGTGGGGAGCAGGCACAGGGTTGTCGGAGATCTGCGGGAAGACATTAAGGATTATGATCTCGTGAATCTCACGCTGCGCAGAAAGAACATCGCAAAACACTGGGACTTTGCAGTTGCTGTCCGCAACCTGTTCGATGAGGATGTTCGTGAGCCTGCCCCTGCTGTGGTCCCCGGAGATTACCCGATGGAGCACCGCAGTTTCTGGGCTGAGCTGAGGTATAATTTCTGATCCGCGATCCCTTATTACTGCATATCTCTCCGTCAGAACATGAAGGTCAGAAGGTCATGCTCCCCCGCTTGTTCCAGGCCGGCGGCAGCTTTATGGTGCTTTTTGCGGTCTTCACCCTTCTTTTTTCCTTTGTCTGGGCAGGTCCGTTGCAGAATGTGGGTTATGCAGTGCAGCAGGCTGCCCAGGAATATGAGCTGAAGGCCGTATATCTCTATAACTTTCTTCAGTTCGTGCAGTGGCCTGAATCAAAAAGGCAGCCCCTAAGGGACGGTTCGATGATAATAGGTGTTGTCGGAGAATCACCTTTTGGCGAGGCGCTTAACGAACTGCAGACAGATGTCCGCAAGAGCGGCATGAGTCCTGTAAGGATAGTCTATTATGGCCAGTTTGAGGATTATAAGGACATGAGCACCTGCCATCTTCTTTTTGTCAGTTCGAGTGAAAAGAGAAATTTCGCAAAGATAGTCGCCGGCCTGAGGAATGCACCAGTGCTGACTGTGGCCGACAGTGAGAACTTCCTCTCTTCAGGGGGCATGATCAATCTGGTCCAGAGCGGCGGCAAGATACGCTGGACGATAAACAGGGCTGCGGCAGACAGGGCAGGGTTCCGCTTCAATGCCCAGCTCCTGAGCATGGCGCTTAAGGTGCTGGACTGAGCCGGGAACAGAGGACAGTTATCTTGCTGAACTTCAGGGACATGACGATAAGGAAGAAGCTGACCCTGCTTATAATGAGCGCCAGCGCTGCGGCTGTCATACTCGCAAGTACAGTCTTCTATTTTATGATGGCGGAGCATTTCACCGCTTCGTACAAAAAGTCTCTTAAGGGGCTTGCGGAAGTGTTTGCCATCAACAGCCAGGCCTCAGTTGCCTTCAGGCTTCCCGAGGACGCCAACACCCTGATGTCCTCACTGTCCGCACGCCCCTCTGTCGTCTATGCCGTTATCACCGATCCGGGCGGCGGCATCTTTGCTTCATACGGGAAGCCCCCCTCCGATATGACAGTGCCTGGTGCAGCAGGGCAGCCGGTTGACGGCTGCATGATGGTAAGTGAAGACATCCATCTCGGTGCGAGTGTCATAGGGAAACTGGTCCTGTACGATAATATGCAGAGCATCAGGCGCATGAAGATGTTCGCCTCATTTGCTGCGCTGATCGCGGTCTCTCTTGCCATGATCACGGCCTTTGTACTTGCCAACCCCATGCAGAAGCTGATCTCCGGACCGGTTACGGCGCTTGCCAGGGCCACTGAAAGTATTACGCGGGAGAATGACTTTTCCCTTCGCGCCGAGAAGCAGGGGAGTGATGAGATAGGCCAGCTTGTGGATGCCTTTAATGCGATGATAATCCAGATATCAGAAAGGAATGAAGAACTTACAGAGAGCGAGAACAGGTTCCATATTCTCGTTGATCATGCTGTTGATGCCTTTTACCTTTTCGATACAGAAGGAATAATCATAGATGTGAACAGGAAGGCCTGCAATGAGCTCGGTTACTCCCGTGAGGAGCTGCTTTCGGGGATGACCATGCGCGATATCGATGCCTCATATGAGACCGAAAAGACCGGTCCGCTGCCCTGGCACGACAACCTGCCCCTGGCAGGCAAGACCATGGAGTCCAGACACCTCAGGAAGGACGGCACTGAACTTCCGGTCGAGATGAGGATGGGAATCATAGAGATAAAGGGCTACAGATTTGTAATGGGGCTTGCACGCGACATCTCCGAGAGGCTTGAATCCGCAAGTGAAAAGCAGAAGCTTGAGGCCCAGCTGCTTCAGGCCCAGAAGATGGAAGCGATAGGACATCTTGCCGGAGGCATTGCCCATGATTTCAACAACATGCTCCAGGCAATAACAGGATATGCAGGCCTGCTTGATATGCGCATAGCAGAGAACAGCCCGCTGAAACAGTATGTAGCAGAGATCATAAGCTCTGCCGAAAAATCAGCTGACCTTACGAAGCAGCTCCTGGCCTTCAGCCGGAAGCAGGTCATAAGCCCCAAAAAGGTGGACCTTAACCAGCTTATAAAGGGCACTGAAAAACTCATATGCAGGCTTATCGGTGAGGATGTCGACTTCCGGACATACCTCTCGGCCCGTGAACTTCCCGTTGTTGTTGATACCGGACAGATAGGTCAGGTGCTCATGAACCTGTGCACCAATGCGCGGGATGCAATGCCCCAGGGAGGACTGCTTTCGATCAGCACGGATACTGTTGAGCTCAGTGATGAATATATTGCGGCGAACATCATTGACCGCCCCGGCATGTATGCCCTTATGGCAGTGGCCGACACAGGAGAGGGCATGGACGAAGAGACCAGGCAGAGGATATTCGATCCCTTCTTCACGACCAAAGAGCTCGGAAAGGGGACGGGGCTCGGCCTATCGATCGCTTACGGGATCATCAAACAGCATAACGGTCACATAAATGTATACAGTGAGCCGGGAAAGGGAACGACCTTCAGGATATACCTGCCGCTGACAGACACAGGTAAAGAACAGGGCGAGGTCGTCCATGTATCTGAGCCGAAGGGTGGTAAGGAGACCATACTTGTTGCCGAGGACAGCGAAGAGGTGAGGGGGCTGACGGTCAATGTCCTTGAGGGTTTCGGATACACTGTCATAACGGCGGTCGATGGTGAGGATGCGCTTGGGAAGTTCCGTGAGAATGCTGACAGCATCAGGCTCGTCATACTGGATGTGATAATGCCGAAGAAGAACGGCAAGGAGGTCTATGATGAAATAAAAAAGACCAGTCCGGCCATGAAGGTTCTCTTCAGCAGCGGGTATACTGCGGATGTGATCAGTACAAAGGGTATTCTCGAAGAAAAGATGGATTTTATCTCAAAGCCGGTCACGCCACACAGCCTCCTTAACAAGATCAGGGAGATATTGGACAGATAAGCCTCATAATCTCCCCACTGTTTTATTCCCCAAATTCTGCCTATTCCCATTTTTTTGCCATGACTAAATATAGTATGCCTCCTGCCGAATAGCACAATATATTGATTTTGCTAAAAAATCCGGAATTTCCGCTTGACAAAAAAACCTCCCTCCTATAAATTTAGTGGTAGAAAGTGGTAAAAAGTGGAGGATAAGTGCCAGGTTTCTCCGGAAAATATTATTACACATTGGACCCAAAGGGCCGGATAATCGTTCCTTCTCCTTTTCGCGAGATCATTTCTACCAATTATAGCCCAAAATTATATGTCGTTAATGCGCTGTTTGATAAATGCCTGCTCGTTTATCCGCAGGAGGAGTGGGTGAAGCTTGAAGAGAAGGTGAGGCTGCTCCCCGGAATGGACAAGACGGTTCAGCTCTTCAAGAGGCGCGTTATAGCGTCAGCCCAGGAAGTCGAGCTCGACAGGCAGGGAAGGATCCTGATCTCTGCTGCACAGCGGATAGATGCAGGCCTCAACTCTGAGATGGTCATAGCAGGGGCGCTGGACAAGATAGAGCTATGGGACAGGAAAGAGTGGGATGCAGCAGTAGATATTTCAGGCATAGACCAGCAGGCAGTGGCAGACAAGCTTTCGCAGTTCGGGATATAGATGGATTTTGTTCATCTCCCTGTACTGGCACGGGAGGTGATCGAGGCTCTCGCTCCGCATGAGGGCGGGATATACGCAGACGCAACAGTAGGACTCGGGGGTCATTCTGAAATGGTTCTCTCAAAGATCGGTCAGAATGGAAGAGTTGTAGGCATGGACAGGGATGAGAAGGCGCTGGAGCTTACCGCATCCCGTCTTGATGACAGAAGATTGCTTCTCAGGAAGTCGCCCTTTTCGCAGATAGAAAGATCGCTCCGCGAGGAGGGCATAACAGAAGTTGACGGCGTGCTTTTCGATCTTGGAGTTTCGATGATGCAGCTCAGGGACCATGCAAGGGGGTTCAGTTTTCAGTCCTCAGAGCGGCTTGATATGAGAATGGACAGGTCCCAGCCTGTTTCTGCATGGGAAATAGTGAATAACTTTTCGGAGACTGAATTGGCAGAGATGATCAGGGAATACGGCGAAGAGTACAGGGCATCCAGGGTTGCCAGGGCCATCGTGAATGCGAGGGCAGCAGGGAGCATTGACACATGCAGCGACCTTGAGAATATCGTCTTCCGCGCATTGGGCAGGCATGGCAGGATACATCCTGCAACAAAGACCTTTCAGGCCCTGAGGATAGCTGTCAATAACGAGCTCGGCGAACTGACTGCCGGGCTTGCAGCAGCTGCCGGGATACTGAAAAAAGGCGGCAGGCTCTGCGTTATATCCTACCACTCGCTTGAGGACAGGATAGTGAAGCATTTCATAAGGGAAGGCTCAAAGAGCGGCATGCTGAGGCCGCTTACGAAGAAACCGGTCGTTCCTTCGGCTGAAGAGATGAAGCATAACCCTTCTTCGAGGAGCGCAAAACTGAGAGGAGCCGAAAAGATATGAGGAGGACAAGGAAAAGCGGGTTCATCACATGGCTGCTGAAGCCCTTATGCATTGCTATCATCCCTCTCGGACTTTTCGGAATAGTATGGCTGAGGTCGTCGGTCACCAAGGCCTCATATGCCATACATGACCTTGAAGAGAAGAGGACCTCAGCCCTCAAGGAGACAAAGACACTGCTTGCTGAAAGGTCAAAGCTGATGGCCATCTCGAACATAAGCCTGCCGTCCGAAGGACAGGGCAGCCAGGAGAAGAGGCTCGTATCCGGAGGTTATGTATTTCCTGACAGGGTCAAAGTTGTCCATATGAACAGGACAAAAGGGCCGGAGGCATACAAGGCATCGTATCAGAAGGAGAAGGCTGATTGAAGCAGGGTTGGCTGAATCAGGGAAGGGATGAATCCTCGAGGAAGAGGAGCATAATCCTCAACACGATAATAATAGCAAGCTTTGCAATCGTCTTCTTCCGGCTTGCTGACATCATGGTGCTCAAGAACAGCTTCTATTCAGACAAGGCCAGGATGCAGCAGGTGAAGACAGAGGACATACAGGCCAGACGCGGAAATATCTTCGACCGCAGAGGCCGCGACATAGCGATAAACCTCGAGACAGAGTCCCTTTTCTGCGACCCAGATGAGGCCTCATCAAATCCGCAGCAGGCAATGAAGCAGCTCTCCTCAACTCTCAATATCGAACCCGGTGTCATCCGTGCAAAGATGTCACAGGACAGACGCTTTGTCTGGGTCGACAGAAAGCTTCCCATAGAGACTGCAGAGAAGATACGGGACTTGAAGATAAAGGGGTTCGGTCTCGTGCCGGAGTCGAAAAGATTCTATCCTAAGGGCATGCTCGCATCCCATATCGTCGGGGCGGTAGGCAAGGAGAACCAGCCGCTTGAAGGCATTGAACTTAAATATGACAAATATCTGAAGACCTCGGGCGGCAAGGTGCAGGTGGCCCGTGATGCAGGCGGTCGTGTGCTTTCCACAGGCATGGTGATGGAGACAAAGGGCAATGACATTGTCCTTACCATTGATGAGGGTCTCCAGTATATAGTCGAAAAGGAGCTCGACAAGGCAATGCTGAAGTGGCGCGCTGCTGCTGCAAATGCGATCATGATGGACCCTTATACAGGCGAGATCCTTGCCATGGCCAACAGGCCTGCATTCGACCTGAACGAGATAACGCGCGCGAACAAGCATGATGTGAGGAACAGGGCGATCACGGACATATACGAGCCGGGCTCCACATTCAAGATAGTTGTCGGTACGGCAGCCCTTGAGGAGAAGCTCTTTCCGAGGACGCAGACCTTTGACTGCAGCAGGGGAAGCATTGAGGTTGGCGGCAAGAATGTGAAAGATTCGCACAAGAATGGAGTGCTCTCATTTGATGAGGTGATACAGAAATCCTCAAATGTGGGCTCCATACTTATCGGCATGAAGCTCGGCAAGGAGCGCATATATGAGTATTCAAAGCGGTTCGGCTTCGGAGACAGGACAGATATCGACCTGCCCGGCGAGGTTTCCGGCTGGATAAGAAAGCCTGAAAAATGGTCTGCAACATCGCTCGGTGCGATACCGATAGGGCAGGAGGTGGCTGTCACTCCGCTTCAGGTGCTCCGCGCCTATTCTGCAATTGCTAACGGAGGACATCTCGTAAAGCCTCACCTCGTGTCCGAAATAAGGACTCCGGAGGGCCAGCCGGTCTATTCGTTCAGGGATGATGACAAGAAGCGCATCATATCAGAAAAGACAGCAGCTGCAATGAGAGATATCCTGAAGAAGGTGGTTGAAGAGGGCGGCACTGCAACGAGCGCGGCAATGGACGGCAATCAGGTGGCAGGCAAGACAGGCACTGCCCAGCTTGTTGACCCGCGGACAAAGCGCTATTCAAAGGACCGCTTCATCGGCTCATTCGTGGGGTTTGTGCCTGCAGACAAGCCGAAGATAGCGATGATAGTGGTGCTTTATGAGCCGAAAGGCCAGAGCTACGGCGGTGTTGTTGCCGCACCTGTCTTCAAGGCTGTTGCGGAGCAGGCACTTTCATACATGAATGTGCCGAGAGACCAGATGCCCGCAAAGAACCTTCAGCTGGTGTCGAGATGAGACTTGCAGAGTTAATGGAGGGTATTGACCTGCTGGATTTCAGCGGAAGCATGGAGATGAATATCAGCGGCATATCATATGACTCAAGAAGGGTCGAACCCGGACATCTATTTGTTGCGATGAAGGGAGAGAAGGCGGACGGGCACAGGTTCATCGGCACAGCAGTGAAGAATGGAGCAATTGCAGTTATTCATGAGGATGAGACTGCCGAATCGGCCGCCCTCTCAGGCCTTGCATCCTTCATAAGGGTCGGCAGCTCGAGAAAGGCGCTTGCAGCAGCAGCCAACAACTGGTACTACAGGCCCTCTGAAAAGATGACGGTAATAGGCATCACCGGCACCAACGGCAAGACAACGACGAGTTACATACTTAAGTCCATAATCGAGGCCTGGGGCAGAAAGACCGGACTGATAGGGACCATACAGTACATGATAGCGGATGAGGCATACAATGCCACGCATACCACGCCCGAATCCCTCGAGTTCCAGGAGCTTCTTCACAGAATGCTTGCAGCAGGCTGCAGCCATGTCATAACCGAGGTCTCATCGCATGCGCTCAGCCAGCACAGGGTTGACGGCACAATATTCAGGGCTGCAATATTCACCAACCTCACAAGGGACCATCTCGATTTTCACGGCACAATGGATGAATACTATTCCTCAAAGCAGAGGCTCTTCAGGGAGCTCCTGTCTGAAGGGGCTGCCGCAGTAATAAACAATGACGATCCGTGGGGCAGAAGGCTTGCTGCAGATGCCTCCGGGGTTACAATGACCTATGGGCTCGAATCCGGGGCCGATATGCTCGCATCCGAGATCAGCAACACCTTTGATGGCCTGAAGTTCATGATAAATCTGAGAGGCAGCATTCACGAGGTCTCATCAGGCTTTGTCGGACTGACGAATGTATATAACATACTCGCGGCAGCCGGCGCTGCAGCATCCGCAGGGGTTTCATGGGATGCGATTCTCGAAGGCATAAGGAGGACTCCGCAGGTCAGGGGCAGGTTCGAAAAAGTGCATGCAGGGCAGAAGTTCCTTGCTGTTGTGGATTATGCCCATACCGAGGATGCTCTCGAACGCCTCATCTATACTGCAAGAGGGCTCACAAGGGGGAGGATAATAACCGTCTTCGGATGCGGTGGGGACAGGGACCGGGGAAAGAGGCAGAAGATGGGCGCTATAGCCACAAGGCTGAGCGACTTCGTGATAATCACCTCTGACAACCCCCGCTCTGAAAGACCTGAGGATGTGATCAGAGAGATAGAAACAGGCGCAGTGAAAAAGAACTACCTGACCGAGCCCGACAGGAAAGAGGCAATAAGGCGGGCCGTGCTGATGGCAGAGGAGAACGATGTTCTCCTTGTTGCCGGCAAGGGCCATGAAACATATCAGGAGATCAGCGGCGAGAGGCTGCCATTCAATGACAGGGAGGTGCTGGAAGAGTCTATAAGACACCTGATCAATAACGCATAGGGAATACAAAGAGACTGTATTCGTGGTACGGGGTGTGGACCACAAAAAAATATAATGACTAAACTGACAGTCAAAGAGATAGCAGAAGCAACAGGGGGAAAGGTGCTTTATGGAGAGCATAATGCATTCAGCGGCATTTCCATTGATTCACGCAAGGCATCTGCCGGCGAACTGTTTGTCGCGATAAAGGGCGAAAAGTTTGACGGGCATGATTTTGTGTCTGATGCACTGAAGCAGGCAGACGGAGCCCTCGTAAGCAGGGAACCTGCTGCTGCCATTCCGCAGAAGACGGTGATACTTGTGGATGATACTCTCAGGGCGCTCCAGGCAATAGCGCGTTACAGGAGAGAGAAGAGAAATGTCCCGGTAATTGCCGTAACAGGTACGAACGGCAAGACAACTACAAAAGAGCTTATTGCATCCATACTCTCCCGGAAGCATAAG
>Ga0233425_10009204_pt1 | contig 12659 bp, 16 predicted proteins | sample Watercolumn_Towu_2_FD_181712 | JGI IMG/M metagenome (GOLD analysis project Ga0233425, IMG submission 181712) | Freshwater microbial communities from Lake Towuti, South Sulawesi, Indonesia - Watercolumn_Towuti2014_140_MG | ecosystem: Environmental > Aquatic > Freshwater > Lake | place...
CAAATGAAGGCTGATCTGCGGTCCGTTCTGTGTCCCGAGATCATCGTTTACCTGGATTACATCCACATTGCCGCCGATGGCCCGGCAGTATCTGTCGATGCGCTCAAGGTAAAAATCAAGCTGTTTTAAAAGTATTCTGTGAGCCAGTTTTTTATTTACTGCAAGATCCACCATGAAGTTTTCAAATCCTCTGTGGCTCTGACCCGCTGCAAGCATATGAACCCAGAGGTTACCGACAACGGCAAAATCTGTCTGGCTATGAAGATTTTTGGCCCTGACGGATAACCTTTCAAATCCCTCATCAAGATATCCCGGCAAATCAAAAGATTCAAAGAAACTTTCAAACCTTTTCAGGTCATCATCCTGATTTATATTACCTAACGGATTAAAAACAGCATCAAAATAAAATCCGGATACCGGAAGCCTGGCAAGTACCGTATCTTTGGCGTTGTTGTCTTCCTGCCGGACAAGCAAAGTTGAGCCGTCAGGCAGCTTTTTAAGGTTTACCCCGGCCGGAATCTTAACTGGAACACCTTCGTCAAATTCCCAGCTTTTCCATTTAAGCGGCTCAAATAATAGAGGCACAGCATCAGATCCGACAATTTCTGCAATTTTTATATCAACTTTAGCAATAAGCTGGGCCAGGTCAAAAACAAAGGTGTCGCCTCCAATCCCCAGGTGTTTTTTCAGCCTGTTATATGCCCTCCAGGTGATGCCCGATGACTCGGTTGAGCCAAGGTCTACCGGCACACGATCAGTTTCCTCATGCTTTAAGGCTTTAATTATTCTTTCTCTAGGGGTCATTTTACACCTTATTTATCCAGTCCTGCACTTCAAGTCCGGGTATCCTGACAAAATGGCCTGTATTTCCTGTAATTAATACAAGGTTACGGGCAATTGCAATGGCAGCTATCTGGATATCGGCATGCGGAATTATATTACCTTCAGATTCGAGTTCAGCCCTTATCCTGCCAAAAAAAAATGCAGCTCTGCTGTCAAAAGAAAGTATATTTATCATTGGTAAAAGTACAGTTTTTAAGTTTTTCAAATGGTTTTCTTTATTTTTACTCTTAAATGCTCCATAAATAATTTCACCAAGCGTGATTGTTGAAATAAAGCTTTCCCGTTTTGAAACTGATTTTAACCTTTTTACCAGATTTTTGGATGGGCTTTTTTTCAATATATTTGTAATGGCATCCGTATCAAAAAGATACATCCCTGCCCCTGTCTTTTTTTCTCATATCATATGCTTTTCCTATGTCTTTCTCTATTTCTTCAAAATCCTCCCACTGGCCGATAATATTACACAGGCCCCTTGCTTCATCTTTATCCCCTATAATCTCAAGGTCACCCACCGGTACAAGTGCAACAACCGGTTTTCCCCTCTTTGCAATTACATACTTTTCTCCGGTATATGCAACTCTTGAAATATACTCCGAAAAATGACTTTTAGCTTCTGCAACTGACAGTGTTTTCTTATTTTTTACCTGTTTGCCGTTCCACTCCACTGAATTAACCTCTTTATAAAAACAAATACAATAAATAGTCATTATGTCATATTGACTATAATTATTTTACAGTCTTTTTACCTGTTTCGCAACTCTTATAATATAGAGTTCTATGAAAAAAATTGATAAATTTCAGATTAAAAATATTTTCCGTTGGAATTTTATTTTAAGAACAATTAAAATTTCATTACCTGCAAATTAGATGGAAAGGAACCGGCAATGAAAACAGTGCTTTGTTATGGCGATTCAAACACTCATGGCACAAAACCAATTGATTTTGACCCGATTGAGACTCAATTTATACCCTGCCATTACAGATATCCGAGGGAAAAAAGATGGACATATATACTTCAGGAGGGACTTGGCAGCAATTACTATGTTGTCGAAGAGGGTCTTAATGGCAGAACCACTGTATTTGACGATCCTGTCGAAGGTCTGCACAAAAATGGTTTAAAATACCTTCTGCCCTGCCTTGAATCCCATGCACCAGTTGATCTTGTAATTATTATGCTCGGTACAAATGATCTTAAGCCAAGATTTTGTGCATCCGCATATGATATAGCTTTATCAGCGGGAGTTCTTGCCAGCACCGTTAAGAACAGCAATTTCGGCCCAGAAGGCAAAAATCCTGAGGTACTTCTGCTTTGTCCTCCGCCTCTTGGCAGGCAGTCTTTTCTCAAAGGATTTTTCGGCATTGATGAAATAGAAAAATCCTTACTTCTTTCTAAATATTATAAAAAGGTGGCAGGACTTTACAGGTGCAGCTTTTTTGATGTTTCAGAAATCATAAAACCAAGCGATATTGATGGCGCTCATTATGACGAGAAGGACGTAAAAAAACTTGGAAAGCATCTGGTGGGCATAGTAAGATCCATACTTGATTGATGGGCATTTGAATCAATCTGCCATTGCAAATTGGCAAAAACCATGCTATATTGGCAATAACTTGAAATTATGCATGCAGGTTTACAGTCTGTTTTATTTATATTGTTTGGATTTGCATGTAATTTTAAACCTTTTAACAGAACATAAAAAAAAAATGAGTATAAAGATAAAAACAAAAGTTGATAATTTTGGCAGGATCATAATTCCAAAAAAACTCAGGCAGGATTTTGGCATTAAAAATAATTCTGATGTTTTTCTTGAATCCGGAAAAAGCGGGATACTTATCCATAGCGGTGATTCGCTGCCTCCTGTTAAAGATGAGGGTGGTGTCATTGTTGTTTGTTCAGAATCAACAGAAGAGTTTGATGATTTTTTGAAAACAGACAGGGAAAACAGGATAAGAAAAACAGCAAAGGACATATACTTTTGATAGTTTTTTTTGACACTTCAGTGCTTATTGCTGCAACTGTCGCTGCACATCCAAAACATTCAAGCTGTCTGCCCTGGCTGCAAAAAGCGAAGAATAAAGAAATTGATGCTTTTATCTCAGTGCATTCCCTTCTGGAAACATACTCGGTGCTTACAACTTTACCCCTGAGCCCAAGAATAAACCCTCTGCTGGCATTGACTTTAATAAAAGAAAACATAATATCATGTTTTACCTTAATAACTTACAATGCTGGCGATTATAAAAAAATACTTGATGACGCTGCCATGTCAGGAATCAATGGAGGTTCTGTCTATGATGCCCTGATAGCTGCCGCCGCCGGGAGGTCCAAAGCCGATATCATCCTGACACTGAATGTCAATGATTTTTTAAGAGTTTCTCCACTGCTTGTTAAGCTGATTACCCAGCTTTAGGGTTTTTAAAAGGAGTGATACCGGGAAACCCCCGGTTGTGGGTTTTTCTACAAAATGCGTGTATTTTATTATAAAATAAAAAGCAGGTAAAAAAGGAACCTGGAAATGAAATTAACTGAGGAACAGAAAATAAAAATAAATGAAATCGGCAAAAAATACAACCTTAAGCTGATTCTTCTTCATGGATCTTATGCTTCAGGAAGACAAAAACCACAAAGCGATATTGATATTGCCGTCCTGGGTAAAAAACATTTTGATTTTAAAAAATACAGCAGAATTTATTCTGAACTTGAGAGGATTTTTATACAAAATACTGCTGCAGAAATTGATATAAAATCCCTTCATAGGGCTGATCCTTTATTCTGTTACCAGGTTGTAAAATTTTCCAGACTGCTTTACGGAAATTTGCAGGATTACAATGAGTTCCGGGCTTATGCCTTCAGATACTATTATGATGCGAAGGATTTACTGAAGCTTGAAAAATTGCTCGCATTAAAATACCAGGATTATCTCAATAAAAAATATGCTTGATACAGTTTTTATAACAAGAAAAATTAAACTTATCCAGGAAGAATTAAGTCGGCTCGAAAAATTAAGCCGGTATACTTTCGATGAAATCTCCAGGGATTTTTTTAAACTGTACACAGTTGAAAGGGCACTTGAAAAAATAATAATGAGGGCAATAGATATAAATCAGCATATAATAGCTGAAACAGGCAAGGGTGATGAAAAAATAAGAGGTTATGAAGATACATTTTACGTACTTTCCAATTTAGGCGTATACACAAAAGACTTTGCCGGTCAGATTGCCCCAAGCGCAGGATTAAGAAACAGACTTGTCCATGAATATAACGATACCAAAGATGAAATTATTTATAAATCAGTAAAAGATGCAATTGCCCAATATACAAAATACAGCAAATATATTCTTCAGTTTATAAATAAAAAATAATCCTTCAGCGTTCATGTGTCAGCAGTGCCCTGTTTTTCTAGTTCCGGTTTTTGATTTGAAAAAAGATATCACAATATGCCGGCTGAGATCTTTATAGCTTCTATAATGTATTTAAACAATGCCGTTTTTGACCAGATGCGGGGGCACAATGGTATTGATAGGAGTGCCTGTAAAAGATGCGCTTGCCTTTAATTTTCCCCAGATCATCTATAAGGAGATTAACATTAAAACTGTCATGAGATACAGAAATGTCTACCCTGTTGCCATCAATGCCCTGTCTTCAGGAAATATCCTTCAAACTTATATTAAAACCTTTAAATATAAATGATGATGCTAAATTATCTCCTTTAAATGTTTTACTCTCAGTTATATTGCTGTCAGAAAACAGGTATACAGATATTTCTTTTTCAAAAGGATTTACAATCCAGTACTCTTTAACACCAGAGGCCATGTAAAGGTTGAATTTTTTTATTGAGTCCTTTGTCCTTGTGCACTCTGAAATAATTTCAAGAACCAGTACCGGAACTCCCATATAATAATCTTTTGCATTTAAATTTTCTTCAAGATCACAAATCACTGAAATATCAGGTTCGACAACATTAATCTCTTCCGGGCCCTTTTTCAGTGTTATATCAAAAGGTGCAAGCGCCACAACACATTTCTTTCCTTTAAACCAGTTATAAAAAAGCATATAAAGTTCCCCGAGAATTCTCTGGTGTGACACCTTTGGCGCAGCAAGCAGATACACTTCACCATCGATGTATTCATACCGCCTTTCATTGCCTTCAGTGATTTTCAAAAATTCTTCATATGTTACTTTTCCTGGCGCACATTCGAATGCCTGCGCCTGTTCGCTGACCACTCCATCATCTATAATTGGCCCCCAGCTGTGCGCCTCCTCCTCAATGGAGCGAAGTACTGCTATTTGCCTCCCATTGCTGGTTATCAAAATATCTTCTTTTTCACATTTCCTTAAATATTTTCCGAGGTTGTTTTTAAGCTCTGTTGCTGTTACTATCATTTTTTTATCCTTTGTAAAATTGCTGAAAAGTTCTTATAAGCCATTTTAGCTAATTTAGCCCTTTTAGCTGATAATATACCAACAAAATTAAAAATTAAAGATAGTTCTTAAAGTTGCACATTTGGTACGGAAATGTTTTGCCAGAAGGCTTACAGGCTATTGCAAGTTCCATGAAAGCTCAATGCTTTTTGTGGTTGTACCGGATGTATTTGTTGCATTAACTACAAGTGTGTAACTTTCACCGTTTTTAAGATTCACCTGGGCTATATTTCTACCCCAGGTACCGTTGCTGTCATCTTTGCTGAAGGTAATGGAAGGGTAAGGTTCCCCACCCGCAATCGCCTTTACTCTGTAGTAGGCCAGCTCGCCATCCTGGACTATGATCGGACCCTCATTAATAACCAGTTTAAGAGTCGGTAAATTATTTCCTGTGTCTTCAGTAATTTCCTGCTCTGTTCCTGAAATGGTTGTTTCGCTTGAAGTTATTGTTTTTGCTTCTGTAGTTTCCGGAGCAGTTTCTTCAGCAGAGGCAACCGGCAATAAAGCTGCGGTGCTTTCGGTTACAACTTCCTGTTTTCCTAAATTTGATTTATAACTTTCAAAAATAACTACAACTACTATAAGTATAATAATTATACAGATTAAAATAAAAGCAATTCTGCGCATAGGAAAATAAATATAATATTGTAATAAATATTTATGCCAGTATTATATTATAACTGATTATATAACTATTGAAAATTTTAAGATTTGCATCAGCAGAAAAATTCACAGATATTATAGAGTTCAGGTTCAATGTCTGAAACCTGTAATGGGAACAGCGGAATTACATTAAATATCACTTATACACACTGACCTTCCTTGACACAGCCGATGTATAATTTATAATATTTTGTTTTATAGAATGATTGTATTATCGAATTGTTGCCGGCTTTTATTAACGTTATTCCTGTCCTGAAAGAGAGTTCTGAAATATGACAAATAGAGATTACCGCATATATCCATACCGCTGGACAATCCTTATTTTATTCATGCTCATAAATATTGCCATACAGATTATGTGGATATGTTTTGCTCCCATAACAGGTCCTGCAGCAGCTTTTTATGGAGTGCCAGATCTAAAAATAGGGCTGCTGGCAATGGTTTTCATGATAGTATATTTACCCTTATCCATCCCTGTCTCGTGGATGATAGATACACTGGGGTACCGCAGGTCTGTAAGTATTGGTGCGGGTATAATGGCTGTCTTCGGTATTCTTAGAGGGGTTCTTGGCACAAATTACACTGCTGTTCTTATCACAACAATTGTACTGGCCGCCTCACAGCCCTTTATGATGAATGCCATAAGCACCGTGGCAGCCAAGTGGTTTCCCATACAGGAGCGTGCAACTGCATCAGGCCTTGCTCTTGTTGCAAATTTTGCAGGTATAGCAATAGGTCAGGTTCTTTCCCCGATACTGTTTATGTCATATGGCATCAGAAATATGCTTCTTATTTACGGCTGTTTTGCTGTGTTTACAACAACTGTATTTTTGATATTTACACGCGAGGCGCCTCCTACCCCACCCTGTCCGAAAGGTATGGAAACCAGGGCGCTCATGCTTGATGGCTTAAAAAGCATGATAAGGATGAAGGATGTCTGGATAATGCTTTTTTTGTTCCTTGCAGGAATGGGGATTTTCAATGGTATTTCAACATGGATAGAAAGCATAGTCAGGTCAAGGGGTTTTTCAATAACGCAGGCTGGAAATCTTGGAGGGGTCCTTCTTTTCGGTGGGATTGCAGGGGCAATAATTCTACCGGTGTTTTCAGATAAACTAAAAAAACGTAAGTTCTTTCTTTTGCTTGGTATGATTCTGAGTATCCCATGCATGCTCGGGGTAATATTTGCAAACCAGTACTGGTTTTTAATGTTTTGCATGTTTTTCCTCGGGTTTTTTCTCATAAGTCTTGCTCCGGTGGGGTATCAATATGTAGCCGAGATAACATATCCTTCACCCGAAGGAACGTCCAATGGACTTTTAAATCTTGCCGGCCAGGCATCTGTAATATTTATTTATGCCATGGAGGCGCTTAAGGGAAAAGACAGTTCATTCCGCGTGTCAATGCTGATGCTCACAGGATTGATGGTATTAAGTGTTTTTCTGATTATGTGGCTGAAGGAATCAAAAATTCTGAATATGAATAGTATTGCCACAGAACCTGAATAAATAGTGAAATACAGCAGATGCATTACTAAAAAGACTGAAACCTTAAGTTATTCAGCAAAAAAAGTTGATACACCTTTAAGATGCAGGTTATGATTCGGTTAATATTAAATAATTTATTCTTGAATCAATTTAACACATCAGGAGGAATCTGTCTGGCTGTAAAGATTACGTTAATAGTAATAGGATCAATTATTGTGCGTTCAGGGTGGATTTAAACCGGATGGTGTTTTTGGAAACTTCTGGAATTATACCGTCAGGTTTATAAAACCGGTATGCTGAAGCCGGGATTGTATTTCTCAATAGAGTTTCTAAATGTCATGTTTATCTGTATTTATTAGCTTGTCAAGCAGTATTATTTTTAAATTCTTGTTTTTTATTTTCTGAAAATCCTTATCGTTTGTTATTAAGACTTTTACATTAGCCTTTATTGCTGTTGCAATAACTACTGAATCTGCCAACCCCAGGCCGTTTTCAGAGCGAATACTAGCAGCGAGTCCCGCGATCTCATAATTATAATCAAGGATTTCAATACACGGATTATTAATAATAAAATCTTTATAGGTTTTTTCCAGAATTTTATTCTTCTTATTTAGAACCCCTACAAGAACTTCAGTATAACTGATAACACTTAAAAAAACCTTTGAGCTTCTCCCACCTGCCAAATCCAGTATTTTAGATGTAACGTCTGAATATGGAAGAATATCCTCAAAGTGGTATATAAGAAAAGGTGTATCAACAAGTATAGTATTTGTCGGACTTATACCGCCTGTTAATCTTATAAGTTCCTGTTCCAAGTTTCACGCAGTCCTTTAATATATTTATCTGCCTCACTTTTGGTATTGCCCCATACGCCTTTTAGAAGGCCCCTTGACTGTGTACCCATTTTATTTACAGGAATCAATATTACCTTTTCTTCTTCCGGTTCAAGATAGATTGAAAGGACTGAATTTTCATCCAGTTTTAAGTTTTTCCTAATGTACTCAGGTATTACTATCTGACCCTTTTTTCCAATTCTTACAGAGTTTATTAACTTCATACTTAATCACCATATGTATGATACAATAATATACGTATGAAATCAATCGAATTCACATTAATTATTATTATAAGACATTATTTATAACATAGCATATATGTGCTAATATATAAATAAAAATATTTTTTGGAATTTCAATTCATTGCCTGAAATACTGCTGGTTACCTCTCAAGCATGGCATACAGGCTTATGTGCCTTTTTTTATCAAAGGCTTCTGTGCCACCGGGTGCAAGAAGATTAATTTTTTTAAAACCTGAATTGTACGCCATTTTTTCAAACAGGCTTTTTCTTAAGGTGCACATATATGATGAGTGAAGGGAAAAATCCGTGATTTCATCGCTTTTTGCAAGCTCCGTAATCAAAAAATCCGCCCGAGTATTTATCTTGCCGTATTCAAAGTGCTTCAGGAAAATGTATCTTGCACCATCCATTATAAATATCTTCGGCCTGTAGAACCTTTCCCTTTCCATAACATCGGGTTCAAAGTTTAAAAACTGAAATATGGCAAGCCCGCCTTTGGCAAGTTTTTTTCTTGAGGCTTTAAGGGCAGATTTTACATTTTTGCGGTTTTTAAGTAACGGGAGGGTATTTCCAAGGCAGGTAATGAGATCAAAATACCCGTCTGAAAACAGAGTATCAAGGTTTTCAAAACCGGCAACTTTCAGTTCAATATTTTCTGATTTTATTACGGTCCTTTTTGCATAATTTATGGTATCCTCTGCCGGATCTATTCCAGCCACATTGCCCTTTCTTCTCAGACCGGAAAGTATCTCTGAAAATAACTGTGCATGGTGGCCCGTCCCGCAGCCGATATCAAGAATCCTGAACACCTGCCGGCCGGATATTATATCTTCAAAAAACTGCCTTTCTTTTGCAAGTCTTGCGGGCCAGTTGATTTGAAGGTCATAAAGTGCAGGATCGTAAAAAAAATTTGGTTTTTCTATTATTTCTTTATTATTTTCCATATTTTAATTTATGTAAATTACCTACCATATATACAAATAACAGCAATACTGCTTGAAAAAAAATTCAATAATAAAAATTTATCGCGCTCTTAAACCAGAAACGGCAATTTTTCCTTTTTTAAATACGCAAGAGTCTGGGCGACCGCTATGGTTTCATCAAGCTGGTTTTTAACAGTGATAAAAAAGCTTGCTGTTTTACTGCTTCTTGCAACTTCATCTGCTATGGCAGTTAAGGTGTCATCTTCTTTTGCCGGTTTGACATAGCTTATATTGATATTTAAGGCCACCGCTACATTACCGTATGAATTGGAAGCTGCTCCAAATGAAACATCAAGAAGTGAAAAAACCGCTCCGCCATGAGTTATTTCAAATATGTTGTTGTAGTCCTTTTTTACCCTCATGCTTACAACCGAATGACCATGCGAAAGCTCATCAACTTTTATTCCGAATATTCTGGCATAAGGTTCATTTTCAATATTTCTTTTTATTATTTCTATCTGGCTCTCTTCATTCATATTTAATTTCAAACCCTGTAACTTATTTATAATTTATCAAAATATTTTTATAACCATATAGCCTTAGTAAAAATTATCGGTGTCTTTAAGCTATTTTAACCAAAATTCCAATTCTGTTTCTATCCTGCGCATATATTTCACTGTGTATATACCCTCGTATGCATGGTAGTTAATGTATTTTTTGCATATACTGAATCTGGCTGTCCTGTATTTTTCTTAATCTTAAAAGCAGAGAATCTCCGGCAAATTCAACATCGTCATATGTCAAAAGATAATCCTTTCTTATGTCTCTTTTTAAAACACAGCCTTTGGAAAGACCTATGGGCAGGCAGCAATTTTCCACTGCAGTTTTATAATCATCTATAAGACCGTAAACCGTGTAACCGCCAATCCCGTCAATTATATCCCCTGCCTTCAGATCCATTTTGGCAGCAGTTATTACCTCAGAGACAAGTCCCCCGTAACCCGGCGCTATCCATGGCTGCCTTTCGAAGTATGCCAGAGCAATGGAAAGTGGTGTTTCGATGCTTGTAAGGTGGTATGGCTTATAAATCAAATAATTCGGTCCGCTGCCAAGGTTAAGATAGCTAATCACATCTTTTACAAGATTGTTATCTGTTTTATAAACCAGGAACACTCCGGGCGCAAGATCTCCTATAACAAAATCCACCACACCTTCACGGGTTAAAATGCCGCCATCATTTTTATGGCACAAAGTTGAGGCAATATCCTTAATGTTTGCATGTGGCCCATGCATGCCCCTGCAGTCAGGCACGAGCCCGGTTGCATTGGACAGGCATGCCATTTCAACCATGGACTTTGTGCCGTCAACAAATGTGGTCATCATTTTGCCACTGGAGCCTTTACTTCTTGCATATTCTTCAAGTGTCGCAGGATTTGCATACCTGTCAAGCGGGTTGTTTTTACCCTTTCCGGCACAAACAATTTTAAATCCCAGCCCGTCAGCAAAATCATAAAGTTCTTTTAAAACTGCAGGTTCATCCCCGGCGGATAAAGTGTACACGGCATCTTTTTTTGAAGCAATTTTTTTAAAAAGGGGCCCAAGGGTCACATCGGTTTCAACATTTAATGAAATAAGATCCTTTCCCGCAAGAAGAGAGGCAAATGCAATTTCTCCGCCTGCCAGCGGATATCCTGTTGCATCAATAACAGCGTCTACGCTGTCAATGGATGTAAAAACTGAAAAATCGTTGGTAAAGACAATGCTGTTTTTCTCAACCTCCGAATTTATTCTTCTGACTGTACGGCTTCCCGGATTTAAAGAAGATACGAAGCTGCCGCCCGTTCTGAATATATCCTCAATCCCGTTTAAATCAGAAAGAAAGCTTTCCGGAAAATATCTTTTCTGGGTGCCAGTGGCGTAAAGGTTTTCTTTAGAAATTCCTGAAGTGCTGAATCTTTTTGAAGACGGCTCCGCAGCCGGAGATATTTCTTTGTTTTCATGAACAAAAATTCTGTCTGCTGCCACATTCAGGCATTGTTTCAGCAGGTTTGTTTTTTTCAAATCTATGTCGCAAACAGCACAGAGCTTAAAGCCCTTCAGGCCGTTTAAGTGCGATGCAAGGCTGAGCCCCATCTGACCGAGCCCTGCCACTGCAACACCTATACTTTTTCCGTGCCGGGCAAGATCCTTTAATTTATCATTCAAACCGAGCAATTCTAACCGCCGCCTTTTATTGAAGGAACAATTTACTGCGCAGCAATATTAGCAAAAAACGCATTCTTCTGGCCTTCGTTATAACCAACAGCGGATGCGCTTCCAAAGGTCTGGGGCCATGCATCAAATTTCTGAATTGAAACATCCCCGTAATTCATTGACAGCAGTACCGGCAGTATTCTTGAGGCCTGGTCAAGTGATATATTTGACCAGACAAACTGGCTCAAACTGCCTAAAAAATCTGCAAGGTTGCCCGAATTTACTATACCCTTTTTCTGCATCAGCAGGTCAATTAACAGCATGGCTGCCTGTGTTTCCCTTGCAAACGCCCCGCCGCCATACAGGCTCCTGCCGTGCCTTGCCCTGCAAAGTGCAAGCGCCTGGTCACCGTTCAATGCATGGGTGCCGGCATTGAGATAACAGTTCGAAAAACTGTCGGAAATATTCTCTTCAAGATTTGTCGTAACCCCGCCAAGGTAGTTGATAAGCGGAATAAATCCGTCAAAGTCGGTTATCGCATAAAAATCAATGGGAATGCCTGTAAACTGTTCGAATGTTGCTTCTGCGAGGGCGTTTCCTCCAATTGCATGCGCCCCGTTTATCTTTGTGCTGCTCGTCCTGCCGGCTATCCTTGTCCAGGTATCTCTTGGGATCGGAATGAGTACAGCCTTTCTTGTATCAAGATTCAAATGCACGAATATATTTATATCAGTCCTGCCGTTAACCCTGCCGCCCGGCCTTCCCATGCCGCTGTCATCTCCCCAGAGGATGAAGTTTGCCTTGTTTCCCTGTGCAAAACCGCTGCCTGTTCCTGAAATTACACCACCGCCGGCACTGGCAGCTGTTGCGCCATGATATCCTGCATACGGAACTATTGCATATACTGCGCAGAGCTCAACAAACTCCTGTGATTTTGAAAAACCGTCGACAACGGACTGTCTTGTTGTCCCATTATTCATCCTGTCAACCCATATGCCAAAACCATAACTATCGGGTTCTCTGTCGAAAAATGCCCTGTAGAGTATTGT
>Ga0233425_10009205_pt1 | contig 12659 bp, 9 predicted proteins | sample Watercolumn_Towu_2_FD_181712 | JGI IMG/M metagenome (GOLD analysis project Ga0233425, IMG submission 181712) | Freshwater microbial communities from Lake Towuti, South Sulawesi, Indonesia - Watercolumn_Towuti2014_140_MG | ecosystem: Environmental > Aquatic > Freshwater > Lake | place: Indonesia...
AGAATTTGCTTAAGAGGGGAACTGGATGGGTAGCGTAGTCAAGAAAAGACGGAAAAAAATGCGGAAGCACAAGCACAAGAAGTTAATGAGGAAGACCCGACATCAGCGTAAGAAGAGAGGCAAGTAATCACCCAAGTTTCAGAAGGGTTTTGTTTCAGTTCATCCGGACTATTTTCCCCGGATGCCCTCGTTGTCTGAAAACATGAAATGATTCTCTCTGCATCCAGGCCATCCCTTCGGGTATGGCCTGTTTTATTATGGGGGGGTTATAAAAACGCGCATTTTGACCATTGCCGGTTCGGATCCCAGCGGAGGGGCAGGTATTCAGGCCGATTTAAAGGTCATCGCCTTATTAGGGGGATATGGGGTCTCGGTCATTACAGCGTTGACCGCCCAGAATACCCTGGGAGTTCAAGGAGTCTATCCGATACCGGTCTCTTTTGTCCGGAAACAAATGCAGTCGGTCTTGTCGGATATTCGTGTCGATGCCGCCAAAACAGGGATGCTGGTCAAACCTCAGTTGATTTCCCTGGTCGCTCAGACTGTAAAAAAATTCAACGTTAAGAAATTGGTCCTTGACCCGGTACTGGTTTCAGAGAGCGGCTATCCTTTGATGGAACAGGACGCCGTCCAAACTCTTTTGGATCAACTGATCCCTTTAGCAGGGTTAGTCACACCGAATCTCTCCGAGGCCTCGGTTTTAACCGGATTTCCGGTTCGTAATTTGAAGACCATGAAGAAAGCGGCCAAGGCCCTCAAGGAAAAGACCGGAGGAGCGGTCCTGGTTAAGGGCGGTCATTTGGCCGGAGAGCCGAAGGATCTTTTTTATGATGGGCAGGTCTTTAGGATCTTCACCCACCCCCGAATCCGGAACACCAACACCCACGGGACCGGTTGCACCCTTTCGGCGGCCCTGGCCACCTTCTGGGGGCAAGGTTTTCCTCTGATTGAGGCTGTGGAAAAGGCCAAAGACCTTATCTCCCAGGCTATTGCCGGGGCTGAACCCATAGGGCAGGGGAAAGGGCCGACTGACCCCTATGCCTGGCTATGGCGGGAGATGGGCAAAGGACCGGTAAAGAAGAATGTCGGCCCGGAAAATTAGACATTGAAAGAGGTACTATTTTGACTCAAGTTGAAGCCGCCAGAAAAGGGGATATTACCCCTGAAATGCAGGAAGTAGCCCGACAGGAAGGATTGGCTCCGGAACAGATCCAGGAAGGTCTCGCTAAAGGGACGATGGTTATCCCGGCTAATGTGGGGAAAAAGAAGGCCCGTCCGGTTGGGATCGGCCAGGGATTATCCATCAAGGTCAATGCCAATATTGGAACCTCTTCCGATCAAACTGACCTTGACCTTGAACTCCAAAAATTGAAAATTTGCGTCGAGGCCCAGGCCGATACGGTTATGGACCTGAGTACCGGTGGGGATTTGAAGGCCATACTGAAGGCCCTGATCGCTGAATCCCCTTTACCCCTGGGGACGGTCCCGATCTACCAGGCGGTGGTCGAAACGGTCAAAGAAAAGGGAGCGATTATCCATTTGACCTCCGATAAACTCTTTGAGGTGATTGAAGAGCAGGCTCGGGCCGGGGTTGATTTCATAACGGTTCACTGCGGCGTAACCCTTAACTCCCTGGAACGGCTCCAACGGCAGGGACGCATTACCGACGTCGTCAGCCGGGGCGGGGCCTTCTTGACCACCTGGATGATTTATCACCAGAAAGAAAATCCTCTTTTTGAGCAATACGACCGTTTGTTGGAATTGGCCCGAAAATATGACCTGACCTTAAGCCTGGGCGATGGTCTGCGGCCCGGCTGCCTGGCTGATGCCACCGACCGGGCCCAGGTCCAGGAACTGATCCACCTGGGGGAACTCCGCGATCAGGCCCTGACGGCCGGGGTCCAGGTGATGATTGAAGGCCCGGGCCACGTCCCCCTGAATCAAATAGAGGCCAATATCGTCCTGCAAAAACAGCTTTGCCAGGGAGCGCCGTTCTATGTACTCGGCCCTCTGGTGACGGATATTGCCGCGGGGTATGACCACATCGCCTGCGCCATAGGCGGGGCGGTCGCCGGTATGGCCGGGGCTGATTTTCTGTGTTATGTGACTCCGTCCGAGCATCTGAAACTCCCTGCGCCGGAGGATGTCCGGGAAGGCATCATCGCCTCACGGATTGCAGCTCATGCCGCCGATCTGGCTCGGGGCCGGGCCCGGTCTTGGGAACGGGATCGCCAAATGGCCTTGGCCCGTAAGGCGTTGAATTGGGAAAGGCAGATGGCCTTATGCTTGGACCCGGAAAAAGCCAGACGGGTGAGGGCCGATAGTCTTCCCAGCGAATCGGAAGTCTGTACTATGTGCGGGGAATTTTGTGCCATCAAGGTGGTCCGTGACTATCTGAAAAAGTAACCCCCTTCTCCCTGCTTCGGGACCATAAGACCCTGGTTGTTGATGGAAAAGTCTGAGAGAGTCGCTCGTAAGGTAAGAGAGTCTATTTTAACGGCCCTGATCCACGGAGGTGTGGTTTCCGGAGAGGCCCTTTCCCGAGAACTGAAGGTCTCCCGCCCGGCGATTTGGAAAACCATCGGCCAATTGCGGGAAGACGGTTTTCAGATCGAATCCCGCCAGGGGAAAGGGTATGTCCTTAAAGCCCTTCCGGATATTTTATTCCCCGATCTGCTTCACCATCGACTGAAGACCCATTTGTTGGGGAAAAGAATTATTCATTTCCCGCATACGGATTCGACGAATATGCGGGCTAAAATTTTGGCTGCAGACGGTGCAGCCGATGGTACACTGGTAGTGGCCGAATACCAGGCAAAGGGAAAGGGACGGATGCAGCGCCTCTGGCAGTCTCCGGCCGGGAAAAATCTCCTTTTTTCCTTAATCCTCCGGCCCGACTGGCCTCCCGGACAGGCCTTTTACGGGACCGTTCTGGCGTCGGTTTCTCTGTGCCGGGCCATGGAAGAGATCGCCGGGATTGAGGTCAAGATAAAATGGCCCAATGATCTGTATGCCGGTGAAAAAAAAATTGCCGGGATCCTGACCGAATTCTCCACCGATCCTGACCGAATCGAGTATATGATCATCGGCGTAGGGGTCAACTGCCATTGGGCCCCGGCGGAGCCGCCGCCCGGAGGGATGCCGGCCACCAGTTTATTAAAGGAGATCGGGAAAAAAATCTCCCGACTTGATCTCCTGATTCGATTTTTAGAACATGGGGATGCGGCGTATCAAAGGATAGAGCGGGAAGGCGTCGGCTTTCTCCGGGAGGAATGGAGCCGCTATTCCCTGGTGACCCGTCGCACCGTAACCCTGATCAACAATCAAAAGACCTGGACCGGAGAGGTCCAAGGGATAGATGAACAGGGCGGCTTGATCCTTCGTTTGGCAGACGGTCGACTGGAAACATTTCTGGCTGGCGATGTGCATTTGCGGTTTTAAAGGCAGCATTATCTTAAGGTTCACTTGTTAAACCGCCATGCCCCGCCAGGATTGTGACACTACCAAAGATGAAATAGCGCAGGACCCTCGGGACGCCTCGAATTCTTTTTTCGGATTAAGCCGTCATGCCACGCCAGTGGCGTGACACGACGAGAGATGAAAACAGGCACGGAAGACTCCCCAGCCTATTTTCGTTTTAATTCCCATGCCCTGCCAAGGGCATGGCACAACCAAAGATGAAAATAGAGCAGAGCCCCCGGGAGATCTCGGATTCTATTTTCGTACTAAACTGAAAGATGATGACCAGAGGCGCCCAGCTTATTTTGGCGATAAGCTTAAAGGTCTGGGTATGTGGTGTTGGACACAGAGACAAAGACCAAAGACTGGATTCCTGTGCCCAAGGAGTTTATCCGTCATGAATGGAACCCTTTTCCCTAGACCGCCCTTTATCGATTATTGTCCGGTAAGAAAGGTAACCCGATAGGCAGCTAAGGGATGGTCTAACTGATAATCCGAGAAAAAGACTACTAATCTGATTAGTTTGGATCCGGACATTCAAATTTTCGGTCGGTCGAGCCGCTCGAGCCGCTCGACATCGTCGAGCTATAAAGAGGCTCTCATTCGAGAGCCGAACTGTCGAGCTACGAAAAAGCATCCTGTCCGACTCCCGGCAGGGAGTCTCTCCAAAAGATCGGCACAGCCGATCGGCCGGATGCCGAAAGTCGACCTTTAGCAAAGATCGCCATCGGGCGATCGACCGGTCGACACAGTCGACCTTTAACAAAGATCGCCATCGGGCGATCGACCGGAAAGGGCGTTTCCGGATGAGAACTAATTAGAAGGTGTGCGGATATTTTGAAAAATAATGAGAATGTTCCCAAGCCTTTTTGAGGGCTTGGTTAAGCTTATAGGTCATATAAAAATTGCTCCCCCTTTTTAAATCAGATAATGACTTTATTAGACGAAGAGGGTAAGCCGGGAAAGAGTAGAGCTTTTTCTTAATAAAATTATCCCCCCGATAAATTGTTTCTTGGTCAAGGCCCAAGGGATCATGGACCACATAAGAAAATCGAAATTTACTCCAATCTTCAGGAAATTGCCGATAAACCAAACGTCCCTCTCTCTCTAATTGTTCCAGCAATGATGTGCCGGGAAGAGGGGTCAGGATACTGATTTGAATAATGTCAATCCCGGAATGGATTAAAAAATCAGCCAGGGCCTTGTAATAGACGGGAGATTCATAGTCATTCCCTAAAATAAAAGCCCCACAGACACCAATCCCGTATTTGTGGAAGGTATCGACTACTTTTTTATAGTTATCCGTTCCTACTTTCAGATTTACTCCTTTTTTCATCTTTGTCAGCATTTCCACGTTCGTTGTTTCAAACCCGATAAAAACGAAAAGACATCCGGCTTGGGCGGCTAATTCGATAATTCGTTCATCCTCTGCAGCATTGATCGAAGTTTGCATCCACCATTTCTTCTTATTTCCGCCGGCTATCATTCCTTCGAAGATCTGGGCGGCCCTCTTTTTGTTCTGGAGACTATGGCCGATTAGATTGTCGTCCAGAAAAGTGATATAATCTCCCTTAATAGTATCCAGTTCATTTAAGACATTCTCCGGTGAGAGCTGACGATATTCCAAGCCAAGATATCTTGAGACCGAGCAAAAGTTGCAGTTATAAGGGCATCCGCGAGAGGTTTGAATCGAGCTCCAAAAATAATTCGGCGATAATAGATCCCGGCGAGGAATTGTCGGCGAGTTCGATAAATCAAGCTGCGGGCCGATGTATTTGGATTGGAGCGAATTACTTTCGAAATCTTTGATGACTTTGGTCCATATTCCCTCAACCTCCCCTATAACGACACTATCTCCATACTGCAGGACCTCATCTGGCAACATTGAAGCATGAATGCCTCCAAATATGACTTTAATATTTTTTTTTCGATACATGGTCGCCAGTTCATAGGCTCTATTGATATTACTGGTAAAGGCCGTAATTCCAACCAGATCAGCCTCTTCAAAGATAAATGAGGAAAAATTTTCATCTTGAATTTTGATTTCCCAAGTTTCCGGAGTGACGGCAGCCACATAGGCCAGACTAAGGGGGGGCAACGTGGAGAGGGCACTTAAAAGATAACCGCTCTTTTGGCCCATAGGGTTTATTAAAAGGAGTTTTTTCTTCATGCCTGATTTCTTTGCACTGTTATTGCGTTCTTTTTGGTACTATCTTAAAAATGAATACAATACAAGACAATTTCGCCATAGGTGTGTCTTCGGATTGAGGTGGAGTACTCGGAATTTAGAATTGCTTCCCTAATAAAAAACCTGATCGAAGCATTCTAAGATGCTTAATTGAACAGCGGAAGCAAATTAGCTGGATGCTGAAATAGGCTCATCTATCCCCCCAACGGGGAGATTGCCATCATTATTCGTCATTGCGACATACTTCTAGGTATGACTCATTAGGAAATCCGAACCCTTTTTGCGTGCTCCATAACGTGGCCAACTCCCACCCCTTTGAAGGAGTACCCAGTCGTAGTAATCTCTAAGAATGGAGTTTTGCCGCAGACTGTTGGAGAATAATTCCATTTTGTCCTTTAACGACTGTGCTTGTTGTAAGATTTCTTACATTCTCCTCCTTCTTGAAGAATACTTGATTTAACAGAATCAGGGGTCTATTTGGAGCATTAATAATCCTATATAGTTATTTATTGACAAACAAGGCCCGGTTATCTTAATTACTGAATATAAAAACCGCTTTTTCGAGTTTGTCTTTCATTTTCTTTTATGCGAATTAGGCCCTGAAATCAAAAGAACCCGGAAAAGAATCTCTGCCCTGTTTCGCTAAGGGAATTTAAACAACCCCTTTTCTTTTTATCCAGATTAGAGATACCCCCATGAACATAAAACAACTCCAAGAGTTCATTCGGTCTTTTCGAGAGGTGTCCTCTTGGGAGATTCGGCGATGGCGGAAAAAAAGTTATCAGCGCTATCTTATTTTCGACCGTATCGAGTCCCAACGGATGGTGGAGAGTGAAAAGTTTATTGTCACTTTTTATCTGGAACAGAAGTGGGAAGGGCAAAAGGTTCTAGGCGAATCCACTGTTTCTTTTGCCGGAGGGGAAGACTATCGCGGCAGGCTGACCTCGGCCCTAGAGATGGCCGCACTGGTCAAAAATCCGGTTTTTCGTTTGCCCGAGAAAGGCCTGATCTATGACCCTATTCAAACCGTTGATCCGGATATCAGAGAACAGCCGCTGATCTATTTGGATCGGATTCAGGAGGATCTGCAAGGGGAACCTTTGGAAAGAGTAAAACGGAGTTCAGCGGAGGTTTTTCTTGAGGACAAAGAGCTCTTCTTGATCAACTCCAACGGGTTGGAGCAGGAAGCCTCTTTCACGGAGATTTTAGTTGATTTTGTCTTGTTAGCCGAAAAAGGGGCTCGTTTGGATGGGGAGAGCCAGGGAACTCGACGGGCCCGTTTCTATAAAGATCTTCGTATGGCTGAAATCGTCCGACAGTACGGCCAATATGCCAGGGAGGCCCAAGAAGCCCGGCTTCCTTCGAGTGGAAGGTATCCGGTCGTCTTTGGTGGGGAAGCCCTGGACACCCTTTTTTCTTTTTTTATTCAGCACGCCTCTGGGCCCGCTTGTTTTCAAAATTGGTCCCAACTGACCCTTGGTGAGCCGGTCATCCATGACCTTAGGGGGGAGGCCCTCAGCCTTTCCAGCAACCCAAGTCTTCCGGGAGGGTTGGAAAGCCGACCCTTTGACTCAAACGGCTTGCCTCTCCGGCCGGTCAAAGTAATCAAAGACAATCTTTTTAAGACACGTTTGAACAATAAACGCTATGCCGATTACTTGAAAGAAGAGGCGACCGGAGAACTTAGCAATGTGGAGGTGGGACCCGGTTCCCATTCTTTGGTCTCTTTTGCCGCCGACGGGCCAGGCTATTATTTGTGTCGCTTTTCCACTTTCGAACCCAATCCGATCACCGGCGCCTTTTCCGGGGAAATTCGAACCGGCTATTTTCTTGAGGGTGGGCGAAAGACGCCTATTAAAGGCGGTTCCGTATCTGGAACCATGCAAAAGGCCTTTCGGCAAGCCTATTTTTCGAAGGAAATTATTCAGCGGGAAAGCTTCCTGGGACCGGAAGCCGTCAAAATTGACCGACTGGATATCACCGGACAATAATTTTGATGTTAGGGAAATATTCCATTGAGTAATTTGGAAATAAAATCAGAAGACATCCCTTTGTATAGTAGTCGACTGATAAAGAATTATATTGAATATCTGCGTAAATTTTATCCGCATATTGATCCAACTGATATCTTAGACTATGCCGGAATCAAATCCTATGAACTAGAAGAAAGCGGCCAATGGTTATCGCAGAAACAAGTTGACCGATTTCATGAAATACTTAGTCAGGTAACCGATAATCCAAATCTTTCTAGAGAAGTCGGACGGTTCGCCTTTTCAACCAGCGCCTTCGGACCTATAAAAAAATACGTTCTGGGATTTTTAAGTCCCAATTTAGCCTATCTTGTCGCTGAAAAAATAGCCAACAAGATAACCCGGGCCACCTCGTTTAAGGTAAAGCAACTGGGGGGATGTAAAGTTGAAATTCGGATTGAAAAAAAGGCCGGAGTTCAGGAGAATCCTTTTCAGTGTGAGAACCGCATTGGAATTTTTGAGGTGTGGGCTAAATTATACACCAAAAAAATTGCCCACGTTGACCATCCGGTCTGCATGCACACAGGCGGTGAGTATTGCAACTATATTGTTACTTGGGAAAAAACAAAGGCCTATATTTGGAAATTGATCCGGAATTACAGTTTTCCGGTGAACGCTCTTTTCCTTCTGGTATCCTATTTTCTTTTTCCTTTCCCCGTTTGGATGTGGATCCTTAAGATCGGCATTGTGGCCAATTTGGGCATCATTATCTTTTCCGATTATTTCGAGAAAAAGGAATTGATTGAAAACATCACCACCGAAAGTGAAACCACCCAAACGTTTTTGAACGAAGCCAATCGACGTTTTAATGAGGTTCTTTTAATAAAGGAAATCGGTCAGACCCTTTCCATGATTCTGGATGTGGATGTCTCTCTTCGGGCCATCATGGATTCCATCAGCAAACGGCTGGATTTCGATCGAGGCATGATCCTCCTGGCCGATAAAGAAAAAAGCCGTTTGCAGTTTGTGACCGGATTCGGATACGATCAAGAAAATGAAGAATATTTTAATAAAGTCGAATTCAGTCTGGATAAATCCGAATCAAAAGGGGTGGCCGTCGAATCATTCAAAAAACAGATTCCCTTTTTGATCAACGATACTGAAGAGGTCGAAAAAAGACTTACTCTAAGAAGTATGGAATTTCTCCGCCGGGTGGGTACCCGGTCCTTTATCTGCGTCCCTATCGTTTATAAAGACGAGTCTTTGGGCATCCTCCTGGTGGATAATTTGACCTCTAAACGCCCCCTGACACAGAGCGATTTAAGTTTGCTGATGGGGATCGCTCCGCAGATCGCCATCAATATCAATAATACGGAATTCTATAAAAAAATCCGAGAGAGCGAAGAACGCTTCCGATCGTTAAGTGAAAACACGCCGGACATTGTCTATACCTTGAATAAAGAAGGGCTCTTTTCTTATGTCAATCCGGCCTGGGAAAAGATATTAGGCTATTCTCCATCCGAAGTCCTCGGGAAGAGGTTTTCCGATTTTATGAAAGAGGAAGACTCCGAAAAATTTGAACACCTCTTTGAGGAGGTTTGGGGGGAAAAAAAGATCATCCGGGAAACAACCGGGACCTTTTTGGCGAAAAACGGCAAGGAACGGATTTTCAGCGCCAGCGGGGCTCCAAACTTTGATCCGGAAGGAAACGTGGCCAATCTGGTCGGCATTTTAAGAGATATTACCGAGCAGTCTTTATTGGAAGCTCAACTGCGTCAGGCCCAAAAAATGGAAGCCATAGGAACACTGGCCGGCGGGATTGCCCATGACTTTAATAATCTGCTGACCGGAATACAGGGGTATACCTCCCTGCTCTTGCTGAAGATTGAGGAGGCCCACCCCTTCTATGAGAAATTAACCGGCATCAATAAACAGGTTCAAAGCGGGGTCGACCTGACCAAACAGTTGCTGGGCTTTGCCCGGGGCGGGAAATATGAGGTAAAACCGAAGGATCTTAATGCGATTCTTTTAAAATCGTCGGAGATGTTTGGCCGAACCAAAAAAGAGATCCATATTTCCCGTCGATTCCAGGAAGAGCTCTGGGCTGTGGAGGTGGATCAGGGCCAGATCGAGCAGGCCTTTTTAAATCTTTTTGTGAATGCCGGGCAGGCCATGCCCGGCGGTGGGTCCCTTTATCTGGAGACTCAAAATGTGGTCTTTCATTCTTACGGTTCCGATCAGCCGAAGCCCGGAAAATATGTCAAGATCTCCGTCCGGGATACGGGCGAAGGCATGGATGAGACGGTTATTCATCGGATCTTTGAGCCGTTCTATACCACCAAAGAAATGGGCCGAGGGACGGGATTGGGGCTGGCCATGGTTTATGGGATTATCAAGAGTCATGGAGGGAATATCTTTGCCTCAAGCCACCCGGGGGAGGGCAGCACCTTTTCCATTTATCTGCCGGCTTCGGATAAAGAAACCATAACCGAAGAGGAGCCGAAAGAGGAGACGATTCGGGGTCTGGAAACGATTCTCCTGGTGGATGATGAAGAGGTGGTCCTTCTGGTAACCAAAGAGATTTTAGAAAATTTGGGTTATAGAGTCCTTTCCGCCAATAATGGCCGAGAAGCCATCGCCATTTTCCGGGAAAGACATCAGGAGATCGCCTTGGTTCTTTTAGACATGATCATGCCGGACTTGAAAGGAAGTCAGACCTATGATAGTCTAAAGGAAATAGATTCCAAGATGAAGGTCCTTCTTTCCAGCGGGTACAGTATTGAAGGGCAAGCCACGGCCTTGCTGAAAAAAGGCTGTAATGCGTTCATTCAAAAGCCTTATACGGTTTCGGAATTATCCCAAAAGATTCGAGATATCTTGGACAAAGCCTGAACGATTCGGTATACTTTTTCCATCAGGCGTTAAACACTTTATTGTCCTATTCCCATGCCCGGCCTGTGGGGGCGTGGCACCACGATCCGGTCGACTCCGTCGACCTCTAAAAGAGGTTTCTTCCAGAAGCAGAGCCATGAAAACTGGACGTCGACTCGGGGCCTATTTTCGAACTGCACCTATCAAAATAAAGGGGGGACCATGGAACTGGTTATTGAAAAACTGGAGATCCCGGAGGGGGCTAATATTATCTTCGGGCAGAGCCACTTTATCAAAACCGTCGAAGACCTTTATGAAATTCTCATCGGATCAGTACCCGGCATCAAGTTCGGGCTGGCTTTTTGCGAGGCTTCGGGAGATTGTCTGGTCCGGGGCATCGGCAATGATCCTGAATTGGAAACGGCCGCCGTTCATAACGCCAGGGCCGTGGGGGCGGGGCATACGTTTAACATCCTCCTGCGGCAGGCCTTTCCGATCAATATATTAAATGCGGTTAAAAGCTGTCCGGAGGTTTGTTCGATTTATTGTGCCACGGCCAATCCGGTTGAAGTGGTTTTAGCCCAGACCGATCAGGGCCGGGGCGTCCTGGGGGTGGTGGACGGCTTTTCGCCAAAAGGGATTGAAGACGAAGAAGGTCGGGCCTGGCGGAAAGAGATCTTAAGAAAAATCGGCTATAAATTATAAGAGGCAGGGATTATGATTCGAGCCAGACTTTGGCTGCAATGTGCGGCCATGGGAGATGCCGTTTCTCCGGTCCTGATCCAGCCGGCAGTTATCGGGTGGGAAGGGATGAATCGTTCGGTCGATTTGACCATTGAGCGTTCATTTAAGGGGGAGGAATTGCTTTTGCGGATGAAGGGGTGGGTGACGGTCGAACCCCAAGAGGTCATCGGAATGATAAAACCGGAGGGATTTCTGAAGGTCTATGATCAAGGGCAACTGATTGTGGAATGTGATTCTCCGGAATTAATGGAACGGGTTCAGCGGCGACTCCAGGATCATTTCGGGAAGCGCCTTTCCCTGGAAATATTAAGAGAAGATTAAAGGAGGCCCTTATCTTCTTATGGCAGTCTGCGCAGGAAATCACCACTTAACCGTTCCGCCTTTTCTGCAGGCCGGGGATCTGATCGGGGTGACGACTCCGGCCAGTCCCTACAACGCCCAGGCATTGGAAAAGGGACTGGCGTTGCTCCGGGATTGGGGCTTCCGGGTGGTCTTGGGACGAAAAAGGAGCAGCCGCAAGGGATATCTGGCTGGAAGCGACCAGGAACGGGCAGACGAACTGCATTCTCTCTTGACTAATCCGGAGGTGAAGGCCGTACTCTGCTCTCGCGGGGGATATGGGGCCATGCGGATTTTAGACCTTTTGGATTTTAAGGAGATCAAAGGTCATCCGAAATTTTTTATGGGCTTTAGTGATATTACCGTCCTATTGCTGGCCTTCTGGAAAAAATGCGGACTTATGACCTTTCACGGCCCGATGGTAACCACTCTCCCGCAGTTGGATCCAGTCTCCTGTTCCAGAGTTCAGGCTGTTCTAAAGGGCCATTACCGGATCGAATGCTCTTTAAATAAAACAGAAGGCCTGTTTTCAGGCAATGTTGAAGGAATATTAATCGGCGGCAATTTAACTCTCTTAACCCATCTGATTGGGACTTCGTATGAACCGGTTTGGAACCGGACGATTCTCTTTGTGGAGGATTGCGGCGAAGAGCCTTATCGATTGGATCGTCTTATTCAACACCTGAGATTGCGCGGCTGTCTTGACAAGGTTGGGGCTATCCTTCTCGGCCAGTTTACGCAGTCCACTAATAAAAGCATTCCCGTAAGAGTGATAAAAAAGATGCTGGGAGAGCTTCCAATCCCCGTCTGGACCGGGTTGCCGGTTGGACATGGTTCCCGGAATATCCCTCTGCCCATAGGTGCCCCGGCCTTTCTCGACGGGCAAAAAGGGCGCTTAATCGTTAACATCTGAGGATGTATCCCCAGCCTTTGGCCGGACTCCAATAATTCAAAAATCTAACCAAAGATATTTGAAATTTTGGGGATAGGGAGTCTTGTTTTTAGAGTTGTCCAAAGGTTACCCAGCGAGGTAATCCGGCCAGAATAGCTAAGTTGATTCGAAGCAGGGCATGCAGCCCGGCTTCCGA
>Ga0233425_10009206_pt1 | contig 12657 bp, 7 predicted proteins | sample Watercolumn_Towu_2_FD_181712 | JGI IMG/M metagenome (GOLD analysis project Ga0233425, IMG submission 181712) | Freshwater microbial communities from Lake Towuti, South Sulawesi, Indonesia - Watercolumn_Towuti2014_140_MG | ecosystem: Environmental > Aquatic > Freshwater > Lake | place: Indonesia...
ATTACCAGCAATCTTTTTTGAAATTTCTTGTAGATCCATATTTTTAAAATTAATTTTTAATATTTTTCAAATTAGACTCTACCTCACCACCATCCTCCCCACCCCATCCCTATGATACCTCCCAAATTCGCGCAGTTTCAAAGCCGCCGCACCATCATAAACCGAGCCATCTTTACACACACAAATTCCGCTGTCATCCATGCAGCACTGTCCGCAAACACCAAACCCGCATTTCATATATCTCTCCAAAGAAATTTGGCATTTTGTTTTGGCCTTTACCGCCATTTCCGCCGCTTTTTTCATCATAATTTCCGGCCCGCACGCAAAAACTCTATCAATTTTATCACCGCGCACATTCCCGTCCCAAAGCCCGGCTTTCTTTTTCAAAACCTGCGCCAAAACATCAGTGTTATATCCTTTATATCCAGCGCTTCCGTCATCAGTCGCAGCATGATATTTAATTTTCCCCTTATACTTTTTCGCCAACTCTTTAACTCTGCCCTCATACAAAAGCAAATCTTTATTTCTCGCCCCAACAATAAACTCAACTTTGCACCCGACCGCAAGCGCAGCACAAGCAACATTGTACATCGGCGCCGCGCCATACCCTCCGGCAAGCAATGCCAAATGTTCACCAGCCACAAATTCATAATGAGTCCCAAAAGGCCCCCTCACACCAATCAAATCCCCAGTCTTTAATTTAAAAAGTTCAACAGTCGCTGGACCAACTTTGGCTATTGTAAGCCAAAATTCATTACCGTCATCATAAGCGATTGAAAAAGGTTTTTCATCAACACCCGGAATCCAAAGCATCACAAATTGTCCAGGCTTACTCGCCCCAAAATGACTAAATTCACTGTAATCAAAAATGAACGTCCAAATATTTTCCGTTTCTTTAACGATCTTTTTTATCGGCAGAATTTTTGGTCTTGAGTCAAATTTTAGATTTCCACTTTGCATAATTTTATTTCAAGTTCCGGACTTAACTAATCGCCTTACTTAAGTTCCGGACTTATTAACACACCCAATAATCTCATTCAAATCCTTCACTCCATTTTTCTCGCACCACGCTTTCATCTCATCCACAATCGCAGAAAACCCTTCAACCCCTCGATAATAAACCATCGTCCCAATCCCAACCAACGTCGCCCCGGCCATCATCATCTCAATAGCATCTTCCCCGGTCATCACACCTCCAGTCCCAATCACAGGCAGCCTCGTAATTCGCCAAATGTCATTCACGCACTTCACCGCAACCGGTTTAATTCCCGGCCCACTCACCCCACCAACCCTATTCGTCAAAATCGGCCGCCTCAATTTTAGGTCAATCGCCATCCCCGGCCCAATTGTATTAATCGCACAAAACCCATCAGCCCCTGCCTCCGCACACGCCGAAGCTATCGAAGCTATCGAAGGAACATTCGGCGAAAGCTTCACAATAACTGGAATCTTAAATTTCTCGTCTTTAATTGCATCCTTCACGGACTTCACAACCGCCGCCGCACTCACCGCCGAGCACGCAAAAGGCGTCCCAAATTCATCCTCGACATTCGGACAAGAAATATTTATCTCAATAATGTCAGGCCTCATTTTCGCAACTTCAGTCGCAACCTTCGCGAATTCATAATTTTTTCCAGCCACAATGCTTGCAATAAGAGGCGCCGGCCTCCCATACTCCGCAAAAAGATCCTTTGCCTTCTCTATCCCGGCGTCCGAAAGCCCAACCGCATTCATAAAATAATGCTCCGTCCCAAACATTGTCGGATTTTTGTGCCCCTCATGAGGCTTGAGCCAAATCGACTTCGTCGTCACGCCACCAGCCCCATTCTCAACCACACGCTTAAGCGATGCAGCCGTAACGCCCAAAACCCCTGAAGCCAGAACCGTTGGGTTCTTAAACTCCACTCCGCAAAATTTCACTTTCATCTTTACCATGCGCAAAAACTCTAACAGAATTCGCAGAAAACAGCAATTTGATTTCTTGCAAAAAACTGCTAGTATCACCCCCTTACTCAAAACCCAAAAAATGGAAAATTTACAAATTAGCCTCGGAGCAAGCATTGAAAAATGTCCAGAAGCTCTTAGAAAAATCATAGTTGAAGAAGTCACGAGGGGAAGAAAACCATCACCAAAATCCAGAGGTCCCCATTTTTTAGCAATACAAATGGCAGCAAGGGTCTTAGGCTTCGATCCGACAGATCCAAGAAACCAAAAAGGAATAGAGAGAAAAATACAAGAAAATATGAGCACTATAAGAGCAGCAATCAGAGAAAAAATGGAAGAAATTTATAGAAAATCTAAAAAATAATTAAACATATCATGCCAGTAGAACTCCCCTTAACAGCAGAACTCGACCAATGTCCTGAACACATTCAGGCTTTTGTTGGAGAATTAATACGAGAAGTCCGAGGCACCACAAGTGGCAGAAGAAACCCAAATCTCGAACTGGCAGCGATGAGAGCAATCGCACAAGAAACCAGCCTCGATCCAACAAAACCAGAAAACGCAGAAGCCCTAACTGGCAAAAACGTCGAGGGAATAAGAAACCAAATTAAATCCGCAGTACAAGCTTCATACGACTTAACTCATAGGAAAAAGAAAAAGGAGCCAGCCATCCAAGAACCAGCCGCATCAGCACCAGAACATACACAACAACCAGAACCATCACCTACACCAGAACAGCAACCAGATCAAGACCCAGGCCAAGACTCATCCCCCGCACCAGACACTAAACTATCTCTCACCACCACAGTCCTCATTAAAATCCTCGAAGCTGCCGAAAACCAAAAAGATCCACAAATACTCCAACTCATCGGAGAAAACCCCGACAAAGAAGAGTTAAGAGGATTAATTGCAACATTAACGGAAAGAAGACAGCAATATTCTGCCACGAGCACAGCATTATCAAAAGCTTTAAAAATTATCAAAAGCACATTCCCAGGGACAGTACCAGCAACACCAAGCCAAGAACCAGATCCATCCCCTCCACCTCAATCAGCCACAGAACCTCCAGCCAAAGCAAAACCAGAACAAGAGCCATTCCAATCAATCCTAGAATCACTAATCAGCGGTAAAGAACTAGACAAAGAAACAATCGCAAATTTAGATAGAGAAGCACTGCAAGAACTAATAGTAAAACTACGACACGCAAAAGAAAGACTACAAAGCGCAACAGACGCTACGAAAGATGTATATAAAGAAAAAGGTCCGCAAGAAACACATATAACCGTAGAACAAGCTCTAGCAAATCCGGAACAAGTTAAAGATTGTTATACCTTTAGAAATTTAGTAGCAAATAATGAGCTACTCCCAGCCGAACAACAAATAGCCTTACTGAAATCAGGAATTGATTTAGCCAAAAGAAAAGAAAACCCAGCAGCCGCAATAGGAATGCTTATAAGACTAAGTACAGTCTACGAAAAAGCAGGGAGAATCGGGGAGGCCATTGATACACACGAAGAAGTTTTCATTCTACAAGTCAGAGCCGGAAACCAAAGACCAGAGAACGTAAAAGAAACATTACATGTAATAATGGAACTTAATAGAAATAGAACATTAAAAGGAGACAGAACGAATCATCAAGAAACAAGCAGACAACCACCCACAGAAGTAAGATTCCCGACTCCAGCAACACCAGGAAACATACTACGAGCATGCCACGACCTAGCAAGAGCCGGGAAATTTGACGAAGGTGAAGCAATGGCAAACAAAGCCATGGTATACCTCTCAATGGACGACAGATTCGGAATGCAAAAGATAGGATTTCAAACCGCAAAAATAATCATTGCAAACCCATCAACGATCAAAAGCCTTCAAACAAGACAACTAATAGCCGCAAACCACACGCTAGAAAGAGCCGGAGAACTGGAATTAGCTATAAAGTGCCTAGAAGAACTATTAACAAGAAGTATCAGCTCACACTCAAGAGAAAACTGTACAGCAAGAGTAGAAAAAATTAGAAAAGAATTAGAGGCACAAGGAAAACCACAACCAAGAACTCAACCGCCAGATGGTCAATATCCATCACGTACATATGAACCTGCGTCAGCTCCTGCACCTGCATCTGCAGCATCTTCCGCGTCTGCATCACACTCTGCGCCTGCAGAACCATCTGTATCTGCACCTGCTGCATCTGCAGAACACTCCGCATCTGCGGCTAATCCAACCAGCACACCAGACACACCACCACGACTAACCATTCAGCCTCCACCAGAAAAAGAAAAAAAACCGGAAGAAATCTTGCGTGAAAATTTAATTTCATGGCTCTCAAGAATTAAAAAACAAGCAGGAAAAGAAAAATGGAGGATCAGAACCGAAAGAATCCCAAAACAAAAAGGTGGATACGGAGAAAAACACTACCTCGTAATACCAGAAGACAAAAAAGAAGAATTATTAAGACAATTCTCAGAATTTTTAGAAATGGAAAACGGAAAAGTAGGAAAAACAATGGGAGCCCTTTGCATTGTCTCCTCAACAGAAACAGGCACTAATGGACAGTTAGAAGGAATGGTAAAAAATCTAAAAGGACAACTCGCAATGGGAGAATTAGCAACAAAAGGTCGAATAATAGACGACATATTAAGAGTATTGGGCGAGGAAGTTTAATCGCCTTCCTTCAAAACACCGCCTTTTTCACAATCCACTTTAAAACTTTAAATTATCTCTCCTCCCAGCACAACCCTCTTCACCGCCCCCTTCAAAACCCTCCCCTCATAGCAACTCCACCCGCATTTATATAACAAAGATTCTCGAGTAATTTCATGTTTCTCGCCCAAATCAACAATCACCAAATCAGCTCTAAAACCATCCGCAACACACCCAACCTTTTCCAATCCAAAAATCCTCGCAGGATTTTCACAACACATCCGCGCAATATCCTTTAATCCAAATTTCCCGTGCGCGACTTCATTCAACAAAAGTGAAAGCATCGTCTGAACCTCCGGCATTCCGCTTGGCAGACACGGAGCAAAGCGGAGTGTCCCTGAGTCCGCAGCCCCTACCCCCTTCTCCTCCAGCGTATGCGGGCTATGATCACTCGCGAAAATATCAACCTCCCCATCATAAACAGCATTCCACAAATCCCCAACAATCTCGCGCGACCTCACCGGCGGATTAACTTTTAACAAATGCCCAAATTGCCCGTACATTTCATCGCTCAAAAACAAATGCCGCGGACTTACTTCGCATGTCACTTTTTCATCTTTAAATTTTTTAATAACTTCGAGCTCCGCTCTGCTCGTCACATGCGCAATGTGAATCGGTCTGTCATATTTTTTCGCCAAATGGCACGCGATTTTCACGCCTTCAACCGCACACTCTTGAGGCCTTGCGTCACCATGACTCGCAGCATCAGCAGGGTCAAATTTCCCCTCATTTTCATTCAAACAATTTTGATCCTCCGCATGCACAACAACAGGGATTTTTTTCAAACTTTTTTCGGCCAAAATTTTCTCCAAACCACTTTCTCCACCCTCCATGCAACCCGTCGAACATCCCATATAAACCTTCACCCCAGCCAAAAACTTGCCCAATTTTTTATCCTTTGCGACTTTTTCTATCTCACTCAAATCAAAATCCCCGCCTTTCAATCGTCCAATCCCAATAAACAACTTAAAATTGCACAAACATTTTTCTTCCGCAATTCTAACTTTTTCTTTAAAAGCTTCATAAGTCGTAGTCGGCGGAACGGTATTCGGCATGTCAAAAATTGTAGTGATTCCTCCAGCCAAAGCAGCTCGCGACTCACTCGCAAAATCGCCTTTTTGTGTCAGCCCCGGCTCACGAAAATGCACATGCGCATCAATCAACCCAGGCAAAACATAAGTATCATCAGCAGAGCAATCAATGATTAGACACGAGCGAAGCGAGTGTCCTATGAGCCCATTTCCACCACCGCCAAGATCCGCACCAGCCAATCCGCTCAACCCAAAACTCTGCTCCCCACTTCCCTCTTCCCTATCCGCCGCAACAGTTATTTCATTTTTTTCATCAACAATATTCGCCAACAAATCCTCCCCCTCCCCGCTTTCGCAAACCTTCAAAATCTTCCCGCCGCTAATAACAATATCCTTCTCATCAATTCCATCCGCGCTCACAACCCTCGCATTTTTTAGAAGAATTTTTTTCATGGCATCTATAAAATAGCACCTTCGGCTCTTCCCGGGAAGTCTTTTCTAAACCTGAAGAAATACCCTTCCCGGGAAGTTTTCCCGGGAAGCCATTTTCTAACCTGAAGAAATACCCTTCCCGGGAAGTTTCACACCCCCATCACCTCCGCCATCAGCGCCATCCTCACGAAAACCCCATTTTTAACCTGCTCAAAATACCTTGCCCTCGGATCACTATCAACCTCCACCGCAATCTCGTCGACTCTTGGCAAAGGATGAAGCAAAATCGCACTCTTTTTCGCCTTTTTCATCATATCTTTATCAATCACATACACCCCTCTATACTTCGCCGCCTCCTTAGCCGAAGCAAATCTCTCCTCCTGAATTCTCGTCGCACAAATCACATCCATCCCGCCAATCACCCCCTCCAACTTTTCAACCTCAACAACCTCCCGCCCAGCCTCGCGTAATTCACGAACAATCCCACTCGGCATCCTCAACGCCTTCGGCGAAACAAAAACAAACTTAACATTCCAATGTCGAAGCAAATCGCACTGCGAATGCGGAACCCTCCCATTTTTCAAATCCCCAACCATCCCAATAACCTTCCCAGAAAGCCTCCCACCAAACTCCTTCCACATTGTATAAACATCCAGCAGCGCCTGGGTCGGATGTTGATTCGACCCATCGCCAGCGTTGATCACCGGCACCGAAGCTCCCCGCGCCAACTCCACAACACTCCCCGCCTCCGGATGCCTCATCACAATTATATCCGCGAAGCAAGAAACAACCTTTCCGGTATCATACAAAGTCTCGCGCTTTTTAATAGAAGAAGTATTCATCATATCCGCCCCGCTGATCACACTTCCGCCTCCTCTCAAAAACGCACTCTCAAAACTAAACCTCGTCCTCGTCGACGGCTCAAAAAACAACGTCGCAAGAATTTTCCCCCTAAACAATCCCGCAGCCATTTTCTTCTCAAATTTCAAAGCCCTCTTAAACAAAACCTCCATTCCCTTTTTATCGAACTGCTTTGTTGAAAGAATGTCTTGGCCTTTGAATTTCATGGCTCAAATGTACAGCGAGCTGACACTCAAGTAAAGATATTATCTCTTTTTCCCAACCAATAAATCTTTCCTGACCTTGCCGTATTTCTTCCCATTGACACGAACAATAACCTCTCCATCTTTCAATATGGAAGTCATCCTATCAAACAAATCACCATCAATCTCCCCTTTTTTAACAACAGTTAACTCGGCGCCGACAAAATCTCCATATTCCCTGTTCTCACCACAATTTTTTCCCAAAACAGTATACGCTTTAAAAGACTCTATAACTTCCTCAACACCGTCCGCCCAATTTAGAGAGATCTCATCTCTGTCCAATTCCAACTGAAGCCCAATTTTTTTAAAATCATCAATAATAAATTGAATATACCTCCTAACAAGATCAACCTTAACCCCAACAGACTTGGCAACCCCAGAGAGAAAAATTTTCTCACCGGCATCTCTCAGTACAGCAATTTCACAAACCAGATCAAACCTAGGTCCGGAATAAGTAATATTTTTACGAACATACTCCTCAAAACTAACTATCGGCCCTTTTTCAGAAGACGCATCCAATAAACTCAATGCCTCATTAAACCCGGCCTCAGTACAAATCTTCAAAATAACATCTTCCCGATAGAATCCATCCGTTAGAATTTCTCCACCATCAGTCACTCCCGGGAAACCAACAATTCCCCTATCTTTAATCTCTTTTTCAATCAATTTCCCAACAGCAGGAATTTTTTCAGGAGAAGGCGAGTACTTTCTAGCCCACGCCTCAACCATCCCAAAAGTCTTACCAACGATAATAAACGCTCCAAGCCGCGCATCTTTGTTCCTCAAAAATCCACTTTGATCAGCAACAGGCAAAAAATCAGGACACGTCCTAACAAAATCGCCCGACGAATACAGAGGGATTGCGCCATTCCCACGAATCGCTCTTCCAGCCACAGATACAGCGCCTCGATCAATCATTCTCCACCTTATAGTACGGCTCTTTGCGCCAGAATATCTCTCCCACCCAACCAAATGCCCAACTCTAGCCCCATCAATAACAACAAACCCAAAAACATCCGTTTTACGTTCACGCAACTTTTCCATAGAAGCCCTGGAATAAAAAGTGAAAAAACCCTTCTTTCGACTTTTTCCAAGAATCCCATTAATCCCAGCCTTAACAACATCTTTTTTGGGGATCTTGCCAAAAGTATCTACCCACCCACGAAGACTCCTATACTCCTCATCGCCAATCCGAATAGATCCATCATCACCGGCAATCGGCACGGAAGAATCCCCAATCTTTTCCAATAAATCGCCATAAATCAATCTAATTTGCGACTCAGAATAAAAAACCTCCCCAAGTAATTTCCCATTCCAATCAACCCCTTTACACCCTTTCAACTTCATTTTTCTGACCCTTTCAGCCAACCCATCATAAGCCAGAACACCCTGATACTTCTTAGCCCACGCAGACAAAACCCCATACAAGACATCACTTTTTACAAAAAACCCGTCTTTATTTGATTTAGGGATATCCTCCCTTGCCGTCATCACTCTTTTCACGTCCTCTTCAGAATAAAAATCAAAAACAGGCCCGGAAAAGACCTTGCCAACAACAGGCTTTAAATCAGCTCTATCAAAACATCTCTTCAAAAAATTAGACAGACGCTCGTAAATTTGAGACCACCCGTAACAAGTTCTATACGCAACTCCACCAATCACTAATACTCCATTTTCATCAGCTCTTGGAATTTTTTTGTATTCAGGGTTGTCTACAGCTTTTTTCAACTGCTCTTCAGAAAAGAAAGCTCTGGAATGATAAGTCCCCTTAGCATCTACTCCTTCAATGCCACCCCTAACACCAATATCACACAATCTATCTCTCAAAAAACACACGGAAAAATTATCGTAAGGAGCAGTTTTTATCCAAGTCGCAAGCGAAGCGCATCTAGCCCCATCTTTCTCAAAAAATCCATCCGAATCAGCTTTTGGGACTCTCATAGATTTTATTCTAAGAATGGCTTTGCAGGCTTTCCTAAAAACAGTCTCAGAGTAAAAAGCTTTTTTTAACAAATGCCCCGAACTATCTTTCGCAGTAATAGCCTGTTCACGGTAAGGCTCCAACAATTCTCCAACTTTCGCACAACTACAGCTAATCTCTCTCCCCCATCTTGTAAACGTCGCGTATCTTTCTCCGTCAATGCACACAAACCCATCCTCATCAGCCATTGGGACATTCTCATAAAGAGAAATTTGCTCTAACGCCTTAACCTCCCTCAGCAAGGTAATTCTTGGAGAAACAGAACCTCTGCGAACTATATCAGACAACTCGACAACCTCACTCATTGAAGCTCTACCGCAGCAATTTGCATCAACTCCAAGGATTCTACCAGGAAAATAATCCTTGAACTCACCTAATATATCCAAGAGCGTCACAGGCCTAAAAGAATCAGACAAAGACTTGGGGACTATTTGAGCGACAATAGAAAACGGTTTCTCAAACCCTTCATCAGCAAGAGCAGTTCCAGAACGAACAGTCCTGGTAACACGCGAATGCAATTGCTCAACACTGGTAGAAGAAAGACTCGGGTTTGCGTCTATTAAGAATCTTGCCCTCGGCAGATTAAGACCGCGCCCACCCATTTGACAGATAACAAGAATATCAATTTTCCCACTCTGAAATTTATTAATATCTTCAGCTAATTGTGGATTTGGAGTATCACCGGTCCAACCGACAGCAACAACCCCATCCCCTCCAAATTCAGCAGTTAAATTCTTCACTGTGTTCTCCAAAAGATTAATGCTCGGAACCCTAACTATCGTAGGGAATTTCTTTCTCTGTTCAGCGGAAACAATAGATTTATAAACCTCAGGGATAGCATGCTCGATTTCAACAGCACACATCGCGGCAGAAAGAGACTTCCTCTCATAATCACCATCAGAAACTTTAATACTGCTCGAATCAACATCGGCCTCAAAAAGATAATAAGAAATCGGGACACAAACCCCTTTTCTCATAGCTTCCTTTAAAGAAAACCTGTGTACGATATCCCCAAAAACATCGGTAATACTTCTGCCATCTCTCCATTCAGGAGTTGCGGTAAAACCAATGCGATTAGCGTTAGGGAAAAGATCCAAAACTTGCCGCCTGGCCTCTGTTAAAAATTTATCAGCCTCATCTCCAACGACCAGCCCAACTTTTTCAGGATCCAAAATTTCTCTTATCCGATGGCGATTCCTAGCCAAAATCTGAACAGTAGCCATTATAACCGACCTATCATTTTCCATTCTTTTCACTCCGACAACCCCAACGTCATCTCCAAGCACAGCACGAACATGATCCTCTACATTACCCGTCAAACTTCTTTCAGTAACAAGTATAAGGTCTTTAAAATCTCTGTACTGCTCTCCCATTTTCTTCCTCGCAGCCTGAGAAGAAAGAAGCAAGGCGGACTCCAAAACAGTCTTCCCTGATCCCCCGGCATGCACTACAGAAAGGCGGTTACTGCCATCCCTCAAAGCATCAACAATCCCCTCCATCCCCTCTCTCTGATGAGAGTCAAGATGAATAGAACCTCCATCCACAGTTTCAACCTCAGCAGCGCGAATAGAACATTCATCAGCAAACACCTCATTATAAGCACGATCAGCTCCCTTCATGTAGAATTAGTAAAAAGGATCAAATTGTAGCAAAAATCGCAATTAATACAACAAAACTGCATGGTCAAATCGTTTTAACCTAAACCCCCTTCACCTTAAAACGAACTCAACCATCCCCTTCACCCTCCTCACATCTTCCACAAACTCCCCAAAAAATTTATCCAAAGCTGCGTAAGCTTTTTCACGCAGATCCGGATACAAACATGTAAAATCAATCAAAATCGCTACATGATCCTTTTCAGGACTTATAACAAACGACTGCTCCATAAATTGAGAAAAATGTTCAAAATGCTCCTTCCCCAAACCTTTCCACATAGCAGCAACTAAATTCGCTTCAGCATAACGAGCCAACATCTCACGGTAAACAACTCTTTCCTCATCATCAATCCCACATTCATCCAACACGGAATCAAACAACACAGCAGTAGAAGTAATAAACTTCCTTGTCTCATCAAGAGTCGTTTCATCAACAGACTCAATCCTAAGCTGCTTTTTTAACTTCTTCATCTGTTTTAGTTTTATATTTTGAATAATCCAAAAATGGTTCTTCAGTCAAAACAACCTCGGCCTCCTCAACTTTTTTCTTTAATCTATCAACTTGCGCATCTAGTTTTGCCAAATCTTTTGACGGATTCTTTTTAGTATCCTCAACATATGAAGATTTCCACTCATACTTTGGCCCCTTAAACGGCTCCTTCCATTTCCCAAATTCAGCCTTTGCGCCCTCCCATCTTTTTTTGCGTCTTTCTTCCGTAGCCTTCGCTTTCGCAGTCCACGTTTCCTTCACTTTCCCACCAGCTTCTTTAAACACCTCTCCGGGCTTTTTAAAAATCTTAATGGGGTGCATAATTACATGCCATGGCGCTTTCAATAAAGCCAACGGATACCCAAGAAGTCTAAATGGCTTAGCAATAGCGGAACCAGCCAAAGAAACTCCACCTTTAAGCGCCCACTTTGCACTAAGATACAACGGGGCAACCAACAAATTTCGTCCCAAAAACTTCCCGGTATCTCTAGCAACATCAGTCAAACGGTCTCTAACTTTTTGCGCCTGTCTGCTGTTCCATAAATACCCCGTATAAAGTCCGAGCCTCGACACAGACCCTTCAGTCAATTTCCCTTCTTTCAAAACACCAGCATCTTCAAGCTCATCTTGAAGTTGGTCATAATCCATTTCCCCACGACGATATTTCTCCATCGCTTTTTCAGTTTTAAGCTCTTTAATTTTTTTGTTAGAAGCGGCAGATTTCTCGACCCCATCCACATACTTCAAAGCAACAGCCTCAATTTTTTCCATCTGATCATTAAATGCCTTTATCGCCTGAGCCGGAGTCAAACCCTCTTCCCCAAGCAAATCAAAAATTTTCTTTTGCAAAAATCTGTATTGAGCAGTAGAGGCTCCTCCCCCAACTTTCCCAATAACCCCAAGCAGCATAAACGCCTTTTTCAAATCAACTCTCCCCGAAGCAAAAAGATTCTCAATGCTTTTTTCATCTTTCAAATCATTAGGCGTAAGCCCTTTGAACGGCTCTTTTTTCGCATCCCCAACTTTATAATTAAATTTCAAAACCTTTTCTTTCATCGCAACATCCTCAAAAATTTTCAAAAGATCTGTCGGAGCCCCATCAACAGCTTCACCGAGAACCTTTTGGGTTCTAAATTTCCAAAGCTCCTCAACCAAAGTTCTCTTCGCCAATTTCTCAAAATCCTCAAGACTAAGTTTTTTATTTTCAGGATCTTTTAAAAGTTTATATTTAATAACTCTCAAAGCAAAAGCAGAATCGGTAAGATCCGTGTTACCCTCAGCGTTTTTCTTCGCAAACTCAAGATCTTTTTTGTTAGTTCTC
>Ga0233425_10009207_pt1 | contig 12656 bp, 11 predicted proteins | sample Watercolumn_Towu_2_FD_181712 | JGI IMG/M metagenome (GOLD analysis project Ga0233425, IMG submission 181712) | Freshwater microbial communities from Lake Towuti, South Sulawesi, Indonesia - Watercolumn_Towuti2014_140_MG | ecosystem: Environmental > Aquatic > Freshwater > Lake | place...
GCCCGCACGATGGAGAGCCGCGGCCCGCACTGGGTGCAGTTGGTGAAGGCGTAGCCGCGGTGGCGGTCAGCCGGATCGAGGATCTCCGCCAGGCATTGCGCGCAGGTGGCGGCATCGGGCAGGACTCCGGTGCGAACCTCGCCGCCAACGCTGTCCTCGATGCGGAAATCCGCCGGTTCCGCCGCCGGCGACCAGGGCAGGCGGCGGATCCGGTCGATGCGGGCCAGGGGCGGCAGTCCGGTGCAGAGGGCGGCGAGGAAACGGTCGCGCAGGGCGTCCTCTCCCCACAACCGGATCAGCACGCCACCGGCATCGTTGCTCACCGATCCGCGCAAATCCAGGGCGCGGGCCAGGCGCCAGACCGCGGGGCGCATGCCCACGCCCTGCACCAGACCTTCCAGTCGGATGGTTTCCGCCATTCCCGGGGGCGCCTCGCCCGCTGCGGCGGTCACAACCTATCCGCGGTTTCGCGGCCGCCGCGACCGCGTTGGCGGCGGGTTGACGCCGCGCGGATTTCAGACCGCATTCGCAGGTCTTGCCAGACGGGCTCCGGCGCCACGAGAGTGGCCAAGGGCGCGGCAAGCGGAGGTCGGTTTACCGTTCCCACTGCCCGCGCAGCGTCACGGCGACGCCGCAGTCTCGCCCCGAGGCGCCGCCGCCAGCCAGGCATCGATGTCGGCCACGTCCTGCTGCGACAAATCCCCTCCCCACAGCTGCAGGGCGACCAGGGCACGAACGTAGTCGTAGCGCGCCTTGGACTGTTCCACCTGGGACTTGAGCAAGTCCTTCTTGGTCTCCAGCAGGGCCGAGATGGTGGCGATGTTGAGCTGATAGCTGCGCGCCACAGCGTCCCGCGCCTTGCCGCGGGCCTCCACCTCCCGCGCGGTGGAACCGATGCGGGAGCGGCCGCTCTGCGCATTGAGCCACGCGGTACGGGTCTCCCGTTCGATCTCCCGCAGCTTCTCGTTCCGTTTCTCCTGGACGATATGGTACTGGGCGGTGGCGCCGCGCGCCGCCGCTTCGATGCCGCCGCCGGAATAAATCGGCACGTTCAGCTGCAGCCCCACCGACGCCACGGTATAGCGCGGCAACTGGCGATTGTCGAAGCCGCCGTTGTCGGCGTAGGTCTCCGACAGTTGCAGCCCGACCTGCGGCAGATGTTCTGCCCGGGCGCCGGCGATGCTGTTGCGCGCCGCTTCTTCTGCATACTGATAGGCCAGCAGTGCGGGGTGCCGGCGTACCGCGTCCTCGACCCACTGCTGGGCACTTCCCGGCACTTCCGGCAAGTCGTCGCGGGCCAGCGCCGCCACCTCCGGCACTTCCACCCCGGCCGCCTCCCGCAGTTTCTCCAGGGCCACGGCACGCGCGTTTTGCGCCTCCAGCTCGCGCGTCAGCAAGGTCTGGTAATAGGCTTCCACCTGGTACAGGTCGGTGACGGGGGCCAGCTGGCGGTCGCGCATCTTGCGGATGCGCTTCAGCTCGGCGTCGGTCAATTCCTTCTCCCCCTGCACGTAGCCGATTTCGTCCCCCGCCTGCAAGGCCTGGAAATAGCGGTCGATGAGGTCGGCGGCCAGGCTCATGCGCGCCGACTCCAAATCCTGTTCGGCCTGGCGGATACTCGCCTTCGCCCCCTGCAGCCGCAGGAAATCCGGCAGGTCGAACAGGGCCTGGCGCGCCTGGATGATGCCGCGGGAACCCTGATAACCATTGGTGATGGTGGTGGAAACGGTGCCAATCTGCCCGTTTGGCAAGACTCCCCGCCTCTGGTCCAGCTGGCGCATTTCGTTCCAGGAAAGATTGCCGCTGGCCATGATCTGCGGCAGCAGCCTGGCGAGCGCCTCGTCCTTCTCGGCAGCGGCCTGGTCTATGGCGTATTCCTTGCCTTTCAGTACCGGGTGGCTGGCCAGGGCTTGTTCGTACAATTCCAGCAGGCGCGCGCCGCGCGCCTCGGCACCAGCCCCCAACAGCGCCAGCCAGCAGGCAAGGACACGGACGGCACCCATGTTCGCCATCTAGTCTTCGATAAAGGAGCGGGCGAAGGTATCGGCCAGCGGCCGCGCCAGATATTGCAACAAGGTGCGTTCGCCGGTGTTGATCAGCACCTCCGCCGGCATTCCGGGAACCAGGTCCAGGCGCTGCCTGGCCAGATCTTCCAGACCGGTTTCGGTGACTTCGACCCGCGCCAGATAGTAGGGTGGCACATCGGGATTCTTGTCATCGACCAGACGATCCGCCGACAGCGCGATGAGCTTGCCCTCCAGCTTCGGCGTCTCCCGTGTCTTGAAGGCGGTGAAGCGCACTTCGGCGGTTTGCCCCAGCTTGACCCGGTCGATGTCCATGGGATTGACGCGCGCTTCAAGGATCAGCCGCTCGTGCTGCGGCACGATGTCGAGGAGGTGGCCGCCGGGCGGGATGACGGCGCCCAGGGTATGGACGGTGAGCCCCATCACCATGCCGGCCTCGGGCGACGTGATGACGGTGCGGCGGACGGTGTCCTGCAGCGACTGAATCTTTTCCCGCAATTCGAACAGGTCCGCCTGGACCTCAACAAGTTCCTTCGCCACCTCCCGCTGGAGCTCCTTCTTCAGCTGCAGGATCTTCAGCTCGGTTTCGCTGATCTCCAGTTCGGTGGCGGCGAGATTGGACAGCAGTTCGCCCTGCTGGCCTTCGCTTTGCGCCAGACTACGCTCCAGTTCCCGCACCTTTTGTTTCTCCACATAGCCTTCCTGCAGAAGACTGGCGAAATCCGCCAGTTCGCCCTCGTAGGAACTGACCAGCCGGTCTTGGCTCTGTTTCTGTGCCCGCAGCCCCTTGGCCTTGGCTCTGAGCTGTTCGACCTGACGCTGGTAGAGGGCGATCTCCCCTTCGTGGGCAGACTTGCGGACGCCGAAGGTCTGCTTCTGAACCCGGATTGCCTCCTCGGCACGGGGATCCCCCCGCTCCGCCAGCAGGTCGGCCGGAAAGGAAACCGCCGGCAGGCCGTCGCGCTGCGCGATCAGGCGCGCCTCGCGGGCGGCGGCGATGTAATACTGGCCCTTCAGGACTTCCAGTTGCGCCTTGGGCTGGGTATCGTCGAGGGTGATCAGGACCTGGTCCTTGGCCACCGAATCGCCGTCGCGGACGGAGATGGCCTTGACGATGCCACCTTCCAGATGCTGCACCTGCTTGCGGTAGGTCTCCACCATGACCACGCCCGGAGCCAGGGCAGCGCTGCTCAAGGGGGCCAGGGCAGCCCAGCCGCCGAAGACACCGAAGGCGAGGAATACCACGATCAGCCCCAGCCTGCGGAATGGACGATCGTCACCGGGCAGGGATGGGCGGGCGATCAAGGTGGCGGGGGGACTGGCCATGGGCGCCTCAGGACGGCCGTGCCGCCGCGACCGGCAGCGGGGCAAGCTGGGCCTGCTGCGACAAGGCTTTGAGCACCTCGTCGCGGGGGCCGTACATGGCTACCTGGCCATTCACCAGCATCAGAATCTTGTCCACCTGGTTCAGCACGTTGGTGCGGTGGGTCACCACGATCACCGTCCGCCCGCTCTGCTTGAGGCCGGCCAGGGTGGCCAGCAGCGCCGCGTCGCCGGCCTGGTCCAGATTGGAATTGGGCTCGTCCAGCACGATCACCTGAGGATTGCCGTAGAGCGCCCGCGCCAGGGCCACGCGCTGCTGCTGGCCGGCGGAGAGGGCGCCGCCGGTACCCGCCAGGCGCGTCTCGTAGCCGTCCGCCAAGTGCAGGACCATGTCGTGGATGCCGGTGGCGCGGGCGGCGGCCACCACTTGTTCCGCATCGACCTCGCCGAAACGGGCGATATTCTCATTGACCGTGCCGTCCAGCAGTTCCACGTCCTGGGGCAGATAGCCGATGTGCTCGCCCAGTTGTTCCCGGTCCCAATGCTGGATTTCGGCACCGTCCAGGCGCACCGCCCCGCGCAGCGGCGGGTAGATGCCGAGGATGGCCCGCACCAGGGTCGATTTGCCGGCGGCACTGGGCCCGATGACGGCTACGCTGTCGCCGGCCTTGATCAGCAGGCCGATGCCCTTGATCACCGGTTCCGCCGCCCCCGGCGGCGTGATGACGGCGTTCTCCAGCAGGATCTCGCCGCGCGGTGCTGGCAACCACATCGGTGCCGGACGGACCGGCACTTCCGCCAGCAGCTGGTTGAGCCGCCGGAACGACTCGCGGGCCGCCAGAAACCCCTTCCAGGTGCTGATCATCAGGTCCAGCGGTGCCAGCGCACGCCCCAGCAGGATGGAGCCGGAGATCACCAGCCCCGGGGTGATCTCCTTGTGAATGGCCAGATAGGCGCCCAAACCCAGGACCAGGGACTGGATCGTCAACCGGTAGGTCTTGACCAGGGCGCTGATCAAACCCGCCTTGGCGCTGGACTGGCGCTGCAGCGTCAGCACGGCGCACTGCTTTTCGTACCAGCGGGCACGCACCCGGGGCAGCATGCCCATCACCTCGATCACCTCGGCATTGCGCAGATTGCGCTGGGTGAACTGGCTGGCTTCGATGGATTCCCGATTGGCCTGGGCCAGATCGGCGCGGGTGGCCAGCTCGTTCCACAGCGCCAGGGCGGTGAGCACCAGGACGGAAAGCACTCCCAAGGCGCCGAAGGTCCAATGGAACAGGAACAGCAGTGCCATGTAGATGGGCAGCCAGGGCGCATCGAAAAAAGCGAACAGGCCATTGCCCGTGAGAAACTGGCGCAGCTGCAGCAAGTCGCTGAGGGGCTGGGCGCTGGCGACCCGGCCGCCGCTGCCGAGTGCCTTGGCGAAGACCGCGTCGAACACCCGCGCGCCCATCAGCCCATCGAGCCGGGTGCTGGTCGCGATGAGGATTTGCGAGCGGATCCATTCCAGCCCCCCCATCACCAGAAACAGGAACATCACGATCAGGGTGAGCATGAGCAGGGTCGATTCGCTGCTGCTGGACAGCACCCGGTCGTACACCGCCAGCATGTAAATCGACGGAGTAAGGAGCAGAACGTTGACGAACAGGCTGAAAAAGCCGACGTACAGAAAGGAGGACCGGCACGCTTTAAGTGCCTGGCCCAGTTCGGAGGCGGCACCGGAACCGGATTCCTTTCCGCCGCTGATTTTGGATCCGATCATCATGGGGCGCTATTGTGCAATTCCCCGCGTTCCAGGTCGAGGGTTATCGAAGGCACCCGCCCCCGATGGGCTCAAGCGCGGCCTCCCGGCCGCAGACCGGGCGATGTTAGCTTCGACCCAGCACCGGAAACAGTTCCACCAGCCCGCGGGCGATGAACTCCACGGCGATCGCCGTGATGATCAGTCCCATCACGCGGCTGATGACATTGATGGCGGTGCGGCTCAGCCAGGTGGCGATGCGATGGGCCATCAAGAGCGCCACCAGCACCAGTACCGCCACCGACAGAATCACCGCGGCCAGCAGCAGGAAATGGCCGAGGCCGGAGCCCAGGTTGGCGTAGACGATGATGGTGCTGATGGCGCCGGGCCCGCTCAGCAGCGGAATCGCCAGGGGAACGACGGCGATGGAATCCTTGTCCGCCGATTCGGCGTGCTCCTCCGGCGTCTGCCGGGAACGGTCGTGGCTGGCCTGGAGCATGGTCAGGCCCATGGACAGGATTAGAATGCCGCCAGCCACCCGGAACGCCGGCAGACCGATGCCGAACAGCCGCAGCAGAGCCTCTCCCGACACCAGCGCCAGCAGCATGACGGCGGCCACCGCCAGCGCACCGACCCAGGCACTGCGGCGCCGCTCCTGGACCGAGCGGCTCTCGGTCAAACTGAGGAAGACCGGGATGGCACCAATGGGGTCGACGACGGCAATCAGGCCTGCCAGCAACTTGAGATAGGCATCCCACTCAGCCATGCCCGCGCCTCCAGGCCGACCCTGGTCATTCCGCGGCGGCGCGCCGCCCGTAATGGGATTCCACGTAGCGCTCGACGATGGCCTGGAACTCCTCGGCGATGCGGTCGCCCTTGAGGGTCACGGTCTTCTCGCCGTCCTCGAACACCGGCGCCACCGGCTGCTCGCCGGTGCCGGGCAGGCTGATGCCGATGTTGGCGTTCTTGCTTTCCCCAGGACCGTTGACGACGCAGCCCATCACCGCCACGTGCATGTCCTCCACGCCCTGGTAGCGCTTCTTCCATTCCGGCATCTGCTGGCGCAGGTGGGACTGGATCTGCTGGGCCAGCTTCTGGAAATAGTCGCTGGTGGTCCGGCCGCAGCCCGGACAGGAGATGACCAGCGGGGTGAACGAGCGGATGCCCATGGTCTGCAAGATCTCCTGGGCCACCACCACTTCCTGGCTGCGGTCGCCACCGGGCTCCGGCGTCAGGGAGATGCGGATGGTGTCGCCGATGCCCTGCTGCAGCAGGACGGCGAGCGCGGCGGTGGATGCGACGATGCCCTTGGAACCCATCCCGGCTTCGGTCAGCCCCAAGTGCAGGGCGTAATCGCAGCGGGCCGCCAGCGCCTGGTAGACGGCGATCAGCTCCTGCACTCCGCTCATCTTGCAGGACAGCACGATGCGCTCCTGCGGCAATCCCAGTTCCACCGCCCGCTCGGCGCTCTCCAGGGCCGATGTGATGACCGCCTCCCGCATCACTTCCGCCAAAGGCTTCGGTTCGCGCTCGGCGGCATTGGCGTCCAATAGACGCGCCAGCACGCTCTGGTCCAGACTCCCCCAGTTGACGCCGATGCGAACCGGCTTCCGGTAACGGCAGGCGAACTCGATCATCTGGGCAAACTGCGGGTCCCGCTTCGAGCCCTTGCCGACATTGCCCGGATTGATCCGGTATTTCGCCAGCGCCTCCGCGCAATCGGGATATTTATCCAGCAGCTTGTGGCCGTTAAAATGAAAGTCGCCGATCAGAGGGACGGTGCAGTTTCTCTGCGCCAGCAGTTCGCGGATCCGCGAGACCGCCGCAGCGGACTCCTCCCGATCCACGGTGATGCGAACCAACTCGGAGCCGGCACGGGCCAGTTCATAGATCTGTTGGGCAGTGCCCGCGGCATCGGCGGTATCGGTGTTGGTCATGGATTGCACGACGACCGGCGCATGGCCGCCGATCACGACACCATCCACGGCGACACCGAGGGATTGTCTCCGTGTCATGTTACAAAGGCCTCAGGGATTGTTGCGTGTAGACTCTAGCTATCTTACCAGGCTAGCCATTAGGGCTTAAAGGCGGTGCGGGCGAAAACCCGAGTAATTCTCTCGGTAGCCGGCGCACCGGTCTTTCCTGTGTGCGGGACGAACGTGCGAATTCAGTATTTTTCCGACATTCATCTGGAGTTCGGCAACATCGACTGGTCGGCGACCAACGCCGACGTGGTGGTCGCCGCCGGGGACATCGGCGTCGGCCTGCAGGGCTTGAACTGGCTGAAGCGAATCCCGAAACCGGTCGTCTACGTCGCCGGCAACCATGAATTCTACGGCTACGATCATGCCGAGACGATTCAGGCCCTGCAGGAGGGAGCAGCCAAGACCAACGTGGAGTTCCTGGAACGCAGTTCCACCGTCATCGGCGGCGTCCGCTTCCTCGGCTGCACCCTGTGGACCGAATTGGGGGGGGATGAGAACGACCGCCTGGTGGATCTCATGCATTCCGTCAACGACTTCCGCAAGATCCGCTGCCACGGCGAAGTGCTGACCTTCAGCGAGTACGTGACCCTGCACCAGGACAGCCGCCGCTGGCTGGTCAAGGAATTGCAGCGCCCCTTCGACGGCGCCACCGTCGTGGTCACCCACCACGCCCCGACCCACTGGAGCTGGCGCGAAAGCCCCAGCAACATCCGCCGCTACGCCTATTGCAACGATCTCAGGGAGCTGTTTCACAGCCACGAGATTGCGGCCTGGATCCATGGCCATGTGCACGAGGCCTCCGACTACCGCTGCGCAGGTGCCGCCATCGTGTGCAATCCGCGGGGCTATTTTCCCGAGCATCTGGTGGCCAGCTTCGACCTATGCCGTAGCCTCGAAGTCTGACCCCGGAGGAAACGCCGTAGCCCTAAGCGCGTTGATCGATCCGCCCGCCGCCATCGGCCCCGCCGGCAACGGCTCCGTATCGGGAGGCAGCGGCCTCGCGGCGGGCTACCTGGGCCAATTCCATCTGCGCTTCCAGGGCCATGCGCGCTGCACCGGCGGCTACGCGGCGATCCTGGTCGGAGGGATTGGCCGGCGCCAAGGCGGCGCGCTTGATGATCTCCGCCTTTCGGAGGTTGGCTTCCGGATCCTGGGAAACCGGCGCCACATCGATCTGCACCTCTCCGCCGACCGCATACAGCACCCCATCCGGCCCGCGCTGGTAGGTGAAGCTGGCGCCACCCCGGGCATAGCCCCCGGCGGCAGCCAAATGAGCCGCCTCGTGGGCGCGGACTTCGGCGTCCCGCGCCTTCAGCTCGGCGATCTCCCGCTGCTGGTCCGCAGTAATGGTCTCGGCGCTGCCCTTGCCGGCCTTGCTGTCGGAACCGCCCCCTGCCTGCTCCGCGCGCACCGGCTCGCCCCGGCGAGCAAAACCGGAGGATACTGCAGCAGAAATCGAGGTGGAAACGGACAGAGACATTAGCCGGCATCCGAAAGTACAAAGGACAGGAATCCTTCGACTCAGCATTCCCTGAAGTGGTTCTAGCCCAATGTCGGCGGAATTGCAACGCCGTCTGCGGCGCTTCCGGGGAAACCCGCCGGAATCCTGAAAACGGTGGAATTACAAGACTTTCAAACGCATCAGCAGCGACGGGAGTTCCACTCCGAGGCGAATTTCCAGTTCCCGCGCCCGAAGCATCACCGAGTCGAGCCCCGCCATCGTCAACTCGTGAGGCAGGCCGAAGCCGACGATATTGCCGCGGTTCGGCACGGGCAGCAGGCGGCAGCGGCGCGGAAAAAATCTACGCAGCAGTTCCGTCGAATTGTGCAGCGCAACGCGGTGCGTTCCCCACAGATTGATGACGAGCACCCCCACCTGCGAGAGCAGTCGCCCACAGGACTCGAAAAACTCCGCGGCCAGCGTCCCATGATCCATTCCCTCCTGGTTGTAGGCATCCACCAGGATGAGGTCGTAGCGGTAAGCTCGCTGCGGCGAGCGGACGAATGCCGCAGCGTCGCCGATGTGGACGGTCAGCCGCGGGTCGCGGGGAAGCGCAAAGAACCGGTGGGCCAGTTCGACCACTTGGGGTCGTAGTTCGACGGCATCGATCCGGCAGTGTTCGAAACGGCCCAGGAGGCAACTGGCGAGGGTGCCGCCTCCCAGGCCGAGAATCAGAACCCTCTGCGGATCGCCGCCGAAGGCGAGCCCACCGAGCATGGCACGGATATAGGGCAGTTCCACGTGGTCCGGATCGTCCAGCGCCCGTGCGCTCTGCTTGGGCGGGGTACCGAAATGGAGGGAGAGGATGCCGTGGACGTCGACGATCTCCAGAGCACCGAACTCGTCCCGGCAGTGATGGATCAGGGTACCGCCGTAGCGTTGCATGGGGAAGAGGAGAAACCGGGTCGGCGCCGAAATGAGGAATATGCCCTGGTCAACTGTGTGAGATACCGCAACTTCCGTGGCAAGAACATCAGATTCGACAGGTGGCACATTGATTCGTATAGACTATTTCACTTGGCATGGGAATTGGTTGATTACGGGTGCATAACCTCTTCGAACTTGCACTAGAGACCGGCACCTTCTCTTCCGACACATCCGCGTTCCATTCCCTCACTACTGCACATTCCGAAAATCTCAGTATCCCGTCTCTAGTGACTTTTTCCCGGTGCCAGCCGAATCGGCCCGGGTCTGCCCCGACCCGTTCAGAAAACACGGCTGCGGCGCCGGCGATAGGCGCGGGCCACCACCAGAAATGCCAGCAGGTCATACAGCGCGTGGATGACCATGGGCACCAGCAGATTCCTTTCCCCCGTCAGATCCAGCGACAAACCCAGATAAATCCCCGTGGCCCCCGCCAGCACCGCATAAAGCGGCGTAATGGCATGAGCCAGCGCGAACAGCAGGTTGCTGGCGATGAGGCCGCCGCTCCACCCCCAGTGCAGCTCCAGCAGAGGCTGGAGCACACCGCGGAACAGCGTTTCCTCGGTGACGCCGGCGAGCACCGCGAGATAGGCCAGTTGCACCCTGCCACAGCCATGCAGCAGAGGTCCCATGCGGTCGATCAGAAAGTCGCGGATCGACTCCAGTTGCCTGAGGGGCGCGCGGTAGCTGCAGAGAAACAACAGGTAGAGCGGGATGGTAGCGGCCACACCGTAACCAATCGCCGCCAGATCGAACTTCAGCTCCGCCCAAGGCTGAAGTCCGCTCAGCCAGCCGATGAAGAAGGCCAAAACCACCAGGCTCCCTTCGAACCAGGTGGCGACCCGGAGGAATGCCGACAATTCTGCATCTGTACCACGGCTCATGGGATCTCAAGCCTCGTCCTGCTGTTCCGCCAGGACATCGCCGGCGGCAGGGGCCACCACCTTTTCCCAGGCACCGACCAGGAGAAATGCCGCCAGCGCCGCCCCCAGGGAAAACAGATAGGGCGTCTGCCAATCCAGCAGCACGGTGCCCACCAGCCAGGTGGCAATGCCAGCGGCCAGCGCCGCCGCGGCCGCCTGGGCCTGGCCGAAACCGGGCAGGAAGGCACCCAGCACCACCACGAACAACCCGGCCCCGCCGAAACCGGAGGCCTGCTCGGCCATGTCGTGGACGCTTTCCGCCGAGAGCGCCAGCAGATAGGCGATCACCCCGAACCCCGCCACGCAGCAGCGGGCGATGCGGACCTTGGCCGCCTCTGCCAGGCAGTGGCCGTAGAGGGGCACGATCAGGTTGTGTGACACCAGGGAAGCCGCCGCCAGCAAGGCGCTGTCCACCGTCGAGAGAATGGCGGAGATCAATGCCCCCGCGAACAGGACGTAAAGTACCCCCGGCAGGTGGCGCTGGGCGAGAACCGGCAACAGTTGTTCCGGATGCTCCAGACTTGGCGCCAGGCTCGTCCCGGCAAGGCCGATGAACACCGGGACGAGGCCGATCGCCAGATACAGGCCACCTCCCAATAGACACGACCCCGTTGCGATGCCCGGCGAACGGCTCGCCAGCACCCGGCCGATGAGTTCCTGGGCGAAGAGGGAACCGGTCACCGGAATCGCCCAGCTTTCCAGGGTCTGCAACCAGGGCCGCTCGGCCGGAAACAGCCGCAGCCGCTCCGGCTCCACCCGCTCCAGCAGGGCGGCCAGGCCGCCGCCCGCTTCGGCGAGGGCATAGAGCAGCAGGACCAGCCCCAGGATCAGAGCAATGCCCTGCACCAAATCGGTCACCACATCCGCCAGCATTCCCCCGCTCACGGTATAGATGATCACCACCAGCGCGGCCGCCGTGATCGCCACCTCCACACCGAACGCCGACGAGGAAGCCAGGACCTGGCCGAAGGCGCGGATCTGGGCGCCGGCCCAAATCACCGAACCGGGGGCAGCGAGCAGCACCACCAGCTTCTCCAGCCCGGGGGAATAGCGTGACCGGATGAAATCCGCCAGCGTGGTCAGGCGCCGCCGCCACAATTTCACCGCAAACAGCAGCCCCACCAGCAGCAGGCACAGGAAGTAGCCGAAGGGGTCGGCAGAGCCGCCAGCGAGACCCGATTGGTAAATGGATCCCGCCGCCCCGATGCAGGTCTCGGCGCCGAACCAGGTGGCGAAAATGCTGAAGGTTCCAAGCCCCAGCCCGATCCGGCGGCCCGCCAGGAGATAATCGTCTTCGCTGGCCATGCGCCGGCTTACGGCGATGCCGATGAGGAGCTGGATCCCGATGTAGGCGAAGATGCCCGCGAGAATCCAGTTCATCCTGGCCTCCCCCCGCTCACCGGGACGTCCCCGCCACCGGATCGTCCCGGCCCCACGAGCGGTAGGGAAAGCGGCACAGGCTGGTGTTGTAGTAGCGGACATCTTCCGTCACCTCGTCCCCCAGCCAGGAGGGGCGCACGAAGGCCTCGTCGGGGCTGTCCAGCTCGATCTCCGCCACGATCAGGCCGGCATTTTCCCCTTCGAACTCATCGATCTCCCAGGTGTGGCCGCCGACATCGACGCAGTGCCGCCGCTTCTCGATCAGGGGCCGCAAGGCGAGCGTGTCCAGCATGCGCAGCCCATCCGCCAGCGGAATCTCATATTCGAACTCCTGGCGCTGGGCGCCGATGGTCACGCTCTTGACGTTGAGCCAGGCACGGTCGTCGGTCGCCCGCACCCGCACCGAGCAGCGCGTTTCGTTGTTGAGATAGCCCTGCCGCAGGTGCCGCGAGGCGCGGACGGCATTGCGCCAGCCGTCATCGGCCAGCAGGAACTTGCGTTCGGTTTCGATGCCCATGAGGATTCGACGCCGTGAGGTTCTGCCGCCGATCGCCTAATCCCGCGCACTGGACCAGTCCTCCCAGTACGGCGTCGGCTGGAAGCGTTCGTGGAGGAAGTCGACGAAGGTGCGGACCTTGGCGGACAGGTGCTTGCGGTGCGGATAGACCGCGTGGATCACCATCGAGGCGGGAATGTAGTCGGTCAGCACCGCCTGCAGCCGGCCCTTGCGCAAGTCCTGACCCACCATGTAGCTCGGCAGCAGGGCCAGTCCCAGCCCGCTGATGGCGGCCATGCGGAGCGCGTCGGCGACATTGGCCTGCAAGGTGCCGTCCACCTTGATGACCGAGGTCT
>Ga0233425_10009208_pt1 | contig 12655 bp, 10 predicted proteins | sample Watercolumn_Towu_2_FD_181712 | JGI IMG/M metagenome (GOLD analysis project Ga0233425, IMG submission 181712) | Freshwater microbial communities from Lake Towuti, South Sulawesi, Indonesia - Watercolumn_Towuti2014_140_MG | ecosystem: Environmental > Aquatic > Freshwater > Lake | place...
GCACCGCCTGCTGGGTGACGCGGGTGAACAGCAGCTCGCGCAGCTCGGTGAACAGCGACATCGAGAAGCGCAGCAGGCCGTAGGCGGCGAGCAGGGCCAGCGGCGCCACCAGCACGGCCTGCTCCGCAGTGAAGGCGTCGACGATCTCCTTGAACACCAGCGGCACGCCGACGTTGGCCAGCTTGGCGCCGACCAGGCAGGCCAGGGCGAACAGCACGCGGCTCTTGTAGGCCCAGATATAGGGCAGCAGGCTGCGCAGGGTCTGCCAGTCATGGCGGGGGCCGCTGGCGGGAACGGGCAGGGGGGCGGCCGTGGCGGTGCGTCGCATCCCCGGATTCTAATGGAACGGCCTTGCCTGCTGTGGAAGACGCCGAAGGCCCTTACTCCGGCGAGGGATTTTTCTCAGGCAGGGTGAAGCTGAAAGTCGCTCCCTTGCCCGGCGCGGCCTCGGCCCAGACGCGGCCGCCGTGGTGCCGGATCACCTGATCGACGATGGTCAGGCCGAGGCCCGTACCCTCGAATTCGCGCCGGTCATGCAGCCGGACGAAGGGACCGAACAGACCCTTCGCGCCGGCCATGTCGAAGCCGACCCCGTTGTCGCGGACGTAGTAGATTCTTTCCCCGTTCTCCACGCGGGAGCCGAATTCGATGCGCGGCTGCTCGGCCTTGCCGGAATACTTCCAGGCGTTGCGCATCAGGTTGTCCAGGGCGAAGCGCATCAGGCTGGCGTCGGCGCAGGTTTCGACGTCGTCGGCGATGCGCCAGTCGGCGCGGCAATCCGGTTCGGCCTCGGCGATTTCGGCGGCCACCTCGCGCGCCAGCCGCGACAGGTCGACCGCGGTGGTTTGCAGCGCGCCCTGGCCGACTCGGGAAAGCGCGAGCAGGTCGTCGATGATGTCCGTCATGCGGCCGAGGGCGCTGTCGATGCGGGCAAACAGGGCGCGGCTGGTTTCGGTGAGCGGTGGCGGCAGGTCTTCGCGCAGCATGCCCAGATAGCCGCCGATCGCCCGCAGCGGCGCGCGCAAGTCGTGCGACACGGAGGAAGTGAAGGCGGCCAGCTGGCGGTTCGCCGCCTCGAGTTCCGCGGTGCGGCTGGCCACGCGCTGCTCGAGGCCGGCGTTCAGGCGGCGGATTTCCTCCTCGGCCTGCTTGTGGTGGGTGACGTCGATGAAGGCCGACACGAAACCGGCCGTGCGGCCCTCGATCGACAAGGGACGTCCGATGATGTCGAGCACGGTCCCGCCCGGGCGCAGGCGCGTGAAACGATGGGGCTCGAAACGGCGCATCAGCGCCAGCCGCTCCTCGGTCAGGGCCTCTGGGTCGCCCGTGCCGTATTCGCCGCGACGGGCATTGTGGCGAATGAGTTCATCGTAGCGCCCGGTCTCCGCCAGTTCCTTCGGCAGGTCGAGCAGCTTCAGGAAGGCTTCATTGTAGAGCACCAGCCCGAGCTGGTCGTCGACCACGCTGATTCCGTGCGGCAGATTGTCCAGCACCGCCCGAAGGTAGGCGGCGAAGCGCCGGGCTTCGCGCTCGGCCTGCTTGCGTTCGGTGATGTTGCTGCACAAGATGACGAAGCCGCCGCCGGGCAGCGGCTGGCCGCGGATTTCAAGCGAGGTGCCGTCGGGACGGGTGCGCTCGATGGCGTACGGTTCGCGGCGCCGGAAGCGGGCGAGGAGGTTTTCGGCCTCTTGCTGCGGATCGTCCTCGCCGAAATCGCCGCGCTCCAGGTTATGGCGGACCAGTTTCTCCAGGCGGGCTTGTCCTGGCATCAGCAACTCGTCCGGATAATCGAGCAGACGCTTGAAGCGCTGGTTCCAGGCGATCACGTTGCCAATGCCGTCTACCAGCGACACGCCGCTCGGCAGGAACTCGATGACCATTTGCAGATAGCCGGCGAGCTCGTGGTCGCTGAGGGGGGCGGCCTGCGCCGCCCCCTGATCGTTCCGCAACATGTCGGAAGCAGCGCTCATGTCCGAATCCGAAGTGGGAGATTTTCATTTTAGACATCAAGCTTCTCGATTGCCGCCCTGTCTAGCGCATCAAATAAATCGATGAAATTGCGGCATCGGCCTGATTGGGCGTCGCAGCCTAATCGCCGGAACGGCCCTTGACACCGGAACCGATAAACGTATGATTCAAACAATCGTTTGAAACAAGCGTTCCCTTTTTATGATGCGAAGCGCCGACCTCCGGCAGCACACCGACACCCGCGAGCGCATCCTCGATGCCGCCGAAGCCCTCTTCGTCGAACACGGCTTCGAGGCGACCTCGATGCGCATGATCACCGGCCGCGCCGGGGTTAACCTGGCTTCCATCAACTACCACTTCGGCAGCAAGGACGCCCTCATCCAGGACGTCTTCCGTCGCCGCCTCACCTGGCTCAACCAGGAGCGTCTGCGCGAGCTGGAGCGTTTCGAGAAGGAAGCCAGGGGCGCGTCGTTGAAGCCGCACCAGATCGTCGAGGCCTTCTTCGGCGTCTCGCTGCGCATGGCGGCCGACACCGAGCATGGCGGCCACACCTTCATGCGCCTGCTCGGGCGCACCTACACCGAGCCGACCGCCTTCGTGCGCCAGTTCCTCGCCGACGAGTACGCCGTCGTCGTGCCGCGCTTCAAGCAGGCGCTGTTCCGCTCGCTGCCCGACGTGCCGCCGGAGGAAATCCTCTGGCGCTTCCACTTCATGCTCGGCGCCATGTCCTACGCCATCGCCGGCACCGACGCCCTGCAGCTGATGGCCGAACACGAGCTGGACGAGAAGGATCCCGAGGCGCTATCGCGCCGCCTGATGCCCTTCCTGCTCGGCGGCCTGCGCGCGCCGCTGGCCGGGCAGGCGGTCAAAACGAAGGAAAAGAGCCCGCGCCGTGCCGCCTGAGCTAAGGGCCGGCCCCGTACGGGCCGTTAATTGACAAAGCAGCACCCCCACAAGGCGGTTCACCCGCCGGAGAAGTGAAAGGAGAACAGCATGACCTGGACCATTCTGATCACCCTGCCGCTGGCGGCCCTCGTGGCGCTCTTCGCCATCCGGCCGCTGCGCCGTGCGGTCGTCACGCGGCCGATCTTCGCCACCTATCGCCGCATGCTGCCGCAGATGTCGCAGACCGAGAAGGAAGCGCTGGAAGCCGGCACCGTCTGGTGGGAGGGCGAGCTCTTCCACGGCCATCCCGACTGGGAGAAGCTGCTTGCCTATCCGCAGCCGAAGCTCTCCGCCGAGGAGCAGTCCTTCCTCGCCAACGAGACCGAGGAGCTGTGCCGCCTGTCCGACGACTGGACTTCCTCGCACTACGACCACGATCTCTCGCCGCAGGCCTGGCAGTACCTCAAGGAGAAGGGCTTCCTCGGCATGATCATCCCGAAGAAGTACGGCGGCTTGCAGTTCTCCGCCTACGCCCATTCGCAGGTGGTGACCAAGCTGTCCACGCGCTGCGCCGCGACGGCGGTGTCGGTGATGGTGCCGAACTCGCTCGGTCCGGCCGAGCTGCTGCTGCACTACGGCACCGAGGAGCAGAAGCAACACTACCTGCCGCGCCTGGCGAAGGGCCTCGACATTCCCTGCTTCGCCCTGACCAGCCCGTGGGCCGGCTCGGACGCCGCCTCGATTCCCGACCAGGGCATCGTCTGCCGCGGCCTGTGGCAGGGCCGTGAAGTCGTCGGCATGCGCGTTACCTGGGACAAGCGCTACATCACCCTGGCGCCGATCGCCACGGTGGTCGGCCTCGCCTTCCGTCTGTTCGACCCGGAGCACCTGCTCGGCGATGCCGAAGACATCGGCATCACCTGCGCCCTCGTGCCGCACAATCACCCCGGGGTGGAAACCGGCCGCCGCCACTTCCCGCTCAACGCCGCCTGGCACAACGGGCCGACACGCGGCCGCGACGTCTTCATGCCCCTCGACTTCATCATCGGCGGACCGAAAATGGCCGGCCAGGGCTGGCGCATGCTCATGGAGTGCCTCGCCGCCGGCCGTTCGATCTCGCTGCCCGGCTCCAACACCGGCATGCAGAAGCTGGCAGTGCGTACGGTGGGCGGCTATGCCCGCGTGCGCAACCAGTTCAAGACAGCCATCGGCAAGTTCGAGGGCATCCAGGAGCCGCTGGCGCGCATGGGCGGCAACCTGTACTTGTGCGACGCCGCGCGCGTCATGACTGCCGGCGCCATCGATCTCGGCGAGAAGCCCTCGGTGGTTTCCGCCATCGTCAAGTACCACGTCACCGAGCGCGCGCGCCAATCGATGAACGACGGCATGGACATCCTCGGCGGCAAGGGCATCTGCCTCGGCCCCTCGAACTTCCTCGGCCGCGCCTACCAGCAGATTCCGGTCGGCATCACCGTGGAAGGCGCCAACATCCTGACGCGCAGCCTGATCATCTTCGGCCAGGGCGCCATCCGCTGCCATCCCTACGTGCTGGCCGAGATGCAGGCGGCGCAGAAGGACGACCTCGTCGCCTTCGACCGGGCGCTCTTCGCGCACATCGGCCATACGTTCGGCAACGGCCTGCGCGCCTTCTTCACCGGCATCACCGGCTCGCATTTCGTGCGCGTGCCGGAGAACGTGGCGCCCGAGACACGCCGCTACTACCAGCAGCTGACGCGCTTCTCCGCCTCCTTCTCCTTCCTCGCCGACATCTCCATGCTGGTGATGGGCGGCGACCTGAAGCGCAAGGAGAAGCTCTCGGCGCGCATGGGCGACATCCTCTCGCTGATGTACCTCTCCTCGGCGGTGCTCAAGCGCTACGAGTCGGAAGGGCGCCAGCAGGCCGATGCGCCGCTCATGCACTGGGCGATGTGGGATTCGATGTTCAAGGCGCAGAACGCCTTCGAGGGCGTGGTCTCCAACTTCCCCAGCCGCTTCGTGTCGACCTTCCTGCGCCGCACGATCTTCCCGCTCGGCCGGCCCTATGTCGTGCCCTCCGACCGCCTCGGCGGCCAGGTGGCGGATCTGCTCATTGCCCCCTCGGCGACGCGCGACCGCCTCACCGCCGACGTATATCTGCCGCCCGACGAGCAGGACACGGTCGGCGTGATCGAGCTGGCGCTGGAGGCCACGCTCAAGGCCGAAGCCATCCACGCCAAGATCCGCGCCGCGCAGAAGACCGGCGTCCTGTCCGGCCGCACGGCGCAGGAAATCGCCCGTTCCGCGCTGGAGAAGAAGGCGATCTCGGCCGAGGAGCACGCGCAGCTCGAGCGCGCGCATCAGCTCACGGCGCGGGTGATCCAGGTGGACGACTTCCCCTTCGATCTCGGCCTGCAGCGCAGCGAACCGAAGCCGGCCGCGAAACGCGCCGCCGCCTAAGCCAGGAGACAGCATGAAACCGGTCTACATCATCGACGGCGCCCGCACGCCCTTCCTCAAGGCGCGCAACGCCCCCGGCCCCTTCTCGGCGGGCGACCTCGCCACCGCCGCCGGCCGCGCGCTGCTGGTGCGCCAGCCCTTCGCCGCCGAGGAACTCGACGAGGTCATCCTCGGCTGCGCCTCGCCCTCGCCCGACGAGGTGAACATCGGTCGCGTTGCCGCCCTGCGCATGGGCTGCGGCCTCAAGGTGCCGGGCTGGACGGTGATGCGCAATTGCGCCAGCGGCATGCAGGCCCTCGACTCGGCCATTTCCAACATCAACGCCGGCCGCTCGCAGCTGGTGCTGGCCGGCGGCGTCGATGCGCTGTCGCATGCGCCGCTGCTGTATTCGAGGACCATGGTGCTGTGGTTCGCCAAGATGGCGCAGGCGCGGACGGCCGGCCAGAAGGCGGCGCTATTCGCGAAACTCAAACCCGGCGCGCTGCTCTCGCCGGTGATCGGCATCATGAAGGGGCTCACCGATCCGGTGGTGAACCTGCTGATGGGGCAGACCGCGGAGAACCTCGCGCACCGCTTCGGCATCACGCGCGAGCAGATGGATGAATTCTCGGTGCGCAGCCACCGGCGCGTCGCCGCCGGCCAGGACGCCGGCCATTACGGCGAGGTGGTGCCGCTGGTCGGCCGCGACGGCGCGGTGTATGCGGCCGACGACGGCGTGCGGCGCGACTCCTCCATGGAGGGGCTGGCCAAGCTGAAGCCCTTCTTCGACAGAAAGTACGGCCGGGTCACGCCCGGCAACAGCTCGCAGATCACCGATGGCGGCGTCTGGCTGGTCCTCGCCTCCGAGGAGGCGGTGAATCGCCACGGACTGCAGCCGATCGGCCGTATCACCGACACGCAGTGGGCCGGCCTCGACCCGGCGCAAATGGGCCTCGGTCCGGTGCATGCTGCGACGCCGATCCTGCAGCGCCACGGCCTGGGGCTCAACGACCTCGATGCCTGGGAGATCAACGAAGCCTTCGCCGCCCAGGTGCTCGGTTGCCTCTCGGCGTGGAAGGATGCCGCCTACTGCAAGGAGCAGCTCGGCCTCGACGCGCCGCTCGGCGCGCTCGACGAGGAGAAGCTCAACGTCGACGGCGGCGCCGTCGCGCTCGGCCACCCGGTCGGCGCCTCCGGCGCGCGCATCGTCCTGCACCTGCTGCACGTGCTGCGCCGCACCGGCGGCAAGCGCGGCATGGCCTCGATCTGCATCGGCGGCGGCCAGGGCGGCGCCATGCTGGTGGAGACGGTCTGACAGCCTGCGCCACATGCAGCATGACATTCGCCTCGACTACCGCGCGCGCCCCTCGGCGCTGGCCTTCATGGCCCGCGCCGTGCGGCCTTCGCCCGGCCTGAAGCGGAGCGGCGTGCCGGCAATCGCGGCGCGCTGGCGCCACCGGCCGGACGCGGTGGAGGTGGCGCGCTTCCACGCCCTCAGCGGCCTGTTGGAGGGCGACACGCTGCCGCTGCTCTATCCGCACACCATCGGCTTCCCGCTGCACATGTCCATCCTGACGCAGCCGGCCTTTCCGCTGCCGATCTGGCGCATGCTGCAGGTCCGCAACCGCATCGTGCAGCACGCGCCGCTGCCGCGCGACGCGGAACAGGAGATCGAGGTGCGCCTCGCCGGCCACCGCGTCCTCGACAAGGGCGCCGAGTTCGATCTGCATGCCACCGTGTGCTGCGGCGGCGCGCTGGTCTGGGAAAGCCTGAACACCTTCTACGCACGCGGCCGCTTCGGTGCGCCGACCGCGGACGGCGTATCCGAAGCGCCAAAAGTCAGTCCCGGCGATACGGCGGCGCAATGGCATATGCCCGTCGGCGGCGGCTGGGACTACGGCGGCCTGTCGGGCGACTACAATCCGCTGCACCTGTGGAGCGGCTACGCGCGCAAGCACGGCTTCGCGCAGGCCTTCTTCCATCCGCAGCGCGTGCTCGGGCAATGCCTGGCGCGCCTGCCGCACGATGCCGGCTTGCCGCTGCGGCTCGACGCCTGGCTCAAGGGCCCGGTGTTCTACGGCGCGCCGGTCAAGCTGCGCAGCGAAGCGGACGCGCAGGGCATGCGCTTCGCCCTGCATGTGAACGAGGACGATCGGCCGGCCATCGTCGGCCGTCTGCGCCCGGCCACCGAGAGCATTCTTGCCTAACGAGGAAATGATGAGCGAACTGAAACACTGGCGCCTCGAGCGCGAAGCCGGCGGCCTGGCCTGGCTGACTTTCGACAAGGCCGGCGAGTCCACCAACACGCTGTCGGCCGAGGCCATGCGCGAGCTCGGCCTGGCCCTGGACGAATTCGAGCGCGAGCCGCCCAAGGGCCTGGTGATCCGCTCGGGCAAAAACGCCGGCTTCATCGCCGGCGCCGACATCGAGGAATTCACGAAAGTCGCGTCGGCCGCCGACGCCAAGGCGCTGGTGCAGCGCGGCTGGGACCTCTACAACCGCCTCGCCGCGGTGAAGTACCCGACGCTGGCGCTGATTCGCGGCCACTGCATGGGAGGCGGCACCGAGCTGGCGCTGGCCTGCCGCTACCGCGTCGCGGTGGACGAGCCGGGCACGCGCATCGCCCTGCCGGAAGTCATGCTCGGCATCGTGCCGGGCTGGGGCGGCATGGCTCGATTGCCGCAAGTGGCCGGCCCGACTGCCGCGCTCGACATGATGCTCACCGGCCGCGCGCTGAACGCCAAGCGCGCCAAACAACTGGGCTTCGCCGACGAGTGCGTGCCGCCGCGCGTAATGGAGAACGCCGCGCGCATGCTGGTGCTCTCCGGCCAGGCGAAGCGCGCGCTGCCCTTCATGCAGAAGCTGATGAACGGCCCGCTGAAGGGCTTCGTCGCCGCGCAGGCGAGGAAGCAGGTGGCGAAGCGCGCCCGCCCCGAGCACTATCCGGCGCCCTACGCCATCCTCGACATGTGGGCGAACTACGGCGGCAACGCGCTGGCCGTGCCGGCCGACAAGCCGACCTCGATGGAGGCCATCGCCGCCTCGCCGACGACGAAGAACCTGGTGCGCGTGTATTACCTGCAGGAGCGGCTGAAGGGCTTCGGCAAGGATAGTGACTTCGCGCCGAAGCATCTGCACGTGATCGGTGCCGGCGTCATGGGCGGCGACATCGCCGCCTGGGGCGCGCTGCGCGGCCTGACCGTGACGCTGCAGGACCAGAACATCGATCGCATCGCGCCGGCCATCCAGCGCGCGGCGGCGGCCTTCAAGAAAAAGCTGCGCGACGACACCCAGGTGCGCTTCGCGCTCGACCGCCTCATCCCCGACCCGTCCGGCCAGGGCGCGCGCCAGGCCGATGTGGTGATCGAGGCCATCTTCGAAAACATCGAGGCCAAGCGCAAGCTCTTCGCCGACATCGAGGCCATCGCCAAGCCCGATGCCGTGCTGGCCAGCAACACCTCGAGCCTGAAGCTGGAAGACATTGCCGTGGCACTGAAGAATCCGTCGCGCCTGATCGGCATCCACTTCTTCAACCCGGTGGCGAAGATGCCGCTGGTGGAAGTCGTCGAGGGCAGGGAGTCCGACCCGCAGGCGCTGAAGAAGGGCCTCGCCTTCGTACGCAAGATCGACAAGCTGGCGCTGCCGGTGAAGAGCGCGCCGGGCTTCCTGGTGAACGCAGTGCTGGCGCCCTACATGCAGGAGGCGATGCGCTGCGTGGACGAAGGCATTGCGCCGGAAGTGGTGGACGAGGCGGCGCTGGCCTTCGGCATGCCGCTCGGGCCCATCGAGCTGGCCGACACCGTCGGCCTCGACATCGCCGTGGCCGCCGGCCAGCAGCTGGCGAGCGGCATCAGCGAGCCGCCGAAGAAATTGATGGAACTGGTGAACGCCGGCCACCTCGGCCGCAAGACGGGCCGCGGCTTCTACACGTACAATCAGGGCAAGCCGCAGAAGGGCGCCGTCGGACAGGTACCGGAAGGACTCGCCGACCGCCTGGTGAAGCCCTTCCTGGCGGCCGCGCAGCGCTGCGTGGCGCAGGGCGTCGTCGCCGACGACGAGCTGGCCGACGCCGGCGTGATCTTCGGCACCGGCTTCGCGCCGTTCCGCGGCGGGCCGATGAACTACCTGAAGGAACATCAGTGAGTGAGCAGCCGACCCGGCTTCCAGAGAAACAACCCACGCTGCGCGTGATGCCGATGCCGGCCGACGTGAACCACGCCGGCGACATCTTCGGCGGCTACATCATGGCCAACGTCGACCTCGCCGGCGGCATCGTCGCCATCCGTCGCGCGCGCGGCCGCGTTGCCACCATCGCGGTGAACGAGTTCCTCTTCAAGCAGCCGGTGTCGGTGGGCGACGTGCTGTCCTTCTACGCCGAGGTGATCAGGGTCGGCCGCACCTCGATGACCATCAACGTCGAGGTGTACGCCGAGCGCCAGCCGACCAACCCGCTGGTGGTCAAGGTGACCGAGGCGCAGCTCACCTACGTCGCCCTCGATGCCGACGGCGCCAAGCGCGAGGTGCCGCCGGAATAGCGCGAAGGCGGGCGCCATCGACGCGGCCGCCCAGGGTTCGTGGTGTAAACTCGGTTTCGCCGTCATGGGGGAGGCGAAAACATGCAGAAGAAGATCGCCCTGGCTCTGCTGTCCCTGATTGCGCTTCTTGCCGTGGTCGTGGTGGCCAACACCTTGCGCCTCGGCTCGCGCCAGATCGCGGTGGCGCCGGTGCAGCCGCTCGAGCTCGACGAAAACGCCGCCGCGCAGCGCCTGGCCGCCGCCGTGCGGCTGCGCACGATTTCCCTCGACGGGGAGGCGGCGGCGAATGCCGCCGAATTCCGCAAGCTGCATGCCCTGCTGAAGAAATCCTTTCCACGCGCGCATGCCGTCCTCAAGCGGGAGACGGTGAATGAGCTGAGCCTGCTCTATGCCTGGCCGGGAAGCGATGCCGCGGCGAAGCTGATCATGCTGATGGCGCACCAGGACGTGGTGCCCATCGCCCACGGCACGGAGCGCGACTGGAAGGCCGATCCCTTCGCCGGCGAAATCCGCGACGGCTTCGTCTGGGGCCGCGGCGCCTGGGACGACAAGGCCAACCTGTTCGCCATCTTCGAGGCCGTCGAGACGCTCGCCGCCGCGGGCTTCAAGCCGCGCCAGACCGTCTACATCGTTGCCGGCCACGACGAGGAGATCGGCGGCCAGCAGGGCGCCAAGGCTGTCGCAGAGCTGCTGAAATCGCGCGGCGTGCAGCTCGAATTCGTCCTCGACGAGGGCCTGCTCATCACCGAGGGGGTGCTCAAGGGCCTCGACAAGCCGGTGGCCCTCGTCGGCACCGCCGAGAAGGGTTATCTCACCCTGGCGCTGGGCGCCAAGGCCGTGCCCGGCCATTCCTCGATGCCGCCGCACACCGCCATCGGCATGCTGAGCGCGGCGCTGGCGCGGCTGGAGGATCGCCAGATGCCGGCGGCGATTCGCGGCGTCGCCGCGGAGATGTTCGACACCCTCGCGCCGGAAATGGGCGGGCTGAACCGCGCGCTGCTCTCCAACCTGTGGCTGTTCGGGCCCGTCGTGAAGGCCCAGCTGGAGAAGGCCGCCAGCACCAACGCCATGCTGCGCACCACCACCGCGCTCACCGTCGTGCAGGCCGGCAACAAGGAGAACGTGCTGCCCGGCCTGGCCGAGGCGAAGGTGAACTTCCGCACCCTGCCGGGCGACAGCATCGAGGGCGTGACGGCCCACGTCAAGGCGACGGTGGCCAACGAGGCGATCGCGGTCGCGCGCAGCGGCCATGGCAACGAGCCGACGGCGATCTCGCCGTCGAGCGCCTCCGGTTACCGGCTGATCAACCGCACGATCCGCGAGCTGTTTCCCGGCACGGTCGTCGCCCCGGGCCTGATGATCGCCGCCACCGATTCGCGCCACATGGCGCCGATCGCCGACGCCATCTACCGCTTCTCGCCGGTGCGCGCCAAGAGCGAGGACCTGCCGCGCTTCCACGGCACCAACGAACGCATCTCGGTCGCCAACCACGCCGAGCTGATCCGCTTCTATCATCGCCTGCTGCTCAATGCGACGAACGGGGAAAAGAAATGAACGAACAGGTCCTGCTCGAGATCCGCGGCGCCGTCGCCACGCTGACCCTGAACCGTCCGCAGGCGATGAACGCGCTCGGCCAGGAAATGGGCCGGGCCTTCCTCGCCCGCGCCCAGGAGCTGCGCCGGGCCGAGGGCGTCAGGGTCGTCGTCGTCACCGGCGCCGGCGAGCACTTCATGGCCGGCGGCGACATCAAGGAATTCCACACCATGGTGGCGGCGGTGCCGGAGGAGCGCGAGCGCGCCTTCGCCCGGCTGATCGGCGACGTGATCAATCCGGCCGTGGAAATCCTGCGCACCCTGCCGGCGCCCATCGTCGGCAAGGTGCGCGGCGCCTGCGCCGGCTTCGGCTTCTCGCTCATGGCCGGCTGCGATCTGGTGCTGGCCGCCGACAACGCCTATTTCACTACCGGCTACTCGCTGCTCGGCACCACGGCCGACGGCGGCGGCACGTATTTCCTGCCGCGCCTGGTCGGCATGAAGCAGGCGGCCGAGCTGACCTTTCTCGCCGAGCGCCTCGACGCGCAGCAGGCGCTGGCCCTCGGCCTGGTGAACCGCGTCGTGCCGGCGGCCGGCCTCGACGCCGCCTGCGAGGCGCTCGCCGCGCGGCTCGCTTCGGGCCCGGCTTTCGCTTATGCTAATGCCAAGCGCCTGCTCAACCGCTCGCTGACGGCCAGCCTGGCCGACCAGCTGATGGCCGAAGCCGCCTCGTTCGGCCGCTGCAGCGCGACCGACGATTTCACCGAGGGCGTCCGTGCCTTCGTCGAGAAGCGCAAACCGTCGTTCAAGGGCAAATGATGTTCCGTTCAACCAGCATGGGAGAAACCGCAATGAAGAAGCCGCGCGCCGAGCTGATCCGTTGCCTGGCGCCGAACCGCCGCGTGGAAATCGAGAGAACCTTCGAGTAAGTCCCTAGCCCGTCACTTTTCGCAGCAGCGCCCGGCTCACCATGCGCAGGCGCTGCGCCAGCGGGAAGCGCTTGAAGTTGGTCTTCACCGCGCCTTTGGTGAAGGTGCTGCGCTTCGAGTAGTCGATGATCACGTCCACCACCACCGGCCGTCCCGTCGCGGCGAGGCGGCGCGCTTCGGCCACCGTGCCGGCGATGGCGGCGTCGTTCTCCATGCGCATGTAGGCGGCGCCGGTGGCCTGGGCGATGCCCTCGATATTCACCAAGCCGAGCACGGCGCAGGGCTTGCGGTTGTAGGGGATCTCCTGCGCCTGGGCGATCTGCGACAGCTCGCCGTCGTGGAAGACGAAGTAGACGATGCCCAGTCCCTCCTTCGTCGCCGTCAGCATCTC
>Ga0233425_10009209_pt1 | contig 12655 bp, 11 predicted proteins | sample Watercolumn_Towu_2_FD_181712 | JGI IMG/M metagenome (GOLD analysis project Ga0233425, IMG submission 181712) | Freshwater microbial communities from Lake Towuti, South Sulawesi, Indonesia - Watercolumn_Towuti2014_140_MG | ecosystem: Environmental > Aquatic > Freshwater > Lake | place...
TCACTGAATGTTTTGAACTTATTGAAAAACCACTGCTTGAATATTGGATGAAAGATGCTTTTTGTCAATTCATCATCATATGGTTTTGTCATGAATTCGATTTTTGGCATGAGTATGAAAAAGAAATAATTGTGTTATAAACTTTTTGACTTTGTTAATCGTTTTTGAGTTTCAGGAGTTTGGAGGTAATTTCCCTTTGTTGCAACTTTTTCTCCAGTTCTTTGTTCAAGTTCTTTTCTTGCTATGCCTGCTACTTCCCCGCCTTGTTTTGCAGCAATTTTATTCTCAGGGAAATTCTGAGCATTTTTGTTCCTTGCAATTGCAGTTGTTGAAGCTTCGCCAAGCATTGTAAAAATTAGTTCTAAATCTTGCATATGATCACGTAAATTTTCATTTTCTAATCCTTTGAATTGTTTATATTCTGCAGGAGTCATACCAAACGTTGCTTTTGATATCTCTGCTGTAAGTATTGCAAACTCTTTATCTGTCTCTACTCCTCTTTTTTTCCATTCATCTGTTAACTCATCTCTTATTGCAATACCCCTTACTCGCTTCTCAATCCAATCATCAGAATATCCCTTTGCTTGATACAATTCTTTCATTCTTTTTTGTGCAAGTTCTGGGTTTTCTATTTCTTGAACACGTTCATATCCTACTTTTGCAAGCCATAATTTGAAAGGTTCTGCTTTTTTTGATGGAATTGATTGAATTATCCTAAACAAAGAGCTTACATTTGCACAGTCAGTCAAATAGTATTTACCATCTGAAGCAGGTAATTTCAGTTGGTGACAATTTGTCACCACCTCACTTCCTTCTTCTTTCAGTCTTTGACTTAATTTATTCCAGTACTTTCTAGCTATCTGAAAATCATCTTGTTCTGTTAAGACTGCAATAATATCAATCACTGAGAACCACCACTCACCTTCGTGTAGCACTCGACGTATCTTTTTGTCTTGAAAAACCACTAATTGATTGTTCTCGTCAGTCATAGATATAGAATGTTTTTGAAGTATATAAATCTCACGCGAGGTTGTCGAGTGTGTCCAGTGCTGTTTTTGACACTTTTTTCTTGATGAGAAAATTTATTTCCTTAATGATGCAAGAGTTGAACAGAATTCACGAACATATCTTTTTAAAGTTGAATATAATCCGTGATTTTTTCCTACAGGTTGCTCTGTTCTTTTTTGTGTTCTATTGTATATATCAAATCTATCAGTACAATTAGGAACAGTTATTTCATACTTACCTGCATTTTGATCATATCTTGTTATTTTTGATGGAATATCTGGAAAAGGAAAGCTTAGACAAAGGTAATGTTTTGGGTTTCTTGGCATAATCTCAACATATCCCTCATGTCGATATATAAGGAGGTCGCATTCTCTCGGTATCCTATGATCACCACCTTTAGAAGGGTATAAGGTTAATTCTATGCCTCCTCTATCAAATGAAGTAAGGATTTCATTCACGGTTGTTACACAAGTATCTATTGTCATTACTGATTGGTGGCGTTGTCTATTTATAAATGTTGCTGTGGAAATCCAATTTTTACGAATTATAAAGCTGTTCAGGAGTTTAAAACCACACTACATTTATAACTGGACTAGTGTTTTCTTGTTATTATGATTGCAGATTTACTTGATTATACTCCTGTTAGTTCAAGAAGACTTGATGTTCAGGTATTTCATAAAGGTCAAATTACTGCAACGAGACCAGATGGCTGGTCTCAACGGCAAGCATATAGTCATGAATTGACTCCTGAGGAAATTCGTGCAATGAATTTACCCCATGTAGTTGTTCATCAACTTCGCTCTGGATTATATTACGCAACTCTTGAAAAAGATGGAAACCCTGTTCCTATCCCTCAAACAGAATGTTATTGTTATCCAAGCAGTAGAACAACACATGAAATTGATCATGCTCTGAGTGATGGTTTTGAATTATATCATATTACAGGAGGTAAATCTATTGTAATTAAAAATGGAGGGAATTTTTTAAAGGGAGATTCTTCAAACCCCAGGTTTCGCTTCGATACTCGAGTAGATAATAATGCACCTTCTTTGGGCTATTTATTGTATTTTGGGCGTCCTGTTCCAGAAGTGCCTCAATATTTTTTTAGTGTTTCATTAGTTTATGAACAAGGGAGAATAAAAACAGAATTAGAGAGATATTTATGTTATCCACCTACAGCAAAAAATCAGTCTATGCAATCAGTGATTTCAGTAACATTACATGATGACACTATTGTTAGAGTATCAGGACGAGCTGAAAATAACAACCTATTATCTGAACAAGCTGGTGCTGTGCTCTTAGCTCAACCTAACGAATGGTTGCACGTAGATCCAACAGATGCAAGAGCAGGTATTCTTCTTGAACAACTTTTTGAGCAAGACATTCGAGGCAAAAGAGTAGATTTAAGAGAATTAGTCGCACATATTGCTTTAGAAGCAAAAGAGGGCCGTCCACTTAGACCTCAGGATATGCCTGTATTCTTTTCTTAATCTTGCTTAAGAAAGTCTCTTAACGGAATTATATTGTCTTTTTTTAATGACTTTGAAATGAGTATTGGCATAAACCCTCTATGTTTTTCAGAGAAGTCATTTAATCCCTTGAATTCCCTTTCTGCTATTTTATCGCTTGCAGTAACATTTATTATCATTTTTCCTGCAATAAAGTCAACTTCAGATTTTATTTCATTCCAATAACTTAATTCAGAATGTGTTTCAATGAGTTTTATGCAGACAGCATTTTCAAACATTTGCCCTTCATTTTTTGAGTATTGTGTATTCACGGCGTGCATTAATCCCAAATCAACACAATATAGTTTTACCAGTTTTGTAACATCATGTCTGACTTTTACAGAATAAGAAAAATACGTAACTTCAAACAAAAGATATGCATCTATCATGTAATTAACATATAACTGCAATGTGTCTTTTGCTATGCCAAATATTTTTGAAAGTTTGTTTATGCTGATTTTTGAACCAGATGCTGAAACAAGATACCGCGCTAAATTAATCATTTGTTTTGTGTTTCGTATAACGTGCCTATCAATAATATCTTTATGAATAATGTCTTCAAAATACTGCTGTAAGAGATATGCTTTTTTCTCTTCTGATTTTTCAAGAACAACCTCTGGAAATCCACCATATTTTGCATATTCTTCAAGATTTTCTTGTTTAGTGAAGTAAACAAATTCATTAAACGAGAGAGGGTATATTGTAAATGATATGTTTCTTCCTGTAAGTAATGCAGATAATTCTTTTGAAAGCAGAGATGCTGAAGAACCAGAAATAATAAACTTTACCTCCTCGTTAAGATCATATTTTGTCCTAATCCATTTTTCCCATGCAGGAATTTTTTGAATCTCATCAATAAAAAAATATGTCTTTTTCTTATTTTTTGAATATGCAAGATATGCAGAAAGAATATCCTCAAATAATTGCAAAGTAAGATTATCTGCAAAACCATAATCTTCAAGATTAACATATACTATTTGTGTTTTGCTGATGCCTGTTTGTGTCAGTTCATGCATCAACTGCTTCATAATTGTTGATTTTCCGCTTCTTCGTATGCCTTTTAAAACAAGAATCTCCTTACGCTCCATGTACGGCATTATTCTTTTAAGATAATTCTTTCTTCGTATGCCTGTATTTATTTCCTTTTCCCATGCATTCCATTTTTTTAATATTTCAATCACATTACCCATACAAATAGGTGAGATGTCGTTATTTATAAAGGTTTCCAGTATATTGGTAACCTATTTAAATTCTGGTTCTATGACATCTCTGTACACTGCAGAATAATTCTCAAAGTTGCCGAGCATGCCCAAGTCTTCAATGTAATGAGGAGTATTCATTCTAAACACAAAGAATGTCACACCCTGCGCATTATGCACATCTTCAGATGAAACATTCCACTGCCCTGATGTTTGGTCAAGTATAATCTGGCCAAGCATTGCTGGAGTCATGTTTACTTCAGGATATTCAATATCTTCACCTTCAATAGTTTCATTTCTTGCTGGAATAACAACTCCTGCAGAATCCATCATTAAGGCAGTTACTGCATACGTGCCAGAGACAAGCGAAACATTAACTTCAGCATCTTTTGTTACAGTAACAACCTGTGAATATGATTCTTCAAACAACTGGTCAGGAACTTTCTCAAGCGTAATAAGCACAGAATCTGTCATAGCCATGTCAAATGCAAGATTTCGCAATGCCTGAGAACTCAAACTTTCATTTAATCGTGCAGCTGGAATGTACTTAATATGCACAGGAATTGATACAATTGGTTCAAGCAACACTATTACTCTATCTTCTTTGTCAGGCATTGTATCAAGACTGACATATGAGGTATAATATCCTTCTGCATCAATGCGCACTGCACCGCCAATGCAGACAGGGAATGCGTCTGCAAAACTGCCAGAAACAGTTGTACTTCCCATTGTGCATGTCTGATAGGTTCCACATCTCAATGCTACTGATGCATGCGGGATTGGATCTCCTGTTAATCCATCATACACATCAACAGAAACTTTGCCGCTTACTCTCTGGTTTCTGCTGCATATCAATGTTTTTGCAGGCTCTTCATATGTTGAATATATTGTTTCATTTGTTTCAGTATCAAAGCCAGACGGATATGTTGTCGGCACACCTTCTTTAAGTCCAATAGAAACCTTGCTTGCATCCCATGGTCCATATGTGCCTCTGCCAGCAGCCCATTCCATAAGATTTTTGTTGTCGCGCAGATTTGCTTCAAGTGCAAAAAAGAATGTAAATCCACTGCCCTGCAATGCTGTAGAATCATGAACAGAGACTACTACAGGATAACTGAGGTCATAGAAAAATAAATAATGATTTGTCTGCAATGAAGAAATAAACGAAACAGGAAATTCATTCACATAGGTCTTAGGTTTTATTAATTCTCCTGACCGCGGAGTTATGTCAAGATAATATTCAGTTGAAGGTGAAATAAAATGCACCTCTCTTTCACCAAATTCGTAGTCTGTTTCTCTAAAAAGCATGGAAAAAAATCCACTGCCATATTCTGTCTGCGGTTCAAGCTGTACAGCGCCTGTTGTTCCTTGTATTTGAATAAGCGGGATGTAGGTATTCAAATATTTGCCGAGCTGTTCTTTGACATTTTGCTTCACCCAATACACCACAGCATATCCTTCACTGAACCCTGCAAGAGGAGGCAGTCGTTCTTCATCAATGCCTGAGTATGCGCTGATAATATTGAGAGCTATCTGCTCGAGAAACTGGTTTCTGATTTCCATAGTTGCAATCTCAACTGCATCAGTATACATTTGTTCAAGAGGAACATCGATTGTTGCTTCCCAATCCTTGACATTTGATGTCACTCCTTCTTTTACAATTGTTAAAGGATATTGAAGTTCAATAAGAACACCATCTACAGTATACTCTGTTTCTACAATAGGATTACTTATTGCACTGACTGCATATCCTTGATTTTGCAGTGCACTGAAATCAGCAAGGCAGTCATTAAGATGTTCAGCAATATAAAGGTTTAATTCTTCTTTCATAGAGTCAAGCGACGGCATATTTTTTGTGGTAATAGAACACCGCGTACAGCCGTGGCTGCTGTCTTCATACCACCAATACGGAACCTGCATAGCACCGAGCTGGACTGCATCACTGAGTGTTGCATCTTCTTTAATTTCAAACTTGCCTGTTCGTGTCAGATTAATGTATCCGCCACCTTGGCCAAGAAGCACAATCCCTTGTGTTCCAATAGTTTGAAGGCAAGAGGAAACATACTCATCAATAACAGTTGCTTCTTTTGTTGGAGCAGTGACTTGTGTTGTGACATAATACACTGCACTGCCAACAGCAAGAACAATAATTAATCCAAGGATGACAAAAAGAGTAACCTGTGCTCTTTTCATATTACACCCCTATTTTTTTTGCAACAACTGCAAAATAAAATCTCATCCATGCAACTGCAAAAAGCAGGAACAATGGAATTAATAGCACTATCATGAATGGAATTATTGCTGAGATGAAAAGGATTACCCACAACCCTGCAACAAGCGTAATGCACATCATGGCAAGCGGGATAATAAAATGCCTGAATTTTTTGACAGCAGTGATGCATGCTTCTTTGTATGTCTTCATTATTGTCTTTTTTTCTCTGTATAATAAACGAACAAAAGGAGTAAAATACAAGTACAGGATGCATTCGACAATAAGAAAAAACGCAGCCCAAGACTGAGTAAATAGTAAGAATATGCACAGCGCAGCAATAAACCATACTACTTGCCAGAGCACACTTGCTCCAATAAACTTCCACAAATATTTTCCTGTATGTTTTTGTTCAGTAATATGAATCCATATCCATGCTTTGTAGATTGATGTGATAAGAAAACTGAGTATAATTGCTCCGCAGACAAGCAAAAATAATTGAATGTAAAATGTTTGCAATGTTGCAAAATTCTGCGCCAGTGTATTTTCTATAACAGGGTTTAGCTGGCCATAGGAAAATGTTGTAAATATGCTTATGATAGATTGCATAGCATACGCAGCAGGAGTCAACACAGCTCCAAGAATAAAGAAAAACAAAAACATGCAGAACACGATAAAGATTGCATACGCAATATCAAAAATAAATGTCATAAAAAATTTTTTGTTTAGATGAAATGATTCGTAATACAAATGTACATGCGAAAGTATTTTTTGTTTCATGTTACTATTCAGCTTTTTCAACTATCGGCACTTCCAACGCAGTTGTGCCGTCTTCCATGACGATTCTTGCATGCGTGTAGATGACGTCTGTTTCTTCTGTGTCATATCCTGCATCACCGTCAAGTGCAGTGCTGTAGCCTGTGTAGAATTCCTCTGTGTCGCCATCTTCTTCAATAAGATAAACAGTATACGTGATGTCTTCGCTTAATGGATGGACATACCACGCAATTTCATATAATTGCTTGTCATACAATGTGGTGTATTGTCCTTGGAGTGTTATTGTCAATTTTGAAACAGCCTGTGTGTAGCCAGTTGATGTGTACACGTCTTCTCCACTTGCTTCTCCGCCATAATTCTTGCAGAACTCAATTTCTGCATCACTGACATCATACCACTCAACAACAACAGAACCATTGCCGCTGTATTCCTCATAATAACTGCTGCCACTGCCATCAGTTTCATACTCTAAATAATATTGCGAGTATGCAATGCCAGACAATAATATAATAACAAGGCAAAACAGCGCTATTTTTGATTTCATAATATATTTTTAGATGTTTTGATTTATATAATTACTGATTTTCTCTATACATTTCATCTTTTGTAAGGAAGCTTGTTCATATAATAGGCAGGAAAGCGTATCTTTCTGGGACGCGAACGTAAAATTCCAGCACGAAGTTTTTTATAGTATCTGTTTTTTCTTTAGGATATGAGCTATCAGTTGATTATCACAGAAAAGCCATCAGCAGCAAAAAAAATAGCTGAATCTTTGTCAGATGGCAAGCCAATAAAAAAAACAGACGGCAAAGTCACGTATTGGGAAGTCACACATGACAAGCATGACCTTGTTATTGCTCCTGCAGTCGGCCATCTTTATACATTAACAGAAACAGAAAAAAAAGGATGGACGTATCCTGTTTTTGACGTCAAATGGGTGGAGTCATCAGAAGTGGAAAAAGATGCGTCGCACACAAAACCATTTGTCAAAACACTTAAAAAACTTGCAAAAAACGCAACTGCTTTCATTCTTGCAACAGACTATGATATAGAGGGAGATGTTATTGGGTTTAACATCCTGAAATTTGCATGCAACAACAAGCAGGATGCTGCAAAGCGAATGAAATATTCCACGCTGACAAGAGATGAGCTGCGGGAATCGTTTGCGCATACTGAAAAAACACTGAATTGGGGCCAGACAAACGCAGGATTAACGCGCCATGAATTAGACTGGTACTACGGCATTAATCTCAGCAGAGCACTGAGTTTAGCTGTCAAGACAGCAGGAAGTTTCAAAGTATTAAGTTCTGGGCGAGTGCAGGGGCCTGCATTGAAGATTATTGTTGACAGGGAAAAAGAAATCATGAATTTCAAACCAGAACCGTATTGGCAGATTCAACTGCTTGGTTCTGTAAAAGCTGGATTTTCCACTGGTGTTTCACCAGTGGTTTTGCAGAATGAAACCTGTCGATTGGAAAATCCAGAGGAAACTGGAAGACCGACCCGAGCGACCAAAAGGAGCGAGCATACCATCCGGTCTGTGACCGGTGGTGGTCGGTCTTCAGTTGATGACAAGCAAACACATAAGCAAGAACCTGTTGAAGCATGGCACACAGAAGATAAAATTACTGACGAGAAACGTGCAAAAGAGATTCTTCATAATACAAAAGGAAAGCCTGCACATATTGCAGACATGCAGAAAAAACAATTTGAACAATCTCCTCCAACACCATTTGATCTCACAACCCTGCAAACAGAATCCTACCGCTGTTTGAAAATCCAGCCAAAACGCACCCTGGAAATTGCGCAGGAATTGTATTTAGGTGGATTGATTTCATATCCACGAACATCATCACAACAACTGCCAGAAGCATTAGGGTACAAAAAATTGCTTAATGCTCTTCAACATAATCCTCAGTATAAAGAACTTGCAGAAAAACTGCTTGCAAAAAATTCCTTAAAACCAAATAATGGAAAAAAAACTGACCCAGCGCACCCTGCTATTTATCCTACAGGCCAAAAAGCGCACATTGAAGGCCAGAAACAAAAATTGTATGATTTGATTGTCAAACGATTCCTTGCAACATTCAGCGAACCTGCAACCCGAGAGACAAATCAATGGACTATTGATGTCAACAAAGAATTATTTATTGCAAAAGGAACAAGGACAATCAAAAGAGGATGGCATGAATTTTATATGCCGTATGTCAAACTTGAGGAAGAAGAACTGCCTCATGCAGAAAAAGGCGATGCAGTGGCAGTTAAGGATATTATCAAGCATGATTTGATGACTCAGCCGCCAAAAAGGTACACTGTTGCATCTATTATCAAAGAATTAGAAAAGCAAAATCTTGGCACAAAAGCAACACGAGCATCAATTATAGAGACATTGTTTAACAGGGGATATGTTGATATTCAATCAATGTCTGCAACAAAACTCGGCATACAGACAGTTGAAACACTGGAAAAGTATTGCCCGACTATTCTTGACCAGCAACTGACACGGCATTTTGAAGAAGAAATGGATGAGATTCAGGAGCATAAGAAAAAAACAACACAAGTTCTTGAAGAAGCAAAAGAAGTTCTGACAAAAATTCTCAAGATATTCAAGCAGCATGAGAAAAAAATAGGAGAAGAGCTTATTGTAGCAAACAGAGAAGCGCAGGAGATTGCAAGCACTATCGGGCCATGTCCGCACTGCAAAAAGAAAGGCACATTGATGCTCAAGAGAAGCAAATTTGGCATGTTTATTGCCTGTTCTGCATATCCTGACTGCGAGAAGACATTTAAGATTCCAGTAGGAGGCATGGTCAAGCCGACTGATAAAATCTGTGACGTCTGCGGCCACCCTATTATTACAGTCATCAAGAAAGGCAGTTATCCAAAACAATTATGCATTAATGTCAATTGTCTGTCAAAACATCAGGGAGTCACTGCAAAGCAAGTCGAAGAATTAGAGTCAGGGAAAGTAAAAAAACACTGTCCCAAATGCAAAGCAGATTTAGTTTTGAGAAAATCTGTCTACGGCACATTCCTCGGCTGTTCGGCATTTCCAAAATGCAGATATATTGAACGTGTCGGCGAGAACATAAAAAAACAGAAGAATTCTGAAGAATAATTCATTTTTCATTTTCAAAAATTATTTATACTTCTTGCACTCAAAAATTTTTCATGGAAAATAAAGAACAAAAAAATGGACATAGTGGATACAAAAAATTTCTTTTCGTTTCTCATGAAAGCTTGAGCGGCGATCTGGCATGGCACATTCAAAAAGAAGGCCATCATGTAAAATGTTACATCAAAAGCACCACTGACGATGACGTATACGATGGCATTTTAGAAAAAATTCCTGATTGGAGAACAGAAATCAGCTGGGCAGACATCATTGTGTTTGATGATACTGGCTTTGGTGAAATTGCAGAAAAGCTGAGAAAAGAAGGCAAACTCATAGTCGGCGGATCTGTGTATACTGATAAATTGGAAGAAGATAGAGAATTTGGACAAGATGAGGCAAAAAAAGTAGGGATGGCAATTTTACCGCAATGGAATTTTACTACAATGGATGATGCAATTACAACTCTTGAGAAAAATCCAGGAAGATATGTGTTCAAGCCAAGCGGATTTATCGGTTCAGATGAAAAATCTATGTTATTTATTGCAGAAGAAGAAGACGGCAAGGATCTTCTTGAAGTTATGAGACACAATAAAAAAGCATGGTCAAAACGAGTTAAAAACTTTCAGCTCCAAAAATTTGCAACAGGTGTGGAGGTTGCAGTTGGTGCATTCTTTAACGGCAAAGACTTTGTCATGCCAGTATGCGTGAACTTTGAACACAAGCGAATGTTTCCTGGAGATCTTGGCCCTTTTACTGGTGAAATGGGAACACTCATGTATTATACAACTGGCGGAGAGATTTTCAAGCAGACATTAGAGAAGATGCGTGATGCTCTTGCTGCAAGCAAATATGTAGGATACATTGATGTTAATTGCATTGCTGACAGGCACGGCATTCATCCTTTGGAATTCACCTCTCGTTTTGGATACCCGACAATCAGCATTCAAATGGAAGGCATACAAACTCCTTGGGGAGAATTTTTGTATACTCTTGCTAAAGGAGACTGCACTGAAATAAAGACAAAAAAAGGATTTCAGATTGGGGTTGTTGTTGCTGTTCCTCCGTTTCCCTTTGATGACCAGAAAACTTTTTCTGTGTATAAGGATTCATCTATATTGTTCAGAAAACCAAGCTGGGAAGGTGTGCATATTGGCGATGTAAAAATGCTGGATGAGGATCTGCGCCTTGCAGGAGAATCAGGGTATGCTCTTGTTATCACAGGTTCTGGCAACACTGTTGAAGAATCACGAAAACAGGCATACAACAGAGTGAAGAATATCATGCTTCAAAATATGTTTTACAGAGTTGACATTGGCACACGATGGTACAATGATTCTGATTTGCTGAGAACATGGGGATATTTGTATTGAATGTTAATCTATTTCCCAATAATCTGGAAATTGTTCAATAATTACTAAACCACTACAAATCCACCTATTAAGCGTAATAAAACTACGCTTAATAGGGGTTAGTTTCAATTTGAGTTGTGGCTATTTTTAGAAAGGGGCAGAATTATCTTTCAACGAATTCTCTAATTCTATCTTGTGCGACTAAAACATCCATTTCCACTTCACCTTCAAATGTCATTTTACAATAATCATCAATGGCAACAGGTTTGGGAGCAACCATAGGATCATATACTAAACCGTCCTCACAACATACTTGATGTGCTCCCCAAGAAATTCTTCCATTAAATGGTTTAGGTGTGATTGAATGTCGATTTATAGTATCAATTAATTTTCCTTGAACTCTAGCAATATATGGAACTTTATCTTCTGCTAAAAGCCTTTTGGCAATATCCACTGCAATACACCCACAGCTTTCACTATGTTTTCCATCTGGCGTTCTATAGTCGTTAGCTAATGTTGGATATAAATTAGCCATATATTCTAATGCTGAGTTCATAATACAAATAATACTTACAATTGATATATAAATCTTTCTATTTTAGTCACTATATAGTAAATACAATAATTCTGCCCCTTTATGTATTAATGAAATGGACTTCGTCCTCTAAGACGCCACAACTCAAACTTTGCGGACGCAATCCGACCCCACGTTGTAGGGTCGGAGAAACTAACACCGCTTAAACGAGAAATTGGGTCGCTTCGCTAAAATGCCAAGCATTTTCCCCAATTTCTCCAAATTTTTTGCCATCTCTGTTCGCCTCGCCAGCTCTGAAAAAATCCTCCAGCCATATGGGTCGGATTTTTTCGAGGGCTCGGCTCACGAGGGCAAAAAACTTCGTTTAAGCGGTATTCCAATAATTTTTCGGGCTCGCTTATTAGAAATCCCGCCCAAATTTAAGGGGCACTCTTTAAGAAAATGAAAGGACTATTGACCTTCAACAACTTTGTATCCTGTTTGAGTAGATTCAAGAACAACTCTTGGAGGTTTTTCTGGATTGGAATCTAAAAAATGTGCATGTACAACTAATCTGTCAATTCCTCTTAAGTCAACTTCTTCAGGATTCCTATCAACAGTTCCTCGGATTACTGACTCTCCCGCATCATGAGAAACACCTATATAGACTCTATCTGGTTGATAACGTGCGGCTCTAACACCTGTCAAATGAACAAACTCTTCTGAGTTTGTAGGATATAAGAAAGTATCATATTTCTTAAGAGAATCGTCTCTTGCAACAACTACTGCTAAGTCTCCTCTACAATCTTCCTTTATTTGTCCGCCAAAAAATACTCTCATAACTTAGTTGAATATGACCTCATTTTTACAGTAAATCCGATTGAAAAATAGCCGAAATTTCTCTCGTCGGAAAAGAATTCTAAGAGAATTAGGGGAAAAATACATTAAGTATTAATCCCCTAAGCATCGTTTGTGA